>Ga0134123_10002351_pt1 | contig 12383 bp, 13 predicted proteins | sample KB303_FD_96460 | JGI IMG/M metagenome (GOLD analysis project Ga0134123, IMG submission 96460) | Terrestrial soil microbial communities without Nitrogen fertilizer from Kellogg Biological Station, Michigan, USA - KB3-0-3 | ecosystem: Environmental > Terrestrial > Soil > Unclassified ...
GCCTTCGCAGCAACATCGCTCGCCGCGAAGTTGGCCTCTGCGCAAGCGAATTGCGCAGCGACTGCCCGGCCAGCTTCGGAGTGGATTATCGCATCGGAAAGCCGGGGTCCCCGGACTTTGGTTGCGGCATGACATCGATCTGCTGCGCGGCTAGATGTCAGCCTTCACAGCAACATCGCTCGCCGCGAAGTTGGCCTCTGCGCAAGCGAATTGCGCAGCGACTGCCCGGCCAGCTTCGGAGTGGATACATTGCGCTGGCAAAAAAATAGAGGGGCTATATGCCCCTCTATTGTCCTTGTCCTCCATACCTGAGTGTTGTCGCTATTTCCTGCCATTCACTGCTGCTTTGAGCTTTGCGCCCGCCGCGAATTTCGCCGTCCTTGCTGCTGGAATCTTTATCGCCACTCCGGTTTGAGGATTGCGTCCGGTACGGGCCGCGCGCTTTCCCTGAGAAAAGGTCCCGAAGCCAACGAGGGTCACACTTTCACCCTTCTTCAGAGATACGGTCACTGCGTCTATGAATGCATCGACCATCGTGTCGGCCAACGCCTTGCTGGCGTCTGTTTTTTTTGCTATTGCTTCGACGAGTTCTGCTTTGTTCATTTATCCCCCTGTCATCTAAACGTATGGCGACCGCAAGCTTAGAATCAGGCCGCCATGCAGTCAACGCACTACGCGGAGCGAGCCGTTCGCGGCGATGCACCACGACTGTGGATGCAGCACCAGAGGCGATGTTCTTGCCTCGCTCGATGCCTCCTCACGCCTTCTCATTATCCACGGCCGGCGGCACGCGCCTAGCATGCCGCGGTTATGAACTCGTCGCATTCCTCAACCGGCGGAACCTGCAACATATTCCAGTCCCGCGATCTGCCAGGCAATCGATGCGCCGCTTCGCAACGGCACCAGCTTGTGAGCCCCGTAGCCCAATTCCTCCGGCACCGTCCAAGCCTCTTTTCGCAGTGTAATGCGCTCCCGATTGCGCGGCAGGCCGTAGAAGTCTGCGCCGAAGAAAGCTGAAAAGCCCTCGAGCTTGTCGAGTGCTCCGGCCGCCTCGAAGGCCTCTGCGTACAATTCGATGCCGCCGTGTGCCGTGTAAATGCCGGCGCAGCCGCAGACGGATTCCTTGGTGCTACGCGCATGGGGCGCGCTGTCGGTCCCCAGAAAAAATTTTGGATTGCCGGAAATTGCCGCTTTCACCAGGGCCTGGCGGTGCTCTTCGCGCTTGAATATTGGCAGGCAGTAGTGATGTGGGCGAATCCCGCCACTGAAAATATCGTTGCGGCTGAGAAGGAGATGATGCGCAGTGACGGTCGCGGCGACGGTATCCGGCGCGCTGAGCACGAACTTGACCGCGTTGGCGGTGGTAATGTGCTCCATGACAATCTTCAGGCTTGGGAAACGCTGCACCAGCGGGATCAGGGTGCGCTCGATAAATACTTTCTCACGGTCAAACACGTCAATATCTGGTTCGGTGGCTTCGCCGTGTATCAGCAGCGGCATGCCGACGTCGGCCATTGTCGCGAAAGTATCGAAGCATTTCCGGATGTCGGTTACACCCGCATCCGAATTGGTGGTTGCGCCCGCGGGGTAGTATTTCACGGCGTGCACGAACCCGGCCGCCTTCGCCGCGCGGATCTCTTCGGGCCGTGTGCTATCGGTGAGATAGAGCGTCATCAATGGCAGAAAGCTGAAACCCGCGGGCAGCGCGGCAAGGATGCGGTCACGATAGGCGCCGGCGGCGGCAGTGGTAGCCACCGGAGGCCGCAGGTTCGGCATGACGATGGCGCGGGCAAAGCGCCGCGCCGTGTCCGGCAGCACTGCCTTCATTGCGTCGCTGTCGCGGAGGTGCAGGTGCCAATCGTCGGGTTTGGTAATGGTGATCTGCATGAAGTCATCGGCTCGCGGTCAAGGCGGACGCTTTTCTTTCCTTCTTGAGTTCCAACGCGCGCTGGTAGAGCTCGTTCTTTCTGGCGCCGGAGATTTCAGCGGCGAGCTTCACCGCCTGCTTCAACGGGAGCTCATCGAGAAGCAGCCCCAGCACGCGCAAGGAGTCTTCCTGCTCTTTGACGGCATCTTCGCTGCATCCTTCCACCAGAAGCACGAACTCACCACGCCGGCGGTTGTCGTCCTGCTGCAGCCAGGCACTCGCTTCCGCAAGCCGGCAAACATGAACCTGTTCGAACACCTTGGTGAGTTCGCGTGCGATGCCGATGCGGCGCTCACCACCGAACACCGCCGCAATGCTTTCCACCGATCCGAGGATCCGGTGAGGTGCCTCGTAGAACACCATTAAACCGGTTTGGCGTACGAGTTGTTTGAGGGCAGTCTCGCGATCACTTTTCTTTGCCCCCAGAAATCCATGGAAATGGAACGGTACGGCCGGCATTCCCGCCGCCGCGATTGCGGCGATCGCCGCGTTCGGACCCGGTATCGGAACGACGCGGAACCCCGCCTCCCGCACTTTGGCCACTGTCACCGTTCCTGGATCGCTGATTCCCGGCGTGCCCGCATCGGATACCAGCGCTACGGATTTTCCTTCCGCCAGAGAAGCAATCAGGCGCGTGGCCGCGACGCGCTCGTTATGTTCGTGCAGCGCAAACAATTTCGCATGAACGTCATGTTGGCTAAGCAATTTCTGCGTGACTCGCGTGTCCTCAGCCGCAATGCTCTCCACGGACCTCAGCACCTCGATCGCGCGCAAAGTGATATCGCGCAGGTTCCCGATCGGAGTGGCCACCACATATAATGTGGGCTCCGTCGGTTTGGTGTCTTCATTATGCAACTTCGCCCGACCTCTTCGCTGTGGATATCGGCATTACTATACTGGGCGCTCATCGCGTTATCCACCAGCACCGTAGTCGCACAGGAAACCGACAACACCGGCGCTTCGACCTCGCAGCCCCACATCGCCGTGGTCCTGCCGTTACAGTCGGCCTCTTTCGGCAAGCATGCGAACTCGGTACGTCTGGGAATTCTCGCCGCCGCGGCGCTGCCGCAAGAAGATGGGCTTGGAGTAACCGTTTACGCCACCACAGAAGACGCCGACCAGATTCTCACCGCATACCAGCGCGCTGTGTCGCGCGGTGCGCGCGCGGTAATCGGACCGCTCACCCGCAGCGGGGTCACGGCACTCGCACTAAGTGGCGTGGTCAACGTCCCCACCCTCGCGCTCAATATTCCTGACGGCGACATACTGATGCCTCGGGACCTGTACGCATTCGGACTGCAAATCGAGGCCGAAGCACGTCAGGTTGCCCAGTTTGCACACAGCCACGGGGGGCACAGGGTTTTCGTCGTAGCCGGCGAAACCGCGCTGGGCGGGCGCATTGCGCAGGCCTTCGCCGACGAATGGAAGAAACGGAAAGGGGAGGTGGCGGGGCAGTTCGTGTACAGCACGGAAGGCGCCGCTCTTGCCAGGCTGCGCGAACAGGTGACGACCTCGAAAGCGGACGTGATCTTCCTTTCGCTCGACGCGGCGCGTGCGCGCTTCATTCGCTCGTATCTCGGAAGTATTCTCCCCATTTATGCGACTTCGCTTGTTTTCGCTTCGGGTACCGACACTCTGGCCAACTTCGACCTGGAGGGGGTGCGCTTTCTCGACATGCCCTGGCTGCTCCAGCCGGACCATCCCGCGGTCATGAGCTATTTGCGACCCGAGGCAAAGAGGTGGGCGCTCGATCAGGAGCGCTTTTACGCGCTCGGAATAGACGCATACCGGATAGTGCACGAACTGCTTCGTCCCTACGAGCCGATGGTTTCTCTGGATGGCGTCACAGGCACGATAACACCCGGCGACGCACAGCAATTCACCCGTTCACTGGTGCCGGCACAGTTCTCCCAAGGCAGCGCCAAACCGCTCGATGCGCCTTTGACGCGATGAGCGATCGCGGCGCCTGGGCGGAAGATGCCGCCGCAGCTTTCCTGGTAAAGCGCGGTCTCAAGCTTCTCGAGCGCAACTACCGTTGCCGTTTCGGCGAGATCGATCTGGTGCTGCGCGATGCCCGGACGCTGGTTTTCGTGGAGGTGCGATACCGCAGGAACCACTCCTTCGGTGATGCCGGCGAAAGCATTACCGCGAGCAAGCGGCAAAAACTCTTGCGAGCGGCGCGCCATTACATGGCCGCGCACCGGGAATTCCCCGCCTGCCGTTTCGATGCGGTGTTGCTGAACGGCGACACTCCCGAGGTTGACTGGGTGGTGAACGCCTTCGGAGAATGACATACATATGCCCGGGCACTTGCGATGTTGTGCAATAATTCGGATGTAGCGGAGAGCCAATTTCGGGATGGACCTCAAGAGCCGGATCCAAAAACATTTCAGCGACAGCGCCCAGTTGAAATTGCAGGCGATGGAGTTGCTTGCGGATCCGCTTGCGCGCGCCGCCGAGCGCATGGCCAAGTGCCTCAGGAACGAGGGCAAGATACTCTCCTGCGGCAACGGCGGCTCTGCCGCGGATGCCCAGCATTTCGCCGCCGAACTGCTGAACCGCTTTGAAATGGAGCGGCCGCCTCTGGCCGCAATGGCGCTGTCTACCGACACCTCGACGCTCACCTCGATCGCCAACGACTACAGCTACAACGAAGTGTTCTCGAAACAGGTGCGGGCCCTCGGCCGGTCCGGCGACTTGTTGCTGGCAATTTCCACCAGCGGCAATTCACCCAATGTTATGGAGGCGATGAGTGCGGCGCACGAACGGAAGATGGGCGTGATTGCGCTGACTGGCAAGAAAGGCGGCAAGATGGCCGCAGCGCTGGGTCCGAACGACGTGCATATCTGCGTGCCGGCCGACCGGACCGCGCGCATCCAGGAAGTCCACCTGCTGTGCTTGCACTGCATGTGCGACGCCATCGATTGCTTGTTGTCAGGAGTGGAATGATGAAAACATCCGTAAGATTGATCGCCGTCATCCTCGCCCTTTCCCCCTTTCTCCAGTCGTGCGCCCCCCTGCTGATCGGCGCCGGTGTAGGCGCCGGCGTCATGATGGCAGATGACCGCCGGACCAATGCTTCGATTCTCGAGGATCAAACCATCGAAATAAAAATCAAGAATCGCATCGAAGAAAAATATGGCGACCAGGCTCACGTAAACGTCACAAGCTTCAACCGCTTCGTGTTGCTTACCGGCGAGGGCCCGACCGAAGAGATCAAGCAGGACCTGACCATCGTCGCGCTGGAAGTGCAGAACGTGCGCAATGTGCAGAACGAAGTGATCGTAGCCGGCAACAGTTCATTCACCTCTCGCAGCAGCGATTCGCTGCTCACCAGCCGCATCAAGGGCAGGTTGACGCAGAACAAGGACGTAAGCTCGAACCATGTAAAAGTCGTCACCGAGAACGGCACCGCTTACCTGATGGGGCTCGTGACCCGGGCCGAAGCCGAGTCCGCCGCCCAGACCGCCGCGACGACCAGCGGCGCGCAGAGAGTGGTCAAGGTTTTCGAGTACATCGACTAAGATTCCGAAAGAAGAAAAAGGCCTCCGGGGAGCTGCTTTCGTTCAGCCTGCCTTTCGACAAGCCGATACGCACCGTTAAGGAATTGTCCCGCTACCGCAAGCAACTGGCCAAAGCTGCGGCCTGACGAGGCGCGAGCACACCCCCTTCTCCCGCCTGTATCATGGCGCCACTGGGAAACCGGCGCCATGACCCACCATCCCTCATTCGAAAAAAAAGTATGCCCGCCCGGGGAACTGACGGCGCGGGTGAGCGCGCTGTCGCGGCCGCTGGTCTTCACCAACGGCGTTTTCGACGTGCTGCATCGCGGTCACGTTACCTACCTGGATGAATCGCGGGCGCTCGGCAGCAGCCTGCTGGTCGCGCTCAATTCGGACGCATCCGTCAGACGTCTGGGCAAGGGGCCGGAGCGGCCGATCAATCCGCTGGAAGACCGGCTGGCGGTGCTGGCTGCGCTGGAAAGCGTGAGCCTGGCAACATGGTTCGACCAGGACACCCCGCTGGAACTCATACTCGTCTGCCGTCCCGATGTCCTGGTCAAGGGCGGCGACTGGGCAGTTGACAAGATCGTGGGCGGCAAGGAAGTCGCTGGCTGGGGCAACAAGGTCGTTTCCATTCCGTTCCGCTACGAGCGTTCCACCACGTCGCTGATCTCCCGGATCCGTAAACCCTGACTCATCATCATTCCTGAAGGAAGCATCCATGTCTGCCAGACCGAGTTTCGTGCGTGATACGTGGGGACTGATCAAGCCTTACTGGTCCTCCGAAGAGCGCTACTCCGCCTGGTTATTGCTCGCCGCGGTTATCAGCCTGACGCTCGCCATGGTCTACATGAACGTCCAGTTCAACTCCTGGTACAACGAGTTCTACAACGCGCTTCAGGAAAAGAACAAGGATGAGTTCTTCCGGCTGATGATCCGGTTCGCGATCCTCGCGGCCATATACATCGCGATGGCGGTCTACGCCTTTTACCTGAACCAGATGCTGCAGATCCGCTGGCGGCGCTGGATGACCGACGTGTATCTCCAGCGCTGGCTCGCCGACCGCACCTACTACCGCATGCAGCTCACCGGCGCCCCCGCGGACAACCCCGATCAGCGCATTGCCGAAGATTTCAAGTTGTTCGTCGACGAGACGCTCAGCCTTTCGCTGGGATTCCTCAACGCCGTGGTCACGCTGGGTTCCTTCGTCGGCATACTGTGGACGCTTTCCGGACCGTTCGCGATTCCCTACAACGGCGGCGAGATCGTCATTCCGGGGTACATGGTCTGGGCCGCGCTGATCTATGCGATCGCCGGCACCTGGATGACCCACAAGATCGGCAAGGCGCTGATCGGACTCAATTTCAACCAGCAGCGATTCGAAGCCGACTTCCGTTTCTCGCTGGTGCGCTTCCGCGAAAACGGCGAGGGTGTGGCGCTGTACGGCGGGGAAGAAGACGAACTGAGAAACTTCCGCACGCGTTTCGGCAACGTGGTCGACAACTGGTGGCGGATCATGAAGCGCCAGAAGGTCCTCAACTCCTTCACCATCGGCTACAACCAGCTGGCAGTGATATTCCCGTTCGTTGTCGCCGGCAATCGCTATTTCGCCGGCACCATCCAGCTTGGCGGCTTGATGCAGATTTCGAACGCCTTCGGTCAGGTGCAGGGTTCGCTGTCCTGGTTCATCGGCGCCTATAACAGCTTCGCCGCCTGGAAAGCCACCGCCGACCGCTTGCTCGGCTTCCACTACGCGATCGAAAAGGCCCGCGACGACATAGAGCAACAGTCCGGGGTGCGGCAGGCGCGGGATGGCAGCGAGGAGCTCGTTCTCGACAACGTTGCCCTCAGTCTGCCCAACGGCAAGCCGCTGATGTCGGCATCAAACGCGACCTTTAAGCCCGGCGAGAGCCTGCTGATCAGCGGACCGTCCGGGTCCGGCAAGAGTACGCTGTTCCGGGCGATCGCCGGAATCTGGCCATTCGGAAAGGGGCGCATGCGCCTGCCCGCCGGTTTCCGCGTGCTGTTCCTGCCGCAGCGGCCTTATCTGCCGCTTGGCACGATCCGCGACGTTGTAAGTTATCCGGCCTCTCCCACTGAATTCTCCAACGAGCAGATAAAGGAGGTGCTCGACGCGGTCGGCATGCCGCAACTCGTCGACCGCATCGACGACCATCAGCACTGGTCCATGCAGCTCTCGCCCGGCGAACAGCAACGCATCGCTTTTGCCCGCGCGCTGCTGCAGAAGCCCGCGTGGTTGTTCCTCGACGAGGCGACTTCGGCGCTCGACGAGGCCGCCGAAGAAAAACTCTACCGGCTGCTCAAGGACAGGCTACCGGGCACCACTATCATCAGCATAGGCCACCGGCGGGCGCTGGTTGCGTTCCACTCGCGAAGGCTGGAACTGAAGGAAGACGGGCTCGGCACCCGCGAGTTGGTTGCCATCTAAAGCGGCTGTACATCCTGTCAGCGGGCACCCTTCGGAGACAGCCGCAGGGAACGGCCCCGCGCCTTGCTCTCTCAGGAGCGCGGGCAATCGACCGGCCGAAATTCAGAGCCCGGGAATTCGTTTTTCAGTTGCGCCCATTTCCCGGATTCTTCTTCGGTCGGCTCGCTGATCAGGAAAGCAGTCTGGGTCACGCGCTGTTCGCGTTCGCCGACTGTCGCAGAACGCACCCCCATCTGCCGCAGCTGCGCAAGATACCTGGACGCACCCTCTTCGCTGCGGAACACGCCCAGGGATATCGCATAGCGCCACCGGCCCTGGTCCAGAATCGGAAAATAGTCCGTGACGCCCAATTTTCTGAGTTCAGCGATCTTGCGTTCCATCGCCGTCTGCGACCGCAACGGCGGCATGAATACCCAGTAGCCGGCCGTCACGCTCACTTCGGCCCGGCGCGCGCGCGTTCCCAGCGCATGGCGATCCAGGGCGCTCTGCGCGCGCGCCAGTTCGACAGCGCCGAAACCGCTCCATTCGATACATGCGGCGCGTGCCTTTGCCGGCGCGGGCGGAGGCGGCGGTCGCGGCGCGACGATCTGCACCTTGTCGGCGTTCATCTGCAACGCGATGAGTTGAGCATCCGGATTCGGCATCCTCTCGCTGAGGTAGACAAAGACGCCGAAACCGATGTTGGCGGCGAGCAAGAGCAGAAAAATCCACTTCATCGGCGCTCCTGCGCGATCCGCACCAGCCCCTCGAGAACCAGCTTGTCGGCGATCCTGAATGGTCTGCCGAGCTGCTGCGACAACACTTCACCGGCACCGCCTCCGATCAGGATATCCGGCTCACTATGGCCTTCCGCGATCATGGCCGCACGCATGCGTTCCACCGCGCCGCACAGCGCTTGTACCGCGCCGCTGGTGATGGCGTCCGGAGTGTTGCGCGGGAAATGCGCAAAGGCGCCGCGTTCGGAAGACAGACCGGCAGTGTTGCCAGCCAGCGCCTCGTGCATCAGATCGAAGCCGGCGACAATGATGCCGCCCAGAAATTCACCCTGTGCGCTGAGAGCGTCCGCCGTCATCGCGGTGCCCGCGTTGACCACCAGACAGGAGCCGGAAACGAGTCGGCGAGCGCCGATCAGCGCCGCCCAGCGGTCCGCCCCAAGCTGCGAGGGATTATCGTAGCGGCTCACGACACCACACTGAGCGGCGGTTGCGGCGACCCAACGCGGCTCGGCCTTCCAGCGCGCAAAGAGCTTCTGCAATCCAGCACGCACCTTGTCGCCGGCTACGTTGGCCACCACGACTGCGTCCGCTGCAGGCAGTTGTGCCCACGCTTTATCGAGCGAACGGATGTCGGCCAGAGCCACCCAGCCCTCGCGGACGAAGGCGCTGCGATCATGGAGCGCCCACTTGATCCGGCTGTTGCCGGCATCGACGGCCAGGATCACGATTTGCGAAGCCTTGGGACTGGCATTGTGACCTCGGGCTCATGCGCGGGACGAAGGCTCAAGTCCCCGCCGTAGAACTTGCGCGTGCCTGAGGGGATGGTAATCATCAGCGCACCGTCCTCTGCGACGCCTTCGACCCTGCCTTCGAGTTCGGACCCGTCCGGCATGCGCAGACGCACCATTTTATCTTGGTATGCGTGCATCCGGTCCCATTCCTGGCGAAACGGCGCAAAACCCTCGACGGAAAATTTCCGCAACACCACGTCGAGCCCGGCAAGGATTTCCGCGAGCAGCCGGTTGCGGTCCACTTCGACGCCGATCTTTGCAAGGTCCACCACCGGCTGATCGATGCGTTCCTTCACCGTTTCGGGCAGGCGCAGGTTGAGTCCCACGCCGGTTACCACCACCGTAGGTCCCATCACATCGCCGGCAAGCTCGATCAGGATGCCGGCAAGCTTGAGGTGGCGCCAGAGCACATCGTTCGGCCATTTCAGCATCACCTCTTCTGCGCCGTGCCTTCTCAGCACCCTGGCAAGTGCAATGCCGACGGCGAGGCTCAGACCGGAAAGAAATCCGGCGCCCTGTTCGAACCGCCACAGAACCGAAAATGTGAGCGCGCCCCCCAATCCTGAATGCCAGTCGCGTCCTCGCCGACCGCGTCCTCCGGTCTGCAGTTCGGCCGCCAGCACTGTTCCCGAGGCCGCGCCCTGCGCCGCGCGCGCCAGCAGATCGGTATTGGTCGAGCCGGTTTTGTCCACCACTTCGATGTCTAGTCGCGTCTGCGTGCCAAGTTGCCGGAGGATCTCCACGCGGGATAACCATTGCACCGGCGTGACCAGGCGATAACCGCGCCCATGCACTTTGTGAACCGTAAGCCCGAACTCATCGACGTCGGCGAGCGCATTCGACACCGAGCCGCGGGTGATCCCCAGCACCTTGCCGATGGCTTCGCCGGACCGGAATTCACCGTGCTGCAAAAGGCGCAGGACTTCGAGCGTATGTGGAGTCACGACAAAAGAATTCGGTAACCGGGGGAACTATACCCGAAGCATCCCCTGATCGATGCGCATCGATGTGAACTTGCGCGGAAGGCAAGCCTGCGCTTCACGCTCCCCAACTCATCAACCGGCCAAGTTTCGCCGGTAGAATGCCTCAAAGATTTCCGGGAGCTGCAGTGTCATCAACCGAACGCACGGCCATCGGGCGCATGCGCCGCCGCTGCGCCGCAGCGCTGCTGCTGGTTGTCATCGCGGCGTGCGGCAAGGACCAGGATTATCCGGCGAGGCCGGTCAACCTGATCGTTCCGTTTCCACCGGGCGGATCTTCCGACCTCATCGCGCGCGTGGTCTCCGAGCGCGCCGGGCGCGCCCTGGGCCAGCAGATCGTCATCGAGAATCGTCCCGGTGCCGGCGGCAACATCGGCACCGAGGCGGCGGCCCGGGCCACGGCCGACGGTTATACGCTGGTCCAGTGCACCATCGGCACCTGCGCAATGAACCTCGCAATCTATCGCAATCTGCCCTACGACCTGGAACGCGATTTCGCCCCGATCGTGCTGTTTGGCTCGCTCGCGAACGTGCTGGCCGTGAATCCGGCGGTAAGGGCGAACAATGTCGCCGAGCTGGTGGCGCTGGCAAAGCGCCAGGCCGGCAAGCTGACGTTCGGCTCGTCGGGTTACGGCTCCAGTCCGCATCTCTCCGGTGAATTGTTCAAGCAGGCCGCGGGGATCGATATCCTGCACGTGCCTTATCGAGGCTCCGCGCCGGCGATCACCGATCTGCGCGGCGGACAGATCGACATGTTCTTCGACAACACGCCCTCGATCCTGCCGCACATCAAGGCGGGCGCCTTGCGCGCGCTCGCCGTGACCAGCGCACAACGCTCCGCGCGCCTCCCGGACGTGCCGACCATGCAGGAGGCCGGCTTCCCGGATTTCGTCATTGCACCGTGGTTCGGGGTGATGGCGCAGAAGAAAACTCCCGTGCACATCATCGAACGCCTGAACCGGGCCTTCAACGAGGCCTTGTCCGATCCCGCGGTCCTCAACCAGTTCGCGGACATGGGGGTCAAGGCGGGCGGGGGAACGCCCGAGGAATTCCGCGCGCATATTCGCGCGGAAACCAGCCGCTGGGGCGAACTGGTGCGCGCGCGCGGGATAACGGCCGAGGAATTGAAATAGACAAGGATCGCGAGATGAAAATCACCGCCATCGAAACCGTGCGTCTGCCGGAACGGCCCAACCTGCTGCTGGCGCAAATCCACACCGACGATGGACTGGTCGGATTGGGCGAAACCTCACGAGGCGCGCAGGCGGTCGAGGCGCAACTTCACGAACTGGTTGCGCCTTATCTGCTGGGCAAGGATCCACGCGAGATCCAGAAACACAGCCAGCATTTGATGCGCAGTTATCTCGGCTTTGCCAGCAGCAGCACCGAGATACGGGCCGCTTCCGTGGTGGACGTGGCGCTCTGGGATATCCTCGGCCAGTCGCTGAATCAGCCGATCCACACCCTTCTCGGCGGCATGACGCGCGAACGCATCCGCGCCTACAACACCTGCGCCGGTTACAACTACAACACCCGCAGCGTCGCCCGGCGTTCGTTGCGGGCCGGGGAGCCGGCGCCCAAGCCGGAGGGACCCTACGACGACCAGATTGCCTTCGTGCACCACGCCGACGAACTCGCGCAAAGTCTGATCGAGGAAGGCTATGGCGCGATGAAGATCTGGCCCTTCGATCCCTTCGCCGAGGACAACGGCGGCGGCTTCATTGCCGCAGGCGATCTTGCTACCGCGCTGGATCCCTGGCGCAAGATCCGTAACGCCGTCGGCGACGGCATCGAGGTCATGGCGGAATTCCATTCCCTGTGGAACCTGCAGCAGGCAAAGCAGATCGCCAGGGCGTTGGAACCGTACCGGCCGTACTGGGCGGAGGACCCGATCAAGATGTGCGACGTGGATACGCTGGCCGAGTACGCCCGCTCGATCACCATACCGGTATGCGCGAGCGAGACCCTGGGCGGCACGTATCAGTTCCGCGACATCCTCGCGAACCAGGCGGCGGAC
>Ga0134123_10002352_pt1 | contig 12382 bp, 4 predicted proteins | sample KB303_FD_96460 | JGI IMG/M metagenome (GOLD analysis project Ga0134123, IMG submission 96460) | Terrestrial soil microbial communities without Nitrogen fertilizer from Kellogg Biological Station, Michigan, USA - KB3-0-3 | ecosystem: Environmental > Terrestrial > Soil > Unclassified ...
AAATGCTTTTCCATTTTTTTTGTTTATTTGATTTGATGAATCAATTAATAACAAAATAGGTAATATATCCATATTCGCCATTGGTCCAATTGAGAGAAGTGGTGCTGCCTGCCATGCCGATGGTATAAGTTCCGGCAGCGAGGGCAGGTGTGACACCAGTTATCGAATAAGTGAACCGCTGACTGGCAGGGCAGGTAAGACCAAATATTCCCCCGCCAAAAGTGGTAACTGCTCCGGCACCCAGCTTGTAAGCAGGATAGATATTCAATGCTGTAGCTCCTGAAGCGTTAGCCCCTAAACTCTGGCTTACAAAAATTACAATTTTCTGATTAGCTGTAACAGTTACCGTAGTGGTGGCACTGATAAATGCAAGGGTGCTGGTGGGGGTAGTATAACTGGCCGAAGTATAGCCACTGGTAATTCCGCCACCGCCTGCTGCAGCCCATGTCGGGGGTAACCCGGCACCTGCCGAAGTCAGCACCTGGCCGGAAGTTCCCGCAGAACCGCCTGGCATTAAAGCACCGCTTAAATAAACGTTGCCTGTAAAATATCCGCCATATTCATTAGAAGAAGCATCCTGGAATCCGAGTGCGCCCCATGCAGTGGGAGCAGCAGCTGTGCTGACAGCGCCCATTACACCGGCTGACGGTCCCCCGGTATTATCATTCCTGTATCCTGCAACCCCCCATGTATAGGGAGAAGAAGATGCATTGGTATAACCGCAAACACCACGGCTGGAAACATCTTTACCCACATTTGAACCGCCATAGTTATCTGCTATTCCTATGATTGCACTATGACCTGTTGTAGTCAATGAATTTCCTGTCTTTACCACTTTCAATAATGCAGTGTTTGATTCTGAGTAACTATATCCGTCAATATATACTTTGCTCACATTGACATTTGTAAAATCAGGATATACATGCATAGATCCGGGGTTGCCACCGGGTCCGATGTGTAAAGTAGCATCGGGAGCGGTCCCTGTGTTAAGACCTAACCGGTTATTGGTATTATCCCAAAATAGTTTGGTATTATTTTGTGAATAGGTGCCGCCTGCGCCTGCAAATACTACGGAACCCACGGTGAAAGCCGTTGAGGTGCCCGTACCGCCATTCGCTACCCCGACAATTCCTGTTACGTTAGCAGCATTGCCGGTTATGTTTCCCGAAACATCGCTGGCGGGAATAGCAGCGCTGGCCGTCATGGCTGAAGTTCCGTTGCCTTTTACATAACCTGTCAGTGTGGTAGTGCCTGTTCCACCATTGGCAACCGCTACAGTTCCTGTTACATTATTAGCAGTTCCTGTAACATTACCGACAAGATTTGCGGTAACAGTTCCTGCTGAGAAATTTCCTGATGCATCGCGTTTAACTATTGAATTGACAGTATTTATATTCGTAGCCGCATTGGCCGCATTAGCACCACTTGCAACATTCGCTGAAGTAACTCCGCCAACCAAATCCACCGAGGTGCCACCTTGTGTTCCGGTTACATCTCCCGAGAGGCTGCCGCTGAAATTGGTAGCGCTGCCCGAAGTGGTGGCTGATGTTGCTGTAGTTGCATTTCCATTTAACGCTCCTGTAATAGTTCCGGCTGAGAAATTTCCGGAAGCATCCCTTTTAACAATGGTGCTTGCTGTATTTGCATCCGTAGCTGCATTGGCAGCATTGGCTCCGCTGGCAACATTGGTTGAAGTGACTCCGCCAACTATGTCCACCGAAGTTCCGGTCTGAGTTCCTGAAACATCTCCGGAAAGGCTTCCGGTGAAATTAGCTGCATTTCCTGAAATATTTCCCGTTACATCACTTCCGGGAATGCTGCTGACAGTAGCAAATGGAGCAGCCCCGTTTGCCTTTAAATATCCTGCTGAAAAGAAACTGGTGCCCGAACCTCCGCCATCAACAGCAATCGGAGTAACCAATCCTGTCAAAGAAGTAATATCGGCATTTGCTCCTGATGAAGCTGCACCGATGTTGCCGCGTGCACCGGCAGCAGTTGTAGCTCCTGTACCACCGCTTGCCACTGGAACAGTTCCTGTTAAAGATGCAGCATCATTGACAAGGATCCAACCGGGAGTTACCGGGGTTCCAGTATTAAAATAATAACCCGCTGAACCGTCAGTCTGGTACACCATCAGTCCTGTGGCGGGAAGGACTAACGCTGCCCGCTGTGCGGCAGTCATGCGCGGAATCAATATTCCTTTTGTAGTTGAAGAAACATCGAGCATGGCTGAAGGATCAGCAGCTGCTCCTGTTGGGTTAATTCCCACACCATTTTGGCTGAAGGCGGGAATGATTGCTGTCATCATCATACCGATCATGACAGCTGTAATGCGTAATTGTTTTGAAAGTTTCATAGAATTTATTTTTGGGATTTATTTTGAATTTATTATTTGTTAGTCATTGAGGTTATAAGATAAAACAAAAAAATTATTAAAAAACCGGCAATATCTATGCTGGTCAGAAATGCGAAAAAATGGTTACGCTAATTTAGGCGGATCAATGTAATGGCCGGAATAAATAAAAAAAGTTTCCGGAAAAACGTTAAGGGGTAGCCTGAATCTTAAATTAACTAAGGTGTAATTTGCAAAAAGGTTAGTTTGATACTTTCGCTTAACTGCGGGAGCTTGCTTTTCTTTTTTAAATGCGATGGAATTTTCACATACATAATGATGAGGAAGAGACTGATAATTTATAAAACGTTTATCCTCTTCACCAATCGTATAATGCGTTACCAAACTTACTCTCCCGAGCAGGTAAAATAAAACAAAAAGTAAAATTTTCGGGTAATTGTAGCTCATGAAAAAGATCGGGATACCCGGATTAATTTACATTTCATAAAACAAGGTTATGGAAAAGGCCATGCTTTGTCAAATTTTTTTTGAACTATTTACTAACTTTTTGGCGAACGCCTCGAAATGTTGGGCGAAAGCCAATAAACCTTTGATATAAATTTATTAAACGTTTGGAAAATGCCTTACTGAGAAAAGTTTTCGCCTTTCAGAAACTATTCGATAACAATTTTCCTTACCGAATTATTTACTTTCAAAATAAAAACGCCTTTGGAAAAAGTTTTAACGGGCAGATTAAATTTTGAAAATGCATAAGGCGAATTTCCTTTAAAAATTGTTTTCAGGTTTCTGCCGGTAATATCATTTAATTCAATATTTAAAAATTCGCCCGCTTTGGAAATGATTTGGATGTACAGTACATCTTTAACAGGATTGGGAAATATATTAAACCTGGTATCTGAAATTTCTTCTATTCCTACCGGGCTTACAAAAACTGAATCAGACAAAGCGCTGCATCCGTTTGAATCGGTAATTACAACACTATACCATCCGCTTTGTGAAATCACATAATTGTTTTGAACCGCTCCCAAAATCGAGTCGTTATTTAAAAACCATTGATACGAAAATCCAGGGCCGGTTGACAAAGTATCTGCTGAAATATTAATTACCGGTATTGATGGCAATGCATGAACAACTATTTGTTGCACGTACGAAACAGTACAATAGCCTGCTGAAACATTTAATGTAAGTTGATGCACTCCTGAACTTAACCCGGTTACTGAAACCGAGGAAGATGCAGACACGCTTGTTGTATCAATCAACCATTCATAATTTACAGGGAACGGAAAATTTATATTGTTTGAAGCTGTTAATATTTCATTTTCACAAATGGCAGTATCAGGAATGATAAGAGAAAGAAGATCATTGCAATTAAAATTCAGAATTGCATAAGCATCATTGGTGGTGACACCGGGATTAAGATCGAAAAAGATATGCGCATTATTTAAAATAATCATATCAGGATACAAAATATTTTTTCTGCTGACCTTAAATTGCACGTAACCATGACTTGCAGGCTCATTAGAAACACTATCAGGAAGATTGATGTGCGGAAAGCTGAAGCGCACCACTCTTCCGGGAAGCATTTGCGTAATCACATCATGGCTGGATGAGAGAAATTGAAATGAGTTTAATTTAAGATCATCATCGAGCGTATCGAGAATATAAATATTTTCTGCCACGGCATTTCCGGTATTCTGAAAGAAGATGGTGAATGTAAATTCATGTTGCGTGGTATCCACAAAACCTGCGGGATAAATTTCTTTAGCATTCGGATCAAAAGAATTTACGATGGGAAAGCAATTTGAAACCGAATTATTGGAAGGAATATTATCTGCAGCCGGATAAATATTCAATTGAACACAAACAGTATCATTAATTGTTGCACTGCTGTCAACCTGCACAATAATGTTAAAATCTGCGGCAGGGTTTACTAGTGAGAAATCGTTCACACTCCATGAAATGGTATCACCGTTAATTGATGTGGGAGTTAAAGCTCCCGCTGCAGGAGAAATATAAGAGACCGGTCCGTTCAAAATTGCTTCGACAGAGCCGCTCACACCTGTTGCGCAGGTAACTCCGTAAAACAATGTTGCATCACCCGCATCCAGGTAAAGAGTCCGTTGTGCCCCCGGTCTTAATGAGGCTGAAGGAGAAATGCTTTTTGCAATCAGATCAAGGTAACCTGCTTTGCATTGTAATCCGAAATCTAAATCGGCATCCAAAGAATCTGTTGATGTAAGTGATGACAAATAATTTCCACCGGCAGGGCATGTCACATCAAAAGGCAAACCTGTGGTGTCAATCCTGATTTGATAATTTCCTAAACCGGTTTCAAAACTGTAGTAGCCTTCGTTGTTGGTAATAAAAATTTGTAGTTGATTTCCTCCTGAATCCAATTCAACAGGAATATTCTTGAAAAGAAGTTCAGATGAGTCTCTGAAACAATTTGAATTAGTATCATTATAAACTCTTCCGAAAATATTCCATTCAAAATTGCAACCGCTTGCAGGTTGACATAAGGATAAATTATTAATAGATGGTGATGCAGTTGTAATATTTCCCGCGCTTGGAAGGCAATTAATAGCAGTAAATCCCCACCATAGATGAGATATGTTTTTAAATTTTGGAAAACAACTGAGGTTAGTATTGTTGTTGATATGCAAATCTCCAAATGAATCAGGTAAGTCTGGAATACTTGTCAATAAATTGTTACTGCAATCCAGATAATTTAATAAATTAGGTAATGGTGGTAGACTTGTTAGAAAATTTCCTTCACAATTCAGGCTAGTTAATGAATTTGGCAAATTAGGTAAAGTAAATAACTGGTTAGCCCAACAATTCAAGGACACTAAAGAAGGTGGTAATACAGGCAAACTAGTCAATTGGTTAATATAACAATGGAACTGTGTTAAAGAACTTGGTAACTGGGATATTACAACTATTGAATTAGCCATGCAAAACAATCTTTCCAAGGAAGTTGGTAACTGGGTTATACTACTGATTTGGTTGTTATCGCAATATAATTCTATTAACGTTGAAGGTAAAACTGGTAAAACTGTAATCAGATTATTGCCGCAATGTAATGTTGTCAACTGAGTAGAAGCAAGAGCAGGGAGACTGGTTAAATTATTATTCACGCATCCCAGTTCGGTAATCGAATTTGGCAAATTGGGCAAGATTGCAAGTTGATTGTAAGAACAACTTAGCTCAAGAAGAGAATTGGGCAAAGCAGGAAGACTTACTAATTGATTATGAGTGCAGCCTAAAGCAGTTAAAGCACTTGGTAATGAAGGTAAATTAGAAAATTGATTGCTATCACAGGCAAGAACACTCAATGAATCAGGGAGTGATGGAAAGCCCGTTAAATTGTTACTCCAACATGAAAGTATTTTTAATGAATTTGGCAAAGGCGGCAAACTGTTTAACGAATCCGAAAAACATCTAAGAGTAATCAAAGAATTGGGAAGGGGTGGTAAATTATAAAGTGGGTTGAAAAAACATTCTAACTCCAGTAAATTATCAAAATATTGAATACCGTCTAAATTATGAATATTTGAATGACCACAGTCAAGGAATTGTGTATTTATTACAGCACCGCAGGAAGTATCCATCAAATTCCCATTTATACAAGAAGCAAAACCATTTGCATTTAACCAATTCACAAAATTTGTATCAGGTATTGTCACCCACTGCGCTTTAACGCATAGCGAGTTCAGGCTTAGCAGAAAAACAATTAAAACTTTAACGAGTCTTTTCATAGGATGTGAAAACAAAAGTAGGTTAATAAGCCGCCCTCAAAAAATATTTTCAAAAATTCATATTAAAGTCGTATTGCAGCACTCAAAACCAACCCGTAGTTTTGAAGCATTGTTTTCACATCAGATTTTCTTAACTTGCAAAAAATATTTTACTCCTTATTTTAAAATTCTATTATGAAAAAAATTATTCCTTCCTGCCTCAACTTATTTACCGTTGCACTGGTTGCTTTATGTCTTCAATTCAATAACAGTTCTGCGCAGACAGGCAACTTCGGGTTAAACCTGGATGGCGTGGATGACCGTTGTATAATAAATGATAATGCAGCATACGACCTGGGAACAGGAAATTTTACAGTTGAAGCCTGGATAAAAGCGAGTACCACAACATCATATATGTCAACCATTATCAGCAACCGTGAGCTTGCAAATGTTAATACCGGTTTGAGAATATGGTTATATTATGGAAAAGTATATGTGCAGCTTGCCGGATCTATTGTGCTGTATGGATCAACAGGTAATGACCTTCGTGATAATTATTGCCACCAGGTTGCAGTGACAAGGTCAGCAGGCACCGTTACTATATATGTGGACGGTGCCCAGGTGATTTCAGGAACACCATTAAATCAGTCTATCAATGCCAACCATGCATTTTGGATTGGAAAGGATGAACCTTCTTCTTCCAGTTGGATGTTTAAAGGTTTGATTCATGAAGTCAGGTTCTGGAATATTGGACGCACGCAATCACAAATTCAGGCAACCCGCAATTCATTTCTTACCGGGAATGAATCAGGTTTGATAGGCTATTGGCGCATGAATGAAAATACAGGCCAGACATTCAATGATTATACAGCGATTAACAATGATGGATTTTTAGGAGCTGTTAATACGGCTGATGCCGCTGATCCTCTTTGGGCGGCAGGCTGTTACTGCACACCGCTTCCTCCCACGATTACTCCCGGAGGTCCTACAACCTTTTGCACCGGGGGAAGTGTTTTATTAACTTCTACTTCCGGCACCGGAATTACTTACCAGTGGAAAAATAATAACAATAATATTAACGGTGCAACCGCACAAACTTACTCAGCAACTACAGTTGGAAATTATACGGTAGAAATAAACTCAGGAGGAGGATGTGTGGAGGTATCGAATGTAATTCCGGTAGCAGTCGATCAGCCGTTAACTCCCTCTATTACTTCATGGTTAAGCGGCTTCTGCAGCTCTACCACGGTAACACTGGAAACTAATTATTCAGCCGGCTATTTATGGCAATGGTTTGAAGATTCGCATCCAATTCCAAATGCCATAGATTACCAAATGTATACAGGGCATAACGGCAACTATAGTATAACGGTTTCGAATACCTGCGGCAGTTATGGTTCAGGAACATTTGTTTTAAATGAACCCTCGCTGTCTTGGCCGGGTTTTGCCTTTATAGCCGCTAACGGCTCAACAAACTTGTGCACGGGTGGAAGTGTGACCCTGTCAGACCAGGGTTTCTACCAGAATCCGAGTATGCAATGGTATAAAAACGGAGTGCTGATTTCAGGGGCAAATGGTTACCAATATACCGCAACCCAGGCAGGAGACTACTGCGTTGGAGTATATGATAATACATGGTGTGGCACCACTCCGACCATATTTTCCAATTGGATAACAGTTACAACCACAGTCGGTACTTATCCTTCGGTAAGTATTACAACCGGGAATGCAACAACATTCTGTGCACCTGGCAGCGTTTTGCTTCAGTCAACAGCCTCAGGGTCCGGAACACTTGCTTATCAGTGGACAAAAGACAATGTTAATATTTCCGGAGCAACCAATACCACTTATACTACGGGTACATCCGGTTCTTACAGATGTTTGGTTACCAATCCATGCGGAACTGCCTCTTCCAATGCGATAGTCATATCTGCCCAAACATTGACTGCGACAATTACCTCTTCGACTACAAACATTTGTTCGGGTAGTTATGTATACCTCAACTGTAATCAGCAGGCAGGCAATTCATACCAATGGAAACTTAATGGTAATAATATTTCCGGTGCCACATCCTATTTATATCAGGCAAATTCGGCAGGAAATTACACTTGTACCATTACTAATTTATGCGGTACGATAACCTCTAATACTATTACGATGACATTAAAGCCTTTGCCAACCGCAGTTATTTCTGGAACTCAAACAATTTGTTCGGGCAATACGGCACAAGTTGCAGTTACTTTTACCGGGACGGGTCCCTGGTACGGATATATTTATAATGGATCAAATTATACAAATTTTAATACCAGCTCGAATCCTTTTACATCTAACTATTCACCCACTGTAACAACAACCTACACACTTTACTATAGCATGCATGATTTATATTGTAATGGCAGCGCATCGGGTTCAGCGGTTGTAACCGTTAATGGAAGTTCCCCTGTTACAAATATTACTCCTATGGGAAGCACTACTTTCTGCCAGGGAGGAAGTGTTCAGTTAAATTCATCTACCGGGGCCAGCTATGTTTATCAGTGGAAAAAGAATGGTGTTAGTATATCGGGCGCAACAGGATTTACATATATTGTAAACTCCGCGGGTAGTTATACAGTTCAAATAACCAATGCATGCGGGACAGCAACCTCATCTGCAGTAGTTGTTACCGTTAATTCAAACCCCAGTTCAGTTATTACTCCTTCAGGCCCGACAGCAATCTGTGATGGTCAGAGCATAACCTTAAGCGTTCTTTCAGGAACAAATAAAGTATACCAATGGAAAAAAGGAGGAGTGGATATTTCCGGGGCAACGGCATCAACCTATGTAACAACTATTGGCGGAAATTATAAAGCAACCGTCACCAATACTGTTACGGGCTGTTCAAGTACAACTGCTTCCTCTACGGTAGTTACGTTGAATCCTTTACCTCCCGCAACCATTACACCGCAGGGCCCAACAACGTTCTGTGCAGGCGGAAGTGTTTTATTAAAAGGTAACAGCGGAACCGGGTTTACCTATCACTGGAAAAAGGGCGGTGTGAATATTTCGGGAGCCACAAATAAAAATTATACAGCAACCCTTGCAGGTGTATATAAAATAAAAGTAACAGATGCGAACGGATGCTCTAAACTTTCCACCGGTGTTACGGTTACTGTTCCATGCAAAGACGAGATCAATACAGGAACTGAAAATACAGGAAGTGAAGGAATTGATTTTATCGTTTACCCGAATCCGACATCAGGAGAATTTACTATTCAGTTTTCAGAAATAATTTCGGAGCCTGTACAAATTGAAATTGTGGACCTGATAGGGAGAGTGCTGGAAAAATTTGAAACGAAAGAACAAACCGTTGTTCTTAACCGATCAAATCTTGCTTCCGGTATCTATTATCTTTCTGTGACAACCAAAGATAAAATGGTAGTGAAGAAATTCAGCATTTCAAAGTAGAAATGCATTAATACAACAATCTTCTTACTTGCAAAAAACATCTTCGTCAAAACGCACAATGAAAAAATTTCTTACTTCATGCTTTAATAAAATTGTTATTGTGCTCCTTGCTTTATGTTTTCATTTCAATAATAGTTCTGCACAGACAGGTGACTTCGGTTTAAATTTTGATGGCACAGATGACAGGGCTACGATTAATTATAATACTGCATACGATCTTGGAACTGGAAATTTTACTGTTGAAGCGTGGATAAAAGCCAGCACTACGGCATTTTACGAGTCAACAATTTTCAGTAACAGGGCGGAGACTGCCTCTTATACCGGCTTCCGGGTATATTTATGGGATGGAAAAGTTACCTTGCAAATAGGCCTGGGAACTATTATCAGCGCCACAGCAGGTCCTGACCTTCGTGATAATTATTGCCATCATGTGGCTCTCACACGTGCGGGCAGTGTCTATACTGTTTACGTGGATGGCGCTGCTATTTCCTCAGTTACAAACACAACTTCGCTGAGTGTTACTTCAAATCACCAGATTTGGATTGGCAGGACGTATTCTACGGGTTCTTCCATTCACTTCAAAGGACTGATTCATGAAGTCAGGTTTTGGAGTGTTGCACGTACCCAATCTCAAATTCAGGCAGCCCGCAATTCATTCCTTACCGGGAATGAACCGGGTTTAATAGGATACTGGCGTATGAATGAAAATACAGGGCAGACTTTTAATGACTATACAGCAACTAACAATGATGGATTTTTAGGAAGTGTAAATACTGCTGATGCCTGGGACCCTTTATGGGCCACAGGCTGTTATTGTACACCGATTCCTCCCACAATTACACCGGGGGGGCCTACTACCTTTTGCACAGGCGGAAGCGTTTTATTAACTTCCTCTACAGGGACCGGGATAACTTACCAATGGAAAAAAAATGCAATTAATATTGCGGGTGCTACAGCTCAAACTTATTCTGCTGCCACCACGGGCAACTATACTGTTGAAATAAATTCAGGCGGATGCCTTACCATATCAAATGTAATTACCGTTTTGGTGCACCAGCCTTTAACTCCTACCATTACTTCCTCGATTGGCGGTTTTTGCGTTTCTACTTCAGCTACCCTTCAGACCCAATCTTCCGCTGGTTATATTTTCCAATGGTTTGAAGATTTATTTGCCATCCCATCTGCAACAAATTACCAGCTAAATGCCGGTCATAATGGAAACTATAGCGTCACCATAACGAATGGATGCGGCACTTATAATTCCGGAACCTATGTTTTGAATGAACCCGTATTCACGACAAATACTTTTGGATATATAACAGCAGCCGGTTCGACAGCCCTGTGCACAGGTGGAAGTGTGACGTTATATGACCAGGGTTTCTATGAAAGTCCCGCCTTTCAGTGGTACAAGGACGGAGTGGCAATTTCGGGTGCTAATGGATCCCAATATTCAGCAACACTGGCCGGGAATTATTGTATGTCGGTAATTGATAATGTTTGGTGGTGTGGGGGTTACACGCCATTAGTGTTTTCTAACTTTATTACGGTTACAACTGCCGTAGGCACTTATCCATCCGTAAGCATTACAACCGGGAGTGCAACAACCTTCTGTGCTCCGGGTAGCGCTTTGCTTCAGTCAACAGCCTCAGGGTCCGGAACACTTGCTTATCAATGGACAAAAGATAATGTTAATATTTCCGGAGCGACAAATACATCTTATTCCGCAAGTTCATCAGGATCGTACAGGTGTTTGGCTACGAATCCTTGCGGAACAGCTACCTCCAATGCGATAATAATTTCCGCCCAAACACTTACCGCATCTATCACTTCTTCAACCACTAATGTTTGCACGGGAAGCTCTATCACCCTTACATGCAATCAGCAAGTGGGGAATTCGTACCAATGGAAATTGAACGGGAACAATATATCAGGCGCAACAGCTTATAATTATGCGGCAGCAACCGGAGGTAATTATACCTGCGCCATTACTAATTTATGCGGAACCATAACGTCTAATACGATTGCTATGACATTAAGGCCTTTGCCAACCGCAGTTATTTCAGGAATTCAAACAATTTGTTCGGGCAACACGGCACCAATTGCAGTTACTTTTACCGGGACAGGCCCCTGGTACGGCTGGATTATTTATAATGGATCAGGTTATACGAATTTCAATACCAGTTCGAATCCTTTCACCTATAACTATTCACCCACAGTAACAACAACCTATACACTTTACAACAGCTTTCATGATTTGTATTGCAATGGCAGTGTATCCGGCTCAGCAATTGTGACTATTAACGGAAGCTCACCGGTTGCGAACATTACACCTATGGGAGCCACTACTTTCTGCCAGGGAGGCAGTGTTCAGTTAAATTCATCTACCGGGGCCGGCTATGTTTATCAGTGGAAAAAGAATGGTGTTAATATATCGGGCGCAACAGGATTTACTTATATAGTAAATTCCACAGGCAGCTATAAAGTTCAAATAACCAATGCATGTGGGACAGCAACATCATCTGCCGTAGCAGTTACAGTTAATTCAAACCCAAGTGCGGTTATTACTCTTTCAGGACCAACAATGATCTGTGAGGGGCAAAGTGTAACATTAAGTGTTCCATCAGGAACGAATAAAGTTTATCAATGGAAAAAAGGAGGAGTGGATATTTCCGGGGCTACATTATCAAATTATGTTGCAATGATTGGCGGAAATTATAAAGCAACTGTCACAAATACTGTTACGGGCTGTTCAAGTACAACTGCTTCCTCTACGGTAGTTACGTTGAATCCTTTACCTCCCGCAACCATTACACCGCAGGGCCCAACAACGTTCTGTGCAGGCGGAAGT
>Ga0134123_10002354_pt1 | contig 12375 bp, 14 predicted proteins | sample KB303_FD_96460 | JGI IMG/M metagenome (GOLD analysis project Ga0134123, IMG submission 96460) | Terrestrial soil microbial communities without Nitrogen fertilizer from Kellogg Biological Station, Michigan, USA - KB3-0-3 | ecosystem: Environmental > Terrestrial > Soil > Unclassified ...
ACCGCATCTGGTATTCGTTCTGACGCTTGCACCGCGGGCAGGACAGCGAGTCGTTGCGCGTCTCGTTCCTGCTGTTGAAGAAATCGCGCTCGTCCAGAGACATTCTGTGCATCATAGCACCGCGCAATTTCGCCCTCAGGTAACCGGGTAAAATGTCGCGTGCCCCGATGCGTCATCCTGGGTGCCTGCCTTGCGGTCTGCGCGATCGCGGTGCGCGCCCAGACGCCCGCGCTCGACGCCGGCGGAACGATTACCGGACACATCCGGCTGACGGCGAAGATTCGCGCGCCGCTCTCCGCCAATGCCTATCCGTCGCGCGCGATCGGCAAGCATGAAGCGCCGGCGATTCCCGAAATCCGCAACGTCGTCGTCTACCTGAAGGATCCGCCGTTCCGCGGCGCGCTGACGCCCCTGCGCGTCGAGCTGCGCCAGCAGAACGAGACGTTCGTGCCGCACGTGCTCGCGATCACGAAGGGATCCACCGTCGACTTCCCCAACGACGATCCGTTCTTCCACAACGTCTTCTCGCTGTCGTCGGCGGCCGGGTTCAACCTCGGGCGCTATCCGCGCGGACAGAGCCGGCCCTGGAAGTTCTCGAAGAGCGGTCTCGTGAAAGTGTTCTGCGACATCCATTCGCACATGAGCGCGTCGATTCTCGTGCTCGACCATCCCTACTTCGCGGTGCCGGGCGCCGACGGCAACTACGAGATCAGGAACGTCCCCGCCGGCCAGTACACGATTGTCGGCTGGCACGAGCGCGTCGGCGAACGCAGCGCGAGCGTGCGCGTCGACGCCGGACGCGCGACGGCAGTCGATCTCACGGTCCCCGTCGAGGACGTGCCGTGACCCGGCCTGCCGGACCGCAGCCGCCGCGGCTCCTCGTCAGGACGCTCGCCGTCATCCTGGCGACCGTCGCCCTGCTGCTGGTCGCCGTCTTCGTCGTCGTCTTCGTCAGCGTGCGCGATCAGGTGCGGCAGTCGGTGACGTCGGACCTCGAATCGAGCCAGCGTATCTACGCGGCCGTCGAGAGCCGGCGGCAGCGCGAGCTGCAGACGCAGGCGGCGACGCTGGCGGAAAACCCGACGCTCAAAGCCGCCATCGACACCTACGCGGCCGAAGCCCCGACGGCCAGCGAAACGCGCCGATCGTTCTGGCTGACGACGATCAACAACGAGCTGGACAAAGTCGCCGCCCGGATCGAGGCGGACGCGATGATTCTCGCGGACACGCACCAGATCACGCTGGCCGCGGTCGGCCGGCTCGGCGACCGGTGGCCGCGCGGCCGGCCGATTGCGCTCGCCGGCAAGGGATCCGGAACGCTCGACGGCGTGGTCCGTGCGGGGCCATTGGTCTTCCGCGTCGTGTCGGTGCCGCTGCAGCTCAGCGACACGCCGATCGCGACGCTGTATCTGGCGACCAGCCTCGACCAGCAGTACGCCGAGGAACTGCAGACGCTCGCCAACGCGCGCACGGCGATCGTCAGCGACGGCCTGCTCGTCGCCAGCACGCTGCCCATGGCGGCGGCGCGCGAGTTCGAGGCGTCGCCGCAGAGCCGGCAGGCGTCCGGCACGGCCGTCCTCGACGGCGAGTCGTACGCGTTTCGCCAGCTCGTGCAGATCGGCAACACGAGCTTTTTCGCCCTGGCCTCGATCGACGAGTCGTCCCGCGCGGCGACGCGCGCCGCGGTGCGGAACCTTGTGCTCATCGCCGCCGGCGCCGCGCTGCTCGCGCTCGTCGCGAGCGTGTGGCTGGCGCGGATGCTGACCGGACCGGTCGGCCGGCTGTCGGCGTCGCTCGAAGCGGCCGGACGGACGTCCGGAGTGCGGGTGCAGCTGCCGCTGACGGGGTCGAGCCGCGAGCTCGACACGCTGACCGAGACGTTCAACGCGATGATGGCGTCGGTCGCGACCGCCGAGGCGCAGACGCAGGCCGCGTATACGGGATCGATTCGCGCGCTGGCGACGGCGCTCGACGCGCGCGATCCGTACACGGCCGGCCACTCCGAGCGCGTGAGCGTGCTGTCGGTGGCCATCGCGCGGGCGCTGCACCTGGCGGAGAACGACATCGAGGTCATCCGGCTCGGCGCGCTGCTCCATGACATCGGCAAGATCGGCGTGCCGGACGAAGTGCTGAAGAAGCCGGGCGCCCTGTCCGCGGCGGAGTTCGACATCATCAAGCAGCATCCGGTGGCCGGCGCCCGCATCCTCCGGTCGGTGCCGTTTCTCGAATCGCACATCCCGATCGTCGAGCTGCATCACGAGCGTCCGGACGGCCGCGGTTATCCGTACGGCCTCCGCGGCGACGAGATCCCGATGCACGCGCGCATCGTCCACGTCGCCGACGCGTACGACGCGATCACCAGCAAGCGCGCCTACCGCGGCGCGCGTCCCTCAGGCGACGCGATACGGGAAATCTGGCGCTTCGCGGGCACCGAGTTCCACGCGGAAGTCGTCGCCGCGCTCGCGACGGCACTGCCCGGCGTCACCACCGAGGGCGGCGAGCTGGTGATCGAACAGGTGCATGCGTAAGGCGCTCCTCGCGATCGCATGGCTCTGCGCGGCAACGCCGCTGGCCGCGCAGACGCCGTACGAACGGTTCAGCCTCGACACGACGGCGGCAATCGACTTCTTCGGCGGCGACAACGTCAGCAGCCGGCCGCAAATCATCGTCGACATCACCGGCACGGTGCGGATCGGACGCGGGTGGCAGGCATACGTCCGGCCGTGGTTCCGGCTGCCGCGTCCCACCGTGACCAACGGCGTCGAGGCGCCCGCGCCGCCGTGGGACGCCCAGATTTACCAGGCGAGCCTGCGCTACGAGCGCAGCGGACCGGTCTCGACGCGCGTGGATCTCGGCTACATGCCGTCGCCCGTCGGGCTCGGCGTGTTCGACGTGAACCCCCGGCAGAACCCCGTCATCGCGGGACATGCGAGCTACTTCACGCCGATGCTGCCGTTCGACACCGGCGCGGGACGCTTTCCGGCCATCACGTCGACCTATCCGCTCGCGGGCGTCCTGACACTGTCCACGAATCACTGGGACGCGCGCGCCGCGATCGTCAACTCGTCGCCGGTCCGCATTTCCGTGCCCGGCGTCACCGCGAATCCGCGCGCGACACCGGTCGTCGAAGCCGGCGCCGGCGTGACGCCGGTCGTCGGGCTCCGGCTCGGCGCCGTGTTCGCGCGAGGCGACTACCTCACGGCGAGCGAGATCCCGCCCAGCCTGCCGCAGGGCGGACGCGCCATGACGCTGGCGGGATTCGAGGGCGAATACTCCGTCCGCTACACGAAGATCTCGGGCGAGGTGATCCACGACACGTTCGAGACGCCGGCCGGCAACGTCGGCGCCACGGAATGGTTCGTCCAGGCGACGCAGACGATTACGCCGCGATAGGCGATCGCCGGCCGGCACGAAGGCACATCCTCCCCGGTCGTCGGGCTCGGCGCGACGCCGGCCTTCTCCGCCCAGCCGCGCTTGATGGCGAACGAACTGACGGCGGTCTTCCGCATCAACCGCGACATCCTGCTGAAAGGCAGTTACTACACGCGCCAGCCGTACGGACGGCAGGATTGGGACAAGCAGGCGGCGATTCAGGCGGTTTTTCAAAAGCGTTGGTGGTGATGAAACCGCAGGAACGTGCTTGATGTGATCAAATACGGTGCTGGGTGGGATCAAACAGGGTGCTGGATGGGATCGCGTAGGGTGCTGGCGGAATCGACTACGGTGCTGCGCACTCTATGTGATCCCATTGAGCACGTTGCGTGATCCCGCCGAGCACGTTATGTAACCCCACCCAGCACCCTATTTGATCCCACCAGAACCTTGACGATCGCCTTCTATATTTCGGGCCATGGCTTTGGCCATGCGTCGCGCAGCATCGAGCTCATCCGGGCCCTTCTCGAGCGACAGCCCGGTCTTCGCGTCATCGTCCGCACATCGGCGCCCCGGTGGCTGTTCGACGTCGCAGGCCTGGGCATCGACTATCGCGCGTTCGACGCCGACGTCGGCATGGCGCAGCGGGACGCCGTGACGATCGACGTCGATCGGACCGCGCGGCAGGCCGCGACCTTCTACGGCAGCTTCGATCGTCGCGTGGACGACGAAGCGGCGTTCCTGAAATCAGCGCGCGTCGATCTCGTGCTCGGCGACATTCCGCCGCTGGCGCATCCTGCCGCGGCGCGCGCGGGCCTCCGCTCGATCGCGGTGAGCAACTTCACCTGGGACTGGATCTACGAAGGCTGCGAGACGTTCGAGCGCGACGCGCCGGGCGTGATTCAGACGATTCGCGACGCGTACGCGCTGGCCGAGCGCGCGCTGCGGCTTCCGCTGCACGGCGGCTTCGCCACTTTCAAGGAGATCGTCGACATCCCGCTGATCGCGCGCCCGCCCGGGCGGCGCCGGGAGGAGACGCGGGACCTGCTGAACATTCCGGGCGACCGGCCGTTCGTCCTCGCGTCGTTCGGCGGCTACGGCCTGGACATCCCGTACGACGAGATCGCGCGGCGGGAGCAGCTCACCATCCTCGCACCCGCCGCCGCGTTGTCGCCGCCGCTCGCGTACCAGGACCTCGTGGCGGCCGCCGACGTCGTGCTCACCAAGCCCGGCTACGGCATCATCTCGGAATGCGTGGCCAACGGCACGCCGATGCTCTACACGTCGCGCGGTCAGTTCGCGGAGTACGACGTCTTCGTCGCCGAGATGCCGCGCCTCCTGCGCTGCCGGTTCCTCCCGCAGGACGATCTCCGCGCGGGCCGCTGGCGCGCGCACATCGACGCGCTGCTCGCGCAGCCGGCAGCTCCCGAGCACGCGCGGATCGACGGCGCGGACGTCGCGGCAGAATTGATTCTTACGGGAACGCGCCCGACCTGAACGTCGGGCCTACTACTGGGATCGGGGAGAACGAAAAGACTGGGGACTGTCGACTGACCGACTACGATTCTTTGACGCAGGTGACGAGCGACCAGATCCGCGGGAAGTTCACTTTCTCGATCGAGATGGGATTGAGATCCGACTGCGCGAGGAGCGCCGGCAGGTCGAGATCCGACTTGAAGCCGATGTGCACGGTCAGCGGCGAGATGCCGCGCTCGATCCAGGCGAGCGCGCGGTTCTCGCTGCGGAAGTGATTCAGGAAAATGATCCGTCCGCCCGGACGGCAGACGCGGTGCATCTCGCGCACGACGGCGACCGGATCCGGCACGACGCTGATCAGGTACGGCGCGTAGACGATGTCGAAGGTGTCGTCGGCGAACTGCAGGGTCGCCGCGTCCATCTCCTGCAGCCGGACGTTGCGGATGCCTTTGCGCGCAAATCGCTCGCGCGCTTTCTCGAGCATCGGCGAGGACAGGTCGATGCCGGTGACGTGGCAATCGCGCGGATACAGGCACGCGTTGATGCCCGTGCCCACGCCGACCTCGAGCAGCCGCGCGCCCGCCTGAATCCCCATGCGCTGGATCGCCTGCACACGCCCGGGGTGCAGCGTCGGCCCGAAAAACGCGTCATAAAACCACGCGATGTTCTCGTAAACCTTTGCTACGAAGTCGGTTTCGACAACGGTAACGGAAAGGGCTCTCGTCGAGGCGTCCGAGATCTCGGAAATGTCGCCGAGGCGCGACTGCGGCTCAAAAAGGGCCATCGGTAGGCTGCGAGGACTATATCACGTGTCAAGCCGCTCACATCTGAACGTCTCGGCGTGGATCAGCAGGTAGGACTTCGTCACCATGTCGAGTCCGATCGACCTGATCCCGTGGCGCTGCGAGTCGGTGAACTCATGATGGTGCCCGAAGAGGTGGAGCCGCGGCCGCATCGCCGTCAGCACGTCGTTAATCGCGGTTTTGCCCGCGTCGATGCGCTTGCCCGCCGGGTAGAACGGGCGCGGCGCCTCGTGCGTCAGGAACACGTCGATGTCCTTCAGCGCCTTGTTGGCGAGGACTTCCTCTCTCACGAAATGCCGGCGCTTGTCGTCGCGGCTCTTGCCCAGTTTCACGGTCGCGGCCGACGACTTGCGCCCCTTCGACGCCGGGAGCGCTGCGGCCGGGGTGTGGTACCAGCTCGGCGCGAAGGTGCCGCCGAGCGCGGCGACGCGCCACGGGCCGACCTGGTGCAGCCGTCCGTTGCGAAGGTAGTGGAGGTTGGGCGCCGGCGGATGTCCCGCGATCGCCTCCGCGATCACGTCGAACTCTTCGTTGTTGCCCTTGATCCAGTAGATCGGCGCGGGAGGCGAAAAATACTCGCCGTCGTTGGTGGCGATGTCGCCGACCTGCAGCCACAGCGCGACGTCGGCATGGCGCGCCATGATTTCGCGCACCGTGTCGAACTCGCCGTGGATGTCACCCAGCGCGCCTATTTGCATGGGCAGGAAGCGCCTGCCTCACGCGCGCGGCGTAGAAGGCGGAACGAGCAGATCGGCCTTGTCCCAGACGAAGTCGTCCTTCGAGTAGACCGCGAGCTCGTAGTCCTTGCCCATGAAGATCGCGCCGACCGGGCACGCCTCTTCGCAGTAGCCGCAGAAGATGCAGCGCGTCTTGTGAATCTGGTAGACCGACGCGTAGCGCGGGCCCGCCTGGACGTTGCCGGTGTTCTCCGCGGCTTCGAGGTAGATCGCGTCGGCCGGGCACGCCACCGAGCACAGCCCGCAGGCGACGCACTTCTCGAGGTCGTTCTCGTCGCGCATCAGCACCTGTTTGCCGCGGTATTTGGGAAACATCGGGAACTTCTGGTCCGGATAGTTCACCGTGATCGGCTTCTTGAAGAGATGCTTGAGGGTGGTGGCAAAACCGACGATCAGGGGACGGATGACAGCCATTGCCCCAAGTTTACCCGGCCATTAAGATCGATGTAAATCAAGGATGCCCGGCCAGGCCTCGCTCACCTCCCTCTCAACCGACCAGGTGCTGCTGACGACCCTCCTCGTCAAGCTGGCGGTCATGGCCGCGTCGGCGACGATTCTCGTCCGGTTTCGCCGGTTCCGGCAGTTCCTCATCGTCGAACAGCGCCCGACCCCCGATCGCCTGACGTTCGCGCTCAGCCTCGGCTTTCTGCTCGCCGCGGGCGTCGTCGCCCGCCTGCTCCTGCATTACGACGCCGCGGACCTGACGCTCGAGGGCGCGTTCATCGCCGGCCTCATCGACGGCCCGTACGCGGGCGTCATCGTCGGCGCCATGGTGGGTCTGCCCCCGCTGTTCGTCGGCGAGCTGGGCGCGCCGTGGTTTGCGATCGGCTGCGGGTTCACCGGCGGCGGTCTCCGCGAGCTGTGCCCGAAAGACGTCCTGTGGCAGTTCTCGCCGTTCGTGTTCACGCAGATCCACAAGCGCATCTGGACGATGATCCGGTCGATCAGGATCGACTGGCAGCTCGTGCTGCTGCTCGTGCCCATCGGCCTCGAGCTGATTCGGCAGTTCGTCGGCTCGCGTGTCGGCAACCACCACCGGCTGTTCTATCTCGCGCCGGGCGCGCCGTGGTCGCTATTCTGGCTGGCCGTCATCGTGCTGGCGACGGTCCTCACCGTCGCGACGCCGATCAAGATCTGGAACAACGCGCGCATCGAGCACCGGCTGCAGGAGCAGGAGAAGCTCCTGCTCGCGGCGAAGCTCGAGGCGCTGGCGAACCAGATCAATCCGCATTTTCTGTTCAACACGCTGACGTCGATCTCCTCGCTCATCCGCACGCAGCCCGAAACGGCGCGCATGCTCATCACGAAGCTCTCGGGCCTGCTGCGCCGTCTGCTCCGGGCGACCGACCACTTCGTCACGCTGCGCGAAGAGATCGACGCGATCGACGAGTACCTGCACATCGAGTCGGTGCGCTTCGGCCCGCAGCTGCGGATCGAGAAGCGGATTCATCCCGACACGCTCGACATCATCGTGCCGAGCCTGATCCTCCAGCCGCTCGTCGAGAACTCGATCAAGCACGGTTTGTCTCCGAAAGTCGGCGGCGGCCGCATTACCATCACGAGCACGATGCACCGGCGCAATGCCATCATCGAAGTGATCGACGACGGGCTCGGGATGACGGCGGACCAGCTGGAGCACGCGCTCGGCGAAGGCATCGGGTTGAGCAACGTCAACGAGCGGCTGCGGACCATCTACGGCAACAAGTACGCGCTGCGGCTGCAGAGCGTGCCCGGGCAGGGCACGTCGGTCAGTATCGAGATTCCCGAGATGGCGATTCCCGAGCGGGTCACGGCGTGAACACAGGGCTGAGGGCTCAGGGCTCAGGGCTGAGTGCGATCGTGGTCGACGACGAGGCGCTGGCCCGGGACGAGCTGGGATTCCTTCTCGGCGAGCTCGGCGGCGTGGATATCGTCGGCCAGGCCGGGAACGGACTCGAGGCCGTGGAGACGATCTCGCGGCTGAGGCCCGACGTCGTGTTCCTCGACATCCAGATGCCGGGGCTCACCGGGTTCGAAGTCGCGCGGCGGATGATCGACGCCGACTCGCCGACGCATATTATCTTCGTGACGGCGTACGATCAGCACGCGATCGAGGCGTTCGAGGTGAACGCGGTCGACTACCTGCTGAAGCCGGTGGATCCGGCGCGGCTCGAGCTCGCGCTCGAACGCGCACGAAAGCGCGTGGCGCTCGAGCGGGGGGACAAGGTCGGGGGCGTCAGTCCCGAGCAGCTCGAGAAGATCGTGGAAGCCGTGGCGGAGCGGCGCAACCGCCGCGACCGTCTGGCGTTGAAGGTCGGCGAGCGGTTCCTGCTGGTGGCGGCCGACGAGGTCGTCTACGCGTCGCTCGCGGATGACGTGATTACGGTGGTAGCGGGCAAACACACGGGCACGTCGAGCTGCCGGACGCTCGACGAGCTCCAGGATCAGCTCGATCCCGGCGTCTTCTGGCGCGTGCACCGCTCGCACCTGGTGAACATAAATAAGGTCAAGGAGATCGTGCCTTGGTTCAATCGGAACTACCTGCTGAGAATGAAAGACGAGAAGGCGACGGAAATCCCGGTGAGCCGCAATCACACGAGGCGGCTGCGGGAGTACCTGAAGCTGTAAGCGAGCCTCTGGCGATCGACGCGGGCCCGTCGCAGGAACCGCTGCCGCTGCCTCCCCCGCCATTCGAGGGCCGGGCGGACGTCCGTCTCACCAGCCCGGGCATCCGGCTGCAGCAGGTGAAGGACGAGCTGTTCGCGTGGATCAAGACGCTGTTCTCGGCCGCGGTCTACGCGGTCCTCATCGTCACGTTCGGAATCCAGGTCGCGCGCGTCGAAGGCCTCAGCATGGCGCCGACGCTCGAGGATCAGGACCGGCTGATCGTCAACAAGGCGATCTACCGGATCTTCGAGCCGCGCCGCGGCGACATCGTGATGCTCTACTATCCGCTCAACCCGGACAAGTCGTTCGTCAAGCGGGTGATTGCCGAGGAGGGCGACACGGTCCGCATCATCGACGGCCGCGTCTACGTGAACGACATCCCGCTGCAGGACGACTACGTCAAGCAGGAAAATCGCAGCCACGACGACTGGGGCCCGCAGGTGATCCCCGAGGGCTACGACTTCGTCATGGGCGACAACCGGAACAACAGCAGCGACAGCCGCAGCTGGGGCATGGTGCCGAAGAAATACATCATCGGCAAGGTACAGATCCGGTGGTGGCCCGTGCCGAGCGCACGGATCTTCTAGCTTCCCGAACGGAGCTGTTCAGGCTAAGCTGACGGCTCTTCCAGTCATGCCACTGTCGAGGGCGCTTCGTCGCCAGCTCCGCGAGCGTGTGCGTGAACGCTTCTCGGATCCGTCAAAGCCGCGCGGCCTGCTGGTCGCGTTCGAAGGCCCCGACGGCTCCGGCAAGACGACGCAGCGCAAGTTGTTCAAGACGTGGCTCAAAGCCGAGGGCCACGACGTCGTGACGACGAAGTGGAATTCGTCGGAGCTGATCAAGCCGATCGTCAAGAGCCGCAAAGCCATCCGCGCCCTGAGCCCCGAGGAATTCTCGCTGCTGCACGCGGCGGATTTCCGGCACCGGGTCGATCAGATCGTCATGCCGGCGCTCTGGAACGGCTCGTTTGTCATCGCGGACCGGTTCCTGTTCACGGGCCTGGCGCGCGACGTCGCGCGCGGCCTCGATCTCGACTGGGTGCTGAAGCTGTATCAGCCGCTGCTCTGGCCCGACCTGGTCTTCTATTTCTCGGTCTCTTCGGGGACGTCGAGCATGCGCGTCACCGCGGCGCGGACGCCGAACTTCTACGAGGCCGGCCAGGACGTGACGGCGATCGAGGACCCGGTGGAAAGCTACCGGCGCTTCGTCACCCGCGTCATTCGCGAATACGAATCGCTGGCGCTCATCTTCAACTTCATCACCATCGACGCCGAGGCCTCGATCGGCCAGCAGCACGCGCGCATCCGCGAGCTGTTCCGCGAGGGCGCCGAGCGCCGGTGGTCGGATTTCAACATCGACGCGTTCGCGGAGTGGCTGGCGCAGAACGGGGCGCAGCGGTGAAGGGCGCCGCGGAGCTCGTCGCGCTCGACGGGATCAACAGCCGCGCGCTTCGCGCGGAAGCGCGGAAGGTGCTCGCCAGGGCCCGCGGCCGGCGCGGCGGCGTCAGCGTGTGGGACGCCTCGGGACTCTTCGAAGAGCTGGCGTATGCGGGACAGCACCTGGGGCTGCCGTCGGCGCGCGCGCTGCTGCTGCTGTACGCGGCGGATCTGGCGTTCCGTCTCCGATGGGAAATCCGCCCGGCGCTCGAAGAGGGACGCGTCGTGGTCGCCGCGCCGTATGTCGAGACCGCCGTGGCGCTGGGCCGCGCGGCCGGGCTGCCGCGGCGCTGGCTGCGCGACTTGTTCTCGTTCGCGCTTCCACCGGCGGAATGGCGTTACGTGGACGCGGCGCCGGCCGGCGTCAACGCGCGGCGCGACGGATTCGTGGAGTTCGGCCTCAAGTGGATGCACCACGCCCCGACCCGCCGCGAGATGATGGCGAGCGTCCGCAGGCAGCTGCGCGCCAAGGCGCAGCGACGATGACGCGTGACCGGCTCCGCCGGCGCGCGCTTCTCGGAACGGTCCTGCTGGCGGCGGCGTGCGCGCAGTGCAGCGGCAATTCAAGCACCGTCCCCGGAGGTCCGACGCCCGTCATCCAGCTGCCGATGCCCGTGCCGTCGGCGCCGCAGGTCTTCGTCGGCGCGGGCGACATCGCGATGTGCGACGCGACGGGCGACGAGGCCACGGCGCGGCTGCTCGACGGGATTCCCGGCACGGTGTTCTCGCTCGGCGACAACGCCTACCCGTCGGGCCGGACCGAGGACTATCGCGACTGTTACAACCCGTCGTGGGGACGGCATGCCGGCCGCACGCGCCCGGCGCCCGGCAATCATGACTACGAGTCGGCCGGGGCGGCGCCGTACTTCCAGTACTTCGGCGGCAACGCGGGCGCTCCGGGTCTCGGCTACTACAGCTTCGACCTCGGGTCGTGGCACATCATCTCGCTCAACAGCAACATCCCGGCGCAGCTGACGTCGGCCCAGGGCCAGTGGCTGAAAGCCGACCTGGCGACGTACAAAAACTTCACCTGCACCCTCGCCTACTGGCACCACCCGCTCTTTACGTCCGGCTCAAACGGCGACAACGCGGAGATGCGTGACTTCTGGCGGCTGCTCTACGAGGCGGGCGCGGATGTCGTGCTGACCGCGCACGATCACGAGTACGAACGCTTTGCGCCGCAGGATCCGGACGGCCGCGTCGATCCGGCCCGCGGCATCCGGCAGTTTGTCGCGGGCACCGGCGGCGGCACGCTCCGCCCTTTTGCCAGTGTTCACGCCAACAGCGAAGCCCGCATCGCGCTCTCGTACGGCGTGCTGAAGATGACGCTGCAGGACGGCGGGTACCAGTGGGAATTCGTGCCCGTCTCCGGCCCATCCGACACAGGCTTCGGGTTCTGCCACTGAACCGCAGACCTAAAGGTCCGCGGCTACACCTGGGATCGCCGAAGACCGCAGTCAGGTCCGCGAGCGCGCGACGAGCACGGTGAAGTCGCTCTCGATGACGCCGGTTTCGATATACCGGCGCTCCGCGTCGAACAGCGGCTTCAATACCGCGAGATCCTCTTCCGTGTCGTTGAAATTGCCGGCAATCTCCTCGAGGATCAGATTGAGGAGCGTTCCGCCGTAGTCGACCTTCTCGATCACCTCGAAATACCTGCGCATCAGCGGAATGATGTCCGCGGACCGGATGGCCTCCGTCGGATCCACGGCGTTCATGTTGGAAATCGGCTGGCGCGTCACCCGTGTCTTGAGGTGACCCGAAACGAGGCTGCGCCGATACCGTTGCGGAAGCGTGTTGAGCAGTTCGTCGGCGAGTTCCATCTGCCGGTCGGTCCACTGAAACTGATTCGGTCCGACGAACTCGTTGCTGATGAAGAGGCTGCCTGGCTTCAACGCCTGCTGG
>Ga0134123_10002356_pt1 | contig 12367 bp, 10 predicted proteins | sample KB303_FD_96460 | JGI IMG/M metagenome (GOLD analysis project Ga0134123, IMG submission 96460) | Terrestrial soil microbial communities without Nitrogen fertilizer from Kellogg Biological Station, Michigan, USA - KB3-0-3 | ecosystem: Environmental > Terrestrial > Soil > Unclassified ...
CGTTGGCGGCCTGGGGCATGCCGTCGACGCAGATGAAGTTCGGGTTGGCGTCGGTGTTGGCCTTGCAGCCGGTGTAGCCACGGCCCTCGACCGCGCCGCACAGGTGCAGCTTCACCTTGTAGGTGGTGGCGGGGTTGCCGCCGAAGGTCACCGTCTTCATCACCTTGCGATCGGCGGCGTTGGGGATGCTGCAGCTGCCGTCTCCCCCCGGCATGCCCGGGCAGGCCGCGAGGAGGGTGAGCATGTTGAGCGCGGCCGCCGGTCCACCGGTCGAGCCTCCCTCGCCCCCACCGCCGCCACTGCCCCCGCCACCGCTGCCCCCGCCGCCGCTGCCCCCGGTGGATCCGCCGGTGCCGCTGCCGCCGGTGGCGCTGCCGCCAGCGCCGCCCGTGGTGCTGCCGCCGGTCCCCTTGCCGCCCGCGCCGCCGGTGCTCTCGCTTCCGCCCGTCCCCTCCTCGGAACCGCCGGTGCCGCCGCCCGGGGGCCGCGAGGGGCTGGAGGAGCAGGCCTGAACGACCAGGAGACCCACGAACAGAACGCTGGACTTCTTCATTGCTCTCGCTTCCTCCGCTTCGTGTTCAATGACGCAGACACGATCGTCGTCACGCGAGCGCAGCTGGACGGGCCAGGCTCCGCCGGGACTTCCTCGAAGCAGACCGGAACCCTGCAGCGCGTGCTGGGTCGGTCGATGTGGGGCGCTCTGCCGCAAGTAGTGACTCGAACTGCCTCCTGGCGCCCACCGAAATGCACGGGAAGCTCGGGCCAATCGAGAAATTTGGCCGGCATGATTCGCCCCGGACCACTGATCCTGGAGATGAGCGGTTTCCCCAGCTTCGATCTGAGCGGACAGGTGGCGCTGGTGACGGGCGCCGCGCGCGGCATCGGCAACGCGCTGGCGCTGGCCCTGGCCAACGCGGGCGCCGACGTGGCCCTGGGGCTGCGGGACGTGAAGACCGGTGGCGAGCTGGCGACCCGCATCCAGGACATGGGCCGCCGGGCCCTGCCGCTGCAGATGGACGTCACCCGGCTGGATCAGATCAACGGCGCCGTCGAGCAGGCCATCGCCCGCTTCGGCAAGATCGACATCCTCGTCAACAACGCCGGGCTGGGTCCCGAGAACCCGGCCGAGGAGGTGCGCGAGGCCGACTTCGATCTGACCCTGGCGGTGAACCTGAAGGGGACCTTCTTCGTCAGCCAGGCCGTCGGGCGCACCATGATCCGCCGGCGCTACGGCCGCATCATCAACCTGGGCTCGCAGGCGGGCCACGTGGCGCTGCCGGGCGAGTCGGTCTACTGCATGACCAAAGCCGCCATCGCCCACCTCACCAAGTGCCTGGCCGTGGAGTGGGGCCAGCACAACATCACCGTCAACGCCGTGGCCCCCACCTTCATCGTCACGCCCGGCACCGAGGCGGCGCTGGCCGATCCGAAGATGAAGGCCGACATCCTCGAGCGCATCGCCGGCCTGCACCGGGTGGGCACGCCCATGGACGTGGCCGGCGCGGTGATCTTCCTGGCCTCGCCCGCCGCCTCGCTGATCACCGGCGACACGCTGCTCATCGACGGCGGCTGGACGGCGCGCTGATCGCGATCAGGTGACGAACTCGGGCAGCGGCCCCTTGGCGTGGACGGGGTCGCCGAACTTGGCCCCGGGCAGGTCGACCTTGAAGGGCTTGAGCAGCGACGAGAACACGTCGTTGCTGGCGTAGCCGGGGTACCTCAAGAGGCGCCCGCCCTGGATGCCCAGGTTCTTGCCGCCTGCGGTGAGGAAGGGGACGTTCTCGTGGTTGTGGCGCTCGGACACGTCGCTCGACAGCGTCAGCACCATGTTGTCGATGAGCGGGCTGCCGTCGAGGTCGGGCGTGTCGGCCAGCTTCTGGACGTACTTGGCCGTCATGTCCATGAACCAGTTGGTGGCCTTGGCCAGGGTGTCGGCGGAGCCGCCGTGGGCCACGCTGTGCAGGCCGTTGTAGGCCTGGTTGCCGTGACCGTAAAGGAGCGTCACCACCCGGGTGAGATCGAGCTGGAAGCACAGCTTGATGAGGTCGTGGTACTGGTCGCAGATCTTCGGGTAGTTGGCGTTGCTGTTGGGGGCGACGTTCTCGATGGTGGGCGGCAGCATGACCGGCTTGGGCGGACCGGCCGACTGCTGCCGCAGCAGCGATTGCTCGTACTCGCGCAGCGCCGTGAGGTGATCCTCGAGCTTGCCCCGCTGCTGGGTGCCCAGGCGCCCCTGCAGGCGGGCCAGATCGCTCTTCATGAAGTCGAGCGCGCTGCGCTTGCGGGCCAGCTCCTTCATCAGGTTGGCCTGCTGCTCGGGCGAGGAGGCGCCCGGCGCCGCCACCGAGACGATGCGCATGTACGTCTTGTAAGGGGTGTTCTCGGGCGGCATCGGCTTGGGCTTGGGCTCGTCGATGCTCCAGCTCAGGCAGATGAAGTGGATGCCGTCGGTGCGGCCGCGGGTGTCGCTGGCCAGCTGCAGGCCGGTGGTGATGGCCAGGCTCTTCTCGCCGACGATGGGCGACTTCTGCAGGAACAGCTGATCGACCGAGGGCAGCTTGGCCATGTTGCCGTCGCCGGGCAGGCGGCCGGCCCCGGGATCACCGACGTTCTCGCCGGCCTGGATGGTGCCGCCGGTGCTGTAGCGGATGAAGCCCGAGCCGTGCGGATCGCCGCCCACCTTCTTGTGGTCGAGCCCGTCGATGAGGTTGATGTACTTGCGCACGGGCTCGAGCGGGGTGTTGCAGAAGCCCCACTTGAAGTCGGTGGCCACGCCGGTGCCGCCGGGGACGTTGCGACCGCCGGTGGGAGCCCACTGGTTCTTGATGCTGCAGTTGGGCATGCAGACGACCAGCAGGCGCGGCGGCGGTCCACTCTGGGCGAAGGCGTGCCGCACCAGCGGGCGGCCGAAGAGGGTGGCCGCCCCCGCGCCGATGCCGCTGAGAATCGAGCGACGGGTGACTCGCATCCTAGGTCCCTCCGGTGCGATAGCGGAACGCCGAGCTGAAGATGACGCCGGTGAAGAGATCGGCCAGCTTGCCGCCGCCGGTCGTCAGGTAGGCGTCGATGCGCCGGAGCTCGCAGGCGTCGAGGTCGGCGGTCATGCGCCCGAGCGCGTAGCTGTACATCTTCTCCTCGATGCAGGCGCGCACGGACGGGCTCCTGGCCATCTTGCCGGCCAGGTCGACCGCGTTCATGACCGGCCCGTCGACATCGGCGGAGTTCGAGACCACCGCGCTCGCGTCGATGGTCTTGCCGGCCGCATCGGTGGCGCGGTAGCGGGCCAGCGCATCGTAGTTGCTGAAGGCCAGGCCGATGGGATCCATCATGGTGTGGCACGAGCCGCAGATGGGGTGGGCCAGGCGGCGGCGCACCTGCTCGCGCTCGGGCAGGTTGGCCGCGGCGGCGGTCTCCTCCTCGACGGCGGGGATGTTGGGCGGGGTGGGGATCTCTCCGCACAGCAGCTCCTGGCGCACGTACTTGCCCCGGAACACCACCGGGTTGCCCAGCGAGTAGCGGGCCAGGATGGCGCCCTGGGTGAGGATGCCGGCCCGCTCTGCGGGCGGGTAGCTGACCTCGGTGTAGCCGGTGCCGCCGGCGCTGCCCGCGGGTAGGCCGTAGTGCTTGGCCAGGGTCGGGTTCACGAAGCCCTTGCTGGAGGTGAGCACATCGGCGAGGGTGCCGCCCTTGGTGAGGATGTGGTCGAAGAAGAGACGGGTCTCCTCCTCGAGGCTCGCCTTCAGCTCGGGGGTCAGCTCCTTGTACTTCTCGGCCAGGTCGGGGTTGATGCCTCCGCCCAGGCCCACCCACTTGAGGGTGATGCGGGCCAGATTCTGCTGCACGCGGGGCAGCGCCATCAGGCGCATGACCTGCTTCTTCAAACCGTCGACGGTGGCGATCGAGCCGTCGCTGGCCGCGCTCCACAGCTCGGCGTCGGGGATCGAGTCGAGCAGGAAGAAGGAGAGCGACGAGGCCAGCTCGTGCGGGGTCAGCTCGACGGTGCCCGCGGTGCCGCTCTTGCCGAGCTCGGTCCGGTACAGGAACGAGGCCGACCCGAGGATGGCGGTCAGCACCGTGCGCACGCCCTCGACGTCGGCGCCGGCGCTGATGTAGAGCGCCTTGAGCTCGGACTTCTCGGCGGCCTCGAGGGGACGGCGGAAGGCGCGCGCGCCAAAGCGATCGATGAAGCCGTCGACGCAGCCCGCGCTCGGCTGGCAGCCGAGCAACCCCGGCAGATTGGCGACCGCCTTGCGGGCCACCTCGTCGACCGAGTTGCGCACGTCGGTGAGCAGCGCCGCGTTGACGGGCAGGAGCTCGGCGTAGTCGATGAACTCGGTGCCGTTGCGGCCCGGGGTGCTGATGTCGGGCGCCTTGATCCCGGGCAGCAGATCCGAGATGGCGTTCGCGTACTGATCGTCGGTCAGCCGCCAGATGCGCGTGCCGGTGAAGGTGTCGGTGGCGCAGGGCTTGCCCGTCGCCGGATCGACCACGTCCGGCACCGCGTTGTTGGGCGGTGGCTTGGTCGCGTTTTTCGGTCCGTTGCCGCTGGACCCTTTCCCCCACTCCGGTCCTTCAGCGATGGCCCCCTGACAAGCGGTCAACCAGATGATCCCTGCGGCCGCGAACCAGGCCACGCAGGGGCGCTTGGAGCTGCTCATGTTTACACCCCACAACTTCGGACACGAGCGTCTGGCAAAGGAAAAGTGGCCGGATGAGCGTCACGGCGTTCACAAAATCCTTTGCGGGAGACGCCCGTCGCGTCATCCGGCCGCGCGCCGGAACGTCAGGGCGTAGGCCAGGAGGGTCAATTCATCGTCGATGCGCCACAGCCACGGCTCGATAAGCCGGGGAGGATCCACCAGTTTTCCCAGGACCTCGTCGGTGCGCAGGATGCGGCGGAGAAACGCCGGGCTGGTGCCGGAGAGGAAGTTGCCGGTCTCCTCCAGGTGGTCGAGCAGCTCGAGCGGCGCGCGTTCGCCCCACAGCTCTTCCAGGGCGTAGCTCTGCGAGGAGACGGTGTCGGTGACGATGACGCCGGTGCCGCCCGGCGCCAGCAACTGCCCCACCAGGCGCAGGTGGGCGATCACCAGCGCGCAGGCGATGATCTCGAGCTGGGCCGCCTGCGGCCCCAGGGCGCGGTTGCAGGTGTGCATGATCTGGCTCAACACGCAGGCCGAGAGCACGGTGTCGAAGCGCGGCTCGATCTCCGAGAGCGCGGCGTTCGCGCTCTCCTGGGGCAGGGCGCCGAGCTCGGGCGGCCCGAGGGTGCGGCGCTTGAAGTCGTCCAGCCGGTGGAGCGCCCCGCTCAGATCGATGGGCGCGTGCAGCACCAGCCGGGCCGCCACCTCCGCGGGCTGGCGCGCGCGCGCGCGGGCCAGCGCCTCGCCGTCGAGATCGAGGAGGTGGAGCTCGCGGTAGCGGCCGGCCAGCGCCTCGAGATCGAGGTCGTTGCAGTTGCCCGCGCCGGGCACGGCGCACGTGTCACCGCCCGGCGCCAGCGCGGTCACCCGCTCCCGGTGCTCCGAATAGCGATGCCAGCCCTCGGAGGTGTCGCGGTTCAGCCCACGGTGCAGCTCGAGCAGGCCGGCTGGGACGACTTCTCCCACCAGCTTTTCTCTACTTGTGGTTCGAACGAGATGTTGTGAATCAGGTTTTCGAGAGGGCGCGACATCCCTGTCGGGATCCGGTCGCAGCCGCCCAGGTCATCTCCCCGCAGTTGCGACGCGGCCCGACCTTTGCTGGGATGGGCGACGATGCGGAGGGCGACGATGAACAGGCCGGGCACCCTGCTGTGGTTCACGCTCCTGGCCGCGTGCCGGTCAACGTCTTTGGGCCAGGCCGACGGCAGCGGCGCCGCAACCGGGGACGCTGCGGCGGAGTGGCCCGATGGGCCCGCCCCCGGCGACGGCGCCGCCGACGTCAAGGAGGCCGGGCCGTCTCCTCGCGATGCCGTCCAGGACGTCGCGGATGCCGCCCCCCGCGTGTGCCCCGCGGCGCCGCCCATCTCCGAGGTCTATCCCTACACGCCCGTCCCCTGCGATCTCCGGGACCTCACCGTCCACCTCGTCTGTCCTTTCGACATCACCGCCGGACGCTTCCGCGGGTGCCACGCCGAGTTCCAGTGCACCTGCCAGTCGTCGCAGATGTTGGGCGTCCCGCCCACCTGCTACTGGAGCCCGCAGACCGGCTACCAGTGTCCCGACGCGGGGGCCGCGGACGCCGCCGCCGCCGACGCAGCCGACGCCGGTCCGATCGCCTGTGGCTCGATGACCTGCGCGCCCGGGCAGTACTGCGTCTCGCGGGGCGGCGGCCCGGCGCCTCGCTGCTTCCCCTACACGGACGGCGGGGCCTGTCCGCCCAAGACCCGCGCCGGGTGGTGCTACTTCCCGCCGGGAGCCGGCTGCGAGGAGGTGCAGGAGCCCTCCTTCCAGTGCGAGACACTCCCGGCCTCGTGCGCGACCCAGGAGCCCTGCGACTGCCTCTGCCACCTGCGGCCCCTCCCCGCCGGCGGCTGCTTCGTCAGCGGCCGGCAGCTCTCCTGCCAGTACCCCTAGGGCACGACGGCGCGGGTCGGACGCCGTCTGGCGAGAATCGTATCGAGCCCGTACGCCGCCACCACCAGCACGCCCGGCAGCACCGGCGCGGAGTAGCGGCCGAGCGCCAGGAGCAGCGCGAGGAGGATGTTGAGGTAGATGGCCGGCAAGAGGAGCGGCCAGACCTTGATGCCGCCCTTGCGGGCCTGGCGCCAGCCGATGATGGCGAGGATCCAGGCGCCGAGCGCCGCCACCCCCACCACCAGCGAGTTCTTGAGGCTGGTCATCTGGTACCAGAAGGTGAAGAGGCCAATCACCGTCTTCTTCACGAACGCGCCGGGCTCGGCCAGCATCTTCTTCTTGGCCGCCTTGTTGGTGAACTGCTCGGTCTCCCAGTCGTCCTTCTGCCACTCGGTGCCGGCCTCGCGGGCCAGGGAGCGGAAGAGATCGTTGGAGGCGTTCTCGGCGCCGGTGTAGGGCGGCTCGCGCAGGGTGATGTACTCGGTGCGGCTGAAGATGAAGCTGCGCAGGATGGCGTCGCCCGTCCCCGTCGACACCGGGACGAAGTGGCCCATGACCTTGTAGTTGCGGATGGTCCAGGGGGCGATCACGGCGGCCATCACCAGGAACGTCGCCGCCACCGGGACCCAGGGGTAGACCAGGCGGCCGGTGCGGCCGCGGGCCTTCCAGGCCTCGATGAACAGGCCCAGCGCGAACAGGCCCGGGTAGAGCAGGCCGATGGCCTTGACCAGCGAGGCCAGCCCGGCGGTGAGGCCGATGGCCACCCCGTTGCCCAGGCTGGGGCGGGCCCTGAAGCGCACCGTGAACCAGACCATCAGGGTGAAGAGGAACGTCAGGAAGGTCTCGAGGTGCAGCGAGGAGACGTAGCGCAGGAACAGGGGATGAATCGCGGTGATCACCCCGGCGATGATCCCCGTGCGCACGTTGAACAGGCGCCGGCCCAGATCGAAGACCAGCCAGACGGTGGCCGCGAACAGCAGCACCTGGACGAGGTGCACCGCCCACTCGTGCTCGCCGAACACCAGGTAGATGCCGGCGATCAGGAACGAGTACATCGGCCCGCGGCGCTGGATCTCCTGGTGGGGAAAGCCCTCGCCGCGCAGCAGGCTGCTGGCCATGGCTCCGTAGCGGTAGGGATCGGCGTTGACGTCGACCGACCGGGCCCCCAGCACCATGGTGGCGAAGCCGGTGACGAGGCCGATGGCGATGACGATGGCGGCCCAGGGCACGCGCCGGTTCGAGGCGGTCATGGGCAGGGAGGTGTCAGTCACGATCTGGTGGGGAAGCTAACACGGAGCGCCTCCGGGCTCACGTCGAGCCCTGGGCGCGGTCGGCTGCGGGCGCGGCCGTCGACTCGAAGGCCTCGGGCGGCTCGAACAGGCCGGCCAGCGACACGTGCCCGGTGAGCAGGAAGACCAGGCCCAGGGTCACCGCCTGCACCATCTGGAGGAGCCAGATGGTGTTCGCGTAGGCCACCGCGCCCACCGCTTCTGCTCCGAGAGAGGCTGCGCCGCCCGAGAAGATGGCCGCGACCGCGGGATAGAAGATGGAGACGCCGGCCAGGGTGGCGAGCTGGCTGGGGCCGAGCCCGCCGGGGCCGGCCGGGATCATCACTCCGACGACGTTCGCGGCCAGCACCGTCGACGCCATCAGCGCCGTGAGGGGGATGCCGAAGGCGGGCGCCACCAGCCAGAAGCCCCACACGTGGAGGATCCAGTGCACGACGGTCAAGAGCAGCACCGCCACCACCCGCCCCGCCGAGCCGAGGTGCAGCCCCGCCACGAACGAGTCGAGCATGTGGGCCACCCGCGCGGCGATGCGCGGTGAGACCGGCGTCAAGAGCGTGCGCACCAGGGCCACCGCGCGCTCGCGCATGAGGAAGGCGACCACCAGCGCCAGCAGGAGCGCGCCGAAGCCGGCGGTCACCAGGTTGGCGGCGGTGCGGGCCCGGTCGGCGGTGGTGCCGGTGGTGGCCAGCACGTGCAGGGCCACGATCCCCAGGACCCCCACCGCCAGCCCGTCGATGATCCGCTCGACCACGCACGAGGCGAGGGCGCCGCTGCGGGACAGCTTCTGTCCGGCGCCGCTGGGGCGCGAGACCAAGAGCGGCCGGCCCAGCTCCCCGAGGCGAAACGGCAACACCGCCAGCAGCATGAAGCCGATGGCGGAGGCCGAGTTGAGCCGCTTCCAGCCGACCCGGCCCACCGGCGCCAGCAGCAGGCCCCAGCGAACCGTGCGCACGGCGTGCACCCCGAGCAGGACCAGCAGGTAGCCGAAGAGCGGGCCCCGGGGCGCGGCGGCGATGGCGTGCAAGACCGCCCGGGGATCGGTGTGTCGCAGGGAGATGGCGACGAAGATCCCGCTCACCACCAGGGAGAGGACGACTCGGACGGTGGTCTTCGCGGAGGGCATGCGCCGGGTTCGAGCTGCCGGCGCCTAGGGGTGCGGCTGGGTCGGGGCGGTCGGGGTGAGGAGCTGGGGCAGCGAGGGGATGTCCACGAACAGCAGCACCGCGGCGAGCAGGGCGCAGCCGACCACCGCCGCCATCAGCACCGGCTCCTTGTACAGGCCCTCGGGCCGCTGGACGGCGCTGTTGGGCTTGAAGGCCAGGGCCAGGTAGATGGCCATGACCAGCGCCACCAGCGGGAAGGCCAGGATCAGCTCCAGGCGATAGCGCATGACGAAGGCGCCCAGAAAGAGCATCGCCGCCGAGCCGTAGAACATGATGGAGATGAGCAGCCGCTGCTCGGTGTAGAAGCCGAACGACTTGCGGTAGGCGGCGGCGCGGGCCTGATCGCCGATGTCGCGGAACTCGGCGTAGCGCTTCATGGCCATGAAGTAGCAGCCGATCATCCAGTACGAGAGCAGCAGCGAGCCGGGCGCCACCGAGCCGGCGCCGACGACGACGATGAACCAGCCGGCCAGCATGCGCAGCGGGTTGTTCACCGACTCGGAGAGCACGTCGACGTAGGGGAGATCTTTGCTGCGGATGGGCGGGATGTTGTAGAGGCAGCCCATCACCCACAGCACCGCCACGGTGATGGCGAAGGGCAGGGAGATGAGGCGGCCGACTCCGACGCCGACCACCATCAACAGCAGCCACTGCACGTAGGCCAGCGGGATGCTGACCTGGCCCGAGGGGACGGGCCGGGTGTGCTTGACCGGGTGGGCCCGATCCGAGGGCGCGTCCAGCACCTCGTTGATGACGTAGTTCGAGGACGCCACCAGGCAGACCGAAATGAGGCCGAGGATGAGGCGCTGGAACAGCCCCGCGTCGATGGGCGCTCCGGTCATGCCCACCGCCACGACCACGCCGGGGAACACGAACACGTTCTTGAACCAGTGATCGATCCGGCAGATGGCGATGTGACCGCGCAGGGTGGGGCGGACCACCGCGGGGGCGGCGACCGACTGAGTGGAGGATCCGAGATCGGCGTTGCTCATGAGTTGGGCCCTTGGGTTGGCGAGAACAGGAGGTTGCGGAGCTCGGCGTACCCAGCCACTTCGCTGAATGTACGCTCCGCCCCGCCATTCTTCCGCGGGTTGAGAATGACGCAGGGAACTCCGGCGGCTTCGGCCGCGGCGGCGTCCACCTTGGCGCGGTCGCCCACGTAGAGCGCCTCGGCGCCCTCGGCGCGCAGCCGGCGGAACGCCTCGCGCAGCCCGCAGGGGTCGGGCTTGAAGCGGTTGACCGACGGGTCCTGCGCGGTGAGCACCACCTCGAAGAACTCGTGGAGGCCCAGCGCGCGCAGCTTCTCGGTGGCGGGGTAGTCGGAGAAGAAGCCCAGGCGCACCCCGCGCTCGCGGGCCACCTTCAAGAGCGCGGGCAGGTCGGGATCCATGAAGCGGGGGAGCAGCGGCAGCGGCGCCTGCTCCATCCAGCGCGCCACCAGCCCGCGCACCAGCTCCTCGGGAGCGCCGGCGCTGCGGCAGGCGAGCTGCACCTGCGCGGCGGCCACGTCCCCCTCGATCGGCTCCTCGCGCAGCTTCTCCTGGGCCCGGCGGTAGGCGGCCAGCACCCGGAAGGTGTTGTAGCCGGTCACCGGCTTCACCAGGTGCGCGCGCACCAGCTGCAGCAGCATGGCCCGGCGGAGACCACCCTGGGCGTAGAGCGTCCCGTCGACGTCGAACACGATCGCCTTGAGCCGCGTCGGATCGATCTTCACGGCGAGGCCTGGCGCTGGTTGTCGACGATGAGCACGGGGAACCCTTCCGGGCGGCAAATATCGCCAAACCCGCTGGCGATCACCAGCCAAATCCTGAGACGCGGCAGGGCGTGCCAATCGAGTGCCCCGGCCGCCTGTTGGTCGCGCTCACGAAACGCAGTTGAAACGAAAAATGTGGAAGCGATTTCGCGGCGCTCGGCGGGCCTAATGATGGTGTCCGCCCTGGCCATGGACGTGGCCGTGGGACAGCTCCTCCGCGGTGGCCTCCCGGACCGCCACGATCTTGACGCTGAAGTGCAGGGTCATCCCGGCCAGCGGGTGGTTGGCGTCGACGCTGACGTAGTCGCCGCTCACGGCGGTGACGAGGACGATCCGCAGGCCGTCCTCGATCTGGGCGCGGTAGCGCTTGCCCGGCTGCGGGCGGGGATCCTGGATCTTGCGCGCGGGGATCTTGCGCAGCAGCTTCTCGTCGCGCTGGCCGTAGCCCTCCTCGGGGGGCAGCGTGACCTCCAGGCTGTCGCCGGCGGCCTTGCCCTCGAGGGCCTTCTCCAGCCCCGGCACCAGGTTGCCGACGCCGTGCAGGTAGACGAGGGGCCCGTGCCCCTCCGACTTGTCCAGCACCTCGCCGGCGTCGTCCTTGAGGGTGTACTCGATGCTGACCACACTGTGTTTTTGGATCTGCACGGCGGCGTCCTCATACCATGGGCGCCGATGAACGTCGTCCCCCGAGTCGCCGCCGTGCTGCTGCTGGGCCTGGGCTGTGGTCCGGCGCGCGCGCCGGTGACCGCCGGGACCGGGCCGCGCCTCGAGCCCGCCGGCATCGCCGCCCTCATCGATCACCGGGTCAAGGAGCGCGAGGCCTGGGGCCAGGCGGTGTCAGAGGCCCTGCGCGCCAGCGGCCTCCCTCCGGACCCGCCCTCGGTCTGCGCGGTGCTGGCCATCATCGGGCAGGAGTCGGGCTTCCAGGAGGATCCGGTGGTGCCCGGGCTGGCCCGGGTGGTGGAGGCGCGCCTCGAGCACTACCGATCGAAGCTGGGCCCTCTCGGCAGGCCGGTGTTCGCGCGCCTCCTCGACGGGCACGCGCCCGGCGACGCCCGCTCGTTCGAGGTGCGCCTGCAGAAGGTGCGCACCGAGCGGGATCTCGATCGCGTCTTCCGCGATCTGCTGGCCTTCTACCAGAGCGGCCACCCGGCCGCCTACGAGGCCGCCACCCTGGCCGGCAAGCTCTTCGATCTGCAGAGCCTGGCCGACCTCAACCCCATCACCACCGCCGGGCCCATGCAGGTGAGCGTGCGCTTCGCCGAGGGCTGGGCCCGCGAGCACGGCCGCCCGCCCGCCGAGGTGCGCGAGGCCCTCTACACCCGCGCCGGCGGCGTCCTATACGGCACCGCGCGCCTGTTCGGTCACCGGGCCGGCTACTCGAAGATGATCTTCCGCTTCGCCGACTACAACGCCGGCGTCTACACCAGCCGCAACGCCGCCCTGCAGGCGCAGCTGTCGAAGGTGGTGGGCATGCCCCTGGCCCTCGACGGCGATCTCCTCCGCTACGAGAAGGACGGCACCCCCAGCGACGACGACTCGAAGACCGTGGCCGCGCTGAAGACGTTCCGCCAGCGGTTCGCGCCGGCGCTGTCCGAGGACCAGCTC
>Ga0134123_10002360_pt1 | contig 12358 bp, 11 predicted proteins | sample KB303_FD_96460 | JGI IMG/M metagenome (GOLD analysis project Ga0134123, IMG submission 96460) | Terrestrial soil microbial communities without Nitrogen fertilizer from Kellogg Biological Station, Michigan, USA - KB3-0-3 | ecosystem: Environmental > Terrestrial > Soil > Unclassified ...
CGCCATGGGTCACCAGAACTGGGAAACCTGCGCGGCGGAATTCGAGTTGCATCGCGCGCGCGTGACGCGCGCCTTCCAGGAAGTCATGTTCGCGCGCCACGACGCGGCCAGCGCCGAGGTTCCGGGTGTCAGCGGCATCACCGAAGCGTGGCTGCGCGGTGCGCCCGTGGCGCAGTTCGCCACGGCATTGAGCGCGCGCGGCTTCGTCGAAGCCGAAAAGGCCGCGCAGCTGCTCGGCGATTTTCGCGGCGCCGCGACGCTGCGCCGGCTGGATGCGCCCGGGCGCGCGCGGCTCGACATGCTGGTGCCGCGAATGTTGGGCGCTGTCGTCGATCAGAAGGGCGCCGCCGGATCGCAGCTCGACGTCCTGCGTCGCGTGTTGAAGGTTCTCGAGGCCATCGGCACGCGCTCCGCGTACTTCGCGCTGCTGAACGAGAATGCCGGCGTGCGCCGCCGGCTGGTGGAGCTCGCCGCGCTCGGCGAATTCCTCGCCGAGCAGATCGCCTCGCACCCGCTGCTGCTGGATGAGCTGCTGGATGAATCCACGGGCGGCCTGCCGCCGCCGCGCGCCGAGCTGCAGCGTGAGATCGATGCGCGGCTCACGAACCTGGCCGAAGACGAGCCCGAAAGGCAGGTGGAAGTACTGCGCCAGTTCCAGCGCGCGGCGATTTTCCGCGTGGCCATGGCCGATCTCACGCGGCGCATTCCGCTGATGCGGGTCAGTGACTATCTGACCGACATCGCCGAGATCATCGTCGAGCAGGCCATGCGGCTCGGCTGGGCGCAGATGACGGCGCAGTTCGGCGTTCCGATGAGCGGGGCCGGGGCTGCGCGCCGGAAGGTCCGGATCTGCGCAGTGGGATACGGGAAGTTAGGCGGCCTGGAGCTGGGCTACGCCTCGGACCTGGATCTCGTGTTCCTGCACGATTCGGGCGCCGAGCAGGCGGAAACCGACGCCGCGAAGCCGGTCGACAACCAGGTGTTCTTCATTCGTTACGCGCAGCGCGTGGTGCACATCCTCACCATGCATTCGGCCGCCGGCCGTCTCTATGAAGTCGACGTGCGGCTGAGGCCGTCGGGCAAGGGCGGCATGCTGATCACGCGCATCGGCGCGTTCGTCGAGTACCAGGAGAAGGAAGCCTGGACCTGGGAACACCAGGCGGTGCTGCATGCGCGTTGCGTGGCCGGCGACCGCGAGTTGTGCGCCGAATTCGAGCGCGTGCGGCTCGACATCCTGCAACGCTGCGTGCGTCGCGACACACTGCGCAAGGAGGTGCGCGAGATGCGTGAGCGCATGCGGCGCGAGCTGTCGCGCGCAAAGCCGGGATCGGGGATGTTCGACATGAAGCAGGACGCGGGCGGCACGGCGGACATCGAATTCCTGGCGCAATACTGGGCGCTGCTGCACGCCGGCAGCCATCCGCCGGTGGCCATGTTCTCGGACACCATCCGCCAGCTGGAATCCGTGGCCTCGGCGGACCTCGTGCCGCAGTCGACCGTCGACGTGCTGGTCAACGCGTACCGTAAATACCGCGAGCACGCGCACCACCTGTCGCTGGAAAACGCCGATCCGGTGGTGCCGGGTGAGGAATTCGGGGAAATACGCGCCGCGGTGACGGCTATCTGGAATGCCACGATGGTCGACTGATGGCTATAATCCGCGCGCCATGTCCGCCACCAAAAAACCGCTGATCCAGCCCAACGCACAGAACGAATACAAGGTCGACGCCAGCGACCTGCCGCTGGCGTGCCCGATGCCGGAGATGTATCTCTGGAATTCGCACCCGCGGGTCTATCTACCCATCGAGCAGACCGGCTGGGCGAAGTGTCCGTACTGCGGCGCGGAGTACACGCTGACGAAGTAATGGGGACATTCCTCATTTCGCCTGTCATGTGACAGCGAAAATCAGGAATGTCCCCATTTAGCCGAACGGCCTGTCGATCGAATCCGGTGGCTTCGAAAACCACACGGGCTCCTTCTCGCCCATGTGGAAGCAATCTTCGAGCCGCACACCGAACTTGCCGGGTAGATAGATACCGGGCTCGTTGCTGAAACACATGTTTGCCGCGAGCGGCGTGGTCTCGCCGTGCACCAGGTTCACCGGCTCGTGGCCATCGAGGCCGATGCCGTGGCCGGTGCGATGCGAAGTGCCGGGCAGCTTGTACCCCGGACCGTAGCCCCATTTCTCGTACTGCGCGCGCACCGCGTCGTCGACCGCGCCCGCGGCCACGCCAACGCGTGCCGTTCCGAATGCCATCTCCTGCCCCTCGCGCACCTGCTTCCATACCTTGCGCTGCTCGGCACTGGCCTCGCCGAACACGAACGTCCGGGAGATGTCGGACTGGTAACCGTGCACGCTGCAGCCGCAGTCCATGAGCACCACTTCGCCGTCGCGCACCGCCTGCGGCTTGCTGGAGCCGTGTGGATAGGCGCTGGCTTCGCCCAGCAGGATCAACGCGAACTCGGGATCGGCGCCGAGCGCCTTGTGCGCGCCGTCCATCATCGCGCCGATGTCGGCGGGCGTCATGCCGCGCTCGATGCGCGGGCCGACGTGCCGGTACGCGGCGATGGTGATGTCGGCGGCCTTCTGCATGAGCGCGATTTCATTCGGCGACTTCACCATGCGGCAGGCGCGCACCACGGCAGCGCCACTCATGATGTTCACCTCGGGCATGACGCGCATCAGGCCGTCGATGGCGAAGTAACGCACCGTCTCCTCGATGCCCACCGGGTCGCGTACGTGGCGGTCGCGCAGGAGGCCGGCGACCGTGGCGAGCGGGTTCTCGTCCTCCTGCCATACGCGCAGCTCGGCCGGGACCGCGAGCGTCTCGCCCACCGAAGGCGCCTCGAAGTGCGGCGTCACGATGGCGATGTCGCCTTCCCGCGGTATTACAACCGCGGTCAATCGCTCGCTGCGCCACCATTGCACGCCGGTGAAGTACACCATCGCGCCGCCGGGCTCGAGCAGCAGCGCGCCGATGCCATGCTGTGCCATGAGCTTGCGCGCCTTGTCGATGCGCAGCAGGTGTTCGTCGCGCGAGATGGGTTTGACGTCGCCCGTCATCGGCGCGAGACCGCTCGCCGGCGCCGCCAGCGACGGGCGAAGCGCGCCGCCGGCGATGGCGGCGGCACCGAGTGCCAGGGCGTGTCGGCGAGTGATCATCAGTACTGCTTGTACGACTTCTCTTCGACGATGGTCGAACCTGACAGGGTATTGATGCGCTTCTTGATGGCGGCGCGTTCGTCGTTGGTGAAGTACACGGCGCGCGCCAGCTCGATGAACCTCTCCGTGAAACGCTTCGCGCGTTCCTCGTCGCGGATTTCGTCCTCGATCACCCACAGCTTTTCGTTCACGTGCGTGAGGTTGGCTTCCTCGTTGCCGAGGTTCACAGCGGCGGCACCCGATTCGCTCCAGGTCTTCTCCAGCAGCGCCAGCTCGTGTTTGACGTTGGCCACTTTGGAAGGGTCGCTCATGCGCGCGGCCTTGATGCGCAGGATGGTGATCTTGTCGAGCAGCTCGCCCGGGGAAATGGGCACCTGGATGTCTTTCATGAGAGTCGCTCCTTCGGGCTCAAGGCTAACAGCTGATCGAGCTTCGCGGTGACCGAGGCCACGTCGATGAGCTCCATCACGCCCGGCTTCTCGATCTTCGTGGTCCAGGCGAGCTCGGCCGCCGACCGACCCATGAATTTCCGCGCCGCCGCATCGTAGGCATTCGCGCACCAGCGGCGCGAGAGATAGGGTCCGCTGCGCTCGGGATTGGTCGCGGCATACAGACCGATCACCGGTGTGCCGACCATGGTCGCCATGTGCGCCGGTCCCGAGTCCGGCGTGAGCAGCACGGTCGCGCGGCCGAGCAGCGCGAGCAGTTGCGGCAGCGTGTCCTTCGCCACCTGGTTCACCAGCGGCACGCGCACGAGTTTCACGATGGTCTCGGCCATCGCGCGCTCCAACGCGCTCGGTCCGCCGCACAGGATGACACGCATGCCGAGCTTGTCCACGGCGTGGTCCGCCACCGCGGCGTACCGCTCGGGCAGCCAGTTGCGCAGCCGGTGACTGGAGCAGGCGCTGATCAGCAGCGTGGGTTGTGAGTCGGGAATCAGGTGCTCGGCATAGGCGAGGGCGTTGGCCGGCAGCGGTATGTCCCACCGCGGGCCCGGGCCGCGCGGAACGCCGAGCGCATCCGCAAATCCCATGAAGCTGTCGAGTACGTGCTGCCGCTGCCGGGGCGCGACGCGCGCATTGGTGAACAGCCATTGCAGCTCGCGCGCGCGTGGCTTGTCGAAGCCGAGTTTGACCGGCGCCGAGATCAGCGCCGCGGCGCCACTGGCGCGGATCGACAGTTGCAGGTGAAGCAGCAGGTCGAAGCCGCCGCGCCGTTGCATCTCGGTTCGCAATCGGCCGTAGGCGGACAGGCCGGCGCCCTTGTCCAGGGTGATAAGCTCCACATCCGGAATGAGGCTCATCAATTTCGCTTCCAGTTTGCCGATGACCCAGGTGAAACGGGTCTTCGGCCAGGCGTCCTGCAGAGTGCGCAGCAGCGGCACGACGTGGCAGCAGTCGCCAATGGCGGACAAGCGCAGCAGGCAGACTTTTTCGGGCGGTGTCGCTATCGCCTGCACGCGCGCTTCCATGGTGAAAGGGTGAGACGTCACTGGCCTGTCGGCGCGGAAGTCGCCGAAGCCGCCATCGACGGCGGCCGGATGCTATACGACACCCTGCGGACGAGCAATTTCTCGGCGGATTTCTTCGAGCCGGATTACTGGCGCCGGCACGACGCCATCGAAGGCAGCGCGCGCGGCCGCGGCACCACGTGGTTCGTAAAGAGCGGCGAGGCGAGCTTCGTATTGCGGCACTACCGTCGCGGCGGACTCATGGCACGCGTGTCGCAGGATGCCTATCTCTGGCAGGGTGAATCCGAGACACGTTCGTTCGCCGAGTGGTATCTCACCTATCACCTGTTCCGCGCGGGACTCCCGGTGCCCACGCCCATCGCCGCGCGTTACCGGCGCAAAGGACTGTTCTACCGCGCCGACCTCATCACCCAGCGCATCGAAAACAGCGAGCCGCTGGCCGCGCGGCTGTTGAAAGGACCGCTGCCGCTCACGCAATGGATCGCGGTGGGGCGCTGCATCCGCCGGTTTCACGACGCCGGTGTGCACCACGCGGATCTCAACGCGCACAACATCCTGCTCACGCCCGAGCAGGTGTACGTCATCGACTTCGACCGCGGCACGCTGCGCAAGCGCGGCTGGTGGGCGGACTCCAACCTGGTGCGCCTGTACCGCTCGCTGGAGAAGGTGACGCTGCTCGCGGCGCCGGACAGTTTCACCGACCAGGACTGGCATTCGCTGCTGGCCGGTTACCGCGAATCCGCTGGCTTGCCGCAGGCTTCGCTGGCCTGACGATGCGTTTCCTCTACATCGCGATTGCCTATCTACTGGCGCCGGTGTGGCTGGCCGCGCTGGCGCTGCGCGGCTTCCGCGATTCGAGTCACTGGGAGGGATTCCGCGAGCGCCTCGGGCTCGGCGGCGAGGTGCGCGGCGGCCGCAGCATCTGGGTGCATGCCGTCTCGGTGGGCGAGGTGCAGGCCTCCGCACCGCTGGTCAACGCGCTGCTCGAGAAGTTTCCGGACCGTCCGCTGGTGGTCACCACCGGCACCGCCACCGGTCGGGCGCGCGCGCGCGCGGTGTTCGGTGCACGCGTCGACGTGCGTTACGTGCCCATCGACCTGCCCGGTGCGGTGCGGCGTTTCTTCCACCGCGTGAAACCGTCGCTGGCGGTGATCCTGGAAACCGAGATCTGGCCGAACCTCTATCACCGCTGCGGAAAACTCGGCGTGCCGCTGGTGCTCGCCAGCGCACGCATCTCGCCGCGCTCTGTCAATAGTTACCGGCGGCTGGTGGGGTTGTTTCGCCAGACGCTGTCGCACGGCATCTTCATCGCCGCGCAGAGCGAGCAGGACGCGCAACGATTTTGTTCCATCGGCGCGAATGCCGAACGCACTCACGTGGTCGGCAACATCAAGTTCGACTTCAGCCTGCCGCCGAACATCGAGTCGCAGGGCGCCACGCTGCGGCGGCTGCTCGGCATGGACCGGCCGGTATGGGTGGCCGGCAGCACGCATGCGAAAGAGGAGGACGCGCTGATCGCCGCGCATCGCCTGGTGCGCACGCGTTACGCGCAGGCGTTGCTCGTACTGGTGCCGCGGCATCCGCCGCGCTTCGGCGAGGTGGCCGCAAGCCTGCGCGAACGGGGCATGAACTTCGTGAGCCGTAGCAGCGGCGGCGGCGCCAATGGCAGCACGGAGATCTTCCTGGTCGATACGCTCGGGGAGTTGTTGGCTTTCTACGCGGCCGCGGACGTGGCCTTCGTGGGCGGCAGCCTGGTGCCCATCGGCGGACACAATCTGCTCGAGCCCGCCGCGCTCGGCTTGCCGGTCCTCGCAGGTCCAAACAATTTCAATTCCGCGGATGTCGCGCGATTGCTGGTGGAGTGCGGCGCGGTACGCATCGTAGAGGACGCCGCGAGCCTGGCCGAGGCGGTCGGCGAGCTGCTCGCCAATCCTTCCGCGCGCACCGCGATGGGTGCGAACGGAAGGAGGGCGATCGAGGACAATCGCGGCGCGGTAGGCCGCCTGATGGCCTTCCTCTCGCCGCTATTGCCCTGACGATTACTGCTTCGGCGGCGCCACGACCGGCGTGGCCGGCGACACCGACGGCGGCGTTTCCAGCCAGGAATTCATGTCTTCGATCGCCTTGCGATCGAGGATGCCGGCGGCCTGCTTGAGACGCAGCACGTTCAGCATGTAGTCGTAGCGGCTGCGCGAATGCGCGGTGTAGGCGGCCACGAGATTCTGCCGGGCGACGAGCACGTCGACCGCGGTGCGCGTGCCGACGTCGTAACCGGCCTCGGTGGCCCGCAGCGCGGTCTGCGAGGATTCGAGCGCCTGCTTGAGCGCCTGCACGCGCGAGATCTCCGAATCCACGCCCAGGTAGGCGTCGCGCGCGGTGCGCTCGGTCTCGCGCGACACCCGCTCGAGGCGCTGCTTGGCGGCCTGCCAGCGGTACTCGGACTGCTTGACGCGCGAGTGCGTGAAGCCGCTCGACCAGATGGGCACGGTCACCTGCAGGCTGATGGACTTGTCGGTGTCCGTGTTCTGCGAGGCGGTGGCGTCGACGGCCGTCGGAAAACGCGGCGGGATGGCGTCGAAGTGCACCGTGTCCGAGGACTCGAAGTGCGACTTGCCGACGATCAGGTCGACCTGGGGCAGGTGGCCGCCGAAGGCCACGCGCACGTCATCGCGCGCGATCTCGGCGCCCAGGCGGCTCGAGGTGAGCGCCAGGTTCTGCTCCATGGACGCCTCCAACCACTTCTGCGCGTCCGCGGGCTCCGGCATCTTGAGCGGCATGGTGGCGCGCGGTGTCGAAAGCACCGCGTACTGCATGTCGGTGATCTCACGCAGGAACTCCTGCGCGGAGGCGAGCGCGCGCTTGGCGGCGATCAGGTCGGCCGCGGCCGTGTCGCGCGCGGCGCGCGCCTCCTGCACGTCGGTGATGGCAATGAGTCCGACTTCGAAACGCTTGTCGGCCTGTTCGAGCTGGCGCGAGATGGCGTCGAGCGAGGCCTGCTGGGCCTGCACGTTGTCCTGTGCCGCGAGCACGTCGAAGTAGCGCTGGGCCACGCGCAGCGCGAGGTCCTGCTGCGCGACGCCGTAGTCGGCGTCGGCCTGCGCGACGACGCGCCCGGCCTGCTTGAGGCCAACGAGCTGGCCCCAGTTGAAGATGCTCTGGGTGAGCTGCAGGTTCCACTGTGTGGTTTCGGGACTGCTGCTGCCGTTCTGTCCCTGGTTCTGCAGCACCAGCGGCGAGGTGTTGTCGTTCGGGTCCGTCGGCACCAGTACCGGGCTGATCGATTGCGTTGTGAGGTCCCGATTGAGCTTGGTCCACTGGCCGCCGATCTGCGGCAGGTACGCCGCCCAGGCCTGTGGCTTGGCCTCGCGGGTGGCCTTGCGGGTGTATTCGGCTTCACGCACCAGCGGATCGTTGACGACGGCTTGATCGAAAATAGTGAGCAGGTCTTCGGCCGAAGCGGTGGCGCTGACCAGGCATCCCAGCCCCAGGGCAAATAAGCGACGCATTAATAAGAGTCCTCTTTAGTGTTATACATCACTATATCACCTGCCCCATGGAGCGAAGTGATCACTCAATCGAAATCTTTAGACGAGTCAGTACCGTGGCACGGTTGCATCCACCGACTCACTCCAGGCGGAAATGCCTCCGGCGAGATTGGCGACGTTCGTAAATCCTTGCTTCACAAGGAATTGCGCTACTCGCATGGAGCGGCTTCCGGCATGACACATGACGATGGTCTCCGCGTCTTTCGAAAACTCGGTGAGTCGCGCGGGTACCTCGTTCATAGGCACATGTACGACGCCCGGAATCTGCGCAAGTTGCAGCTCCCAAGCCTCGCGCACGTCGATGACCAGCGGGTTGTCCCCGCTATCGCGCCGCGCCTTGAGCTCCTCGACCGAAATTTCCTTCAGCATGTCCGTCCATCGGCTCAAAAGGTGAAACTTTCCGGTCGCGGTGCATGCTCGAGCGCATCGATCGCGGTTTCGAACAGGCCGACGCTGTCCCAGCTTTCCTCCGCCCTGCGCGTCACCAGCAACGCCTCCTGCGGCAGGCGGGCGCCGACCACAGCGAACAACTTCCCACCCACCGCCAAAGCGCGGGCGAAACGTTCGTCGTACAGGGGCATGGCGCCACATACCGCAATGAGCGCATAGCCGGTACCGATATCCAAGTTGAAAGTGTCACCCGTGACAATCTCGACCTGTCCGAATCCGGACCTTTTCAGATTGCGCTGCGCGGCCTGGGCGAGTTCGGGCCGGATCTCGATCGCGCGGACGCTGGCACCCATGGCCGAGAGGCACGCGGGCACGAAACCGGTCCCGCAACCCACGACCAGCGCGCGCATTCCGGGTGCGGCGTTCAGCGCCTGCAGGAGACGTCCGACAATTTTCGGCGGCAGCATGTGCTGGCCCATCGCGAGTGGAATATCGGTGTCCGCGAACGCGAGACCGGCGTACTTTTCGGGCACGAAAAACTCGCGCGGCGTGCGGCGCATCGCGTCGAGCACGCGTTCGTCGAGCACGTCCCACGCGCGAATCTGCTGGCCGATCATCTGGGCGCGAGCGAACTCCGTCTGCATGAAAAACTCCGGGGCAGTGATGCTACTTATTCTGCCCGAATGGCGCGCTCGGGGCGCCTCGTTTTGTCGCGGAACCAGTCGTCACATCGCTTATCTTTATGGTTAATGTCGCATGGGCGAAAGCCCTGCTCGGATAAGCTGCCCTGCAGCAGGCACGGACGCCCTGCGGATGACTGACTAATAACAACAGGGTCTGGCTGGGGATGTCGATCATTGGCTTGATCTGCGTGCTGCTCGCACTGGTTGCGACGCTGCTGTTCGTGCTGTTCCTGTTTCAACGGCGCGACCTGCGGGCGATCTCCCAGTTGTCGCTGACGGTTCAGCGCGCAGTCGCCGGCGAACGGCTGCCGCAACGCATCGAGCTCGACACGCAACTCGATTCGCAGCTCGATGCGCAGGCCATCGGCGTTTCCGTGAACCAGCTGCTGCTGCGCGCCGCGCGCACCGCGGGTCGCGAGAAAGCCGGGCCGAAACTGTTCACCGAGCTCGGCGAGCGCATCCACGAGGCGGTGCTCGTGCACCGCGAGGTGATCCTGTACGCCAACAGCCAGTTCGCGTCCTTCGTCGGCGTGGATCGCGTCGATCTCATCGACCGCAAGCTCTCCGACCTGGTCGCGCCCGAATACGCGGACCTGGTGGCCGAGAACCTCAAGCGCCGCCTCGCGGGCGCACACGGCGCCGAGCGCTTCGAGGTGGAGATGGTCGGGCTGCAGGGCCAGGTCAGCCTGCTCGAGCTAACTACCGCGCAGATCGATTTCGAAGGACAGCCGGCGCTGCTGGTGACCGGCGTCGAAGTGATCCCGACGAAGAAGCTGCGCGCCATCGCCAGCGGCAGGATCGACGAGAAGGAAGCCGCGGCGCGCGCCGCCATGGTGGCGCCGCCGCTGCCGGCGCCCCCGCCGCCGCAGCCGCCGGTGCAGGTGACGGCGCTGCAGTCGCTGTCGGAGGCCATCGTGACCACCGACCTCGGCGGCCACCTCGTATACCTGAACCCCGCGGCGGAAAGACTCCTCGGCGTGGGCCGCGCGCAGGCCATGGGCCGGCTGCTCGAAGAGATAGTCGGCATCGTCGACCAGAACGATCGCAAGCTGCTGGCCGATCCGATCCGCGAGGCCATCGACGGCGGCAACGGCAATCCGCACGCGCTGACGCGGCGCGCGGTGCTGCTCGGCAAGGCCTCGGGCGAGGAACGCGCCATCGAGCTTTCGGCCTCGCCGCTGCGCGACATCGACGGCCAGCTTGCCGGCGCCGTGGTGTTGCTGCACGACGTCACCGAGCTGCGCGGACTGCACCGGCAGATGTCCTACCAGGCGACGCACGACGCGCTCACCGGGCTGGTCAATCGCCGCGAATTCGAGCGGCGCCTCGAAGAAGCCGCGGACGCCGCGCGCCGCGGCGAGGCGGCGCACATGTTGTGTTACCTCGATCTCGACCGCTTCAAGATCGTCAACGACTCGAGCGGCCATCTCGCGGGCGATTCGATGCTGCGCGACGTCGCCAAGCTGCTGCGCGACCAGGTGCGCGACTCGGACACCGTGGCGCGGCTCGGCGGCGACGAATTCGGCATGCTGCTGGTGGGTTGTCCGCTCGACAAGGCGCGCCAGATCGCCGACGACGTGTGCCGCGTGGTGGCGGGATTCCGCTTCGTCTGGCACGACCGCGTGTTCAACATCGGCGTGTCGATCGGCCTCATCGAGATCGGCCGCGAGGCCGGCACCGTCGAGCAGCTGCTCGCCTCCGCGGACTCGGCCTGCTACGTCGCGAAGAAGGAAGGCGCCGGCCGCGTGTCGGTGTACTCGGCGCGCGACGAGGCGCTGGCGCGCGGCAGCGGCGAGATCGAATGGCTGCAGAAGCTGCAGGGTGCGATCAAGGAGGAGCGCTTCGCGCTGTATTACCAGCCCATCGTCGCCGCGTTCGGCAGTGAGTCCGAAGGTCCGTCGATGGAGGTGCTGCTGCGCATGCTCGACGAGTCCGGCCATGAGATACAGCCCGGCGAATTCGTGCAGGCCGCGGAGCGCTTCCGCCTGATGGCCTCGGTCGACCGCTGGGTGGTGCAGACCACGCTCTCGGCGCTGTCGCGCAACTACTTCCAGCTGGCGCGCGATCGCAGCGTCGCCATCAACATCTCGGGCCAGACGCTCGGCGATCCGCAGTTCCTGGAATTCGTGGTCGAGACTCTCGACAGTACCGGCGTTTCACCCGGACAGGTGTGTTTCGAGATCTCCGAGACCGCCGTGAACGGCAACCTCGAAAATGCGCGCCGCTTCGTCGGCGTGCTGCACGGCATGGGCTGCAAGTTCACCATCGACGATTTCGGTTCGGGCGTGGGTTCGTTCTCCAGCCTCAAGAACCTCGAGCTCGACTACCTGAAGCTCGACGGCTCGGTCATGCGCAACCTTGCGGGCGACTCGGTCAGCCAGACGATGGTGACCGCCATGATCAAGCTGGCGCGCACGCTGAACTTCAAGATCATCGCCGAGCAGGTGGAAGACAGCGCCGCGCTCGAGGCCGCCCGCAAGATGGGCGTGGACTACGTACAAGGCTTCGTGATCGCACGGCCCGCCAAGCTCGCGACCGCCGCCTGAGCCGCTTTTACCGGGAATCCCACCATGTCAGTACAACAAATCGAAGGCGGCGCACCGTGCCGTTTCCGCGGTGAACATCCCACCGTCGTGCGCCCGGCGTCGCGGGTACCGCTGGTGCGCGGCGTGCGCCAGCACATCGGCGCGCTGTGCGCCGCGACGCAACGCGGTCTGCGCGCCAGCGATCGTCCCCGGCTGCGGGACACGCGTTACCGGCGGGCGGCGTCGAAGAGCTGGCCGTCGCGCCGCAGCTCCTGATGCATTGACGGCGAGTGCCGGAACCGGTGGAATCCACCGCTTCGCAGGAGACGTCAATGAAAAAGACCTATCACGGCAGCTGTCACTGCGGTGCAGTTCGCTTCGAAGCCGACATCGACCTGGCGCAGGGCACCGGCAAATGTAATTGCAGCTTCTGCGCCAAGATCCGCAACTGGGGTGCGCTCATCAAACCCGACGCCTTCCGTCTCCTGTCGGGCGCCGATGCACTGAGCGACTACCGCTTCGGCAGCAAACAGGGGGAGCACCTGTTCTGCAAACACTGCGGTGTGCGTTCGTTCGAACG
>Ga0134123_10002365_pt1 | contig 12345 bp, 13 predicted proteins | sample KB303_FD_96460 | JGI IMG/M metagenome (GOLD analysis project Ga0134123, IMG submission 96460) | Terrestrial soil microbial communities without Nitrogen fertilizer from Kellogg Biological Station, Michigan, USA - KB3-0-3 | ecosystem: Environmental > Terrestrial > Soil > Unclassified ...
ACCAGAGCGGCTGGCAGCTCACACCGCCGGTCTGCCCGAACTGCCTCAGGTGGTCAGCCGTTGATGAAACGTGCTGCTTCGGAAGGCCGTCATGAAACGGCGAAGCCGCGTCCGCTTCATCCGACCGTCGTGGAACGCGAAGCGATCCACCTGCGAGAAATGCGGCGCGGTCGAGGAGCAGGAAACGAGGCTTCTCGTGCGCCTGAGCATCTGCATAACGTGCATTGAGGAGGCCCAACGTGATCATCGTTGAGCGATACCGCAAGACGCGCTTCTGGGCCGTATACGAGCATGGCGAGCTGCTGTGCGTCACCGTGTACAAGAAGGGTGCGAATGCCGTGAAGCACCGCATCGAATGCGCCACGCGCCTGCCGAGCGAGCCGCCCATCCGCACACCGTTCGCGACCGAGCAGCCGGCGAATTAACGTGCAGGGCAGAATCGATCGACTTTTATGTCGTGGAGATCAATCAGCGAGGTGCAGAATCGAGCCTAACCCGTTGCCCGTGAAGCAATAACAGGATTGGTCTGGAGAACAACCGATCTACCACTTTTGACCGACTGAAAACGGAGACTTCCCGATGCTCATCCGCGAATTATCGCCGGGTGAGCGTCCGATGGAACGTCTCGCTCGGCTCGGCGCTCAAGTCTTACGAGACGCAGAACTTCTCGCTGTGATCCTCGGCGGGCAGACAGCCTTCGAGGCAGCGGAAACGGCGTTGAGAGATGGTCTGGAGAAACTCCAAAAACAAGCGCGAAATCCATTGCTCTCAGAGATAAGGCAGGCAAGAATTCTTGCGCTTCTCGAAATCTCTCGCCGTCTGGAACTCCTCCACGCAACGCCCGAGCGCGTGGTGCTGCGGGCTTACGACATCGCCCCGCATCTCGTGGCGAGGTACTCGCGCGAGCCGCAGGAGCACCTTGGCGTCGTGCTGTTCGATGCGCGGCTTCGCTTCATGGCAGAACGCGTGGTCTACATCGGCGAACACGATCACGTATTCGGATCTCCGCGTTGGCTCCTGAAGGATGCGATTGTCGAGGATGCGCGCGCGATCATTCTCTTCCACAACCACCCGAGCGGCGATCCCGGTCCCTCGCCCGAAGACACCGCGTTTACCGGGAACTTCAAGCACACCTGTGACCTCATGAATATCGAACTGCACGACCACATCATCGTCGGTCGGAACAACTACTACTCGTATCGCGCGAAGCGGCGGCTCTAACCGCGCATCCGCGTACGACACACAGCAAGAAGGATCATGAAAATGGCAGACGTTGAGGTACTCCCTCCCGACCGGCCGATCGCCGGTCTTATCTCCCACCGTGGCACGGAGCTCGTCGGCCGGCAGGACTTGCTCCTGCTTTCGACTCCGGACGCCACCGAGACGCACCGGCCGATTCCTCATGCGGCGCTCGTCCAGGCCGTCGTCGAGACGCTCGGCTTCCGCAAGCTCGCCGTCGTCGAGGACCAATACGCAGTCTCGCCGGACGGCATGCGCATGTTCGGCGTCCTCGCGCTCGACATCGAGGAGAACGGCGTGCGCGTGTCGATCGGCCTTCGGAACTCGCACGACAAGTCCTTCGCCCTCGGCATCACGATCGGCTACCGCGTCTTCGTCTGCGACAACCTCGCCTTCCACGGCGACTTCCAGACCGTGACGCGCAAGCACTCCAAGAACCTCGTGCTGAACGACGTGCTGGCCGTCGCGATCGACCGCATGCAGCGGAACTTCGCGCCGATGCTGAACCAGGTGAACGCATGGAAGGGCTACGAGCTGCCGGATGCCTCGGCGAAACTCATCATCTACCGCGCATTCATTGAGGAAGAGCTCGACGTGCCGAAGCACTTGGCGGACGACGTTCACTGCCACTACTTCAACCCGCAGTACGACGAATTCCGACCGCGGACGATGTGGAGTCTCTCGAACGCCTTCACGTCGGCGTTCAGGGAGCTCGAGGCGATCCCGAGATTCAGGGCTACGGCGCGTCTCGCGCCGTTCCTCGCAGAGTTCAGCCGGGACAACTGATGCCCCGAGAAAGGAGGAAGTGACCCAGCGGGAGTCCCATCGTAGCAGAGGCCAGAGCCACGCAGCTCTACAACCGCAGCTTGAAAACCGGAGGAGAACGAGTAGGAAAGCGAACGAAGACGGTTCAGTGTGGCATAGCAGTACCCCCTCACGCGCAAGCGTGGGGGTTTTCATTCGCTAAATCGACCCTTATGCGGCTTCCTCCCCAGGAGGGCGGCGGGTCGGTATGATCCGAAAGGTTGAAGTACCCTTCCGTGAGCAGGCAGCTGAACAGTACTTGCTGATCATCTCATATCCATTCTTACGGGGATGAAACGGCTCGCCGCACTGCGCACAGCATTTAGTTATAGTCATATCCCGCTTGGCGTCGGAGGGCTTCTTGTTGGTGGGCATCACCAGAAATCTTAGCTGGTGTATAGAATTGGTCAATAGTAGCTATAACGACGGCGGGCATATCACTTGTCATTGCCATCGACAAGAAAGGCTTTAAGCAGCGTCTCCACCTTCGGCCTGTCTCGCAGCCAGCACTCCCAAACGATTAGCACCTGCCAGCCAAGCCGTGATAACTCGCGAAGGTTGCGGTCATCGCGCGCAGCATTAGTGGCACGCTTGTTTTGCCAGAACTCTGCACGCGTCGCCGGGGTGACCGCGCCATAACGACAATCGTGTGAATGCCAGAAACAACCGTGGACGAAGATTACCTTGCGGTGCCTTGCTAATACGAGATCGGGCCTGCCCGGAAGCGTCTTCGCGTGAAGTCGGTAACGGAAACCCAGGCGATGAACGATACGGCGAACGGTCAGTTCGGGTTTTGTATCGCGTCCCCGAATCGAAGACATATTAGCACTGCGTTGCTGAGGTGTATGAACGTCTGCCATTTAACGCAGCATTTCGCGCATGCTGCCCACGAAGTCATCAATCGTAAGAATGGAGATCCTGCGCTCTTTCGGATAATCCTTTTGAAGTCTCTTCGGAACTATGAGAGTGACATTCGATGCATGCATCTCATCAAGCTGGGTAGAGGAAATACCCGGCTGTACGGTAAGAATATGCTTCGACGGTACCCGCTTGCCTTCGTTCAGAACCTGACGCCAGCGATCCTTGCAGGTCGTCTTCACGCCTACGACGCACAGCCTGTTCGTGGGGTAAGCGGCGTCACGATACGCGGCCTCGCCCGGGACGATGATGTCGGGTTTGCCGTCGACATTGGGTCGCATATCGTGCGGTATTCCGGCCGCGGTGAGAGCATGATGTACATGATTCTCCAAGGACCGACCGGCCCGCGACTTCCGCCGATTCATGAGACGAGCAGCGGTGTGAAGGAAATCGTCGATGTCCTTGAACGGACGGACTATCTCGGCTTGGCAGATCTTGCGCTCCGCCATCTGGAAGAGCTGGTATTCGGTTTCGATCCACGTCATAAGAGCATCGTCGAGAGATGACGAGGCAGCCAACCTGCGGCACTCCTCAACAAACCGCCGAGTGGCTTCGGAGAAAACTTCACCTGTCGGGAATGATGTGAGTTCCTTCACGAATTCGCGGAAGTGACGGTCGAGACACTCATCAACGGTTTCGGGGCGAGCCATGCCGTTCTGATAGATAGCCCAATGCTCGAAGGGTTGGACGCCGAGCGTGGCAAGAATTTCATCGATGTCCTCGTCGAGATCAAGGACGAACGCGGAGAACTGGGTGTGGTTTATGGGAACGATAATGAGAAGATCGCCGACCGTGTCCGGGGTGAGATAAGGAAAATCTTTCCCAAAACGCGTCAGACGATACTCGCTGCGCGTTTTCTGGCCGTACCACTTGACCCGTGAGTCGGTAACGCGACCGTCCGGCCAATCGATGCGGACAGCGGTTTCGTCGAGTCGATCCTTGATCGGCGCATGTGGCGTGTACATCGTCCACGCGGCTTTGGGAAGATAGAAGCCGGCCTGATGGCTCCCGGTTACGCCAGCATCATTGCGAGAAATGAACTTGAGAATCGCGTTGCCCGATCTGAGGGCAGCTTCTATAGCGCGTTCTCCAACCGGACTTGCCATGAGTTAAGTACCGCGTGATTTCTTTTCCCGCTTAATGAGACAGGAGCGTGTGAGCTGCCAAGCCAAGACTTTGATAATCTGTCGCGACACGGCCTCGACGACGAGTGGGACGACGGCGTTGCCGAACTGGCGATATGCCTGCGTGTCGGAGACAGCAATCTTTACGTCGCCGAAGCCCATAAGGCGCGCGCACTCAAGGGGCGTCAGGCGTCGGGGATTCTTTCCTTTCTGCGGGATAAGAATTTCAGACCCGTCCTTGTGGTATCGCGCGCTGAGAGTTCGCGTGACACCGTTCAGATCAGCAAGGCCGAAACCGAAGCCGTTACCCTTGGCCCTGTGGCGCTCCGCGTAGTCCTGCAAGTACTGCCAGAGGTGATCGGTAAGCGTGTATTTTGGGTCAGGATTAGGCTCGAGAATGTCTGAGAGTTTCGGGGACGAGCCTGCAGGCGGACTGGGAAACTCGAACGGCGGGTTGGGTCCGAAAACCCTTTTATCAAAACAGACGATGTACACGCGCTCGCGGTGTTGAGGCACCCATGCCGCGGCGTCGATTACTTTATCGAAGACGACGTAGTCGAGTTCTTCCAAAGTAGTCTTGATGACGGTCCACGTGCGACCTGTGTCATGACTCTGGAGGTTCTTGACGTTCTCCAGAAAGACGACCGGGGGGCGAGTGTGCTCTATGATTGTGGCGAGGTAAAAGAACAGATTGCCCTGATTCTCGTCCTTGAAGCCGTGAGCATGACCAAGGCTTCGCTTCTTCGAGACTCCTGCCAGCGAGAAAGGCTGGCATGGAAATCCCGCCGCAAGCACGTCATGAGGCGGGATGTCCTTCGCTTCGATCTTGCGGATGTCACCGGCCGGTGTCTCCCCGTACCAGGCGCGATACGTCTTCTGAGAATACTTGTCCCATTCAGAGGAGTAGACGCACGTGCCGCCGAGTTTCTCGAGTGCGGTGCGGAAACCGCCGACGCCGGCGAAGAAGTCGCTGAACCTGAATGGGATCGCGTCCGGAACGAATTGCTCCGTCCTGCGAACGGGAGCAAAAAGCGGGAGGTCACGAGTCTCAAGCGCCTGCTCCAGGACGGACAGCACGAACTCCTGCTGTGTCATGCCGTGCTGCCGCCGCTCGCGGTCGATCCATGAGCGGACGTCGTTCGGTACTTTGCGGATGAGAAGCTGATCAGCCATGTCTGGGAAAGGTTGATATCACCTTAGTCGAATGATATCAGGTCTACCCAGCGTAGCGATGTGGATAACTTCTCTCAGCCGGTTCGGCGGGGATTGACGGGCCGATCCTCCACCAGTTGTGGAATGTCAGGTCAGGAGTCAGCCGGAACCCCGACGAACGGATGTCGATCGGCCAGCCGCCGAGACGATCCCGAGCGCCGGGGGCCCGATCCCGCGCGAACCGGCGCTATCCTGGAGACTTCTTCGGGGTCCTTGCTGCCGGGGAATGTCCGTTCCTCTTGGAACCACCGTGCACCTTCTGGATGCGGACAGAGCCGCCTTCCTCCCGAATCGCGGCGCTGAGAGCCGCGCCCCTCGGTGACGGTATCCTGAGACGCATTATGAATGGCAGTGGGAAGCCGTCCAGCTCAAGTCTCTCTTGGCGTTGCCGTAGCAGCGAGAAGATCGGTAACGTCACCGACATAACAAGACGTTCCTGGAGCGGAATAGCCAGCGTAGTTATACTCATTCGCAAAGGCGTAACAAAGCTGGATGCGATCATCCTCTGCGGCGGCCAGCGCGGCACCGACGGTCGAGATCTTGGTATTCATGGCGGCGACAACCAAATTAAACTCCGCAAAGCGGTGTGCTTGGTGCAGGATCGCATCCTTCGTTGCCAGCGCGTCGTAACACGGAAAGCGAAACACCTCCGCCGACGAGTACTTCTCAAGAAATGATTGCTGAAACGCTCGGCTGCTCAACTGATGGATCTCGTCCGTATCGGCGCCCGTCACGAATCCAAGCGAGACAAGAGCGGGCTCGAATTCGTCGACGAGCTTTGCCGCACGTTCTGTTTCGAAACCTGTCAGGATCAGTAAGTGAACGCGTCGCGATGGCAAGTTCTCGCCGGGATACCCTAAGATCGAGCGAATCTCGCTGATCCCTTTGCTCAGCCACTTGTCACCCCCTTCGGCACCGACCGAGTACTCCGTGGCCACCGTGTAGCCAAAGTAAACACGGTCATCAAGGCGACGATACAATTGCAGGAGTCTCACAAGGATTAGAAGTGCTTCGTGTGTAAACGTAGTAATGTCCACGAAGATCACTCGTCCCGAACCAGCAACGTTGGCAAGCGCGCCCTGTAATTTGTCGGCGACGTCGAGCGGGTCGTTGCGTCGAAACACAAGCCGCGTAACAACATTGGCGAAGCGATCGGTGAGTCGTTGCGAGAACTCCGTCGTCAACGATGCGAGCGAATCATTTTCGCACAGGATTGCCTGCCGAACCTTATACCCAGGAATGTGCTCCGCAAGCGTCAAGCAACGACTTTCGAAACTCGCGCACGCGATGAACACATCGATGACCTCTGGCAACGCGCCGGCGACATCATCGACGGGCAGTCGTGTCATGCCGCTCATAGCTCCTCCTGTGACAGCAACGGAAGTTGCCCTGACTCTAAGGTGTCGGCGTTGATGACGCCGTTGCGAACGCGACTCAAGAAGGTCTTGGGTCGGGCTATCGCGTCGCGGATAACATCGCTCGTGACAAACCTATATCCCGCGAAACTCGTCGGGTCGAGGGTGAAATAAGGCGCAAGGCGACGGCTCAAAATATAGAGTTTCGTACGGCCGGTGCCCTCTTTGTTGCCGATCGCGGATTCATGAAAGTAGCCGTACTGAATGCCGAGCGCGAACACGTCCCGCAGCTCTTGATCTGGCGTGTCGGAAAACGCGATCGAAAACACGCGACGCTCTGATCGATCAGAGACAAGCGTTTCGTAGAACAAGCCGCCGAGTGCAAGAATCAGATTGCGAAGTTTCGCTGCGCGGTTCAGTTGTGCTTCATCGGCGTCCTTTAAGATGTTCTCGAACTCGCTAAACAAAAACCGATCTGCCTGCTCGCGAACAACTTTGTTCTGAATAAATGGCGGTATAACCGTCACGAGCGCTCCAGAATTCATTCTGGCCTGCTGTTCGGCATACATCTGCGAGGCAGCTTCGAGAAAGTACCGAACAATACCCGACGAAATATGAACCAATTGATCAAAACCCGCATAGCTATACGTGTGACCGGATTTGCTTGCCCCCCGCAGTTGCCGAATGTACTCGGGTCGGGCATACCGAATGGCGTCATCGCCAGCTCGAAATCCGCGCCCCTGACCCTGCGACCAGCGGTCGCGCAGGGTCTGAGCCAGACTCTGAATCTCGTTCTCCTGTTCGGAATCCGGCGGGAAGAAAATGTCGGGTGACACATCGAGACTGTGGTTCTTCAGCCGCTTCGTGACGATCTCCGCGATCCGGTCGCGGTACTTGTCATGGGACGACGTGTAAATCGTGGAGAGGTTAACTTCGGAAAAATCGTGCGGCGAGTCGATCGTCTGCCCTGTGGTAGTTCGGAAGGTCTTATACGCCAATTGCGTCGAGATCTTGATGCTGATATCTCCGCTGGTCCTCGATGAGACCCAGCCGTTGAGAATACGCGTCTGTGTATCGTTGAGATTGTCTGCATCATCAAAGAGAAGAAACACGGGGCCGCGCGGCATGAAGCTAAGTTGCTTTAGCCCCTGAATAAACGGAACAAGAAAGTCCAAGTACCCAAGCAACGGCCCGGAGTAGTTAAGATCGTTCGGCGAAAACGAGAGACGACGCAGATAAAGAAGAACCTTGCGGTAGATCGCGTCGAGAACATCGCCCACAATCCTGAAGCCGGCGAGCAGTGAAGCGTCGGCTGGAATGAGGGGAAGCGAGGTAGTGTCAAATCCGCCGGCGTCGAGCAGCGACACAAAGTCTCCGCGATAGTATCGCCGAAGCTCGTCAGCGAACTGATTGTTGTCGTCGGTAATGTCCAATGTAGAGAACGATCGGATGACCTTAGCGGCGACATACGTCGTCATGATGTGTTCATTCAGGATCACATCGGCGTGACGGGCATGAAGGCGGGCGAGTTCCGTTATCTTCAGGTCGGTGTTCTTGATGGGAACATATGCGGAGTAGAAGGGAAGATCCCAAAGCTGCGCTCCGAGGGTAAGGCACTGGCAATCGGCCTGCAGGTAGCGGAACATCATGCTCTTCCCCGAACCGCGCGGGCCATTCAGAAACGTATGGCCGCTCTTGGGGATCTGATAGAAGTCGGTGAAGACATCGACGAACAAAGAGACGACGTCCGGAGCAAGCATGTCCTCCGGCGTGTGGACTGAGAACGGGTTCTGCTGTGCTAGTGCTGTCATGGATTCGCCTGGACCATAAATTCTTGCCGAAGTGCTTCGCCGTTAAGCGACGCGATCGCGGCGTCGCGACAAAGATCGTGGATGCCGCCGGCCGGTGTGCTCGGATAACCATGCTCCTCGAGCCGATACCCGATGGGTTTAAGCACACCATAGTCGCGGCTGCTGGTAACGTCGATCTTCACCGTGATGGCGTCGAGCGGCACCGCTTGATGCATGAATCGCATGCAATACAGCCGTTCGAGATGAGTCTTGATGGTGCGGTCATAGATCTCGTCAAGGAGATAAACTTCCTCTGCACCCTTGCCGAACTGCTGCACAGCCGTACGTTCATCGAAATCAAAGTGTAAGAGGACTTGTCGCCCGGCATGATCAATTTCTACAGTATGTAGAGCCTCGGCAAACTTGTGAAAGACTTCGTTTCCTTTCGGTAGCGTGCCAGTCTGCAGCAGAAAACGCGCGGCACGCTGGCGATCGTCGGCCAATTCGTCGGCGAACCGCAGAATCGCCGCGAGGAGCTGCGGCCGAATCCGTTCTTGCAAAACGCGCGCGTCACGTTCAAGGCGACCGATCTTGTCCTTGTCGTCGCCGACATGACCGCCGTGCGCTTGTGCGATATTGACGATGTGACGCTTCTCGACGTCATCAATGCCGGCAATCGTCCCAAGGGTATCGCGCATCATTGTGAGGGCACGCATTTCGTGGCCCTTGCGTCCATGAATGTTTCCTACGTCGTGCAGGTGAATAGCGACAAGCAACATATAGATCTCGTACGGAGACAGGACGCAGCTCTCAGCCTCGACCAGACGCGAAGCGCGGTCCACGACCGTTCGCACATGGTCATCGCCGTGATCGGTTAGATATCCGCCGTCAACGATAATTGCTCCGGCCGTCACATGAGAGAAGACGTTCGTAACGAGGTGGTCGCGGATGCTCGTGTAACGCACCCAGTAGTTGATCCGTCCCTGAAAAGGGAAAGATGTAGCACTGTTCTCCGAGGCGTATTTGAGATACACGTCGAGATTGCCGTTAAGGTTCATTCGTTTACGATGCGTCTAGAATTGCTCGAAAAACGGCTGCCGCCAACAGTGGCGGTACGGCGTTACCAACCTGCTGTTGTTGAAAGCCAATAGAGCCGCAAAATTCATAATCGTCGGGAAACGACTGCAAGCGTGCTGCTTCTCGAACGGAAATTCCTCGATGCTCTGAAGGATGAATCAGCATGTTCTTTCGAAAGTTGCCGATGACGCGTGCTGGTTCGTCAGCGCACAAACGATGGTAAAGGCCCGTGTGGGGTCCACGGCCCGCGCTTGTGAAGGGACGCGCCTGGTCAGGGATGCTACGCCAATTCTCGCCGGGGCGAACGAATTCGTATCGTCGAACGATGTGGTCCGCATTGCGCGTAACGATATGGTTCGTGCAGGCCTTCAGGCTGCCGCGCATCCGTCGCGCATAGGCAGACGGTGACGTACCACGATAGGGCAACGCGGTGAGCGCGACAGCACCATTCGGAAGCAGCGGCAGATCGCCGATCGCTTCACCGACGGTTACGGCCTTATGTTTCCGTGGCGGTGGTCCTGTAATGACGTGACGACCCAGACGTCCGACGATAAACACACGTGCTCGAACCTGTGGAACGCCGTAGTCAACCGCGTTGAGAATATGCACACCTGTACGATAGCCAAGCTCATCGAATGCCTTCAAAATCAAGCGGAGAAATAAGCCACGTTCGGTATCTAGGATGCCCCGGACATTCTCGAAAACGACATACGTTGGCCTCCAGGCGGCCGCGAAACGAACAAAACTCTGAAACAACCAGTTGGCTGGATTTGCCTTGGTTCTCGTTCGTTGATTCGACGTCGAGAAACCTTGACAGGGCGGGCCTCCGAACAGCACAAGCTCTCGGCGAGGAAACCGAAAACGATTCGCGGAGAGCTTTGCGACGTCTTGAATAACAAGCTCCGCGGTGGGGTGGTTTCGCCCATATGTCAACGCCGCGTGGCGATCGATGTCGACGGCAAGGCGGACGTCGATGCCCGCAAGTCTGGCACCGAGCGACAGGCCGCCAGCTCCGGAAAAAAGGTCGACACCGAGCATGCTCGCGCTTTCGGACTAAGGCGGAGCAATGTATGGGAATCTGCAGATCATGTCTAGCTTCGGGTGGGCCGGTCTCGGGGCAGAAACGCCAGAGATGACCAAAAGGCACCGCAGAAGTGCAGTTTACCGAACGAGAATCAACTGACAAGGCCAACGGAGTAGGTGCGTTAGCGCTGGGGCGTGTCGAGAGCGTCACTAAAAAGTGGCGTGCACGACGTTGCACGGTTCCGCCTCGACGTGCCACGTCCTCCGAACAGCCTCCTCGAGTCTCGCCTGCCGGGCCGCAACCCACGGCGCGTAGCTCTTCTCCGTCACCCTCGTGGAGGAGTGCCCGAGAAGTTCAGCAACGTTCTCCAAGCTCACATCGTGAAGGAGGAGGTCGACCGCGAAGGTGTCGCGGAAACGATGCGCGTGTCCGCCATCGACGCCCGCGAGCTCGAAGATGCGGTACAGCGTGCGCTTCCAGCTCGCGCACGCACTCTCCAACGTGCCGACGCCCGTCCAGAAGAAGTATTTCGGATGAACGCTCAGCGTTGCCTGCCTTTTGAGCACATCGCAAACGAAGGGCGGCAGAGGCACGAAGACCGGCACGCGCGTCTTGCGCTGCATGTGCAGGAAGAGCTTCCCGTCTGGCGAGAGCCGATCCTTCGCGAGTCCCGCGGCGTCCGAGATCCGGAGGCCGGCATACCGGAGAATGTAGATGAACGCGAGGACGCGGGTAGCATTCGCGCGGCCGTACGAGCCGCGGATTTTGAAGTTCCGGGCAGTCTCGATGATCCGAATTACTTCCTCGTCCGTGAACGGCAAAGTCGGCGGCGTATCCACCTTCGGCGGTTTCAAAGGCGCGGCGGGACTCTTCAGAATCCATCCGGCATCCTCGCAGAACCGGAAGAAGGAGCGTAACCGCTAGAACTTTTTCAAGGCAGTCATCGGCGCGCAGGTCCACCCTGCGCGGAACTCGATGATCGCCTTGACGTCGAGCTGCTTCAGATACCGAAAGCCTTGTGACTCGCACCACCGCAGAAGTTGATCCTGCAGGAGAACGCGATGAAGTCGGACGGTTGACGCACGCACCCGCGCGCGAACGTCGGAGAGATAGAGTTCGACCGCTTCAGAGATAGGAACGTGCCGGAACGTCGTGCCGCCGAGCTTTCCTGTGCGGTTGGATTCGCGGACGTAGTCTTCGGCCGCTTCCCATGACGTGAGATTCAGACTCCGACGCTGAACCCTTTCCTCGCCGATCGAGCCTTCGATCCAGATGACGCAGGAGCACCGCCTATAGCGCCGCGACTTGTGCGGGCAACCCGTTCGATGGCGGCGGAAGATCGTGAGCATGTCTGCCTCCGATTCTGCCGTCGAAAGGTCGAACGGTACATATCGGTGACACGCTCAAACCGCTCAAATCCAAACTACTGATTCTAAAGCGGTTTAGGTTGGCGTCCCCAACGGGATTCGAACCCGTGTTGTCGCCGTGAAAGGGCGATGTCCTGGGCCTCTAGACGATGGGGACGTGATGGAACCGGCGTGGTGAGCCCGGTAGGGATCGAACCTACGACCAACTGGTTAAAAGCCAGCTGCTCTACCACTGAGCTACGGGCCCGCTCTTCTCAACGAACGTGCGAGCGCGCGCTCGCGAAAAGGTGGCAGCATTACGGACCGCTGCCGGTCCTGTCAACCACGTCGTCGCGGAACGCGATGCCAATCCGAACCATTCCGCGGACCGTACATCCGAGCATGAGAAAACTTCTGATCGCCACGCTCCTCCTCCTCGCCGTCCATGCCATGGCC
>Ga0134123_10002368_pt1 | contig 12340 bp, 10 predicted proteins | sample KB303_FD_96460 | JGI IMG/M metagenome (GOLD analysis project Ga0134123, IMG submission 96460) | Terrestrial soil microbial communities without Nitrogen fertilizer from Kellogg Biological Station, Michigan, USA - KB3-0-3 | ecosystem: Environmental > Terrestrial > Soil > Unclassified ...
CGTTTGGTATCCCTCATTTCTCGCCATTCGCTCTATTTCATTCAGTAGAACTGTCTTTCCGACACCTCTAAGACCAGTAAGTAACATGCTTTTTTCCGGACGCTTTCGCTTTATCCTTCCCAAAAGCACTCGCGCTTCTTCCAGAATAGGATCCCTTCCTACCAATTCAGGAGGAGGCGCACCAGCCCCCGGAGAGAAGGGATTTTTGATTCCGTCCATAGTATTACACCTGATTTATATCCATTTATACTCGTTTATACCTGAAATCGAGTATAAATGGGTATAAATTAGAGTTCTGGGTTGAAATTTTTAACACCTGAAATCCTCTGAAGCTCCTTCTCCCTAGATTGCGGAAAAAGTTAGAGTGGACTAGTTAAACAAGCCCACTCTATTCAGTCTATTCAGATTTGATCGGCGTCAACAACATAGCGTGTTGTTCTCCATAAATAGTAGAGCCTATAGCTATGATCTCTCCTTTGTCATTTATTCCAGTAGTTTCAATACAACGCATCCATATGGAATCATAGTCAGTATATAATTCAGAATTAACAAATGCTTGTGGGCCTGGGTTTATTTGTTTCCCATCGCGATCTAAAACACAATCAGAATTTTTATTCAAAAAATGATTTTTGTTAGATTTTTTTGCTCCATGATAACTACCTGGAATTACTTTTCCATCTTCTCGAACCAATCTACTGCTAATAATAACATCTCCTAAATCATTTATAGATAAGGCTTGAGTAGAAGTGCTTTTTGGTACTTTGTTATGAAGATCTGTAATCTCTCCATTTGCCGCCCATTTTACTGCATGAATTTGCTTATAAATGTCATTTTTATAGCTCAGATAAGCAATGCTGTATCCTACTACTTCACCTTTATTGTTCAAATCTAGTCCATAGGATTCTTCAGACTCAATGCCAATATTACCTTCCAGTCCGTGAATTTTAGTTATTAGACCATTTTTCCAAATAACAGGGCGTCGAATTGATCTCCCATTTTCATTCTCAACGACAGATCTAATCAAAACTTTCCCAGCGTTGTTTACCGATACTATTTCTTTATTCGGAAGATCTCCAAGTTTTACAACACCATTGTGACGATCCCACGAATACAACACAGAAAAATTGGCATCTCCATCAAAGGTTCCATACACCTTGCCATAGCCAGTTAAGAAGCGCCAATTAATCTCGCAGTCTGCACTATTTTCCTTACTCGGCAATTCGTGAAAGTCTCCATCTCTATCTCTAACAAAAAAATGTTTTCCTTCTTTGGATCCGTCAATGTTGTACCATCCTAGGATTTGGCCTCTATTGTTTATGGCGATGGCCTCACTTGCTTTCGTTTGTAGGGTTCCGATATCTTGAATATCATACTCGACTGCGGTCAAAAGGTTTGAAATAGCCAAAATCGAACAAATTGTTAAAAAATATATTTTTTTAAACATAAAAATCTTCCGTATTTGATTTAAAATAAACAAGAATAATAATGCATGCACATCTTAAATATCAATAAAATATATTTCTTTAAACTAAATGCTGTTGTGTGCTTTCCACGAATTTGGTCTATCAAAAAAATTTTGTGGCCTGAACACTATATGTCTGCAATCAATTGCTTGCCCTCTTTAACCATATTGCGCAATAGGCGAGCTTCCTCTCGAGCTTCTTTGGAGCGAAATCCATGCTTCCAGTTAGACATACGTTGTCTTTGTCGTCCTTGTTCAGTTTTAGGGCCTTTGTTGTGCTTTGGCGTAAGCCCACCATGTAAATGACAACGACCATTAGTCATAGCAATACGCCGACAAGGTTGATGATTGTTCGATCTGGCTTTAGCTCCACACACTCGACTCATGGGGTTACCTCGCAATTTTTTTGAATTCCCCCTCCCCCCTCAAATACTCCCCCGACAATTGCCTTGCCTCCATTTTCGACATTGACATGCTGAACAACAACCTTTTGCTCGCCTTTTCTTCTATATCTCATTAACGCTTCCAAAGTTTCATTATATGACCGCGTTAATTTTGTTGATCTATTAATATTTAAATCGACTCCTTGCTCCGTTTGATTTTCATAAATACTTCGTTTGAAAAATTCCATGCTTTGGAAATGCAGGACGATCAATTTGCTTATGAGCATGGATTCCATTTCATCCGCTGGCTTAAATGAATTGAGTGCGGCCAGTATCTCGTTTGATTTATCAACTACTTGTTTGGCATCGCTAAGGTTTTTAACTAGAGCGTAAACACAACTTGTGTAAATGCTTGAGGCAAATTCAATGTCATTCGCACCAGTAGCACTGAGAATAGCGGCTCCGAGTAATGAGAGCTTTTCATCTTTTGTTCCGCGAGGGGCATTAGGCCTTACTGTGATTTCGCCGTGTTCGCTTTTCTCATATGCGATACAGGCTGATTTATTATTTGATTTTCGTTTCTCAAAATATTTAGAGATAATTTCATTTTCCGAATCATTCAAAGGTAATGCAAGAGCCTTTTCTTGAGTAGGGAGGGTACATTCATTTGCTTGTGTTTCTTTTTCCATGATCTATTTACCCTCTGGCGCTGTTAGGTGGCTTCCGACAATCGCTTTGCCCCCCTCATTGATTTGCACGTGTTGATGCTGGACAATAACGCGCTGCTCGCTACCTCGCTTCAGCCGGCTTAAGGTTTCTAATGTTTCGTGCTGCAGTCGGAGCAACTTAGTTGCAATATTGATTGCAGATTCTCGATGATGCAGCATAACTGCCGACTCCGCTCGTTGTAGATATTTCATACCCTGCATTTCTAAGACAGTCGCCTGACATACTAAGCCAGCTTCTCTGGCATTTCTCGGCTTGTAATCGTTGAGGGCCTGCAATATGACAGGCATCCTCTCGATACTATCGCCAGAAAGTGCATTTGCAGCTATTTCACAAAGCTTATTGGCTAGTCCGATATCAGCAATTCCTGTAATGTCCATGATGGCTTTGGCAAATATTTCACAGCTTTGCGGCTCATTAGTGACGACTAGACCATTTGCAACGTTTTCACCCGAATCATTCTTGGTATAGTAAAATTGTATCGGGCAACAGCTAGAGGCAAGTTTATTTAAAATGTTTACGAGATCTTCTTTTTGCATCACGGCATTGAAACTATAACTGAGAGCATCTGAAGATTTCTTTAAATTGACGTCTTTGTTTTCACCCATAACATCTCACTTGCATGTTTTTTTGTTTTTGCTTCTTACTTTTTAAATTTTTTGGTGAGGATGGTGAGGATGGTGAGGTTTATTTCTTCTATATGTATATATTTGCATATGCCAAACTCTCGATTGGGTAAAAAACAACCTCACTATCCTCACTATCCTCACCAAACTACCCATTTATTTTTGTAACTTTCCATAGATCAGCTCTTTGATGTGAACCAGACTTGTCTAAACGATAACCGTTTTCAATCCTACCCCTGAATGTAGAAAGTTTTTTCCCTAATGATACAGCGTTAATTCCGCCTTTATTATCAGGTGCAAGTTCCCTTAAAGCGCTTCCCAAAACATCAAGGTTTTCATTTTCAACATGTTTAATGACATCTTTGCTTTTTCTGCTTACATCTCCGAATACCTCATGCCAAGAAGCTAAAAACCCACCGAGAGCAATTCTTACAGGATCCCCATTTTCAATTTCTTTCCGACTTTTACACGGATCTTCCATTCCTAACCAAATAAGTGAAGCACGTACAAAGTCGCTCCACTCTTCAAATCGACCGAAAGGCAAAATGTTTTGTTTTGGGCGACCAGCAACGTGATATGCTCTTAAAATAGTGAGGGCTGCTGCAACCAGAGTTCCTCTATGTTGAGGTATGTACTGATAAAGATTTTTCTCAAAAGTGCGCTCTTCCGGTCTCTCACATTGAGCGTCCAATCGACACAAAATAGCTCTTGTAGATATATCACCAATAAATGTTAAGTTGTTCCCTGTGGCTAGGAAAGTCGCATTTGTTAAAACGCTTAGGTTTCTAGTGCTCCCTAAAACACGATCTTTGTATTCTGTTTGGGTGAGGATGGAGCACATTGAAGCACTTCCAAACGGTCTTTCAATGTTATCAAAACAAATAACAGGATCCCCCTCCGCAAGAACCGCTAAAAGCCGTTTTTTTTCTTCAGCTTCATTTTCTGCTTGAGAAATGGCACAGTTAACTTTTCCTGTTGAAATCAACCCTACAATATCAGCAAGAAGGCTTTTTCCTGATGACATTTTTGGGGCTGAAAATCCATGAAGTGGAGCGGTTCGAATTGATTTTCTAACTAGCGCTGTTAAGACTGCTGATATAGCAACGGATAGGCTTTCATCATTTTCAAAAGGAAATTCATTAATTAAATCTAAAAGTATGTTTAGAGCTGATTTTGCGCTCTCTTTGCTTGGATTATCAGGGATTGGAGTAAATTTTGTTTGGCCTGGATCAAAGAAGAGCCCTGTCAATGAATCATAACCTGGGATTTCTAAAATTGATCCATCTGAGCGAACCGTAGGAGCTTGTATGATCCCAGACAGTACAGGAAGTTGTTCCCACTGCCTTCTTGCAATTAGTGTTTTGGCTACTTTTTCTGGGCAATCTTTTTGTTTTAACTGCTGTGTTCGCTCATCGAATCTCATCCATTTACAACTTTTACTCAAGACTTCAGTCAAATAAATATGATCGACTTCAGCTATGACTAAAGCATCCTCAGCCCTATTGACAGGTTGATTGTTATTTCTACTTTCTTTTGCTTTTGGTTTTGTTGACTCTGTGATTATCCTTACAAGTCGTCCAGACCTTTGATAAATTCCAGATTTTTTTGAAACCAATACACTCTCTGCTTTGTCTGTCATATGCGGCAAATTGCCTGGAGTAATTTCGATTTCAAAAGTCGCTTGGTTAATCTGCTCAATTTGTCTCTTAACCTCTTCTTTTCCTGAAATAATCATGAGATCGTTAAAATCTGCATATGCTTCACCTGCTTTATTCTTGTTTTTCCCCTCTAGAAATACCGGATATACAACCGAACAGTTACCGAGCGAGTCGGCCGCTTGTTTCGCTTCCTTTACTCCCACCCCTTCATCGGGGTTGTCGTGGTTATTATTATCGGCACAGATGAGAATCGGGCTGTTTGGATATAGCTTTCTAATGATCGGGATTATGGTGCGATAGGCATTCGCTGAAAAAGCAACAACATGCGTGGCGTTGCACCCTGTGCTTTCAAAGCAACTTGCAGCAGTTGCATAGCCTTCTGAAACGCGAATTTCTTGACCATCTACGATATTCCCTATTAGACAGAAAAGTCCTTTCGTAGAATTTGTAAAATTTTTGTCCCTAGGCTTTTCCTCTCTTGCAAATAGCTTTTTTGTTTGATAGATCTCTTGAAGTGCTTGAAGTTCCCAGTTTTCATCTAGCATGGGCACTAACACCACGGTTTCTTGTTTTCCTATTTCAAAGCGGATCCCATGAGCCCCAACCCGTTTCCTTTCGAGATATAGAGAATTTCCAGTCTCTGAAGCTTTTTTAAAGCGCTCTCGATCTCTTAGTGCCTTTCGAGAACGCTCTTGTTCCTTTTCTGCATCTGAAAGCCCACGTTCTTGCTGCGTTTTAGCGACTCTTTCGCGTATTTCCTGAACTTCTTTTTCATCGAGTGGATTGCTCAATTCAGAAATGAATTTATAATTATCATCCCTGTGAAGTGAGCTGTGATGGCTATTATAAGTGACCATCAACGTTCCATTTTCTTTTATGCTAGCTTTATACCATTCCAAATCTCTCGAGTCCCCATTCCTCCCGGCAAAATTAATCGTTTCTCCAGACGTATTAAGAGGTAGATTAACATTCTGAAAACCATCGGCAGACATTTGGGAAACACATTTACCTTCTAGATCATTGTAAGATAGTGTTTTCTGTGTCATTATATTTTTCGTACAATTTTCTAAAGTCTGTGTTACCATTAGGTCACCTAAATCCATTTATAAAGTCGTCCAGATTACCGTCTGACGGTTTTTCTGCTTAAAACTCCGCTCGATATTATTAAAGCAGCTTGCCCTCTGGATAGGTCTTCAATGCCTGAACTAAATCTAAAAGACCTGAATAGATCCTTTTGCTTCTGGCTAATAGGAAGCTGTCTCCACGGTGCATCAAGGTCGCTAACCGTAAATATTGTTCTATTTTCCTTAGCGAATTCCTCCGCGAAGGAAAAGGCGTATTCAAACGAAAGCTCTTCGGCTATTGTCTGGTAGCTGTTCCCATCGAAAAACAAAACGCTGAATCGCCCTTCTGCCGTTGGAAATATCTTGAGGATTTTATTACCTATGGCTTTAAGGGAATAGGACCCTCCATCTTTCAGCCAAGTAAAAGAGTCTCCCAATAGGTCAAATTCAATGATTGAAGCCCGTAGTTTCTTATTGATGGAAGGGGGAAGGCTCTTCACAAACTCAGAGAGCCACCTTTCTTGTTTTGGCTTCTCTTCTGTCTCTTCGTCTTCTGAATCCTTGATTAACTCCGCCATACCACAAAGTGAATGGGTTTGAGATCCGAAGTCAAGCACACGGCAGTCTTTCTTATTCGGGGAAAGTCTTAGCCCCCGTCCAACCATTTGAATATAGAGTCCTTTCGACTGAGTAGGCTTGGCTATAAGGACACAATCAACCTCCGGGCAATCCCAACCTTCCGTTAGTATCTGGCAGTTTGTTAAAACGAAAATGCCGCCATTTTTAAAACGTTTTAGTAAATCCGAACGCTCGCCTTGCTCCATTCCCCCATGAATTGCTTCTGAAGCGATTCCTCTCCGCGTAAACGCTTCCGCCAGATTCTGCGCATGAAAGACGGTTACTGCAAAGGCTACCGTTTTTCTTCCTAGAGCATTTTCAATCCAAGAATCAACGGTTAGCTCAATCATCTCCGGCGTATCCATTACAGAGGCTAGTGATTCGGTTTTAAAGTCCCCATTCTCAGCAACGACAGTGGATAAATCTAGGTCGGGCTTGACCCTAATTCCGATAGGCTTGCTGAGATACCCAAGATTGATCAAGTCTTTGACAGTCTTGCGATATGTTACCTTTTCAAACACCTTTCCTAATTCTTTAGGATCATTCCTAAAGGGCGTAGCTGTTACCCCGACAAGCAATTTTTCGCGCGTATTGAAAAATCCTAATTCGGATAATACTTCGCGGGGTGTTTTGCTTGCGCTCCTGTGAGCTTCATCGTAGATACAAAGAGAGAAACCTTGACGCTTGAGTTCTTCCAGCGTTTCCAGTTGTCTTGCGCTTTGAATAGTAGAGACGACGACAGGGCGATCAAGTTCCTTGCGATCACCCTTAACTAACCCAACATCTAAATCGGGACAGATCATTTGAATTTTTTCTCTAGCTTGGTCAAGTAGTTCCGTGGTGTGAGCGAGCACAAGAGTCTTGCGTTGAATTTGGTTAATCAAATGGGAAAAGATAACGGTCTTCCCAGCTGCCGTAGGCAACGAGACCAGTTGGCGATTTATCCCTTTGGCATAATTTTCTTGGATGCTCGCGAGACACTCTTGCTGGTAGAGTCTGAGCTTGAGAATGGACATATACCCTCGCTCCTACTTTCCTTCGATATTGTTCTGAAGAAAACTCAAGAGCTCCTGGCGAATAACAACAAAACGACGCTGCGAAATTTTGACGTACAGCAAACGCCCTCCTTGAAGAGCTCGCCTAGCGCTTACCAAACTTCCAAAAATTCCGCATTTTACAAGTTCACGAACAGAATAAAAGGGTTTATTCCCAAGAATTTGGTCAATATTCTCAACCATTTCCTTAATAATTTCTGACATAACAAAACCTTTATTGGCAGATGCCGTCGTGCAAGAGATAAAACAAACTCTTGCTCAAAAAGATTGAAGAGCAAAGATTTTGTTTGTTAAGCTAGAAGATACAAACCGCACAACCCGTGCCATTTGCCGTGAAAAAGGTACCAGCTTTTTTCACGGTTTTTTATATCTTCCAAACTCATTAGTTTAACTCTCCTGCACGATCACACCTAATTTTTAATATCTAATTCCAAAATGCTCTTAGAGGCCTCTTTGGCTTCATTGAGTTTAAATGAATCCTAGCAACCTTAAAGTATATTTAAAATATATTTTAGTCGTTTTTTAGCCCTCTTAAGCCTCTGTAGGGCCTATTTTGCTGTTACATGCTGTTGGGCACTGTTGCTTACTGCAATCACGTCTTTTTTGCCGTTTTTGCCACGATTTTGTCGCTCAATCCAATTCCAGAAGTCGGAAACCGAAATCAAAATTTTTGATTTCCCAATTCTTCGAATAACGGAATCATTAAATCCTTCGGTGTTGTTATAAATTAACCAACGAATTGATGACTCCGTCCATGTTGAGTACTGCTTCGCAAAATCACGAATTGTAAGATAGGGATTTGACAGCCCTGAAGAGAACATATCCATGCCAACTTCCCTTAATCCTTCAGCTTCACCACGTTTATTTATAAGAACTTCTTTCATATTTACCTCCTAAAAATTACATTACTGAAAAGTACTTTGCATTATATCTTTAGGCCTAAAAAGTTGTAATTTGCAAACTCAGACCTAAAACGATCAAATATTTCTTATTATGGAAAATATCGAATTCTTACATTCGACAAAATACTCAAAAATTCATCTACTTCAAAGCTAAATACAACCTGATTCATGGCATCAAGATTTTCCATAATCCACTTGAAAGTGGGAAGACATTTAATCTCTTCATAATGCGTATTCAAAGCACCTTTGAACACCTCCCTTTTATTAAGGAAATATCCAAGAGAAAGAGATCTTCCAACTATTCTTAAAGCCATATAATCCGCTTTTACATTTCCTTCATTATCCTTGTAAAATATGCCAGGAATGGGATTAGGTTTAACGGATAGCTCTTCATGAGAATAATGCAGATGATTTGGATTGCCAACTTTTCGACACTTCTCCGGAATTAATTCTCTAACCAAGTCTCTTATTACTCGAAAATCACCATTCTGAGAAAAACCTGCAGTCAATCCAAACGCTTTCATAATATAATGTTCGGCGACCTCTTTCTGATTCCATTTTATGGAATAATTCTCGGAGCTGAATAGGAAATGAGCCAGTGTTCTTATGATTAAATCTCTTTTCCCCTTCTTATCTGAGCAATAACTAAGACAGTTCTGTCCTTGCTCTCCATATGGATGAAAAAAATAAGCACTAGGCAAAGCATTCAAAAAAATTAGCTCATGCGCAAGCGAAGAGCTATGCAATAGAAGAATTCTATTATCTAATAGTGAGGAAAATTTAATTCCTTTAAAACTGTGACTGTATGGTCCGATATCTACGCTTGTTTTTAAAAGGGGAAAAGAAAGATTACAAACTGCATCGAAAGGTTCTCTATCAAAAAGTAGGGAGGTAATGTTTGAGGCGAGATATTCAGTGATCAAATTACATAGGCCTACTTCTTCACTCGAAAATTCGTCTAGTTTTCCTTTTCCATTCAACCTACGATATAAAAATTCTCTGTCCCATTTTATTGCAGCATCATTGCAATCCTCAGGCATAGGATTGAGAATATGCATCTGCTGATCAAGCTTTATAGTTTTGAATAATCGGGAATTGTGATTTCTTTTGCTAAGAAAACAAACTGCCTCCCTTACTTCAACGACTTGAAGGTTTCGAAAATATTTTTTAATGAACATTTTGTTAATCCTTTATGTTACCCGAATATTTTTTCGTTCATTGAGCTAACCACATCTTTTCTATATGCATCTGAGAGATGGCAGTACCTTTTTGTGACTGACTGGAAACTTTTGTGTCCTAATAAATCCGCAACCTCATTTAGACTACTTTTATTCATGACACAATAACTCGCAAAAGTATGTCTCAAATCATGGAATTTAAAATTAACTAAATTTGCGTTTCTAACAGCAACTTTCCAAGCTGATCTAAAGTCAATGGGCTTCCTTGGATCAGTGCCTGGAAATAGAAGAAGAGTGCAAATTTGACGCTTCCTTTCGAGCTCAAGTAATAACCGGTGAGCTAAGCCCACGAGCGGCAAAATTCTCACTTCTCCATTTTTCGTCTCACGCAAGACGATACGTTGTCTATCCAAATCGACATCATTCCATGTGAGGGTTAATAGCTCAGATCTCCTTGCTCCCACTGAGATTGCTAATATGACAATAGTATAAAGATATGGGTTTGCACTTGCTTGACATTCTTTAAGTAATTTTTCCCTTTCATCATCCTCAAGAAAGCGAGTTCTCCCTTTTGGGAGGGAGGGTTTTGAGACTTTTAGAACCGGGTTGACTTCAAGCCATTGCCATTCATTGACACAGATCGAGAGAACATGGGAAAGAGTGGCGAGGTATTTGATTACTGTTGCAACGGCACGCTTTTTGCCGTCAATTTCGGCATGAAGGAGCTTGTCTCTGATTTCTGTGATAAGAGCTGGATTGATCTCTTTGAGAGATTGATGGCCGAGCTTTTGTTGCCACCAATCAAGAATGTGCTCCCTTCGGCTTTTCTTGACTCCAGGAAGAACATATTTGCGATAGCGCTCGATTGCATCTGCTAGAGTTTTCTTTTTCGATTCTGAGGTAATTCCATATCGACCCTCTCTCATTTCCATTTCGGTTTTCTCTGCCCAGCGTTTTGCATCGGTAAGTTTTTTGAATGCTTTGTTGGTGGGAGGATAAGGGCGGATTCGAATTTGCACATCGTAGCTTGTCCCTAACTTGCCTTCCCGTTTTCTGATTGTTGCCATATTTTTATTCCCAATTTATTGAAATTACACATGCATCGCATATTAATTGCGGAGGATATTAGCTTTCTCTCACTCTAGAAATCAACGTTTAAGAGTTGAATTTAGAGCTATTTGTCACACTTTTTTCACACTGGCTTCTCAATTCAACGAATTTCCATGAACTGAAGCCACATTTGTCGAAGGCAAAGATTGGAGGCATTTTCAGATGCTGATGAATCATTGCTGTGACAAAAGTGTGAAAACTATTGGTTTTGTGAAAGGAATCTAAAAAAGAAAACCCCTCTAAACCGTTCAGTCTAAAAGAGTTATGGTAATGCCTAAAAGAGGAGTCGAACCCCCGACCTTCGCATTACGAATGCCACACACCTCTAAACTGACAGCAAAGAACATTACTTAACGGTCCTGTTCCCTGCGAGGCGCAATCTTAGCGGTGTTGTGGTTTGTTGTCCATATATGATCTTTTCTTTACATTGCTGTGACAAAAGTGTGAAAACTCATACGGGTTGCAGGCAAACTGACTTCTCATTTGGTACGGCCCTTACCATGAACTCATCAAACAAAGGTACCGTGAAGTCTAATTCCCCGTGCGCAGTGCTATAGATCATTCCTTTTTTCATTAGCTTTGCTCTGACAGGTGCAAGGCTGCTGGTTGTACGCTTTAAAAGATTCGCTATATCTCCTGTTTTATACGGACCAGAGCCCAATTTTGCCATCTCACGCAAGAAAATTTTTTCACTAGGAATTAGGCGGTCATAGCGGACTCTAAAAAAATTTTTATCAAGTCTTTTAATTACTGTCTCAGTAGTCTTTTGAATAGTTAGAAGAGTAATAGGACTACCTTCCGCCTGATTCCACGATTGATACCCCCATTCTTGGAGAAAATAAGGATAGCCTTTCGTAAGCCGATAGATTTCTTCTAATGCAAGCTGCTCAAAGACGACACCCTCTACTAGCGCTGGCTCCTTTAAAGCTCTTATTGCATCGGGCTCTGACAAAGCGCCAATGTCCGGAAAGCTGAATAGTCGCTCAGCATACGACTTTGAATCTCCGGCCAAGGCGGGAAGTACAGGAAGGCCAGCTCCTATAAGAATCAACGGAAGCTGACGTTGTTGGATTTTATGCATAGCCATAATAAGAGCACTTAGTTCCTTGGTGCTTAAGTATTGAACTTCATCAACCAGTACAGCAATTGCGCTTCCACGCTCTTCCGCCGCTTCAGCGATTGCTACAAAAAGATTCGGTAAATCAATTTCTAAATCACCACTATCAGCAGATCCTCTTTCGGGATCAATATCGAGTCCTATAGTCACATCATTGACCGTAATCTTGAGAGCGCTGATAAAACTTCGTAAAACGGATAACCCTCGTCTTACTCTATTACCAAATCCTGCAGCACGGTCCAATTCAAAAAGAAGCTTCCAAAGATGAGGAGCAATCAAAGAGCCAAACGCTCTATTTTCATGAGATTCCACGGAAATCGTTTGGTATCCCTCATTTCTCGCCATTCGCTCTATTTCATTCAGTAGAACTGTCTTTCCGACACCTCTAAGACCAGTAAGTAACATGCTTTTTTCCGGACGCTTTCGCTTTATCCTTCCCAA
>Ga0134123_10002373_pt1 | contig 12330 bp, 15 predicted proteins | sample KB303_FD_96460 | JGI IMG/M metagenome (GOLD analysis project Ga0134123, IMG submission 96460) | Terrestrial soil microbial communities without Nitrogen fertilizer from Kellogg Biological Station, Michigan, USA - KB3-0-3 | ecosystem: Environmental > Terrestrial > Soil > Unclassified ...
AACTCACAATCGATCGCCTGGGCCAGGACCGGGGTCATCACGTCGAGCAGTGTTTCAACTATGGCGGGCGAGCCACCGGAAAATGCTTTTTCAACCTGTGTGTCGCCCAAACTGAGTCGCGAATTCGCTTCCAGCACGCCGACATTCTTTGCTATGTATTCGCACATGATATGCGGGATAAACTGCTTGATGACGACGTATCCCTGTTGCTCAAATAGTTCGCCAACGGTTGAGTCTGAAGCGAGTTTCTCGGCGGTTTTCATACGATGACTCCAGAATTAAAGACTCTCGAGGTCGGTGCGACGAATTTTCAGACCACCATCGTCGATGGTGGTCAATCGCTTTTCCTGTACGAGCCTTTGCAGGTATTCACGAGACAGACCCGATAACTGCGAAGCCTCTGCGACCGTGAGGTACAGCTTGGACCAGGGCGGCGGGTAAGCAACACTAAGCGCCTGGGCTGCTTCAACCAACCAGCCCATATCGTCTGATCCTTGAGTTTCGGTCGCATCAGTTGCTTCTCGAATGATCCATCCGTTAACGGTGAAGCGACTATTCTTGAATTTTCGCGATGGACATCGGACGGGCAACACCTCATGGTCGTAGCCGCTTGGAAAAAGTACGAGGGTATTCTGTCGCGGCGCGATTGTTTGCGCAGTTCGCTTTTTAGAAGGCTTAACTTCTCCATCCTGTGAGTTGTAAAGTTTAAGCTGGCCGCCGGTAAAAGCTTTTGGTTCCGAGTGAAAATAGTAAACGTATGAGATCTCTCTGAACGACACGTCCAATGGCTCGACAGAGCTGTTGTCCTGGTGCACCTTGAAGAAGTCGCCGTCGTTACTTGCGGTTAACTGAATATCAAAATGCGAGATCGGGAACGTTTTGTGTTTGAAAGCGGTCAGCACCTCAGGGAGAAGAGCGCGTAAACGATCTTGAATCAAAGAGGTGTATTCGCCGAGGTCGTAAAGAACCAACGACTTTCGATAGGTAGGATCCGAAGCCGAGTCCTGGCTCTCGTGTGATATTACAGTGCTCGGACTAAAATCGCGTTCGTGCTCAAACACGTAGGACGTCAGCCCTCGCAGTTCCCGTTTCGCCAGGAAATCGCGCTTAACAAAAACGTGTTTGAGGTGAGTCATAAGGCGTACAAATGAAGCTACTTATTTCAGAGTTAGAGTTTCTGAGGACCTATGTTAGCCGCGAATTCTACCACGTAATGACCGACCTCATCACGCATTTCAACTGGCGGCACGTGGAGACACAAAAACTCCTGAATGCTTCCGGCCCCATGAGAGAGAGGATTCTCAACCATTGTCACGAATTGCCGGAAACCATTGTGTTTTGGGAGGCCTATCACTTGCTCGACCCGAACGCTCGTGAGTTTTATATGCTGCCTTGCCGCAAGGTGATTTGGATTGACGATCTACACTGGTGGAGTCCGCGCATGAGAACTGGAAAAGCAGTTGCGTTTGCATTGTGCGACATGGTCATTTCCACGGTCGGCTATTTGTGGAACAAGTTGTACCCGGAGTTTGCAGGCACAAAGAAAGTTGTGTGGGTTCCACATTCGGCTTCACCGGACTTTATTGTTCCCTACAATGGCAATGCAGAAAATGCGATTTTCGTAAGCGGCGCCGCCGGCAATTATTATCCACTGCGCAATCAAGTGAGAGCTTTGGGATTGAAAAAAACTTATTCCATTGTGAATCAGGATCATCCGGGGTACGACAACGGTTTTGACTACGATCGAAATCAAGCTGTGGGCAGCGCATATGCGCGGAGGATAAACCGGTATCGCGCTGCTTTTACGGACAGCACTATCCACACGTACGTGTTGGCCAAATATTTTGAGATTCCGGCGACGGGTGCTCTGCTAGTCGCAGACGATGCGGTGAGTGGTCCGCTAAGGCAACTCGGATTTATCGAGAACCAACATTACGTGCCTGTCTCAGAAAGCAATCTCGAAGAGAAGATCGCATTTGTGCTCGATGAAAGAAATCACGACGAGTTGGACCAGGTCCGCAAAAGGGGTCAGGAGCTGGTTTGGGAACGGCACAAGAGCATCGACCGCGCGCGCCAAATTGATGCGGCGTGTACAAATTAATGAGCGACATTATTCAGGGATTATGGATTGGGCCAGAGCTTTCCGTTATGGAACAGCTATCGATTGCGTCGTTCCTGCAAAACGGGCATGAGTATCATCTTTATACTTACGACGACGTGAAGAATATCCCCGCAGGGACAGTTATCAAGAACGCGAATGAAATACTGCCGGCGTCGCGCATCTTTCAATACAAGGACCAGGCGTCGTACGCCGGGTTCGCTAATTTCTTTCGTTATAAATTGCTGCTCGAACGCGGTGGTTGGTGGGTCGATACCGACGTGATCTGCGTCAAGGCTTTTGATTTTGCGGATGAGTACGTCTTTGCCAACGAGATCGATAAGGATTGGGACGTTATCGCCAGTGGAATCATCAAGGCTCCGGCCGGAAGTAGTGTGATGGCCTACGCGTGGGAAGTCTGCGAGCAAAAAGATCCGCGGTTGTTGATGTGGGGTGAAACTGGTCCGAAACTCATGACTGAAGCAGTCAGCAAGTTTTCGTTGGAGCAGTACACAAAGCCTTACCGCTTTTTCTCTCCGTTAGGATGGAGGGAGTGGAGCAGAGTGTTGGAACCTGACGCGGATGGATTGCTTCGCGACGAGACATACGCAATTCATCTTTGGAACGAGATGTGGCGCGTCGCCGGCCAGGATAAGAATGCCACGTACGACCCGAACTGCCTCTACGAGCAACTCAAGACCAGGTATTTTGTGCCTTCTGTGTACTCAGTCGGTAGGGAAGGCCGCAACAACGTCGATCATGACTAACGCTCCCGCCGGTAGCGCGCCTGCCTGGAATGCGGTGCGAGCGGGCAAGGCCGTGATGCCGATACCCGGAAGCCACTTCGCATAGATCACATCAACCGCCTTGAAATCCTTGATGTCCGCGAGCATCAGTGTCACCTTTACAATATCCGCCGGCGAGCATCCCGACGCATTCAGAATCGCCTCGACGTTCGCGAACATCTGATGAGTTTGAGCTTCCAGTCCTTCCTCGAGCTTGCCCGTTTCGGAGTTCCGACCAGTTTGCGCAGTAACAAAAACCAGATCACCCGTGCGGATCGCCTGTGAATACGTACCAGTCGCCGGCGCAGCAGCGTTCGTCATAATGCGGATCTTGTTAGGCATCTGAAGGCTCCTTGTCCATTCGTTCCGCGCGGAGCGGGATTTCAAAATGTACTTTCACTGGACCGCCGGCCAATGGCGCCAGATCCAGAAGCTGCGGCTGCTCGGGGTGGATGATCTGAATCAACACTACGTTCGACGTGTCGTCCAGTTCTAAATCGAAGAAGTGAAACTGCGTGATGTTCGACGCATAAATCCAAAGATTGTTCTGCTCGCGTATCCACGAGCTGAAACTCTCGCTCTCCATCGGTTCAGTACGAATCTCGAGTGGAGTTTCCAGCAACAGTTGCTTCGTCAAGTCAAACTTCTCCAGCGCATATTGCCAACTCTGCTCGTACGGACGCTTCGTCGAACCACGCTCGACCGGCAAACATCCCTGTTGCTTCAGACGGATATTCTCTCGCACAAACTGTTCCTGTTCGGTGTGCGCTTCGTAGTCGGCGTCTGCGAGTCTTTGAAGAACGTGCTGGGCGTTGTCGCTCGTTGTGAACACGCGATGTATGAGTCGAAAGTAAGTTATTGCGGGCGGATTGATGTCGAAGATCGTGATGCGCTTCGGCCGCCACAGTGGAATCAGGTTCAGACCATAGAGCCCACCCACCACGCTGACCATGTGGATGTTTTCCTTTCGATGCTCGGGCACGCTGTTGTAATGGGCGACGAAGTCTGTAAATTCCCAGAACGATCCATCCTGAGCACCATCGTCAGTTCCGTAAAAGACGTATTCCGGGTGATCGTGGTAAATCTCGCGGTTGAATGCTCTGGGTGCTTTTGCCGTCACGATGTTTTACCTTCCTGTAGCGAGTTTGTAACTTCCTTCGCGCGCTTCTGCCTCGCGAACAAGTGGCAGCACTTCACGTCCGAAGATGATCATCTCGTCGAGTTTGGGCCAACCCGAGATGATGAATTGCGTCACTCCGATTCTCTTGTACTCGAGAAAGCAGTTTGCGACATCCTCGTAAGAACCAAGCAGAGTTATTGCTGACGATCCATAACTGGAAACGAGTCCTGCCCACACGTTGCGGCTCATCCAACCGATTTCATCAGCAGCATTCAGCGCTGAATGCAGCGTTTGCGAGTCGCTCTTGCTGAGAATGGCGCGCTCCTGCTTGCGAATGTCTTCGTCCGGCAGCATCGCGTGGCCGGCTTGAAGTGCTTCCTCGTGTGTTGGCCGGCAGATCAGGCCGAGACGAAGGCTAACCTCGACGCCCTGCTCTCGAAAACTCTTGACGATCGGTTCCAGCTTTTCGGGCGTATCGATCAGGCGTAACCAGGAAGAGCCACGAGTGAGGGCCAGTTGCTTCGCCTGTTCAGAATGACCCGACACGTAAATCTCAGGAGCGTTTCGATCGGGCGCGGTAAAGGGCGTGTGGATCTTTCCGTTCTCGACGCGATAGTGTTTGCCTTCGAAGTTGACTTCGCTTTTGTTTTGCCAGAACGAATTACAGATCGACAGGAATTCACCGGCGCGATCGTATCTGTCGTCGTGCTCCAAAAAATCTCCGTAGCCACGTTGCTCCACTGTCGAGCTGCCGGCGACGACGTTCAGGGCCACGCGACCACCGAGTAAACTGGAAAGCGTGTTCATTTGCTGGACGAAACTCGTCGGTCCAATGAGTCCGGAACGGTAAGCGACGATGAACTTGAGTTTCGTCGTCGCCATACCCACGGCGCAGGCGATGAGAATCGTGTCAGGCTCGTAACGACTGAAGGACAGCAATACTGACTCGATGCCCGACGCTTCCGCCTGGCGCGCGAACTTCACCCAGCCTTGCATGTCGGGAATTGCGGCGGGCGACGTGCTCTTCGTCGTCAGCACGCGGTTCGTTTCCTGCGCAGTCTTCATTCCCACCTCGCCGCCCTTGGGAAGCATCCAGTGGAATCTTAAGTTTGTATTCATCGCGTTGATGACCTCACGTCAACAAAAATCTCTGACTCATAAGGCTGAGCTCGGCATCTCTGACGAGCGGAAGAACCTCCTGCCCGAACCTTTCAACTTCGTCGATCTCCGGCCAGCCCGAAATGATGAAGTCAGTGACACCAATCTTCCTGTATTCGAGAAAAGCCGTGGCAACGTCTTCAGGCGTTCCCACAAGCGCTGTCCAAACTGGACCATAGTGCGGCACCAGTCCGGTCCACAAATTGCGATTCAACCAGAACGCTTCGGCCGGCGCAGCGGCAGCTTCGCGATACATTTGCGAGTCGTCTTTGAGCGACGTGGTTTTCTCGAGTTTGTCTTCGGGCAGGATCGATTCAGCGACACTGATCGCTTCCTCACGCGTTGGCCTGCATATCAACCCCAAACGTAAACACACGCGCAGTCTGTGCGCCCGCATGCGAGACACGGCGGGTTCGAGCTTTTCAGGAGTGTCGACGACGCGCGTCCAGCACGTACCCTGCGAGCAGGCCAGTCGCTCGGAAGGTTCGGAATGTCCTGAAACGTAGATTTCCGGATGTTTTCGATCCGGCGAAGTGAACGGCGTATTCAGTGTTCCTTTTTCGACTTTGTAATACTTGCCGTCGAAATCTACCTCGCCGTTGCAGCGCCAGAACGCGTTGCAGACTGCCAAAAACTCTTCCGCGCGCGCATATCGTTCGTCGTGCGCGAGGAAATCTCCATAGCCGTGCTGTTCGGCAGTCGAACTGCCGGCGACCATGTTCAAATCCACGCGTCCGTCGATCAGCCCGGACAACGTGTTGACCTGCTGAACGAATATCGTCGGGTGCATCAGCCCGGAGCGATACGCAACGATGAACCTCAGGTGCTTCGTCTCGCGGCCCAGTGCACAACTGATCATCAGCGGGTCAGGCTCGTAGTGATTGAGTGCTACTAAAACAGATTCTATACCTGCTTTCTCAGCTTGCTGTGCGAAATGGATCCAACCCTCCATCTGCGGTTTAGCGGCGGGAGAATTGACGAGCGTAGATTCCACACGGTACTGCGCCGCCTCGCGAGGTGTTTGTGACCCGCGCACGACTACCTCTCCACTCTTCGGAAGCATCCAGTGAAATCTGAGATTCACGCTCATGTTCTCGGCTCTTCGATATTTCTCAGAATGCAGCAGTGTTGCGTTTCAGGCGGAACAGGTGCACGTATCGTCGCATCTGGGAAGAGCGACCTCATGTAGCTCGTGGTGAAACACGACGTGTACGACTCTCCAGGTCTACCACGACGTTTTTGCTGGCAGAATTCTTTCCCGGCTTCAAGTATGACTTCGCCGTCGATCGTTACACACCAACCCAGTTGCAACGTCGCACGAAGATCGTCAGACGAGCTATCGAACATTGACAATATACCGGTACGCGGAGGCAGCGCCGGATTCGTCAAAGACTGGTCGTAGGACGGATCGAAAAACGTAAACGCCAAAATACCGTTCGCATCCAGCTTGCTGCGCAATTGCCAGATGAGTTCCATCATCTCGTTCCGGTGCGTGTGAGTGAAGACAGAAAAAGCCATGATGATTCCGAACCGCAGCCCCAGGTCCGGAACAGGCAGGTAATGCACACCGTCCGGGTTGAAGTAGGAGCTGTAACGGTTGTAGTGAACAAAGTGAGCGCGAGGGAACCGTTGTTGTCCGTGATCTATGGCTGCCTTCGTGACGTCCAAGCACCAGTAATCATCATGGTCCACGCAATCGCGGGCGCTGTCGAGGAACCCGCCGACATTCCCGCCGAAATCCAGAATTTTACTTCCTCGCCAAACCGGGTGGTCCAACACGTGGTCGAAGTACGAGAATTGGGTTCGTCGCTGTGAGATGTGCGTAACCAAGACTTACTCCATTGGAAGAAGTTTTTTCTCGCAAAGGCGCGAAGGACGCAAAGCGCTACCGCGTGTCTAAGGCCTCTCTTTGCGACTTTGCGACTTTGCGTGAGAGATCCTCATCCAATAATGATTTCTGCCCCTTCAGTACACAGCAGTACTGCCATTCCGGGCTGACGGGCGGAAACACTCTTGCGTCGGGAAAGAGTGAGCTCATGTATTCAGCGGTGAAGTACGTGCAGTACGATTCGAGAGGCTTACCTTCGCGCGTTTGCTGGCAGAACTCGTCGCCCGGTTCCACGTAAAGATCGTCGTTTATCAGAATGTACCACCGCGCTTGCTCAGCGATCGCCTGTTCGCCACGAGACTCGAGATTCCAAAGAACCGGAGAGCCTGGAGGCCGCGTGGGATCGGAAAGCGATCGATCATAGTGTGGATCGTCGAAGGTAAATGCCAGCACGCCGTCCGGCGCCAGCATGCTGCGCAATGAGCTGACGAGCTCCACCATCTCGCTACGATCGGTATGAGTAAAAACAGAGAAGGCGATGATGATGTCAAACTTCACCCCGCAATCCGGAATCGGCAAGTAGCGAATTCCGTTTGGATTGTATTGCGAGCTGTAGCGGTTGTAGTGCAGGAAATGAGCGCGCGGATACGTCCTTTGACCCTGCTCCACTACGTCCAAATTCAGATCGAGGCACCAGTAGTTTTCGTGATCGATGCGGTTCCCGGCGCTACCGAGGAACGTGCCGACATTGCCGCCGAAGTCCAAAACTCTTCGACCCTTCCACGCTGGCCGTGCGAGCACTTCATCGAAGTAACCAAACTGCGTTTGGCGTGTCGAGACAAGGTGCCACGCAAACGCGCGCGGTTCGGTGAAGAGCGATCCGTTAGCGGGAACAAATAGTGGCTCGTCAGCAAGCGCCATCAGTTAACCTCATCAACCTCAACGGTCCACGGCACTGTCTCCGGAAGCACACCGTTTTTCTTGGCCCAGTCCTGTAATGCCCAGGGCACCGTGTCGACATCTCGATATTCACCCAGTAATTGTCGCGCAACCGGGCCAGCCTTCGACAGCAGCGCTTTGTCGGGAACTTCGAGATAGATTTCGGGTTTCATCCAGCGATACGAGTACCCATACATCAAAACTTTCGAGGTGCGATTACTCCGGTTCGGAGTTGCAGTGTGGAAGATCCTATTCTCGAAGATGAACGCGTCGCCCGCATTCAGTCGAAGGTCACATACCTCGACGTCAACCGGATCGACCTCATCTTTACGCAGCCCCAGCGCGGTCTGTTTTCGATGACTGCCGCGCGCCATCAAAGTCATCCCGCTGTTCGGCTCGTGAAAGTCTGTCAGGCAGTAGCAGATTTTCATGCCGACCATCGGCAGGTTTTCATGACCGAGATCGCGGGGAATCCGAATGTCGCGATGCCAGCCGCGGCGGAAAGTCGGAGCGTCCGGTTCTTCCGATCGCTTGTAAATGAGTGTGGTTGAATGCAGGTGAATATTAGGGCTCATTAACTGGACCACGAGCGGAACGGTAGAACCATTGTCGACGAGCTTTAAGAGCGCTTCTTCTTTCAGTAAGCCAGGACGTAGATCGAGATGATTGAACTCTGGCCGTCCCTTCAGTTCCGGTTTTCGTAACAATGGCTGCGCCAAACGATCGCTCGCTTCCACCAGCGCGTCTGTTTTTTCTTTTGACAGAGCGTTCGGAACGACCAGGAAGCCGTCGTCAGCAAACGATCGCCGCTGCTCCGGTGTGAGACGAACGAACTCCAAAACGAACTCCTCTCAAGCCGCGAAAAGGCACAAAAAACTTACGACGTCAGAATGCAACAATGCTGCATCTCGTTGTTAGCGGGAGGCAGAATGGTAGCGCTGGGAAACAATTGCTTCATGTAATCGACCGTGTAGAACATGTAACACGACACGTGTTGCTCCGGCTCGCACGGTTGAATGTTCTCGGTCTCGACATACAAGTCTTTGCCGTTAACCAAAGCAAACCACTTCGCATTGCGAGCCTTGCTCGCGGTCGTGTCGATATCGATATAAGGGTTCTCTTCCACTCTGATTTTTTCCAGGCGATAGAGAAAGTTGTCTCCGTCATACCAGTGCGGCCACGAACGATGGTATGGATCGATAAATGTAAACGCCAATTTCCCATTGCTCTTCAACAGCGGTAACAACTGGTCGACCAACTCCAGCATGTCGGTGGCGAGCGTATTGGGAAAGACGGAGTACGCTACGATGTAGTCGAATCGCTGACTAATCGCGGGAAGCTTCACGTGGGGAAGCCCGCGCGGGTTGAAGAAGAAGCAGTAGCGATTGTACCAAACCCAGTGCGCCTGCGGATAAGAACTCCTGCCGATCGCGAGTGCGTCATTGTCGACGTCGATGCACCAGTATCGCTCGACGTCGATCGTCGAGTTCGGATCGCGAAGCATGTTACCGATGTTGCCACCGAAATCGAGCACGTCTTTTCCTTGCCACATCGGATCGCGGAGTTGATTGGCGAAATAGGTAAACTGCCTGGTTCGTTTTGAGAAGAAAGCCACGATACACCCTGGATCTACGGCCGATAGAAGAATTCCCGATTGACGTAATCCGAGCGTTTACTGCCGTCTCGGAACGAAGCAAAGAGCACAATCACCAAAACGCCCTTATTCACGCGAATGTAAGTCTCGGCGGTCATAAACTCGAAACCGAAAGTCGCACTAAGAGCAAACGTACGCTGGCCCGCTTCTTCCTCCAGATTCGCAAGCGGGTGGGTTCTGCACGTCGGCCAGTGAATCGGACCATCCAGCCCAGCGCCGAAGACGTCGACGATGAAGAGTTCGCCGTCCTGTTTGATAGTGCATTCGACTATTCCCTGCGTGTCAGGATTGGTGTTGAGCCAACGGCCCGTCAGCTTGTCGCTTCGAAGCTTCCTCGTTGCAGGATCGGTTAGTGCCGGATCCAGATGCCCGCTTTGTTTGAATTCCATCATTTTTTAATAGCGATCGTGCACCACCGCGAAGTACTCGCGCACAAAAAACTCCATCCGCTCGCTGTTGTCTTTGAACTTATGAAACTGCGCCAGCACGATGAGGCCCTTCATGATCATCGCTTGCAGCCGCGTTTCGGCGAATCCGAAATCGTACGTGCAAGTAAACCCTGCAGTCGCGCGCGATTTTGGCGATGCGGCAAACAGTCGTACAGGCGCCAGGCCCCAATCAATTAGCCCATCCGGGCCAATCCCGTGAACGCGCACCGATAGTTCGCCTGCGACGTCGGAAAACTCCATGCGCGCGATCCCATTCGTGTCGGGATTCGAGTTGATCCAAACGCCTGAGAGCGCCGAAACATCAAGCGGCTCTGCCACTCCATCAACTTCAACGCGATCACAAAGCTGAACGAATTCCATTTCGCGATTACTCCGTTACGCCGCCTTGATCCAACTCCGAATCATCAGTCGCCTTGACGTCTGCGGATCCAAAATAGGCGTGCGCGAATGCACGCCGCGAGTGTTGTCTGAAAACAGTAAATCGCCTTCCTGCAACATAAAATCAATCCGCCGATCTGAGTTCTCGATAACGTTTTCAAACTCGTCCAGCAACGCCAGCATTTCTTTTGAAAGCTCAGCGCCGTCCTCATTAACTGCGAGGAGGATCGTGTACCGCCGCCAGCAAACCGTGGACTCGGTCAACACGGGGCGCCATCTCACTCCGCCTCCCCACGAAACGTGCAGTTGCCAAGGCACTGGTTGTGTTTGCAGCAACTGTAAGCTGTCGCTTCCGAGTTGAGTTTTTACTTCGTCGAGGACGGCGTCCACGTCCAGCAATCGTGATCGACCTTGTCCCTGCTGGTCAGCTCGCGCGCACAACATCGAGATGAATCCGATTGGCGCCCCCCAGTCGGCAGCGTCTGTGTGCAATCTTTCCGTTTCACGACCTCCGCGCGGCGAGAGTTTGTCGGTGCCGGGTTCGATGTAGTGAACGAGTTGCGCGCGTGGTTCCTGATAGGGAAGTGCCACCATTTCACCGAACGCGCGATTGACGGCGATGAACACGCGGTTGCCCTGGTCGAAACGCAAACCGCGAATCAGCACGCAGTAAGGCCAATGCGCGACGCGCTCGTTGATATGACTTACGACCCATTCAAAACTAGCAGGACATCTGTAACGAAGAGTGTTGGTGACAAACGTCTGCAGCGGCACCGAGTAAAAGTCTTTATTGTCATAAAGAGGCAGCACTTCCGCCGCCTTCAATAGATCATTGGCGACGGAGTTTGGAACGTTGATGATCGCGGATTCAGGAAATCCTGTCAGCATCGGTTACCTCTGCAGTGCGTATCGTGTTAATCCTGAAAATCATGTGAAGCGAGTTTTACAGGATTACCAGGATTAACATGATTTCAGACTGCGGCATACAACGTCTGGCGATCGCCGGCGCAATAGGCCGCGACGGCCTCTTCAAAACTCGCGTTCGGCGGCCGTTCGATCGGGAAATGGTTATGATTCGACGAGCCATCCCCTCGCACCCACACAACGGCCCTCCGATTGTTGTAGAGTTCCGGAATGGTGTAACTGGCAGACAATCCAATGCGCGGCTCAGCGGATAGATTTTGGTTCGAACCATGAAGGATCACGGGATGATGGATGCTCATCTCACCTGCGCTCATGACTAGATCCAGCGGCTGATCGTAATGCGACGGCACGCTTGCGATCCTGCCCGATAGCTCATCCTGCGGCCAGCTCTCAAACGACTTGTCAGCATCGGCCAGCGGAGGCAGATCCGGCGACGAATCGTGATGCAACAGTCCGAAGTGATGAGAGCGTGGCACGACGCGCAAGCATCCGTTTTCCACCGTGGCGGCTGTCAGTCCCAACCAAACCGCCGGAGCTCGATGATCTTCCAGCCGTTGCGTGATTCCATCCTGATGCCATCCGACGTAAGAGGTCGTCCGGCCGTGTTTATAAAAGATTCTCGTTGAAGTGAGCAGGATGTTCGGACCGATAAGCTGCTCTAGACAGTCGAGCAAACGCGGATGGGTACTCAAATCCCACGCCCATTGAAAGAACAGGTGCAGGCCATTCAGCCGTGCCACGCGACCGCCGATTGCGTGAATCGTCCGGTCAATTTCGGCACGGTAATAATTGACTTCAGCATCCGACAAGATCGGGATCGAGTGAAGAAATCCCAACTCTTGATAGTCTGACAACTGCTGGTCATTAAGGATTGCATCGACTCCAGCCATGTTCGTTCTCCAGCGAGGCTCGTTGGGTGTCGCTCAGTGTAAGAGACGTGCTGAACCACCGTCAACGAAAAGCCACTTTCAGTTTGAAATTGGAACCAATACGCCGA
>Ga0134123_10002377_pt1 | contig 12322 bp, 9 predicted proteins | sample KB303_FD_96460 | JGI IMG/M metagenome (GOLD analysis project Ga0134123, IMG submission 96460) | Terrestrial soil microbial communities without Nitrogen fertilizer from Kellogg Biological Station, Michigan, USA - KB3-0-3 | ecosystem: Environmental > Terrestrial > Soil > Unclassified ...
ATTAAGAAATGGACGCCGAGAAAGAGTGAGAGCAGGAGGATTAGAACAAACGTCCGTCTGTCAAACATTGTTCGATCCTTTTGTGATTCGGACAACTGTCGATAGCCGCTTAGAAACGGATCCAAGCGGAGGATCAGAGGCTCGTCTGAGTTTTCTGAGCTGCGTGACGGTACATGAACGAGTCCTCGAGTGAGACCTTGGAACTCAACACCTGCTGGATCGACTTAACTCGTCGTTACTGAGGGGGAGGTAAACTTACGACGAGTAGTTGGGAATATCCGTATTTGGACCATGCGCAGTCTACGACCGCCGCCGCCTTAATGTCAACGAAGTCAACGCCCGAGTAGTGGTTCGAACGCCCGCGATCGGACCACACCTACTTTCAGCTCTCATTCGAGAGGATTTCAGTCAACGGGCCGCGCGATTGTGATATTGTCGAGAGCGGCTTTAGTCAACCCGCAGTGACGAGCTTTGAATGAACGACAGTCGCGACCTTCCAAAGCCAACTCCCGCAACTCAACACGGACTCATTCGACTCGAAATCGGGTTCTGGCTGCTCGCCGCCGCTTTGGGATTTGTTCACGCATGGGCCGATCATCATGACCTGATGAATGCCGACGCGATGTCGTACATCGATATCGCCGAGGCTTACCTTCGCAAAGACTGGCCCGAAGCTATCAATACTTACTGGAGTCCGCTTTACTCGTGGCTCATAGCGCTGGGGTTCAGGCTCTTGAAGCCTTCGCCGTACTGGAAATTCGCAGTCGTTCACATCGTGAACTTTGGAATATACCTGTTTGCGCTGGGATGCTTTTGTTCCCTGATGCGTGAGCTGGTCAAGCGTCAGCGCCACGAACCGCGACTCGCGACATTACCTGACTGGGCGCTTATATCGCTCGGGTACTCACTGTTCATCTGGTCCAGTCTCTTTCTCATCACGGTCCACCTCGAATCTCCCGACATGCTCGTCGCGGCGTTCGTGTATTTGGCAACGGCTATTCTGCTTCGCATACGACGGCAACCTTCGAGTTGGTGGACATTCATGCTGCTCGGGATCGTTCTCGGGTTCGGTTTTCTCGCGAAGTCAGTGATGTTGCTGTTGACGCCAGTGTTTCTGATTGCGGCTGTATTGTGCGTTGGCAATCTGCGTCGTGGACTGCCGCGCGTAGTGATTGCTGTCGCACTCTTCATCGTCGTTGCCGGCCCTTTTATTCTTGCGATGTCTGACCAAAAAGGCGCGCTGACGACAGGTCGAAGCGGAAGACTAAACTACCTGTGGGCCATCAATGGCGTCAGCAACACACACTGGCAAGGAGAAGAACCGCGTTTCGGTATACCAGAACATCCGACCAGAAAAATATTCGACAATCCGCCGGCGTTTGAGTTCGCCAGGCCGATCACAGGCTCGTATCCACTGTGGTACGACCCGACGTACTGGTACGAAGGAAGTGTCAGCCATTTCGATTGGCGGCAACAGATCAGCGTTTTCATCGGAGGTATTAAATCGTATTACGAGCTGTTCCAGAGTAGGGGATTACAGTTTGGTCTATTCGTCGGGCTGGTGGCGCTTTACACGCTCGGCGGGCGAGGGCGATTGATCGTTTACGATTTGATCGATCGATGGATGCTGATTGTCTTCGCGTGCGCAGGACTTGGGTTGTACGCTCTTGTGAATGTACAGGGCAGGTACGTTGCGTCGTTCATCGTGCTTTTGTGGCTCGCGCTTTTTTCGTCCGTGCAAATGTCTCGCGCGCCCAATACGGAACGATTCATACGATCGATCATCCTGGTCCTGGCCATTCCAATAGTCATCACCACCGTCTCGTCGTCGACACGCGAGGCGGGGCTTACGCTTCGACAACTTGTGCGAGGAGAAGATCCGGCGGCGCACGAGCAATGGCAAGTCGCCGAAGGTCTTCGCGAACGTGGTATCGGCTTAGGTTACAAGGTTGCGTTCATTGGCGACTCATTCCGCGCTTTCTGGGCCAACCTGCTTGGCGCTCGCGTGACTGCGGAAGTTCGGCGTGACAAGGTCCTCGATTTCTGGCAGGCTGACCCGCAAGTAAGGGCGAGCCTCATCAACGCTTTCGCTATGGCCGACGTCGAAGCAGTCGTCGCAGAAAAACCGCCTCGGGGAGTCGATCTCACCGGCTGGCAAAAGCTCCGGAACACCGATTACTACGTTTACGTGATCGAGCGTTAAGGCGCCAAAAACGTCACGCTGTCTTTTTGTGCCGGAAAGAATAATTGAGCCAGCACAGTAAGAACGTCGTCGCGCTGTAGAAGTAATAAAGCAGGTGCAGCGGAAAGGCGAGGATCGCAAAGGCGAGACCTTTGCGGCGATAGAAGAACCGGTAAAATCTGTGGTTGAGAATCACAATTGCTCCAAGCAGGACGACGATCAGTAGCAGTAACTGAGGCTTCAACACAGCAAACGTCAGCAGCAACAACGATAGACCGAGCAAGCCTGCACTGACGCGATCCGTCGTCTGAAGGTTCAGATCGTTAACCATCCCCTTACTCTCAAATATCAACATCGACCACGGCACCGCCCTGCAAAAAATGTCGGCGTGCAGCATCGACTTCAACGTCCAGCGTTTGAGATGTTTGGCCTGAAGTTCCTTGTCGAGCAGGATCACATGACCCTTCCTTCGCATTCGATATCCGAGCTCGATGTCTTCGATGGCGGGTCGCGGATAGCGCTCCGCGTCGAAACCTTCAACGGCTAAAAACACATCGCGACGAATCGCGCCGCAGCCGGCCCAGAAAGTTTCAGCTTCACTGCGAGCCTGCTGGTGCACGAAGCGATGGAAGAGATTCTTGTACTGCGAAATGAAATTCTTTTCCGCCGGTTCATCGTCGTACGAGCCAAACACCGCTGCAACTTCCGTGTGGTCCAGGAAGTTCGCGCCGACGCGCTCGAGCGTGTCACGCTTGACAACCACATCGGCGTCGACAAAGAAAAGCACTTCGCCACGCGCATGCTCCGCGCCGAGATTGCGCGCAGCGCCAGGCCCCGATTGGCGCGACATATTCAACACGCGCGCGCCTTTTTCACGACTGATCTCGACGCTGCGATCCGTCGAGCAATCATCGACGACGATCAGCTCGTACTCCGGATACGAACCAGCAAGAAGCGCATCCAGGCAGCCCGGTAGAAACTTCTCGCCGTTGTAAACCGGAATGATTACTGAAATGAAAGGCGGTTTATTCACTCGGATCGGCGACGTCCTTTGATCGTAGCCAACGCGCAACCACTTGCGCCATAACTTCATGACCTTCGACGTCGAGGTGCTCGTCGTTTGGGATGTAGAGACCGCGATTATCTTTTACTGCCGCTTGCCGGAACGCTTCAAAGCTGTCGACGAAGTCGCAGCCAATTCGATCGCACAGTGCGTCAATCGTGCCGCTGAAATCTTTCTGACCCGGCGTTGACTCCGCCAGGTATTTCGTCTGCTCTTCCACACGATCGAAACTGATGTGCGGCGCCATCACGCGCACCATCGTGGGAACAAGCACGACAAGCAACTGAATTCCACGCGACTCGCACAACTGATAACCCGACTCGATCGCTGCTATCGTTTCAGCCGTCGCTGCGGGCATCTTCGCAGGCTGGTCAGGCTCGTACGTATAGCGGAGGGTGACCCGCCTCGACGTCCCATCATGATACCGTAAAGTGACCATCGGGCCGTCGAATTCCTTTGGGCGAGTTCCGGTGAGCCATTGGTTCAACAAGGAGTTGTCGAAGTAACGTTCCTTCAAAGACGTGTGCACTTGCCCCGGATTTTTCTTCCACTCAGCGAAAGCGTGCGCGTCTGCGAGATCGTTCCCTTCAAACAACTGCCACACGACAAACCGCGGCTGGTAAGCAAGGCCATAACGCTTCAGAACGATCAACTCCTGCTGTGGCCCATACGCACCGCGGCCCAGGTTGACGGCCGACAATCCGGTAGATTGCGCGACGCGCCGCACGAACGTGTCGGGTTCGGCAACAGTCGCCGACTCGGTAAACGAGTCGCCGATGAAGACGATGTCCGCGCGGTGCTGTTCTGTTAAATTTCGGAATCCGTTCCGGTCTGTGCGGTAGTGAACGACTCGTTGCACATCGCGAACGTAACCGCGCCATGCGATCGAAGGTCTTCGCACGAAGCCAAGCTCGGGATCCGCGGCGGAATAACGGCGCGGAATGTGTGCCTGGTCCAACCAGTAATTCGAGCGCCAGATGCCGACAACACCGAAGACATAAAACGTGTCGACAAACGTAATCAGTAAGAGTATTGCCGCCGCGACAGTCGCCGCGCGCAGTGTGAGCGCACGTCGACGACGTTTCGGCGCCGCGAGGATCAGAACCATGCAGATCGTGGCTAACGCGATCGGAATACCGATGTAGATGTCTTTGAGACGATAGTGGCCCCAGAGAAAATCACCGCGCGGACGAAATAGAGGAACAATCCAGACGTAGATAAAGGCCGCGGCCAACAAGACTCCTGCGAGTGAGGAATACCACGACCGTTTTGAGTTTCTGCTGTGGGAGTTAGCAGACGACTTCATTCACTAAAACAACGTGTAAATAAAAGGCGCGGCTCCGGTGCCGCCGAGCGCAATGAGAACACCCAAAAGGAGAATGGAAACAACAATCGGGATCAGATACCACTTTTTATTATGGCGAATGAACATCACGAGCTCTCGAAAGAAGCCCGGGTTATTTTTGAATCCGTCGGGTGATTTCACTTTGCACTCCTTGTTCGTACCTCAGAATTGCCGGTAGTAACTGTCTTCATTTTTGACGCCTGTCACCGGCGTCCAATGCGTTCTGTTTTTCTGGCGCTGTTGTCGCAAAAGATCTTTACCCATCAGTCGCAAAATCATCGCTAAAGGTGTGATTACTACGAAGAACATCAGCGCGAGCAGGATGTGACTGACGAAGTAACCGATGATGCTGGTCGGTAAGTAGACTATTAAATAAGCCAACCTGCCAAGACCGGGGACAAACGCCGCAGCGGCGAGCACAACGCCGATGCTCCACAGAACGATTGAAGTTGTGCGGATGCCGCCGCCACGCCAGGCCGCTAATAATCCTAACACCGCGAACCCGATTAACATCGCAATCGCGAACCGGCGTAGCTCACGGGAATCAGGCCGCCAGTTGACGTGTTGGAAGAAGGGGAGAGCGGATAGTTTCATGCTTTCGATCTTGTGAATCCTGTTAATCCTGTCTAATGGTTTTACAGGATTAACAAGATTTGCAGGATTAACAGGATTTTCAATCCAGCGCGAACTGCGCCAGGTGCTCTTTCGCGCCGCGCATTTCCGGTTGTGTTTCTTTCAACAGCAGATGATTTCCCATCACCAGCGCGTCGATGTGCGTGAACATGAAACAACGATAAGCATCATCCGGCGTGCACACAATCGGTTCGCCGCGGACGTTGAAACTCGTGTTCACTATCACGGGACAGCCGGAGGCTCGGTAGAACTGATCCATCATCGTGTAAAACAACCCGTGACGCTCAGCATCGACAGTTTGAATCCGCGCGCTGTAATCCACGTGCGTGACCGCGGGTATCACGCTTCGCTGCACGTTGAGTTGATCGATTCCCCACAGCGATTGTTTGTCCGGCGGAATCCGCAGGCGTTTGTCTTCCTTCACCGTCGCTACAAGCTGCATGTAAGGACTCTCGCAATCGAGATTGAAATATTCCGCCGCGTGCTCGCGCAATACGCACGGCGCAAACGGCCGGAAGCTTTCACGAAACTTGATCTTTAAATTCATCTGCGACTGCATCTTTGGATTCCGCGCATCTCCGATAATGCTCCGCGCGCCCAACGCGCGTGGCCCAAACTCCATTCTCCCGCGAAACCATCCGACCACTTTCCCTCCGGCGATCAACCCCGCGACTCTTTGCGCGAGCGCTAAGTCCGGCAATCGTTCCGAAACGCCCGCGACACTCTCGAGGTACGCGGCGATCTCAGCATCCGTGTATTCCGGACCAAGCAACGCGCCGCGCATCGTGTCATGGCCCTGGTTGTCGCGCGGCTGGTCCATCATCTGATGCCAAACTGTGAGCGCCGCACCGAGCGCTCCGCCCGCATCGCCCGCCGCGGGCTGGATCCAAAGCTCCTTGAACGGACCTTCGCGAAGAATGCGACCATTCGCAACGCAATTGAGTGCGACACCGCCTGCCAAACAGAGATTAGTCTTTCCAGTTTCTGCGTGTGCCCGCCGCGCCATTCGCAGCATCGCTTCTTCAGTCACCACCTGAATACTCTTCGCCAGATCCATGTCTTTCTGCGTGAGCTGGCCCTCGGGCTTTCGCGGAGGACCACCGAAGAGGTTGTGGAAACTCTCGCTCGTCATCGTCAACCCTGAACAGTAATTGAAGTATTCCGGATTCAACCAGAACGAGCCGTCTTCGCCGAGTTCGAGCAAGTGATCGTAAATGAGGTTGACGTATTTCGGTTCGCCGTACGGCGCGAGCCCCATCACTTTGTACTCACCGGAATTGACTCTGAACCCAGTGTAGTAAGTGAACGCGCTGTAGAGCATCCCGAGCGAATGCGGAAAACGGATCTCGTGCAGCAGTCGAATTCGATTCTTCTCACCAACGCCAATCGTCGTCGTCGCCCACTCGCCGACGCCGTCGGCAGTCAGAATCGCCGCCTCATCAAACGGCGAAGGAAAGAACGCGCTGGCCGCATGTGATTCGTGGTGTTCGGTGAACAGCACCGGACCGTCGTATTTTTTGCCGAGCTTGCGGCGGATGATGGAAGGAATGTTGTTCTTCTCGCGCAGCCATGTTGGAATGGCGAGTGCGAACGAGCGGACTCCCCTCGGCGCAACGCCGAGATAAGTTTCGATAAGCCGATCAGCTTTGACGAGCGGCTTTTCGTAGAAGACGACTGCATTCAACTCCGCCGCCGTGATGCCCGCTTCTCTTAAACAGTACTCAACGGCGTTTGCGGGAAACGCTGCGTCGTGCTTGCGGCGCGTGAACCGTTCCTCCTGCGCTGCCGCGACGATGACGCCGTCCTGCACAAGGGCGGCGGCGCTGTCGTGGTAAAAGGCAGAAATACCGAGAATGTTCATCGAACGACTTTAAAACTAATGAACGTCCAGTTCAGCAGTTTGTACGTTAGGGTTCAACAGACGGGATCGTAATGGGCCCGTAATAATCGTGAAGGCTTGTAGGGCCTTTGCCTGCCAGCGTGTTGATTATACCGTCCGGCGTGATTATTCGCAGCCGCGCGTTGTCGCGGACGCTGATGAGCAGCGAACCGTCTTTGCGCATCCACAGATTTTCAGGATCTGCGATTTGTGCGAGCGACGCCGGCCCGCCGTCGCCGGAAAATCCCGCGCCTTTGCTTCCCACCAGCGTGCGAATCTTCCCGTCAGGATCGACAACACGGATCGCATCGTTGTGTTCGTCGCCGATGTAGATGCGCCCTGCAGTGTCGACGGCAAGCGACTGCGGCGTATTCAACTTCGCCGCTTGCGCCGGTCCACCATCGCCTTCATAACCTTCCTCGCCATTGCCCGCGATCGTGTGAATGATTCCATCGCTGCCGACTCTTCTGATCACGTCGTTATTGCTGTCGGCGATCAGCAAATCGTCGTTGTTATCGATCAGGATTCCCCACGGTGCGTTCAACTCCGCTTTGATTGCTGGACCACCATCGCCACTGTAACCGGCCACACCGGTGCCTGCGACTGTTGTCACCACACCGTCGCGCGTGATCTTTCGAATACGGTTGTTCTCGAGATCCGCGACGAAGATATTTCCCTTTGAGTCGAGTCGAACGTCGCATGGAAAAGCGAACGCTGACTCGAGCGCCGTTACACCTTCACCGCCACGACCGCGTTCACCAGTGCCTGCGAAACGCGTCACGTAACCTTCCCGATCGATCCGCCAGATGACGTGATTGTAGGAATCAGTCTGGAGGATACTGCCGTCAGTATCGACTACGAGTCCCTCCGGCATTGCGAGATCCAGCTCCCTTGCAGGCACACGCTCGTCGGGAATCCCGCGCGCACCAGTTTGCCTGCCCGTGCCCGCGATTATGGATGCGCGTCCGGCTTTGTCGATCTTCCAAACGAACTTCCCTTCGCGATCGGAGAGAATAATGTTTCCGTCGCGATCTTCGCCGATTCCCATCGGACCTTCGATGATCACTTCGAGCGCATTCTTTCCGTCGCCGACGTCAGAGGGACCACGCCAGTTGTAACGCCACTTCGAATACCTCAGGTATTGCTCTTTGAGTGGACCCTGCGTGATCAGTGCACGTCTCAGTCGCGACGAAAGAACCACGGGCGCGCACAAGACCACTACGACCACCACCACGATCAGAACTGTTTTTTTAGTCGAAAAGAAACTCATGAGTTTCAGGCCGGAGCTTGACGCGATAAATCGTGAACGCGCCCACTTTCTCGCCAGCGTCTCGTTCATACCAGCGATCGAGATTGGCAAAGTTCGGTAAGTCAAAACCGTTCGGAACAACCACGAAGTTCAACGTCGGACTTCCTGCGACCTGATACGTGAAGGCCTTGTAAAACTCATCATAACGATGACGCTCCTCCTGAATGTCATCCAGCGTAATCGGTTTGAAATCGTTTACCAAACCTGGGACGACCCGTTCAGAACCGAAGAGAGGAACCAGTATCCAGAACACATTCTCTCGCATCTTTATACCGACCATTTTCGGCGTCAGGCCGGAGTAGTAAAGATGCCGATAATAACGCCCTTTACTCTCAAACGGAGTGATGTACGCATCGGAATGCAGTGACCACAACACCGCCATCGGACTGTACGACGGGATCGACATCGACACTTCCAGCGTCTCGTCAACAGCCAAAGTAAAGACAGTCGGGTACGTCGTCTGGCCCGCACGCGCTGCCGCAAGCGAACCATCCTCAGTCGCCATGGCAGTCAGGCGCTGCGACACTGCGAACAGATCGTCGCGAAGTTTCTCCTTTTGCGCCCAGTGCTCGGTCGCGCGATACACTTCAAACGTTAGCCAACCAACCGACATGACGGCCGCGACGATAAGCGCCAACGACGGAATTACTCGTTGCGCGTAGCGCGCGCGCCACAAGATCGCAAACGCGAGCACGACCGAAATCAGCGCGGCGTAATTGGCGATGAACACCTTGTAGTGAATTGGCTGGACTGACATTCCAGTCAGTATCTGTTGATTGAAAACGACGAACGTCATCAACGTGAACGACAACGCGAACAGCACCAGCGGCGATCGAACATCAACTCGCTTGCGCCACGCTGCGAAAGCAAGTGCGGCGAACGCGATGAACGCGATTATCTCCGGTTGATTGAAAAGATCTGGCGCGTGTGAAGATACGAGCAGCTGTCCCTGGTCCAGGACTGGGTTTCGGTTTTTCAACATCGTGAGGAACCCCGCGACCGCGGCCAACGCAAACGCGCCGACGATGATCGCGGTCAGTGCAATTCGTCTGAATTGATCGCGTCGAAACAGGATCCATAGAAGCGCCACACATGCAAACCACGCTGCGGCAGCGGTCCAGATGTAAAAGTATGAAAACACCATCACGACCAATGCCGCTCCGGCAGCTACCGAATAGATCAACCGAGCCTTCGACTTCTCACGTGTCACCGCGCGCCAAATGAAACCGGAGAAGACGAAGAACAATGGGAAGCTCTCCGCAGGGTGGTAACGACGCAGGAACGGAACCATTTCTGTAAACGCGTTCGCGTGCCAACAACAATTACTTCCCGCCAGCGCGCCGAACGAAAGCGTTACGAGAGTTCCCACAGCCGCGAACTTGCTGTGACCTGTGAGCGTTGCGAGCAACCAGAAGATCGCGAGCGATGAAGCGAGCGCCGCAAACACGAGCAGGACGATGAATGCGGTCGATGCGTTGAGACCAAGTGCTCTCGCGGGCAACGCCACGAGATAGGCCGGCACGAAGTGAATGGAATTCAACGACTCGTACGCGGGCCGGCCGGGCGCGTCATCCTGGCCGTTGAACGGATCGTTCTTTCGCGGGCGGCCGTCGATCAGGGCGTTCGCGTAAGCCGAGTACATGACCTCGTCGCCTTGAGTCATAACGTAAGAGCCATGCCACTGCTTGCCGCGAGCTAACCAGAGGTTGATTTGTGGATAGAGCGTGACGACCACGAGCGCGAGCGCTGCTAACGCTCCCCACTTCCACTCGACTCTGCGTTCAGTTGTCATTGCGCATCGATGTGGCTCGTCTTGATGATCGGTCGCTTGCCGGATTTCTCTGGAGGAATGTCAGCGACCGTTTGCACGTCAACTTCCATTTGATCGCCCAGCAAGTGCTTCAAGTCTGCTCGTAAACGCTCACGCCGCGCTTCGTCCCATCCCTCGCCCGGAACTACAAGCAGCTTTATCCGATTTGCGGTTTCCTGGACCAGTTGGTAATGGCGCACAGCTTCAAGGTGGTCGTGATAAACGAACAGGAAATGCCCGAGGATCGCCGGACTGATCTCGTCGCCCGACGGAGTTCGCAAAACATCCAAACTTCGGCCTTCGATCGGGCCAAGCAGTGGAAAGCCGCGGCCGCAGGAACAAACATCGTCAACGGCGACCGCGAGGTCACCCGTATCATAACGTATAAACGGCCTCGCGAAATTGTGTAGATCAGTTAGGACGACGCGGCCCGTCTCGCCTGCCGCGCACGGAGTTCCATCCGGCCGCAAAACTTCACAGACCACGAGCTCCGTGTTGATGTGAAATCGGTCCGGTGACTCGCGGCAGCTTTGCGCGCTCCACGAACCAAACTCTCGCAGACCGTAACGATTGATGATCGGAGCGTTGAAAAACTTTTCTATCAGTCTCTTCCGGTTTGGCGTCAACGTTTCTGCAATCGTTATCACTCCGCGAACGGGTCGGCTCAGTTTGAGATTGCGTTGCAGCAGCTCATCGGCGATCGCAGCGAGCGTTGACGTATAGCCCATCACAAACTTCGGCTTAAATGCTTCGATACGTCGCCAGATATTCTCCGCTCCTTCTGAGTTGACCTCCCACAGAGAGATCTTTTGCTGAGTCCTGCGCTCGTAGAAATTCTGGAGGCGGCTGGTGATCGCTTTTTGTAAACGCACGGTGGTCGAGGCGTCCGAAGGCAACGGGCCTTGTGCGGCGGGCGGCGCGATGATGCGCAGGTAACGATCGAAAGGCCGCAGACCGTGCCACGAGTCATAAAAGAGGTGACTGGCGAAAATGATCGGCAAGGCGCGCCGGTCGAGCGAGAACTGGAACGGCTCGCCTGTGGAGCCGGAAGTTTTCCGCTCGATTAGCAAACCGGCCGGAACGTTTGTGGCTAAAAGCGACGCCGGATTAAACGCTCGATAGTCTGACTTGGTGAAGATCGGAAGCGACTGGAGGTCGGCAAATGCACCGGGCTTGAAGCCCCGTCGTTCGTAGAACTCACGATAGTAAGGAACATTCTCCGCAGCGTGCTTCAGAAGCCTGGCCAGTTTCGCCTCACTCCGAGCGAGCAGCTCCGCCGTGGGAAGCCACTGCACTCGCTGCATCTCCTTCAGCGACTCGCCAAACCGCGCCCCAAGGGGCACACTGGCAAGCGAAACGGCGACTTTTGCGATCGATCCTTTGATCGCCGACTCTTTTCCTCCAACCTTCAACTACTTACCTCTCATCGCAAGGTAATTGCCATGTTACTGTAATGGAAAACACTAGTGAAAAAATTGACATGATTGGTACGCCTTCGCTATATTTCGAGTGGTCTTTGAACTCACGAAGTACCTGCCTCAAAGACCGTAATTAAGGCCTCAAGTAGCTTGTCCCCGGATAACTAAAACCACCCGTTCTGTTGTGTGGTTGCGCGTTTTCAGTTGACGTGAAGGGCATGGGTTCAGTGTGCCTTAACCGCGGTTTAGGGCATAGGTGTGCGGCCATGCGAAGTTGATAGAACCGATTTAAGAATGTCTGGAAACCTGTCCCAAAAACAACGTCGTCGTACGTCCAAACGAACCAGGGAAGTCACATCGCGAGTAGTCGCCGTTGCCCTGATACTTACGTTAATTTTCGTGGTGGGCATTGCCACCCAATTCGCCTCCACATCAGCAGCTTCAACCGTTGCTCCGCAAATGAGCGCCGCGGATTATCCGTTGGGTGGATGGCAAACTGCAACCCCGCAGGAAGTCGGAATGGATCCGGCTAAGTTTGCCGCGGCAATGGACCTGATGCCTTCGCACTCGCTCATCATACGAAACGGAAAAATCGTCGGGCAGAAGGGCGACATCACACGTCCAGGGTTCATTTGGTCTGCAAGCAAGTCGCTGGTTGCGCTCATCTTTGCCCGGCTGCTTCA
>Ga0134123_10002380_pt1 | contig 12318 bp, 6 predicted proteins | sample KB303_FD_96460 | JGI IMG/M metagenome (GOLD analysis project Ga0134123, IMG submission 96460) | Terrestrial soil microbial communities without Nitrogen fertilizer from Kellogg Biological Station, Michigan, USA - KB3-0-3 | ecosystem: Environmental > Terrestrial > Soil > Unclassified ...
ACACCGGCCTGTCGTTTCCCGAGGCGAAGCGCCGCTTCCGCATCGACGACGATGCCTTGCGCGCCGCGGGGCGCGAGGATTTCTCGCAGCGCATCCGGCAGGGGCTCTGAGCCGCTCCACCGTCTGTCCCGATCCGGCGGGGGGCCGTACCCTTTATTTATGGGAGGTCTTCAAGACCTGCACCGTGTAGGCGTACATCTCACCCTGCTGTCGAAGGAGGATATGATGAGGAAAGTCGACGTCATCCGCGCCTGGAAGGACCCCATCTATCGCGCCACTCTGACCCACGAGGAGCTGGCGGAGCTCCCAGGTCATCCGTCCGGTGCGCTGGAGCTGCAGGACGGGCAGCTCCGGGGGATCTCGGCCGCCGCGAACACCACGGCCCAGACCTGCACCGAGTTCAGCTTCAACAACTGGCGGCGGTGCTGTCCGCGGTAGGTAACCTGTTGACCCGTCCACAGGAGAAAAGACAATGAGGAAAGTCGACGTCATTCGTGCCTGGAAGGATCCCGCGTATCGCGCCACCTTGACCGCCGAGGAGTTGGCCCAGATCCCGGGCCATCCGGCCGGCGCCCTGGAGCTCGACGAGGAGCAGCTCCGGGGCATCTCGGGAGCCGCCGGTCCGGTGCTGACCACCGCCCCGACCTGCACCGAGTACACCTTCCATAATTGGCGGCAGTGCTGCCCGTCGTAGGGGATCTGCCATCCGTGATCCGAGGCTCGGGGCGGAAGCTCCCACCGGCCCCGTCCCGAGTCTGTCGATGACGGCGCCCGCGGCCGGTCGCGCCGCCTGGTATTCCGCGCTGACGCTCGCCGAGCGCACCTCTCTTCTCTCGCCAGAGGATGGCTATCCGCTCGCGGAGACGGACCGCCTCCGTCTCGCGCGGTGGCGCGAGCTGTCCCCCTTCCGCTCCGCAGAGCGGTGGGCCCACCGGCTCGCGGCGGACGGTCTCGACGAGGAGTCGTTCGCCCGCCTTCTCGCCACGCCGGCCGAGATCCTGGGCGCCCGCCTGGAAGCTCCGCCGGACTGGCTCGGCACGCTGGCCGAGGCGCTCTCCCGGCCGGTCCCGGAAGGTCTCGCGCCGCTGCCTCTGCCGGAAGAGCTGCGGGGCGATGCCGCGGCCGGCTTCCTGGAGCTGGTGCGGCCGCTGGTGGACCGGGCGCGCCTCCGCCTGCGGGAAGGGATCGAGCGGATCGTGGGGGGCTCCGCGGCGCCGCCGCTGTTTGCCGCGCCCGAGGCGGAGCGCCTGGTCAGCGAGCCGCTCGCCTTCCGCCTCCTGGTCCTCCTCGCCCGCACCCTGGTCCTGGAGCTCCACGTGGCGCGGCTCCAGGGGCTCCTGTCCGGCGACACACCCGAGGAGCGTTTCGCCTCCTTCGTCGACCGCCTGCGCGATCCGGCCGTGGCGGCGGCGGTCCTCCGGGAGTATGCCGTCCTCGCCCGCCTGGTTGTGCAGGAGCTGGACCTCTGGGTCGAGACCTCCCTCGAATTCCTCGCCCGCCTCGCGGCCGACGGGCCGGACCTCGTCGCCACCTTCTTCGGCGGCAGGGATCCCGGTCCCCTGACTTCGCTCGACGGTGGAGCCGGGGACCGCCACCGGGGCGGACGGGCCGTGCGGATCGCCGGCTTCGCCTCCGGCGCGAAGCTCGTCTACAAGCCGCGCTCGCTCGCGGTCGACGCGGATTTCCAGGCGGTCCTCGCGTGGCTGAACGAGACGGGTGAGACGGGCGGGCTGCCGCCGCTGCGCACCCTGCGGGTCCTCGATCGCGGCGGGTACGGCTGGATGGAGCACGTGAACGCCGCCGGGTGTGCTTCCCAGGAAGAGGTGGCGCTCTACCATCGCCGCCTCGGCGGGCTTCTCGCCCTCCTCTACGTCCTCGAAGCGACCGACTGCCATTTCGAGAACCTGATCGCGGCGGGGGACCAGCCGGTGGTGGTCGATCTCGAGGCGCTGTTCCACCCGCGGATGGAGCCCGGGGAGACTCTGCGGCCGGACGAGCGGCTGGCCGGCCAGGCCCTCGGCGAGTCCGTGCTGCGCATCGGCCTCCTCCCGTTCCGCGTCGGCGAGAGTGACGAAGCCCCGGGCGCCGACCTGAGCGGCGTCGCGATCGTGGCGGGCCAGCCCACGCCCCAGCCGGTGATCCAGTGGCAGGGGGTCGGCACGGACGAGATGCGGGTCGTCCGCGAGCGGGTCCCCATGGAGGGTGGGCGCAACCGTCCGTCCCTCGGCGGGCGCGAGGTGGAAGCCGGCGAGCTCAGCGACGAGATGGCCGCGGGCTTCGCCGAGGTCTACCGGCTGCAGGCGCATCGTCGCGAAGAGCTCCTCGCTCTCCTCGACCGCTTCGCGGACGATCCGGTGCGGGCGGTGCTGCGGCCGACGCGGGTCTACGGCCTGCTGCTCTCCGAGAGCCTTCACCCCGACGTGCTGCGGGACGCGCTGGACCGGGACCTGGTGTTCGACCGGCTGTGGATCGGCGTCGAGGACCAGCCCGCCCTGGCCCGCGTCGTGGCGGCCGAGCACCGCGAGCTGCACGCGGGGGACGTCCCCGCCTTCAGCGCGCTCCCATCCTCGGTGGATCTGTGGACCAGCCGCGGGGAGCGGATCCCGGGCTTCTTCCGCGAGCCGGCCCTCGCCGTGGCGCGCCGCCGCCTGCAGGGGTTGAGCGAGGAGGACCTGCGGCGGCAGCTCATGCTGCTGCGCCTGTCCCTGGGCACGCAGCTCCTCAACCGCGACGACGTGACCTCGTCCCGCTATGCCCCGGTCGATCCCGGCCCGCCCCTCGCTCCCGGAGAGCTGGGCGACCGTCTCGTCGGCCACGCCCGCGCCGTGGGCGCATGGTTCGAGGAGATGGCCTTGCGCGATGAACGGCACGCCACCTGGATCGGCCTCGACTTCCGCAACCGGGTCTGGTCGCTGCTGCCGATGCCGGAGGACCTGTACGCCGGCCTGCCCGGCGTCGCCCTCTTTCTCGGATATCTGGGCGCCGTCACCGGCGAGGCGCGCTGGACCGGGCTCTCCCGGGCGGCCCTGGCGAGCCTGCTCGCCCGGCTGGAGCCGGAGGGCGGGAAGACCGGAGCCGAGACGCCCTCGATCGGCGCTTTCATCGGCTGGGGCGGCGTTCTCTATGCCGCGGCCTGTCTGGGGTCTCTGTGGCGAGATTCCGGTCTTCTGGCCGCGGCCGTCCGCATGGCCGGGCGCATCCCGCCGCGGCTGGAGCAGGACGAGGATCTCGACGTGGTCGGCGGTGCCGCCGGAGCCATCCTCGGCCTGCTCGCTCTCCACCGGGTGGCGGGAGCGGAGCGCCCCCTGGAGGTGGCGGTCCTCTGCGGCGAGCATCTCCTCGCCCGCTCGCATCACGCCGGACAGGGCCTGGGGTGGCTCACCCGGCTCGCCACGGAACGGCCGCAGATCGGCTTCTCCCATGGCAACGCCGGCATCGGCCTGGCCCTCTTCGAGCTGGCGGCGGCGAGTGGCGACGCCCGCTTCAACGCGGCGGGCCTGGCAGCTTTCGCCTGGGAGAGGGAGACCTTCTGGCCCGAGCTGCGGCGCTGGCTTGCCGAGGGCGGCGAGCGTCCGCCGATCGAGAGCCTGGCGGCGATGGCCTGGTGCTACGGCGCTCCGGGCGTCGGATTGTCCCGGCTCCGCGCCCTGCCGCACGTGCGCGATTCGGAAGCGCAACGCGCGTTCCGCGCCGAGGTCGAGGAGGCCGTGCGGCAGACCGTCGCACGCGGCTTCGGCGAAAACCACTGCCTCTGCCACGGCGACCTGGGCAACCTCGACTTCCTCCTTCAGGCCCGCCGTGCGCTCGGCAGGCCGGACCTCGACGAGGTCATCGACCGCCAGACCCGCATCGTCCTCGCCAGCATCGAGCGTGACGGCTGGCTCTGCGGCACGCGGGGCGACGTCGCGTCCCCTGCGCTGATGAACGGCTACGCCGGCATCGGGTACGGCCTTCTCCGCCTCGCGGCTCCCGGCCGGGTGCCTTCCGTGCTGGTGCTGGAGGGGGTCGAGGTGGAGTAGATCATACCCCGGGCGGTCCTCACCGTCCCGCCGGCCGGACGCCGGGGAGCGCACGCCCGTCGAGAGGGAGCCCGGAAACGTATGCAGCTCGTTCTATGGTAGTCTCCTGGAGATCTGGCCTCAGGTCCCGATCTCACACAGCACACCAGGAGGGAGCGTCATGGAGCGTACCGCTCGGTGGATCGTCGTCGGATTCCTTCTCGCGATGGGAGGAGCGTCCGCTGCCGCGGCGGCCGGGTCCGCCGCCCCCTTGACGGTCCGCGTCGCCCCCTGGGGCCCCTCGGCGGAGATGGTCGAGGCGGCGCGGCGCAAGGTGGCTTCGAGTCCCCTCATCCGGCGGCTGATCGGCAAGGCCGAGGTGTATCTGGTCTCGTTCGAGATCCTGGACAATCCCTCGGCCAAGGAGGGGAAGAGCCTGCCGCCGAACCGCTACCGGGGCGCCCTGGTCGACTCCACGCACAACCGGGCCTTCCTCGCCGAGGGGACGTTCGGCGCCAATGACCTCCGGGTGTGGGAGACCGACGTCCAGCCCGAGCCGGACGAAAGGGAATTCGAGCGGGCGGTCGCGATCGTCGGCGAGGACCCGAAGCTCGGGCCGGCGCTGCGCAACGGCCAGCTCGTGCCCTACCGGCCGATGCCGCCGCTCGCCGGCGGAGACCTCCCGGTCGGCGCGATCAACCGCACGGTCACCGTCGGCCTCTCGCCGCTGAGCCCGGAAGCGTCGCATGAGATCGTCGGCGTCGACATGATCCGCCGCGCGGTCGTGCGCTATCCGGAGCGGGCCCCCGAGACCTCGCGCGCCAACGGCACCACCTGCGGCGTGCCGAATGCGGGCCAGGCGACCACGGCGCGCGGCACGGCCGGACAGGTCTCGATCTCGATTCTCAAAGGCGGAGAGACGATCTGGAGCTTCCTCGCCATCCGGCCGGCAGCCTCCTCGGGCACCCGCGCCTCCGGGCTCGAGCTGCGCGACGTCTTCTATCGCGGCAAGAAGGTCCTGGCGCGGGCCCATGCGCCGATCCTGAACGTCCACTACGACGGCGACGCCTGCGGTCCCTACCGCGACTGGCAGTGGCAGGAGGGGAACTTCGTGGCGCGCGGCCGCGACGTCCTCTCCGGCGTGCGGGCGCTCACGGCACCGCCCGAGACCATCCTCGACAACGACGCGGACAACGGCAGCTTCCGCGGCCTCGCCTATTACGCGAACGAGGACACGGTGACGCTGGCCAGCGAGATGGAGGCGGGCTGGTATCGCTACATCTCCTATTGGATTTTCGGCGACAACGGGACGATCAAGCCCCGCTTCGGCTTCGACGGCGTCTCGGACAGCTGCATCTGCGCCATCCACCATCACAACGTCTACTGGCGTTTCGACTTCGACGTCGTCACACCGCAGAACAACCAGATCTCCCTCGTGAGCGGCGGGACGCCCCAGGTGCAGACCGCCGAGGCCCGGCAGCTGCGCTCGCCCGGCCAGACCTGGCTGGTCCGGAACACGGTGAGCGGCGAGGCCTACTCGATCGTGCCCGGACTTCACGACGGCACGGCCGACAGCTACGCCAAGGGGGACCTCTGGCTCCTCCTCTTCAAGACCGGGGCCGAGCTCGACGACGGCGTCAACTGCACCTCGTGCGGCAGCACGACCTCGATCCAGATCGACAACTTCGTCGGCCCGGAGGCGCTCACCTCGGCGTCGAACGTGGTCGTCTGGTACGGCGCGCATTTCGATCATGACGTCGATGCAGAGGAGAACCACGACCTTTTGGGGCCCGATCTGGTGCCGATAGGTTGGTAGAGCCCATCGGGTCTCGAAAGGAATCGATTCATGCTCAATCGGTCGCGTGTGCTTTTTCTCGCGTTTGCCGTGGTCGCCTCCGCTCTCAATGCGGAGGGTGCATCTCCCCGCTGGCCTTCCCTCGATGAGCAGCTCCAGGCCGGCGGCGTCGTGCCGGGCAGCGCTCTCGAGGCCCTGATCGCCGCCAACCAGGACTTCTCGCTGCTGCGGCAGGAGGAGGCGAAGGACGACATCCGCATCCCTCTCTGGTTGCGGGTGCTCTGGCGGAAGGCGCATCCCGAGAGGGTCTATTCGGGGGCCGATCCGGCGGGTGGCTATCCGCTGGTCCTCAAGAACGCCTATGAGTGGATGTTGTCCCACCAGGATCTCCTGCCCGGTGTGCCGGAGGCGTCGGAGGCGAATGCGGAGTCCGAGCTGGCCGCCGCGATCTCCGGCGAGCTCCGGATCTCGGGCGCGCAGACGGCGCCGCGCAGCACATCCGACATCCGGGTCAACTTTCAGGATCCGCAGAAGATCATCGGCGCGTCCAACAACATCACGGCCAGCGGCAGCCAGGCGCAGCTCTATTCGACCAACGGCGGCGCGAGCTGGAACCAGGCGCTCCTGACGCTGCAACCGGGCGACGCCTTCAACTCCGATCCGGCCGTCGACTGGACGTCGGACGGCACTGCCTGGGCGACCACGATGGGCCTCGACGCCGGCCTCACCACGCTCAGGATCCGCTCCTACAAGTCGATCGACAACGGCGCCACCTGGACCTTCGACGCCACCGTGTCCGGCAGCCAGACCGGCGCCGACAAGCCGATGACGTGGGTCGATCACAGCGCGACCTCGCCGTTTCAGAACAACGTCTACACCATCTGGCACGACGGCGATCCGGCGTTCATCAACCGGCGCACCGGCCCGGCCGGCTCCTGGCAGACCCCGCTCCAGGTGAGCGGCGCGGAATCCGGCGGCCAGGCGCTCGGCGGCGACGTCAAGACCAACGCCTTCGGCGACGTCTTCGGCTTCTGGCCGACCACGGGCAACCGCAAGGTCTTCGTCGTCAAGTCGACCAACGGCGGCGTCTCCTTCGGCACGCCGGTCCAGATCGCCACGACGTTCGACGACTTCGACATCGGCATTCCGTCGTTCAACAGCCGCCGGGCGCTGATCTACGTCTCCGGCGGCGCCTGGCGCACCGCGGGCAAGGACATGGTCTACGCCTCCTGGACCGACCTGACCGGCGCCGCGGGGTGCACCTCGTCGGCCAACGAGCCGGGGGCGAGCGTGGGATCCACCTGCAAGACCCGCATCTGGTTCTCGCGCTCGGCCAACGGCGGCACCAGCTGGTCGGCTCCGGTGATGATCAACAACCAGGCCTCGCTCAACGACCAGTTCAACCAGGCTCTGGTCGTGGACGAGACGACCGGGGCGCTGGGGATCGTCTACTACGACACGGTCGGCAACGCCGGCCGCAAGAAGGCCGACCTCTGGTACCAGTCGTCCTTCAACGACGGCGCCACCTGGACCTCGCCGGTCAAGGTGACCTCCGTCATGACGGACGAGACGCTCGGGGGCTCCGACGCGGGCAACCAGTACGGCGACCGCAACGGTCTCTCAGGGATCGCCGGGATCTTCTTCCCGTCCTGGACCGACCGCCGGAGCGGAGGATTCGAGGAGATCTGGACGGCGAAGGTGACGGACCCCGCCTGCACAGCCCCTGGCGCCCCGGCGATCGGCACGGCGTCGGCGACCGCCCCGAACCAGATTCAGGTGACCTGGGGCAACGGCGCTCCCCCGTCGACGACGTTCAACGTCTACCGGGCGGCCGGCACCTGCGCCTCACCCGGACCTTTCAGCGCCATCGCCCTCTCCGTCGCGGGCTCGCCGTACAACGACAACACGGTCTCGGGCGGCACGACCTACGCCTACCGCGTCACCGGCCTCGACGGCACCGGCAACTGCGAATCCGCGGCGTCGGGCTGCGTCCAGGCCACGGCGACCGGCGCTTGCACGCTGCCGCCGGCCTTCGCGGGCCTCGCGAGCGCCACCAACAATGCCGGCTCCACCTGCGGCGTGACCCTCTCGTGGACGGCCGCGACGCCGGCCTGCGCCGGCCCGGTCACCTACAACGTCTACCGCTCGACCTCGTCCAGCTTCACGCCGGGCGCCGGGAACCTCATCGCCAGCGGCGTCACCGGCACGAGCTACGTCGACAACGCCGTGGCCCTGGTCGACAGCACGGCCTATTTCTACGTCGTGCGCGCGGTCGACGGCTCGAACAGCGCCATGGACGGCAACACCGTCACGCGCGGCGCCACGCCCACGGGTCCGTTCGCGCCAGGCACCCTCACCGAGACGTTCGAGGGCGTTCTCTCGGGCGGCGGCTTCGACAACCGGGGCTGGACCCACAACGCGGTCACCGGCGCCGTCGATTGGGCCCATTCCACCACCGTGTCGCAGACGCCGACCCACTCCTGGTTCTCCGCCAGCCAGAGCAGCGTCTCCGACCGTGTCCTGGTCACCCCCTCGTTCGTGCCGCAGGCGGGCACGACCCTCTCGTTCTGGCACACCTTCGATTTCGAGACGAACGGTGCCGGGACCGAGTGCTTCGACGGCGGCACGCTCGAGATTTCGACCAACGGCGGCGCGAGCTGGTCCGTCGTGCCGGACGCGGCCTTCACGGCCGGCCTGTTCAACGGCACCGTCAACGCCGCCTTCGGCAATCCGCTCGCCGGCCTGCGCGCCTGGTGCCAGGGCACGATCGGCGCCATGACACAGGTCAACGTCAACCTCGGGTCCTTCGTCGGCTCGACCGACACGAAGCTGCGGTGGCACGCGGGAGACGACCAGAACTTCGCGGAGGTCGGCTGGTACGTCGACTCGGCGACGATCGCGAACGCCGGAATCGCCGGCAGCTGCACGTCGGGGCTGCCGCCGCCGCTGGATTACTTCTCGTTGACCCCGTGCCGTCTGGTCGACACCCGCAATCCGAACGGGCCGGTCGGCGGACCGGCGCTCCAGCCGTCGGCGAGCCGCACGTTCGTGCTGACCGGCACCTGCGGCGTGCCGTCCACCGCGAAGGCGTTGATGCTCAACCTCACGGTGGTCAATCCGGCCGCAACGGGCTTCCTGACCTTGCATCCGTCCAACCAGTCCGCGCCGGCCACCAGCACGATCAACTTCGTGCCCGGCATCGTGCGGAGCAACAACGCGACTGTCGGGCTTGCCACGGATGCGAGCGGCGGGATCACGGTGAAGAACGGCTCGGCGGGGACTCTGCACTTCGTCCTCGACGTGACCGGCTATTACGAATAAACCTGAGACTTCCAGGCCAGGCTCGGGACAAGGCCTTGAGACAAGGGGAGATCAAAGAAATGAGCCGCAAGCTCGCCTGTCTGATGTTGTTGCTTGCTTTTGGCAGTGTGGCGCACGCTGCCCCCGAGACCGTTCCCACCGCCGTCAGCCACCCCGTGCTCGACGCCACTCTCGTGGATTCCATCGTCCTCGAGCCGCTGGATCTGGAGCGGATCGGGCAGGAGGACCTGGCGCGGGACCGGGACGATCTGCCTCCGCGCTTCGCCATTCCGAAGCAGGTATCCATCACGCCCGCCAACCACGGCACCTGGGAGGATCTCGGCGACGGCCAGATGCTGTGGCGGCTGCGCATCGTCGCCCGCGAAGGAACGACGTCCCTGAACCTCGGCTTCACCCGCTTCAAGCTGGTGCCGCAGGGCCGCCTGCTGCTGTACTCGACGGACGGCGGCCAGGCCTTGCGGCCATTCACCGCCGCGGACAACGAGGCGCACGGAGAGCTGTGGACGCCGCCCGTCCTCACCCGCGACCTCATCGTGGAGCTCACCGTGCCGCGGGGGGAGGAGCAGGCGGTCGACCTGGAGCTCGGGTCGATCAACCAGGGCTACCGCGGCTTCGGGACGATCTCCGCCACCTCCTACCTCAAGTCCGGCAGCTGCAACATGGACGTCGAGTGCCTGGACCCCGGCGATTCATGGCGTGACGAGGTGCGGTCGTCGGGCGTGATCTCGACCGGCGGCTCCACGTTCTGCAGCGGATCGCTGGTCAACGACACCTCCAACGACCACAAGATGTACTTCATGACGGCCAACCACTGCGGGATCAGCTCCGGCAATGCGGCCTCGCTGGTGGTCTTCTGGAATTACCAGAACTCCTTCTGCCGGACGCCGGGCAGCGCCCAGAGCGGACAGGCCGGCGACGGCTCGCTCGCCCAGTTCCACACCGGCTCGTTCTTCCGCTCCGCGAGCTCCGCCTCGGACTTCACGCTGGTCGAGCTCGACGATCCGCCGGTCCCGGCCTTCAACCATTTCTGGGCGGGCTGGGACCGTACGACCGGCGACTTCACGTGCACCCCCGCGGCGCCCTGCGCGGGGATCCACCATCCGAACACCGATGAAAAGCGGATCACCTACGTCACCACCAACACGGCGACCACCAGCTACAACGGTACGACCTCGCCGGGTAACGGCACCCACATCTGGGCGCACTGGGCGACCGATCCTCCCGGCCCGTTCACCGTGCCGGGCGTGACCGAGCCCGGCTCGTCCGGCTCGCCTCTGTACAGCGCGGCGGGCCGCTACATCGGCCAGCTGCACGGCGGACCGTCGGCCTGCGGCGCCACCGGCAACAATCTCTCCGACTACTACGGGCGCTTCAGCGTCTCGTGGACCGGGGGCGGTACGAGCAGCACCCGCCTCTCGAACTGGCTCGACGCGGCGGGGACCGGCGCCATGACCATCGATGGCATCAACAGTGTGCCGCCGTCGCCGGAGGATTACTTCTCGTTGGCCCCATGCCGTCTGGTCGACACCCGCAACCCGAACGGCCCGCTCGGCGGTCCGGCTCTCCAGCCGTCGGCGAACCGCACGTTCGTGCTGACCGGCGCCTGCGGCGTGCCGTCCACCGCGAAGGCATTGATGCTCACCCTCACGGCCGTCAATCCCACGGTTACGGGTTTCCTGACCTTGTATCCGTCCAACCAGGCCGCACCGGCGACCAGCACGATCAACTTCGTGTCTGGCAGCGTGCGGAGCAACAACGCGACCATCGAGCTCGCCACGGATGCGAGCGGCGGGATCACGGTGAAGAACGGCTCGGCGGGGACCCTGCACTTCGTCCTCGACGTGACCGGCTACTACGAGTAGGCCCGATAAGGAGGCAAAGAGAATATGAGTCGTAAGCTCGCTTGCCTGGCATTGCTGCTTGCCTTCAGCAGGGTGGCATACGCCGCCCCCGAGACCGTCCCCACCGCCGCGGGCCACCGTGTGCTCGACGTCAACCATGTGGACTCAGTCCTCCTCGCGCCGCTGGAGCTGGAGCGGATCGGGCAGGAAGACATGGCGCGGGACCGGGAGGGCCTGCCGCCGCGCTACGCCATTCCGGAGCAGGTGTCCGTCACTCCGGCCGATCACGGCACCTGGGAGGATCTCGGCAACGGCCAGATGCTCTGGCGGCTGCGCATCATCGCTCTGGAGGGGACGACGTCCCTGAACCTCGGCTTCACCCGTTTCAAGATGTCGCCTCAGGGACGCCTGCTGCTGTATGCGTCGGATGGCACCCAGGTCCTGAGGCCCTTCACCGCCGCGGACAACGAGAAGCACGGAGAGCTGTGGACGCCGCCCGTCCTCACCAACGACCTCATCGTGGAGCTCACCGTGCCGAAGGGAGAGCAGGGGGCGGTCGATCTGGAGCTCGGCTCGATCAACCAGGGCTATCGCGGGTTCGGGACGATCTCCGCCGCCTCCTATCTCAAGTCCGGCAGCTGCAACATGGACGTCGAATGCCTGGATCCCGGCGATACGTGGCGCGAGGAGATGCGCGCGGTGGGTGTGATCTCGACCGGCGGCTCCACGTTCTGCAGCGGATCGCTGGTCAACGACACCAGCAACGACCACAAGATGTTCTTCATGACGGCCAACCACTGCGGGATCAATTCCGGCAATGCGGGCTCGCTGGTGGTCTTCTGGAACTATCAGAACTCCTTCTGCCGGACGCCGGGCAGCGTCCAGAGCGGGCAGGCGGGCGACGGCTCGCTCGCCCAGTTCCACACCGGTTCCTTCTTCCGCGCCGGGAATTCCCCTTCGGACTTCACGCTGGTCGAGCTCGACGATCCGCCGGTCCCGGCCTTCGACCATTTCTGGGCGGGCTGGGACCGTACGACCGGCGACTTCGTCTGCACCCCCGGGGCGCCCTGCGCGGGGATCCACCATCCGAACACCGATGAAAAGCGGATCACCTACGTGACGACCAACACGGCGACCACGAGCTCCGGCGGCACGACGTCGCCGGGTGACGGCACCCACATCTGGGCCCACTGGGCGACCGATCCACCCGGCCCGTTCACCGTGCCGGGCGTGACCGAGCCCGGCTCGTCCGGCTCTCCGCTCTACAGTGCGGCGGGCCGCTACATCGGCCAGCTGCACGGCGGACCGTCCGCCTGCGGCGCCACCGGCGACAACCTCTCCGACTACTACGGGCGCTTCAGCG
>Ga0134123_10002381_pt1 | contig 12316 bp, 12 predicted proteins | sample KB303_FD_96460 | JGI IMG/M metagenome (GOLD analysis project Ga0134123, IMG submission 96460) | Terrestrial soil microbial communities without Nitrogen fertilizer from Kellogg Biological Station, Michigan, USA - KB3-0-3 | ecosystem: Environmental > Terrestrial > Soil > Unclassified ...
ACAGCTCGCCCGGCGGCCCGACGCGGCCGACCAGCCGCGCGGAGGCTTCGAGGTCGTGCGCCTCGTCCGCGTCGAGGGCCAGCACCAGGCCGCCCGGCCGTCGAAGGCCGCACGGCATCCGCTCTCTCTCGACCATCGTGATGAGGGCGTCGAGGCTCGCCGCCGTGTACTGCCACAGCTCGAGCGTGCGCGCCTCGCCGAGGCTCGCCGCCACGTGGACCGGATGGTCGGCGGTGCCACGGATGAGAAAACCGGCGCTGCGGCCGGTGGCGCCCTCGCCGGGGCGACGGCCGTCCAGCACGACCACGCGCGCGCCGGCGCGCGCCAGCACACCGGCGGCAACGCATCCAGCAATGCCGGCACCCAGCACCGCGACGTCCGCATGCGCAGGCAACGGGGGGTCGCCGGTACCGGCGCGCACGGCCGTGAGCCAGAACGGACGGACGGGCGGCTCGCTGGTGACCACGCCGCGGGCGCGGCTCAGCGCACGGTGCCGGCCGGCGGAACGATCCAGTAGTAGACCGTGTGCGTGTCCTCGGGCAGCGTCACGACGATCGTCTTGAGCGGCGTCCAGTCGCCCATGTCGTAGTTGTGCGAGACCACCCGCGTGCCGGGCTTGAGATCCGACAGGAGCTTGGGCCGCAGGCGCATGTTGACGGAGGGGAGCAGGTAGAGCGTGACGACGGTGGCCTCGCGGAAGTCCGTCTGAAAGAGATCCTGCTGCACGAAGCGCACGCGATCGCTGACGCCGGCCTTGACCGCATTCTCGTTGGCTTCCTTGACCCGCTCGGGATCGATGTCCACCCCCACGCCGCGCGTGCCGAACTTCTTGGCCGCGGTGATGACGATGCGACCGTCACCGGAGCCCAGGTCGTACAGCACGTCATCCTTGCCGACGTTGGCGACCGAGAGCATCTCGGCCACGACCCGATCGTCGGTCGGCACGTACGGGACTTCCGGGCGCTGCTGGGCGGTCGATGTGGTGACGCAGGCCAGCAGCAGGATCAGCAGGACCGCCGGGACTCGGCGAAGCCGCATGTCAGGATCCTCCTTCGGGATTGGGCGACGCGACCGGACGAACCGGCCGACCGCCCGTGAGGACGAGCAGCACGATGCCGAGCGCCAGCACGCTGGCGCCGACGAGCGCGCCGGGACCGGCATAGGCCAGGCTGGCGTACACGAGGTAGCCGCTGCTGGCGCAGAAGACCAGGGGCGTGAGCGGATAGAACGGAACCCGGAACGGGCGCGGCCGGCCCGGATCGCGCCAGCGCAGCACGATGAGGCCGACGCCGGTGAGGAACAGGAAGAGCCAGAACACGGGCGCGGTGTACTCCACCATCGTCTCGAAGCCCCGCCGGGTGAGGCCGCCGACGGCGACCAGCGCCAGCGCCACCACGCCCTGGGCCACGAGCGCGTTGGCCGGCGTGCCGGAGGCCTTGCGCCACCGACCGACGAAGGCGAACGCGTTGAAGTCACGCCCCAGCGCGTAGCACGTGCGGGCCCCCGTGAAGATGGCCGCGTTGGCCGCGGTCAGGCTGGAGACCACGACGAGCACGCCGATCAGGCGCGCGCCGTTCTCGCCGAGCGCGCGGTGCACCACGTCCGAGGCCACGGCCTTGGAGGTCGCCACGCCGTTGACGCCGAGCGCGGCCAGGAAGGTCCAGTTCACCAGGAGGTAGAGGGCCGTGATGAACACGAGGCTCGCGACCAGCGCGCGCGTCATGGTGCGGCCGGGGTCCTGGACCTCACCCGAGAGATAGGCCGCCTCGCTCCATCCGCCGTACGTGAGGAGCACGAAGACCATCACGAGGCCGAGCGCGGTGGTGGAGGAGGGCACGGCCGCGGTCAGCGGGGCGGCGTCGGCCGGCGCGGCCAGCAGGCCGGCCACGACCACGAGCAGGATCCCGCCGACCTCGATCGTCGTGAGCACGTTCTGGGTGCCGGCGCCGTGCCGGACGCCGGCAAGGTTCGTCGCCGTCAACACCACCACGGTGAGCGCGGCGTACAGCGGAGAGGCCAGCGGCGTGAACGGTCCACCGAGCGGCAGCATCTGGGCGGCGTAGTCACCGAGGACGAACGCCAGCAGCGCGATGGCGCCGGTCTGCACGACGCTGAGCCGCGCCCACGCGAACAGGAAGCCCACGCGCCGCCCGAAGGCACGCGTCAGATAGTGATAGTCGCCGCCGGTGCTCGGGTACGCCGAGGCCATCTCCGCGTAGCACAGAGCGCCGATCAGCGAGAGCAAGCCGCCGGCCAGCCAGGCGAGCAACACGAGCCCGACGCTGCCCGCGTGCTCGGCCACCACGGAAGGCGTGCGGAAGATGCCGACGCCGACCACCGTGCCCACGGTGAGACCGACGACGTCGCGAAAGCGCAGCGCCGTCCGGAGCGCCGGCTCGTGCGCGGGCTCGGGCCTCGACAGCGTGGGACGCGGAAGTGACACACTCATCGCGGAACTGGGGATCTCATTCGAGCGAGCGGAGCACATCCTGACACAGGGGCCGGAGCGCGGCAACCCGAGCCGACGGCGCGCGAAACCCCTTCAATTCGGCGACGCGTTCTGCGAAGCTCGCGCGGAAGGTCGAGGGCCATGAACCAGACGACGGCCGTTCCCGACGTCGCACTCCAGGTCGCCGAGCGTCTGCGGACTCTGAACGGCGTGGCGGCGGTGGTGCTCGGCGGCTCGGTGGCGCGGGGCGACGCCGACACGCGCTCCGACGTCGACCTGGGTCTCTACTACGATCCCGCGCGCCCCTTCGCCATTCCCGCCCTGCGCGAGATCGCGCGCGAGCTCGACGATCGTCACGCGACGGATCTGGTGACCGACTTCGGCGGCTGGGGGCCGTGGATCAACGGGGGCGGCTGGCTGGTGATCGGCGGCGTCCGGGTCGACTGGATCTACCGCGACCTCGCTCGGGTCGGCGGCGCGATCGCCGACTGTCGAGACGGCCGGTACACCTCCTACTATCAGGCGGGCCACCCGCACGCGTTCCACACGCACATGTACATGGCCGAGGTGCACCACGGCCACGTGCTGGTCGATCGTCAGGGCGGCTTCGCCGCGCTGCAGGCGCACACGGTGCCGTATCCGCCGCGGCTGCGCGAGGCGGTGGTCCAGCGCAACGTCGGGGAAGCGCAGTTCGCCCTGGAGAACGCGGCGAAGGCCCCCGCGCGCGGTGATGCGTTCTACGTGGCCGGATGCCTGTTCCGCTCCGCCGCCTGCCTGGTGCAGGCGATCTTCGCGGTGAACGGCCGCTACTTCCTCAACGAGAAGCGCTCGGTGGCCATCGCCGCCGGCCTGCGCATCCGTCCCGAGCGTTTCGCCGAGACGATCACCGACGTCCTGGCCGCGACGGGCCGGACTCCCGACGCGCTCGAGCAGAACCTGACACGCATGGAAAACCTCGTCCGCGCCACGCGGACGATCTGCGGACTGCGCACCTGACGCCGCCGACGGCTCAAAAGGGTCCGGATGCGAGGCGGCGCCCGCGGGCCGCGCGCGAGGCGTACTCCCTGTACGTCGAGCGCGCGGACGCGGGCGCCAACGAAGCAGATGGGCCCTTTTCAGCCGTCGGCGAGGCTAGCCGACGTACTGGCGGAAGAGCTCGATCGTGCGCTGGCGGGCTTGACGCGAGCTCGGCTCGTGGAACGAGCCGCGCTCGTCGCAGCTGAAGCCGTGGCCGGCCGGATAGATGTGCATCGGGATCTTCGGGTGCTGCGCCTTGATGCGATCCCAGTGGTCCTTGGGGATCGACTGGTCGGTCTCGCCGAAATGGAACATCACCGGGCACTTGGGCTGCTCGCCGGCGGTGTCGGCCACGCCGCCGCCGTAGAACGACGACGCGGCGGCCACGCCGTTGATCCGCGTGGCGGCCAGCCACGCGATCGTGCCGCCGAAGCAGTAGCCGACCACGCCGACCTTGAGCCCGGACTTCTGCAGCTCCTTCACCGCGGCCTCGGTGTCGCGGACGGCGTCCTCGAGCTGCAGCTTGCCACGCACCATGCGGCCCCGCTCGATGTCGGCGGGCTGATAGCCGGTCTCGAAACCGCGCTCGACGCGATCGAAGAGGGCGGGCGCGAGCGCCACGTAGCCGTCGGCCGCGAAGCCGTCGGTGACCTTCTTGATGTGCGAGTTCACGCCGAAGATCTCCTGCACCACGACGATCCCGCCGCGCGGCGTGCCGGTGGGCATCGCGCGGTAGGCCGACAGGCGGTGGCCGTCCTCGGCCGTCAACGTCAGCATCTCACCCATGGAATCCTCCTGAGTAGGCTTGGAACCGGCCCATGCAATCACGCCCGGCGACGCTCGGCAAGCGGCGGGAGCGTCCGGGCCGGCTCAGCGATCCCAGACGACGGGTTCGGGGGTGAGCGTGATGCCGAAGCGCGCCTCGACGGCGTCCTGCACGCGGCGCGCGAAGGCCAGCACGTCGTGCGCCCGCGCGCCCTCGTGGGCCACGATGGCCAGCGTGTGCTGGGTGGAGAGCCCGACGGCGCCGGCGCGCGTGCCACGCGTGAAGCCGGCTCGCTCGATGAGCCACGCGGCCGAGAGCTTCACGCGGCCGTCGGGCTGCGCCCAGCGCGGCATGGCCGGATCGCCGGCCCGGGCGGTGACGCCGTCGGCCTCGGCGGGGCGGAGGATCGGATTCAGGAAGAACGAGCCACACGAGTGACGGTTGGGATCGTCGGGATTGTCGAGGACCATCGACTTCGATCGACGGATGGCCAGCACGGTCTCGCGCACGTCGGCGACCGTCGGCCGTCCAGCGCCGCGCGTGGCGAGGTGGCGCTGGACGTCGGCGTAGCCGGTGGTCGGCGCGCCGCCGGGCCGCAGCCGGTAGGTGACGGCGAGCACGACCCAGCGCCCGGGCTGCCCGCTCTTGAACACGCTGTCGCGGTAGGCGAAGCCGCACTCGCCCGTGGGCACCGTGATGATCTCGCCGCTCTTCGTGTCGAGCGCGCGCACGGCCGTGATCGTGTCGCTCACTTCCTGCCCGTAGGCGCCGACGTTCTGGATCGGCGTCGCACCGACCAGCCCGGGGATTCCGCTCAGGCATTCGAGCCCAGCCCAGCCGCGCTCCGCCGCGGTACGCACGACACCGTCCCACGGCTCGCCGGCGTCGGCGGTCAGCTCCACCGCGCCGTCGACCTCGCGCGTCCGGATGCCGCGCAGCGCGATCCGCACGACCAGCGCGTCCACGCCCGCGTCGCCCACGACCAGGTTGGAGCCGCCCCCCAGCACGCGGAGGTCGGCGCCGCGCTCGCGCGCCCAGGCCAGTGCCGCCTGGACCGTCGCCTCGTCTGTGGCCGACACGAACCAGCGCGCCGTGCCGCCCACGCCGAGCGTGGTCAGCGGTCCGAGCGGGATGTGCTCCTGGACCGTTAGCACTGTCGTCATGGCAGCACTGTCGTCACGGCATCAGGCGCGTGGCCTGCCAGAGCCCGCCGCCGTAGCTGTCCGCACTCGATGGCGTGAGCGTGCGGGTCCAGCGGGCGCGATCGTGGACGCGCGCCGGCTGGCCCACCCAGAGCTCGACACGTTCGGCCCACACGCGGTAGCCGCCCCAGCGCGATGGACGGGGGACCTCGTCGCCGGGACGATCCGCCTCCGCCACGCGAGCGAGCAGCTCGGCTCGCGAGCGGACCGGCTGGCTCTGCTGGCTGGCCACGGCGGCCACGCGCGCATCGCGCGGGCGGGTGGCCCAGTAGCGATCGGAATCGGCGTCGGGTGCCAGGGTCACCGGCCCCTCGACGCGGACCTGACGCTCGAACGCGGCCCAGTGAAAGACCACGACGGCGCGCGCATTCTTGGTGAGCTCGTGGCCCTTCTCGCTCTCGCGATCGGTGTAGAAGACGAGCCAGCCGGCGCGCGCGTCGAAGCCGCGGCAGATCACCATGCGGGCCGCCGGCCGGCCGTCCGGAGTGACCGTGGCCAGCGTCATGGCGGTGGCGTTGCGCGACGCGGCGGACGCCTCGGTCAGCCAGGCCTCCAGCAGCGGCAACGGATCGTCGGGCAGGGGCTCGGGCAAGGACTCTTTCATGGGTTCGCGGTACCAGTTTATGCGGGTGGGCCTGCCCGTTTAAAGTAACGCCACCATGACCACAGGCGAGCAGGACCTCGACGCGTTGATCGGGCGGGTACGCGGATGGATCGCCACCGCGCAGCGGGTGGTGGCGCTGACGGGCGCTGGCATCTCCACGGACTCCGGCATCCCTGACTTCCGGGGCCCTCAGGGGGTCTGGACCAAGAACCCGGAGGCCGAGAAGCAGGCGACCATTCAGCACTACGTGGCCGACCGTGAGGTCCGCAAGCGCGCCTGGCGCAGCCGGCTGGAGCTGAGCGCACGCCAGGCGGAGCCCAACGTCGGTCACCACGCGCTCGTCGCGCTCGAGCGCCGCGGCAAGCTCGACATGCTCATCACCCAGAACGTCGACGGCCTGCACCTGGCCGCCGGCTCCGCGCCCGAGCGGGTGGTCGAGGTGCACGGCACCACGCGCGACGTGGTCTGCCTGGCGTGCGGCGAGCGCGCGGCCATGGAGCGGGCGCTGGCTCGCGTGCGCGCCGGCGAGGACGATCCGCCGTGCCGCACGTGCGGGGGCATTCTCAAGTCGGCGACGATCTCGTTCGGTCAGTCGCTCGTCCCGGACGATCTGCGTCGCGCCGAGCGCGCCTCCCGCAACTGCGACCTGATGCTGGCCATCGGCACCAAGCTCTCGGTGTTCCCCGTCGCCGGCTGTGTGCCGGTGGCCAAGGAGTCGGGCGCGCGCGTCGTGATCGTCAACGCCGAGCCGACGGACATGGACACGCTCGCCGATGTGATCCTGCGCGGGTCGATCAGCGAGATCGTTCCGAGGCTCGTCGCGGAGAGCTAGCGGCCCGGTACTGCTCTCGGAACGGTCAGCCCAGGCCGCACTGCCTCGGGAGACAGCACTCCCGTCCATCGTGAGCCTCGTGCCCACCTGCCCGTAACTGGCTGAATTGATGTTCAGTCCGACCGTCCGCCCTCCGATGACGCGGTGTGGCATACGTGCTGCAACCCAAACGTCTCGATGTCGTCGTTGGCCGGTAGGGGCGCCGCGGTCAGATGGCCGTTGGCCGCCGGCATACCGGGCGCCGCCCGGGATCGCGACGGCGCAGGAGGAGAAGGCAATGCGAGAGAGTGAAGACTGGACGGGAGCGCTCCCGGGGATCTGCCTGGGACTCGGCGGGCTCGCCGCCGTGGCGCTGCTGTCCGCGGCCGCGTTCGGGCCCGCGACGATCACCGGATTCAGGGCGCGGGACACCGCGACGGTCGATGCGGAACTGTCGTGGAAGGACTATCTCGACGTCGTCGACGAGGCGCTCATGCGCGGCGACGTCAGCGATGCGGTTCGCTCGTGGCAGGACGCCTACAGCGTGGCGCTGGCCAGCCGACGCTGGGAGGCATTGCTGGCCGCCGGTGAGACGTTCGTGCGGATCGGCGAGGCCAGCGGCCGGGTCGACGGAGCGCGACCGAACGCGCGGTACGCGTACATGGCCGCGCTCATGCAGGCCGAGCGGCAGCGGTCGGTGCCCGGCGTGCTCGCCATCGGCCGCGCATTCGCGGCGCTTGGAGATCCGGAAGTCGCCGCGTACAGCGAGCGCATCGCCGCCGCGCTGGCGGCAGGGCCGGTGCGGCGATGAGCGTGCCGTCCCGCTGCCTGGCCCTGATCGCGCACGACAACCGCAAGGTCGATCTGGTCGCGTGGGCGACGTTCAACCGCGACACACTCGCTCAGTTCACGATGGTGGCCACGCGTCACACCGCGCGGCTCATGCGCGACAAGGGCGGGCTGGAGGTCGAGGTCCTCCTGAGCGGTCCGGAAGGTGGCGACGCTCAGATCGCCGCCCGGGTGGCGACGGGCGCGGTGGACGCCGTCTTCTTCTTCGTCGATCCGCTCACCGCGCAGCCGCACGATCCCGACATCCGGGCGCTCCTGCGCGTCTGCAACGTGCACAACGTGCCGCTGGCCACCAACGTGGCGTCCGCCGATCTCATCATCGCCGCGCTATCGGACGCCGCCGGCCGGCGCGCGCTCTCCGTACCCGCCGGTTGATCCTTTCCGGCGCGCCCCGGGGCTGACGTACAATTCTCGTGGCGATGTCCGGGTTCGAAGAGGTCAACTACTACTTCCGCAAGGCCGCGCGCGTGATGGACCTGTCCACCCGCGTCGAGCGGATGCTCGTCACGCCGTTTCGCGAGGTCAAGGTCGACGTCTCCATCACGCTCGACAACGGCGATCTGGGGACGTTCATCGGCTACCGGGTCCAGCACGACAACACCCGGGGCCCGATGAAGGGCGGCCTGCGCTACCACCCCACGGTGGACATGGACGAGGCGCAGGGCCTCGCCTCGCTCATGACGTGGAAGACGGCGGTGGTCAACCTGCCCTTCGGCGGCGCCAAGGGCGGCATCGCCGTCGATCCCAAGACTCTGTCCCCCCGCGAGCTGGAGCGGCTCACGCGGCGCTTCGTCCAGCAGATCCACGACATCATCGGGCCGCAGCGCGACATTCCCGCGCCCGACGTCAACACCAACGCGCAGGTCATGGCGTGGATCATGGACGAGTACTCGCGCATGCATGGCTTCTCGCCGGCGGTGGTGACCGGCAAGCCGGTCGATCTCTTCGGCTCGCGGGGTCGCGAGGAGGCCACCGGGCGCGGCGCGGTGATGGCGCTCGAGGAATACCTGCGCGACGCCGGCCAGGGGGACGTGCGCGGCAAGACGTTCGCGGTGCAGGGCTTCGGCAACGTGGGGTCGTGGACCTCGCGCTTCCTGCACGAAAAAGGCGGCAAGGTGGTGGCGGTGTCCGACGTGGGCGGCGGCGTGTTCAACCGCGCCGGGCTCGACATCCCCCGCCTGGTGGAGCACGCTCGGACGACACGCTCGGTGGCCGGCTTCCCGGAGACCGAGGCGATCACCAACGAGAACCTGCTGCTGCTCGACGTGGACGTGCTCGTGCCGGCCGCGCTGGGCGGCGTGATCACCGACGACAACGTCAAGGACGTGCGCGCGCGCCTGGTGCTGGAGGCGGCCAACGCGCCCACCACGCCCAAGGCCGACGAGATTCTCCATCAGCGCGGCGTCGTGGTGCTGCCGGACATCTTCGTCAACGCCGGCGGCGTGACCGTGTCGTACTTCGAGTGGGCGCAGAACATCCAGCAGTTCACCTGGGACGAGGAGCGCATCACCACCGAGCTGAGCCGGCACATGCGGGAAGCCTACGCCACGCTGTCGCGCCTGGTGCGCGAGCGCAAGGTCTCGTTCCGGACTGCGGCGTTCATCGTGGCGATCGGCCGGGTGGGCCGAGCAACTGTCCTGAGAGGAGTCTGAGGTGACCAACTCCGAGGCGGCGAAGATCGTGCGCACGATCCTGTGTCGCGGCCTCACCAACCAGCAGACCGAGCAGATCGTGAACGCGATGGTGCCGACGACGGTGACGTCCGGCAACACCGTGTTTCGCGAGGAGGAGCGCGGGCAGGGACTCTTCGTCCTGCTGGACGGCACGGTGGAGGTCGTCAAGGAGAGCGGCCCGGGCGGGGCCGTCATCATCGCCACCGTCGAGGCGCCCAGCGTGCTCGGCGAGATGAGTCTGATCACCGATCGGGCGCACTCGGCCACCGTCCGCGCCCGTACCAACTGCGAGTTTCGCCTGCTGACGCGCCCGCAGTTCGATCGACTCCTGCAAGGCGAGAGCCTCGCCGCCTACAAGGTGGTCGCCACGCTGGCCGACGTGATCGCCTGGCGCCTGAACCGGATGGACGAGAAGTTCGTCGAGCTCTCACGCCGCGGCGAGAACCCACAGCCGGTCGAGGAGCTCGCGATGTTCAAGCAGAAGCTGTTCAACGAGTGGAACTACTGAACCCGGAGGGGGACTTCGTCCCCCTTCCTGCCTCCCCCTAGACCAACTGCAGGATTGCGCGGGCGGAGCCCGCGCTCGAGCGTGGACCCATCGAACGCGTGAGCTTGGAGTTGATGCGCCACGCCGTGCGGATCGGCGTGGCGCGTTGCAGTTCGGCTAGTGGGCCGCGCTGGTGATGGGGGCGAGGGGGCTGCCGCGGTGGAGGAATTGGCCGAAGCCGGGTTTTTGGTGGAGACGGCCGTTTTCCAGGAGGGTCTGGCCGCGGAGGAGGGTCATCCAGGGGCGGCCGGTGGTCTTCCAGTCTTCGTAGAGGGTCCAGCCGGCGATGCCGTGGTGGTCGGCCACGTGGATCTCGCCCTTGGCGGCGGGGTCCCAGATCAGGAAGTCGGCGTCGGCGCCGACACGGATCGAGCCCTTGCGCGGGTGCAGACCGAACATGCGGGCCGGGTTCTCGCCGAGCACGCGCGCCATCCAGGTCAAGGGCAGGTTGCGCTTCACCACTCCTTCCGTGTAGACGAGCGGGACCAGCGTCTCCAGACCGGGGCTGCCGAACGGCACCACGGTGCCCTTCTCGTCCTGGAAGATGTTCTTCCAGCCGGACTCCTTCATCGCCTTCGGACGCGGCGAGTGATCGCTCGCCACCGCGGCGATCGGTCCCTGCGCCAGCCCCGCCCATAGCGCTTCGCGATCGCCGCCGGCGGCCGGGCGCAGCGGCGGGCCGATCTTGGCCAGCGGGCCCCAGCGCACCATCTCGTCCTCGGTGAGCAGCAGGTACTGCGGGCACGTCTCCGTGTAGACGCGTTGCCCGAGCGACTGGGCTTGCTTGATGCGCTCGAGGCCGAGCCGCGTGGAGAGATGCACCACGTAGACGGGGCAGTTGGTCATGCGCCCGATGAGGATGGCGCGGTTGATCGCCTCTTCCTCGGTCCAGTCGGGACACGTGGCGGGGAAGTCGGTCGGCTTGACGCGTCCCTCGGCCAGCGCGCGGTCCTCGAGCCACGAGATGACGTCCCCGTTCTCGCAGTGCAGCTGGCAAAGGCCGCCGTGGGCACCGATCAGCTGCATGGCGCCGGCGATCATCTCGTCGGAGCACATGCGCGTCTTGCGCTTCTTGTACGTCATGAAGAGCTTGAACGAGCTGACGCCGAGCTTGATCGCCTCCGGGATGCCCTCCAGGATCCATGGCTGGTTGCCGAGGATGAAGTGGAAGCCGAAGTCGAGGACGGACTGTGCGCTGATGTCCTCGCGCAGGCGATGGATGGCCTTGGGCAGCGTCTCGTGGTTGGCCTCGTCGGCCAGCACGAACGACAGGACCGTGCCGAGCCCGGCGTGGGCGGCGGCCAGCGGCCCGCGGCGCCAGTCGTCGTACTCGGGGCCGAGGTGCACGTGGCAATCGATGGCGCCCGGGAAGACGATCTTGCCGGTGGCGTCGATGGTCCGCTCCGCCGGCGGGAGATCCTCGACCGGCGCCAGCGCGACGATGCGCCCGTCGCGAATGCCCACCGCGGTGTCCAGCACCTCGACGGACGTGACGACTCGTCCGCCGGCGATCACGAGGTCGAGCCCGCGGGCGCTCACGACTCCACCGGCTCCCGGCTCGTACCCTCGTTGATCGGCCCCATCTGAGCCGCCGCGACTTTCACCTGGCGCGCCATGGCGTCCTCCTCCGGAGCCGTACGTTACCACTGCCACCGGCGCCCGGCCACGCCGGCGCGAAGCGCGATAGACTGGGGCCGGCCGCGTGACGCCAGCGTCGGCGCCGGCCTCGACAACGATGCATACGCTCGTGTTTCTCGACCCGGGCCACTTCCACGCCGCGCTCACCCTGCGCGAGCGCCACCCGCTCGTGCACGATCAGATCACGGTGTACGCGGGAGCCGCCGAAGGGCCGGGCGGCGGCCGCGAGCTCGACGAGTTCCTGAAACTGATCGAGGCGTTCAACCGCCGGCCGGAGCGCCCGACCGCGTGGGAGACGCTGGTGCGGACGAGTGACGATCCGCTCGCGCAGCTGCTGAAGGACCGGCCGGCAGACGTCGCGATCCTGGCTGGACGGAACGACCGCAAGATGACGCTGGCCCGCCGGCTCCACGACGCCGGGATCCACGTGCTGGCCGACAAGCCCTGGCTCACGCGCCCGGCGACGCTGTCCGACGTGCGCCACGTGCTGAGCGGTGGCGCGTGGGCCATGGAGATGATGAGCGGCCGACACGCCAGCACGGCCGGGGTCGCCAATCGAGTGGTGGGCGAGCGGGAGATCTTCGGCGAGTTCGCGCGCGGCGATGCCGCGATCACGCTGGCCAGCGTGCACCATCTGGAGAAGGTGGTGAACGGCGTCCCGCTGCGACGCCCGCCGTGGTACTTCGACGTGCGCGTCCAGGGCGACGGTATCGCCGACATCCCCACCCATCTCGTGGATCAGGCCCAGCGCTTCGTGGCG
>Ga0134123_10002388_pt1 | contig 12303 bp, 8 predicted proteins | sample KB303_FD_96460 | JGI IMG/M metagenome (GOLD analysis project Ga0134123, IMG submission 96460) | Terrestrial soil microbial communities without Nitrogen fertilizer from Kellogg Biological Station, Michigan, USA - KB3-0-3 | ecosystem: Environmental > Terrestrial > Soil > Unclassified ...
AGGCCAACCCGGGCAAGGTGAACTTCGGCTCTTCGGGCATCGGCGCGGCGGCACACCTCACCACGGAGCTTCTGAAGCAGACCGCTGGCATCGACATGGTGCACGTGCCGTTCAAGGGCACCGCGCCCGCGCTGCTGGCGGTGCAGGCCAACGACATCCAGATCCTGGTGGATGTGCCGAGCACGCTGATGCCGCACGTGCGCGGCGGCAAGATCAAGGCGCTCGCCATGTTCTCCAAGGAGCGCATCCAGGGCGCGACCGAGGTGCCGACCATGGCCGAGGCCGGCGGCCCGGCGCTCGAGTCGTCGACCTGGGTGCTGTTCATGGCGCCCGGCGGCACGCCGAAGGCAATCATCGATCGGCTGGCGTCCGAGACCGCGAAAGCGATCAACGAATCGGACATCAAGGACCGCTTCAGCCAGATCGGTATCGTGCCGGTCGGCAACAACCCGGCGCAGGCGCAGCAGTTCCTCGACGCCGAGGTCGCCAAGTGGGCCAAGGTCATCAACACCGCCGGCGTGAAGGCCGAACAATGAAAAAACTGATTCTTCTGGCGCTTCTCTTCTGCGGAAATGCATTCGCGCAACAGTGGCCGTCCAAGCCGTTGCGCTACATCGTCCCGTTCCCGCCGGGCGCGTTCAACGACACCCTCGCCCGCACGCTCGCCGCCGACCTGCCGAAGGCGCTCGGCCAGCCGGTGATCGTCGAGAATCGTCCCGGCGGCAACACCATCATCGCCACCGAGCTCGCGGCGAAGTCGCCGCCCGACGGCTACACGCTTTATGGCGCGGCGCTGCCCTTCTCGGTGATCCAGAGCCTGTACAAGACGTCGTTCGACGTGACGAAGGATTTTGCGCCGATCACGCTCGCCGGCGTGACGCCGAACCTGCTGGTCGCGAACCCCGGCGTGCCGTTCAACGACGTGAAGGGGCTGCTCGCCTTCGCGCGCGCCAACCCCGGCAAGCTGAACTACGCGTCGACCGGCAACGGCACCTCGAACCACCTGTCGTTCGAGCTGTTCAAGGCGATGACCAAGACCGACGTCGTCCATGTCGCCTACAAGGGCAGCGCCCCGGCGGTCACCGACCTCCTCGCCGGCCAGGTGCAGGTGATGTTCGACAACACGCCCAACGTTCTGCCGCACGTCAAGGCCGGGAAGCTGAAGGCGCTCGCGGTGTCGTCGAAGGCGCGTTCGCACTTCGCGCCCGAGATCCCGAGCGTCGACGAGGCCGGCGTTCCCGGCTACGACGTCAGCGTCTGGTTCGGCGTCCTCACCGTGGCGGGCACGCCGCCGGAGATCGTCAAGCGCCTGAACACCGAGATGGTGAAGATCCTGACTTCTCCCGAGGTCAAGGACCGCATCAGCAAGTCCGGCGTCGACGTCGTCGCCGGCACGCCCGAGCATTTCAGCGGCTTCCTCAAGGCCGAGGTGGCGCGCTGGGCGAAGGTGATCGGCGAAGCGGGCATCAAGGCCGACTGATGCCCCGCAAGCCGAAGCCCATCAAGTCCGATCTCGCCTGGTCGACGACCGACCGGATCGTCGTCCGCGGCAAGGACCTGCCCAACGAGATCCTCGGCCATCTCAATCTTGGGGACATGGCCTTCCTCGTTATCTTGGGAAGGGTTCCCGATAAAAACGAATCAAGGCTGTTCAACGCCATGGCGGTAACCCTCGTCGAGCACGGCATGACCCCGAGCGCGATCGCCGCGCGCATGACCTACGTCGGCGCGCCGGAATCGCCGCAGGCCGCGGTGGCCGCCGGGCTGCTCGGCCTTGGCAGCGTGTTCGTCGGCTCGATGGAAGGCGTGGCAAAGATGCTGTCCGAGAACGCCGAGATCGAAAGCATGAAGCGCGTCCCCGGCCTCGGTCACCCGATCCACAAGCCCGTCGATCCCCGCACGGTGCGCCTCTTCGAGATCGCGCGCGAGACCGGCTTCTACGGCAAGTACTGCAAGCGGATGGAAGAGATCGGCAGGAAGAAGAACCTGGTGGTGAACGCCACCGGGGCGATCGGCGCCCTCGCCTGCGAGCTCGGCATCGACTGGCGCGCGGTGCGCGGCATCGGCGTCATGGCGCGCGCCATCGGCCTGGTCGGGCACATCCTCGAGGAAGCGAAGGAGCCGATGGCGCTCGAGCTGTGGGAGCGCACCGAGGAAGAAGCCTCCGCGCACCTCCGGCCGAAGAAATGAATCTAGCCCGGGAAAACTTTCCGGAGCTTCGCGAAGCCGTCGCGCAGCTCTGCAAGCAGTTCGACTCGGCCTATTGGCAGCAGATTGACGAGAAGCGCACGTATCCCGAGAAGTTCGTCGAGGCGCTGACCAAGGCGGGCTGGATGTCGGCGCTGATTCCCGAGGAGTTCGGCGGCTCGGGCCTGTCGCTCACCGAGGCGACGGTGATCATGGAGGAAGTGACCCGCTCGGGCGGCAACGCCGGCTGCTGCCACGGCCAGATGTACAACATGAACACGCTGCTGAGAAATGGTTCTGTTTCTCAAAAACAAAAATATCTTCCCAAGATCGCGAGCGGCGAACTACGGTTGCAGGCGATGGGCGTCACCGAGCCCGGCGCCGGCACCGACACCACCAAGATCAAGACCTTCGCCGTGAAGAAGGGCGATCGCTACGTGGTCAACGGGCAGAAGGTCTGGACCTCGCGCCTGCAGCACTCCGAGCTGATGATCCTTCTCGCCCGGACTGCGCCGCCCTCGCAGAAGAAAACCGAAGGCATGTCGGTGTTCCTGGTCGAGACGAAGAGCAAGGGCCTCGAGGTGAAGCCGATCCGCAACATGGTGAACCACGAGACCAACCAGGTGTTCATCGACAACCTGGAGATCCCGGTCGAGAACCTGATCGGCGAGGAAGGCAAGGGGTTCCGCTACATCCTCGACGGCCTCAACGCCGAACGGATCCTGATCGCCGCCGAGTGCATCGGCGACGGCTACTGGTTTATCGAAAAGTCCACCAACTACGCCAAGGATCGCGTGGTCTTCGACCGGCCTATCGGCCAGAACCAGGGCATCCAGTTCCCGATCGCCGAGGCCTACATGGAGATCGAGGCGGCCAACCTCATGCGCTACAAGGCCGCCAAGCTCTTCGATGAGAAGAAACCCTGTGGCGCCGAAGCGAACATGGCCAAGCACCTCGCCGCCAAGGCCTCCTGGGAAGCCGCCAACGTCTGCCTGCAGACGCACGGCGGCTTCGGCTTTGCCGCCGAATACGATGTCGAAAGAAAGTTCAGGGAAAATCGCTTGTATTTGGTAGCGCCCATCTCCACCAACCTGATCCTCTCCTACCTCGCCGAGCACGTGCTCGGCCTGCCGCGCTCCTTCTAGGGCGCCGGTGGACGCGCGCTACCCCCACGCGGTCCGCGGGATCGTGCTGGTGCTCCTGGCGACCTGCTGCTTTGGCTGCCTGGACACCATGTCGAAGGTCCTGGTCGCGCACTACCCCGCCTCCGCGCTGGTGTGGCTGCGCTACGTGCTGCAGACGATCGTGATGGCGGCGATCTTCCTGCCGCGCATGGGAATGCGGCTGATGCGCACCTCGGCGCCCGGCCTGCAGGTCCTGCGCGGACTGATGCTGGTGGTGAGCAGCGTGGTGTTCGTGCTCGCCCTGCGGCACATGCCGATCGCGGAGGTCGCGAGCATCGTCTTCCTCGCGCCGGTCATCGTCGCCCTCGCCGGCGGCCCGCTGCTCGGCGAGCGCGTCGGCGCGCGTACCTGGATCGCGCTGGCCGGCGGCTTCACCGGCGTGCTGCTGATCATCCGCCCCGGCGGCAGCGCTTTCACCTGGTGGGCGTTCCTGCCGCTCGGCTGCGCCTTCATGTTCGCCGGCTACCAGATCCTCACCCGCAAGCTGGCCGGCCACGACGATCCGATCACCACGCTCTTCTATCCCGGCCTGATCGCCGTGCTCGTCATCCCGCCGATCTTCCCCGGCTCGATCACCGGGCTGCCCTCGGTGCCGCTCCACCTCGCGATGCTGGTCGCGATCGGCGTCCTGGGCGCGGTCGGGCACTTCTTCCTCATCCGCGCCCATGCCCTCGCCCCGGCGACGCTGCTTTCACCCTTCGGCTATGGGCAGCTCCTCGTCATCCTGGTCCTGGGCTTCGCCGTGTTCGGCGAGATCCCCGACGAGCTGGGGTTCACCGGCATCTTCCTCGTTGCCGGCTCCGGCCTCGCCCTGGTCCTCGCCGGGCGTAAACTCCGCGCGTAATGGCGCCGCGGTCATTCCCACTCAACGCCTGGTACGTGGCCGCATGGCCGCACGAGCTCACCAGGGGCGAAATCGTCGCGCGCACCGTGTGCGACCGGAAGATGGCGTTGTGGCGCACGCCGAGCGGCGCGGCGTCGGCTCTCGAGGATGCCTGCTGGCACCGGCAGATGCCGCTCTCCATGGGCCGGCTCGAGGGCGACAACCTGGTCTGCCGCTACCACGGCCTCGCGTTCGATTCGTCGGGGCGCTGCACGCGCATGCCCTCGCAGGACAAGCTCAACCCGAATGCCTGCGTGCGCTCCTACCCGGTGCTCGAGAAATACCGCTTCGTCTGGGTCTGGCCCGGCGATCCGGCCGCCGCGGACCCCGCGTTGGTGCCGGACCTGCACTGGAACGATGATCCCGCCTGGGAGGGCGACGGCGAAACGCTCTTCCTCAAGTGCGACTACCGGCTGGTCGTCGACAACCTGATGGACCTGACGCACGAAACCTTCGTCCATTCGACGAGCATCGGCCATACCGCCGTCGCCGAGACGCCGGCCAGGACGACGCACGACGAGCGCAGCGTGACCGTCGAGCGCTGGATGCCCGACATCGACGCCCCGCCCTTCTGGCGCACCCAGCTCGGCAAGCCGGGGAACGTCGACCGCTGGCAGATCATCCGCTTCGAGCCGCCGTGCACGATCGTCCTGGATGTCGGCGTGGCGCCGGTGGGCACGGGCGCGCTGCAGGGAGACCGCAGCCAGGGTGTGAACGGGCGCGTGCTCAACACCATCACGCCCTCGACCGCGACGACCAGCATGTACTTCTGGTCGCTGGTGCGGAACTACCGCCTGCGCGACCAGACGCGCACGACCCAGCTCATCAAGGCGAACGCGCGCATCTTCGAGGAGGACCGGGCCGTGCTCGAGGCGCAGCAGCTCGCGATCAGCGCGCGCCCGGACCAGCCGCTTCGCAACCTCAACATCGATGCCGGCTCGCTCTGGTCGCGGCGGATCATCGAGCGGATGATCGAGCGCGAATCCATCAAGGAGACTGCGTGAAGCGAGTCCTGATCGTTGACGACGAGGAATCGATCAGGCTCCTGTTGCAGCGGATCCTCAAATCGAACCCGGCGCTCGAAATAACGCTCGCCAGCGGCAGTGACGAGGCGCTGACGCTCGCCGCCGAGCGCGCCTACGATCTGATCCTGCTCGACCTGCTGATGCCCGGCGTCGGGGGGATCGAAGTCCTGACCCGCCTTCGCGGTGGATCGGCCAACGAGAAAACGCCGGTCATCATCGTCTCGGTCCTGGCGGACGAGCACACCAAGATGGCCTGCCAGTCAATGGGCGTCAGCGGCTACCTGGTCAAGCCCATCGACCGCGAAGCGGTGATCAAGGCGGTCGACGGAGCTATCTCGGCCGGCGGCCGTGCACCGCTAGCTCGGTAAGAGCCTCTCGCAGCCTCTCGTTGGTCCGGCGCAGGCGGTCCGCCATCACCGTCATCACGTGACGGGCGAATTCCGGCGACTCGCGCGCCAGGAGGTCGAACTGCTTCACGTCGACCGAGACGAGCTTGCACTCGGTGCCGGCGACCACGGTCGCGCTGCGCGGGGCGGAGCTGACCAGCGCCATCTCGCCGAGCAGCGCGCCCGGACCGGCGCTTTCGAGGGTTTCGCCGCCGACCGAGATCTCGGCGCGGCCCCAGAGCAGGACATACATGTGGCTGCCGGGCTCGCCTTCGGCGAACAGCACCGCGCCGCGCGGCATGGTGACGGCGTTGCGGGCTTTCCGGAAATGCGCGAGAACGTCCATTCGTGCCCCCCTAGATCCGCTGCGCGATCATTCTATTCGCCTGCACGAGGCGATCGATCAACACTTTCATGAAAGCCTTGTTGAAGCCCACCTGGCAGCCGTCGGTCGCGGCGTCGAGCGCCCGGGTCTTGACCTCCATGACGGTGATCTGGCCGAGCGAAGTGATGGTGGTGGTGCGCCGCTCGCCGCGGTCGGCGAAGTAGAGCAGCTCGCCGAAGCAGCCGCCGGGCTTGATGGTGGTGATGCGCTTGTCGAGCAGCGTCACCGACACCTCGCCCTCGATCAGCAGGAAGAAGCTGTCGCCCTGCTCGCCTTCGCGGATGATGACCGTGTTGGCCGCAATGGTATTCCATGTGCCGATGTGCACCACTTCCCACAGCGCGACGTCGCCGAAGTTCATGAAGAAAGGCATGCCGCGCAGCCGGTCGAACTTCTCGGAGTCGGACACCGCGTCGCCGGCGAGGCGCAGGCTGGTGAAGGCCCGGGAGAGGTCCTTGCCGAAATCGAGCCAGCTGCGGTAGCGCTCGGCCGGGTCCTTGGCGATCGCCTTGGCGACGATCCCGTCAAGGAGCGGCGGCAGGGCCGGCCGCATGGTCGACGGCGCGGGCGGCGGCACGTTCAGCACCGCGTGCGTCAGGCCGGCGTACGACGAGGCCTCGAAGGGCAGCCGGCCGGTGAGGAGGCGAAACATGGTGACGCCGAGCGAGTAGATGTCGGTCTGCTGGTTGAGCTTCTCCATGCGGATCTGCTCGGGCGACATGTAGGCCGGCGAGCCGACGCCGGTCATCTGCGAAGTCTCGAGGCCCTGGCGCTGCTGGAAGGCGGCGCCGAAGTCGCTCACCTTGGTCTCGCCGTCCTTCGACAGCAGGATGTTGCCCGGCTTGATGTCGCGGTGGATGATGCCGTGGTTGTGCGCGTACTCGAGCGCGCGGATGCACTTGAAGATGATCTCGACCACCTTGTTGAGCGGCAGCAGGTTGGCGACGCTGGAGTGCGCCTCGAGCGTCGTCCCGGGGACGTACTCCATCACCAGGTAGCTGCGGTCGGTCTCGATCACCGCGTCGTAGATGTCGACGATGTGCGGGTGGTTCAGCTTGCCGGCGAGCGAAGCCTCGGTCATGAACGACTTGTGCGTCATGCGCTCGGTCTCGGGGTCGGCGCCCTTGCCCGGCAGCAGCACCTTGATCGCCACCTCGCGGTCGGCGAACGGGTCGCGCGCCAGGTAGACGCGACTGGTCGCGCCGCTGCCGATTTCACGGAGGATCGGGTATTTCCCGATCGTCTCCTGCAGCTCGAACTTCACGCGCGCAGATGCTGCGCGATGTGCTGCAGCAGCTCGGACTCCTGGTAAGGCTTGCCGAGGAAGGCGTTGACGCCGAGCTCGGCGGCGTGGTTGCGGTGCTTCTCCGCCGTGCGCGACGAGATCATGATGATCGGGATGCCCTGCAGGCGCTGGTCGGCGCGCACGTTGCGCGTCAGGTCGAAGCCGTCCATGCGCGGCATCTCGATGTCGACCAGCAGCACGCCGGGCAGCGAGTCCTTCATCTGCTCCAGCGCGTCGACGCCGTCCTTGGCGAGCAGCACCCGGTAGCCTTCGCGCTCGAGCAGCCGGCTGGTGATCTTGCGCACCGTGAGCGAGTCGTCGACCACCATCACCGCGGGTATCGCGACCTGCGCCGCGGCGGCCTGCACCGGCTCGGGCGGTGCGGCGGCGGCGCGCATCCGCGCCGCGAGCTGCACCGGGTTCATGATCAGCACGATCGCGCCGTCGGCGAGCACGGTGGCACCGGCGACGCCGGGCAGGCGCGCGAGCTGCGGGCCGAGGTTCTTGACCACGATTTCCTCGTTGCCGAGCAGCTCGTCGACGTGCAGCGCGATGCGCTGGATGCCGCTGCGCAGCAGCAGCACCGAGTTGTAGGACTGGGCGTCGCTCGTCCCCGGCGTGCCGAGCAGGTTGCGCAACGAATGCAGCGGATAGGCGCGGTCCTGGAAAGCGACGCTCTGCCGCGCGTAGAGCTCGGCGAGCGCGTCCTCCTTCATCCGCATCACCTGCTCCACCATGGCCGAGGAAATCGCCACGATCGTCGATCCGGCGCGCACCAGCACCACCTGCGTAACGGCCAGCGTCAACGGCAGGTGGATGGCGAAGCTCGTGCCCTGGCCGCGGGTGGTCGCGATCTCGATCCGCCCGCCGATGGCGCTGATTTCGCTGCGCACCACGTCCATGCCGACGCCGCGGCCGGAGAGCTCGCTGACCCTGTCGGCGGTGGACAGGCCGGAGACGAAGATCAGCTGCGCGAGCTGCGCCTCGGTGGGCTCGCCCTCGGGCAGGATCCCCATGTCCTGGCCCTTCTTGCGCAGCCTCTCCAGGTCGAGGCCGGCGCCGTCGTCCGATACCACCAGCGCGATCTCGTTGCTCTCCTGGCGCAGCGTGATGCTGATCTTGCCGGTGTCGGGCTTGCCCGCGGCGATGCGGACCTCAGGCGCCTCCAGGCCGTGCGCGAGCGCGTTGCGCAGCATGTGCTCGAGCGGCGCGCCGATGCGCTCCAGCACGCTGCGGTCGAGCTCGACCTCGGAGCCCTCGATGGCGAGGTCGGCCTTCTTGTCGAGCTCGCGCGAAGTCTGCCGGACGATTCGGTAGAGGCGCTCGTTGAGGTTGGAGAACGGCACGGCGCGGATGCGCATCAGCCCCTGCTGCACCTCGCGGCTGATGCGCGCCTGCTGCAGCAGGGCGGCGTCGGTGTCGCCGACGTTCTTGAACAGCGCCTGCTGGATCGAGGCGATGTCGCTCAAGCCCTCCGTCATCATCCGCGTCAGTTCCTGCAGGCGCGTGTAGCGGTCGAACTCCAGCGGGTCGAAATCGCGGTCCTTCTCTTCCGCCACCGACAGGCGCGACTGCATCTGGCTGTCGGCCTGCACCTCCACCTCGCGCAGCTGGCCCTTGAGCCGGGCGATGCTGTCGTTCAGGTCCGAGAGCGCCTGCTTCACGCCGCGCAGCTCGGCCTCGACCCGCGAGCGGGCGATCGCCACCTCGCCCGACTCGTTGATCAGGAAGTCGAGCGTCTCGGCATTGACGCGCAGCGTCGCCGCCGGGCTGGGCAGCGGCGCGGCCGGGCGCGGCGCCGGCTCGGCGCGCGGCCCCGCCGGCGCCTTGACCGGCTGCGCGACCGGAGCCGGGGCGGCGGGCGCCGGCACCGCAGGCGCGGCCTCCTCCTCCTCGGGTCCGCCGGTCCCCATGCGCTCGACGTCGAGGCTGAGGCGGTCCATCTTGTCCTCGAGCTCGTCCCAGAGCGCCTTCGGGAAGGCGTTCTTCTCGAGCGCCTCCTCGACCTTGGTTTCCATGATGTGGCAGAGCTCGCCGAGCCGGATCGCGCCCGCCATCCGCGAGCTGCCCTTGAACGTGTGCAACACGCGGCGCAGCGAGTCCGAGACCTTGGAGTCGGCGGGGTTCGCCTTCCAGTCGCGCAGGTCGGCGCCGAGCTGCGGCACGAGCTGCTGCGCTTCCTCGAGGAAGATCGGCAGCAGCTGCGGGTCGATGTCGTCCCGCATGACGCGCTTGTCGCGCCCGGTTTTCTCCTGCTCGGGCTTTTTCCCCTCGGGCCCGCCTGAGGGCGCCTTCGGCTTGGGCGGCTGCTTCGGCTCAGGCTGCGGCTTGGCGTCGACCAGCGGCACCGGCTGCGCTTCGATGCGCATGATCAGCGCGCGCAGCTTGCGCATCGACTCCTCGTCCGGGGCCGGCGCCTGCTTCTTCGCCAGGCCTTCGACCATCCAGCGCAGCTTTGCGATCGCGGCCTGGACCGCTTCGCCGTCGGCGGCCGCGGTGGTGCGCGCGGAGAATCCGGTCCACTGCTCGAGGACGCCGGCGAGATCGGCAAGCGCAGGGAAACCCGCGGTGCGCGAGCTGCTCGCGAGGGTGTGCGCGGCGCGCATGAACTCGTGCGACGCCTCGGCGCCCGGCATCTGCCGCCATTCGCGGCACTGCGCCTCCAGGGTAGCGACGTGCCCCGCCGCCTCCTTGTAGTAGATGTCGAAGAAGTTGCGCGCCATCGACACGCCGCCGATGGTGGTGTCCTCGCTCGGCGGCGCGGGCGCGGCGGGCTCGTCGTTCAGGTGGGCGATGAGATCGACGAGGTGGCGCGCGTCGACCTCCTCCTTCAGCGCGCCTTCTTTCAGCGCCGCGACCCAGCCGGCGAACGCCTTGCTCGCCTGGCCGACGAGCTCGAGGAGCGCAGGCGTGGCCGGCTTCTTGGCTTCCAGCCAGTGGTTCATCGCCCGCTCGACTTCCCAGGCGGCTTCGCCGAGGTCCATCAGGCCGACCATGCGGCCGCTGCCCTTCAGCGTGTGGAAGCCGCGGCGGATGGTGGTGAGAGCCTCGCGGTCTTCCGGCCGGCTGCGCGATTCGGGCACGGTCTTGTCGATCGTCTCCAGCACCTCGCCCGCCTCCTCGAGGAAGATGGCGAGCAGGTCCTGGTCCACTCCGGCGCGTGCGTCCGGCTTGGCCGGTTCCTCGGGCGCCGCCTCGAATTCCAGCGTCGGCGCTTCCGCCTGTGCCGGCGCGGCGGATGCCGAGCCGACCGGCGACTTCATGCGCATCGTCGTGTCGAGCGATGGCGGCGCGTCGCGCTTCTCGTAGCGGCGGAAGAAGAGGTCGATCGCCTCCTCCGCCGGCTCGCGACCGTGGCGGCAGGGCTCGAGGAAGAAGCCGAGGCTGGAGAGGCCCTCGGCGATCCAGTCCATGTCGTCGGCGAGCGCCCGGTGGCCCTCCCTGCCGCAGGCGAGGATCAGCTTCTCGCAGATCGCCAGCGCTTCGGCGGCCCGGTTGAGGCCGAGCACCACCAGCGCGCCGTGCATCTGGCGCAGGTACGGTTGCAACTCCGGCAGCGTCGTCCGCTTGGAGGTATCGCGGGCGAAGGCGTCGAGCACCTGCTCGACGTGCTGCAGGTTGGCGAGGATCTCCTTCGCCACCTGCGAGCGCAGGTGCAGCGCGCCGATGCGCTCGGAAAGGTCGGGGCGCACGCCGGGCGGCGGCTCGCCGGTCGACTTGCCCATCGCCGCGTCGAGCAGCCAGCCGCCCATGATCGCGATCTGCTGCTCGAGGTCGGGCGCCGGGCTGGTGAAATTGTCGAGCACGTGCTCGACCAGCAGGAACGCCGAGGCCATCTCGATCACCAGGATCTGCGTCTGGCGCGGATAGGGATCGGGCAGCTTGCCCGCCACCAGGCCGATGGCGTCGAGCAGCTTGATCAGGTGCTGGTTGCCGAGGTCGCGCGCCTTGGCCTTGAAGGCGGTGACGCGCTCGCGGAACGGCGCCGCGGTCTTGTGCTCGCCGGAGACGTACTGCACCCAGGCGCGCTTCAGCGCGTCGAGCCGCGAATGCAGGTCGTAGAGCGCGACCTCGAGCCGCTCGATGTCGAATTCGAGGTGGATTCCCGGCCCCGCGTCGTGGCGCGGAAAGAGGCTGTCGATCTGGTAGAGCTGGCGCACGTCCTTCAGGCGCTGCGTCGCCGGCTTCGCCTTGCCGATGGCGTAGAGCAGCTCGCGCAGCAGGCTCTCGGTGACCGTCGCCGTGCCGCCGCGCATCTGCTTCTCGATGCGGTTGCCGAGCGCCTTGGCGGAACCGATCCAGTCGGCATCGCTCGTGCCTTCGATCGCGTCGAGGAAGCCGTGCGCCACCCACCAGATGCCCTGCGGATCCGGCAGCTGCGCCGCGATCTTGTGCAGCTGGTTGACCGCGCGGCGCATGTCGTCCAGGCCGGTGGGCGGATTGCGCAGCCAGGCGAGCAGCCCCTTCTGGAACAGCGCGCGCTGCTTCTGCACGAAGGCGGGAATCGCTTCCGGGGGCAGCGTCTTCGGCCGCCGGTGCGGCGGCGCCTTGACGGTGACGTCCGGAAAGAAAAGGTCCTTCTCCGACACGCCGGCGGCGCCCTTGAGCTGCGCGAGGTCGCGATACACCGGGAAGAGGCGCAGCGGCACGTCCGCCTGGCCGCGCGCCAGGTCGCCGACGAAATCCTTCAGCGCCAGTACCGCGCGGTCGATGATGCCCATCGCCGCGGCGCTCGGGCGCGCGCCGCTGAAGCCGGCGAAGCTGCCCTCGATGCTCTCGCAAACGAGCGTCGCGCCGTTCAGGCCCACCATGCGCAGCGCGCCGCTCACCTGGTGCAGGTGCTCGGGGCACGGGCGCAGCGCATCCGCGTCTTCCGGCGCGGCCGTGAACCGCGCGATGCAGTCGCGCACCAGGAGCAACGCCCGCTCGACCTCGGCGTTGATCCAGGAAAGGAGGGTCGCGTCAGCC
>Ga0134123_10002390_pt1 | contig 12299 bp, 8 predicted proteins | sample KB303_FD_96460 | JGI IMG/M metagenome (GOLD analysis project Ga0134123, IMG submission 96460) | Terrestrial soil microbial communities without Nitrogen fertilizer from Kellogg Biological Station, Michigan, USA - KB3-0-3 | ecosystem: Environmental > Terrestrial > Soil > Unclassified ...
GTCCTCGGCGGGCAGGAAGCCGCGGCCGAGCGCCGGCTCGACGCCCAGCGTGCCGAAGAACGGCTGCATCACCCGCGCCGCCACCAGCTGCGTCGGTTCGCCGCCGCCGAGCAGCGTCGCCTGCCGCCAGCCGTAGGCCGCGAAGCCGCTGAAGCTACGCGAGCGCGTGCCGTACTCCACCGCCTCGTTCTTCGACAACGGGCCGCCGCCCGTGCGCCCCGGCAGGTCGGCGTGCGACCAGAGGGTCACCAGCTCGTCGGGGTGCGGAAACGGCAGCGGCCGCAGCAGCACCGCATCGACGACGGCGAAGGTCGACGTCGCGGCGCCTATGCCGAGGCCGAGGGTGCCGACGGCGAGGAGGAGAAAGGCGGGGCGACGAGCGAGGCGACGCACGACCCCGGGGAGCGGCAAATGCACGCGCATGGAGGCCTCCCTTCGACGGAGGTACTACGGCACGGTGCGCCCGTGGTTACCGCGGCCGGCCCGCGCCGACCTCGGACCAGAAATCCCAGCCCGTGCGCTAACGCCGCCGAAGCGGCAGGCCTTCATCGTCCTTCATGTTCTCGGTAAACAGGAGGAGGACGTCCGCTGCCCACCAGACGCCGAAGCCGCCGAGAGTCAAGAGCTTGAGGAGACCGAGCGTCGGAGAGCCGACGTAGAAGCGGTCCACTCCAAGCCAGCCCAGGGTGATCGACAGCACGACTGCCGTCGTCCACTCGCGTCCGCTTCTGGCTTGGCGAGTGGCGAGGGCTGTCAGCCAGTCGTTTCCACCCTCAGGTTGGGAGCTCATTGGCTTGCGGAGCGTCGAGCAGCGGCATGTTCTTCGTGAACTCGTTGACGAGAGGGGACGCAAAAGATGGGTAGTTGATCACCACCTCCGAACCGCCCACGATCGGAGTCGCAGCGACGACCAGGTTTTGGAATTGCCGCAACTTCTGAATGACGAAGAAGTAATAGACCAGACCGGGTAGGACGAAGCAAAAGGTAGCCAAGATCGTCATCAGCATGTGGACCCACGGAATCGGCGGCATCCCTTGGAAGGTCGCAGTACGACCGGACTGACCGCTCGGGCGCCACTTCGTCGTACTGAAGTACTGAACTGCGCGAACGACAACGTCTTCGGGCGCCAGAGTCGTTCGAAAGCTGTAGACATGCTCTGCCATGGGAATCTCCTCCGTTGGGACGAACAGGCATCCCTACCGAGACGCCGTGAACATCTGTATGGACCCGGATGCACCCGTTTTGTTTGGGCAGCACAACAAACCGCTGCCCGACCGGGTCTACAGCCGCGGGGCGAGTCTCTCGGTCGTTCTCTTCGCATGGGGTGGGCGTGCGCATCGAGCTCCGACACTCGAACGGATCGCTGGCCGGACGTGGGGCCCGCCGCACCATCAGCGTTTCCGTTTTGGCGTTCGTCGTCGTCGCGGCGGTGGCGGCGCTGGCTTGGCTCCGCCTCGTGAGGGCCGAGCCGCAGCGCCCCGCCGAGCCTCCCCGTGCGCCGGCGCCCTCGTGGGATGAGGTGCGGACGCGATGCGGTCCCACCGTGGCGCGCGTGACGAGCCGCTTTCGCATCACGACACCGGCCCTCGGTGCCGCATGGGGCGGCACCGCCGCCGGCTCGGGAGTGCTCATCCGGCCCACGCTCGTGCTCACCTCGTCGCACCTGGTGCAGCCGTGGCGCCAAGCGGTGCCGTATGCGTGGGAGGGGATCGCGCCCCGCAACCGACTCGGCGGCAGCCTGGAAAGCGTCTCCGTGCACCTGCCCGGGCAGGAGCCGGTCCCTGCAACCCTCTTCGCGATCGCCGGCGCCGCCGACCTGGCGCTGCTGCAGATCACGGCGCGTCCCATCGCGCCTCTCACGCTCCGCGGCTCGGAAAGGCCGCTGCGCGTCGGCGAAGAGGTCGCCGTGTTTTTCCACCATGCTCCGCCGGGAGCCGCGCTCCAGGCACTGGCGGCGACGGCGGTGGCCGAAGCCCGGCCGGCGCCGCTGGCCGCTCCCTCCTTCTTCACTGCGCGCGTCGTACTCATCGAACGCGACGAGCGGGGGCGAGCGCGCCGAGCGGCGCTCGATCTCTCCGACTCCACCGCCGGCGGCGGCGGCGCGGTCGTCGACCGTCGAGGAGCTCTCGTCGCCCTTACGAGAGCGCGCTTCGCCGCTGCGGGAGCCATCCGCCTCGAGGGCCACTCGTTGCCAACCAGTCGTTACGCAGCCGGCACCGTCGAGGTCGTCTCGCTCGCTCAGATCGCCGATTTCCTGAGCCGTGCCGGGGTTCTTGCCAAGCCTGGCACCGGCACCTTCGCCGCGCCTTGACCGCTATCGCAAGAAGCAGCAGCAGAGGGCGACGAGCAAGGCGGCCGGCATCCGCCTCGCTCGCCGCCGAAGGGAACCGATCAAGTCGCCCTCAGCGGGCGAACAGCCGAGCCACCGGGCACTGCGGTCCGCTCCACAGGCTCCGATTGGGCGCCAGCCCGAGGAGAGCCAGGAAGGCGGAGTCGGAGTCCGCGGGGCCTGGCGGTCGCGGCGTGCGCGGGCCGTAGACGTAGCCGGGCACCGGCCGGCGATTGCGCGGCGGCGGGAACTCGGCGAGGTCGTAGAAGAGCTCGAAGTGGTGGTCGATGACCGGCGCTGCCGCGTCGTGCGCCTCGCCGTGCTCGACGCCACCTTCGAAGCCGTGCTCGGGCAGGTTGATGACCGCCACCTCGACGAGGCCGCCGTTGCAGCTCGCCGGCGCGAGATCCATGGCGCGACGCGCGCCGGTCGCGGCGTTCTTGTCCTCCAGCCGCACGCTGCAGCCGGCGACGGGGATCTCGACCATCACGCGATCGGCCAGCGCCTGCGTCGGCATGCCGAGATCCACTCCCGCTTCGAGCTCGCGGGCGGTGGCGAACTGGAACCCGACGACCTCGTCGGTGAAGCCGGAGAGCCGCTGCGCCTTCACGGTGCCCGCGGCGAGGCGCATCAGGGCGACGGTGCGCCCCTTGTCGGGCATCTCGAGCAGCGTCGGGTCGACGACCACGTTCCGGCCCAGGATCGCCGAGAGGTCGGCCACCTGATCGAAGTCCGCCGGGTCCGCGGCGGCGGCAGGGCTCGCGCCGGTCCCGCGTTTGGCCGCCGAGGCGCCACGGACGATGTGGAACGGCGCCGCGGCGCCGCGGCCCCCTTCCGGCAGCACGATCCGCAGCTCCGACTGGTCGAGCACCCAGCTGCCGCCGCCGGCGAGCGCGCGGTGGAGCTTGTCGCCGCGCTCCGCCGGCGAGGAAGCGCTGGCGTAGACGACGTCCGCCACGGCCCCTTGCTGGGTCGCGCAATCGCCGTCGCAACGGTCGGCGCGCACCATCAGCAGCGGGTGGTGCACCGGCAGCATCTCGCCGTCGGAAGCGACGTAAGGCTGTCGGGCGTCGACGAGCAGCACGGTCATCTTCTGTCCGCTCGGGTCGGGAACGAAGGCGACCAGACCGACGAAATAGATACGCAACAGGAATCCCATCTCCTAATCCTCCTTTTCTGCCCCTCGCAGAGAGGCGTGACCGACCACCTCGAACGCTGCCCACGCCTGCGGCTGCTGCAGCACCAGCCGCTTGCCGTGGAGCAGCTCCTTCTGCGCCGCCTGCAGCGCGGCAGGAGCGTCCTTGCCGGCGAGCAGGTGGCGGTGGAATGCCTCGGCAACCTCGACCGCCACCGGATCGTCCACCTTCCAGAGCGTGCCGACGACCGCCGGGATGCCGGCACCGATCAACGGCCGGACGAGCGCCGCGACACCCTGGCCGCCGGCCGCCTGTTCGCCCGCCGAGCTGCACGCCGAGAGGAAGACGAGCCGCGTGCGGCCCGGCGGCCGCGCCAGCAGCTCGCTGGCGTAAAGCGCGCCCGACTCGCCGCGCTCGCCGGGCGCGAGCACCAGGTACGCCGCCCACGGATGGCCGATGGCGTGACCGGCGAAATGGACTACCGAGTGGTGCCCCAGCTCGGCGAGGAAACGTTCCTTCGTCGCCTCCTGCGGCGTGAGCACCCGCGAGCGCGCGTAGAGCGCGGCCACCGCGGCGCTCTCCGCGGCGGCGCCGCCGAGGCGCGGCAGCCGCGGGAACTCGGCGGCATCGAACGCCGGATCGCCGACGGCGAGCACGCTCTCCGGCTCCTCGCGCGGCAGCTCGCGGTCCCGCGAGACCGCATAGACGTAGAGGGTGGCGCTCGGCGCCGCGGCGAGTGGATGGTCCTCGATCCAGTAGCGGTGAGCGGAGCGGTCGTAGAGCGCCGCGAACGGCACGCCGTGGAGCGCACCGTCCGCCACCACCACCACCTGCTCGCCCGGCCGCAGGCGGGCGGCGAAGGGCGTCACCAAGCGGTCGAACAGGGTGGCGAGCGTTTCGCGCAACCGCTCCGGCGGCGTCTCCTGCGAGCGCAACGCGGCGGCGAGCGCGGTCGCCATCGCGGTGACCTCGCGGCTCGGTTGGTCGCCGACGAAGCGCACTCCGTCCCGCCCCAGGACCCAGGTGAGCAGCCGGCCTTCGGCGAAGGCGTATTCGACGAGCACCGTCCGCTTCGGCAGGCGCGCCAGCAGCTCGCGCGTACCGAGCGGGCGAGCCGGTCCGGCAAAGAGCGCCTTCACTCCCGGCTGCAACGCCACCGGACCGCGCAAGAGGTCGAGCACCTCGCGCGCGCGTGCCTTCTCGGCGACGTCGAGCGCTTCGTCCAACTTGCCGGCTGCGTACAGCCGGTGGATCAAGCGGTCGAAGGGGCGCCGGCGCGAGCCGAAGTAGGTCGGCCACAGACGCTCCTGATCGCCGCCCAGCCGGTGCTCGAGCGTCGACTCCCATTCCCCCTCGAGCAAGTCGACGGCATCGCGCAGCGCCCGCTGGACCTCCTCGCCGCGGTCATGGCCAGCGCGTCGGGCCGCTGCTTCCAGCGCCTCGGCGCGCTCGACGTGCAGGGCCGACAGGTAGACGGACACGCCGATGCGGCGCGCCTCGCCGATGGCGGCGTCGAAGTGCGCACGCGCCGCGTCGGGATCGTCGGCCAGGGCGGCGCGGCCCTGAAGCTCCTCGAGCCTGGGCACGATCGCCTGACGAATGCGATCGTCGGGCGCGTCGCGAACGAGCTCCCAGGCTTCCTGCAGGGAGGCCTCGGCGTCGTCGTCGCGGCCGGCCTCGAGCGCCACGGTGGCGTTGAGGCGCAGCGCCTCGGCGAGCCAGAGCTGGTTGCCGGCGCTGCGCGCCTCGGCGACGGCTTCGTCCTGGAAGAGACGCGCGACGTTCACCCAGCCGCCGTTGAGCGCGGCGTCCGCCGCCGTGCCCCACACGACCGGCCGCCGGGTGAGGTCTTCGAGACCGACGACGCCCTGGAGCGCGCGCCGGCGGATGCTCCAGGCTTCCTCGCGCTGGCCGACGTCCTCCAGCATCTCGGCCAGCCGGGCGTCGGTGTTGACGCGGTTGGAGAAGTCGCCGGCCCGCCCGTAGAGCGCGGACGCGCGGCGGTAGGAGGCGACCGCGTCGAGCGGCCGGCGCAGCTGCATCTCGGTCGTGGCGCGCAGCCAAGCCGCGCGCGCGGCGACGGCGGGATCGAGGCTCGGCAGCCGCTCGATCGCCACGACCGCCTCGAGTGCTCGCTCGAACCGGTTCTCGAGCAGGAGGCAGGTCACCTGCTGCAGCTCGGCCTCGACGGCGAACGGGCTTCCGCCCCTGGCGAGAGCGTGCGCGGCGCTGGCGAAGCCCTCGCACGCCGCCAGCGGCTGCGAGCCGCCGAAGAGGCGCATCGCCTGCGCGTAGTCGCGATGGCCATGCGCCAGAGCCGACCGGCGCGCACGGTCGGAGGTCGTCAATGCCGCGATCGTCTGCTGCAGGGCGCTGATGTGCCCCTGGCGTTGCAGGGCGGCGGCGATCTCCGCCGCGTCGCCGCGAATCTCCTCGGCCCGCCGCTCGTCGCCGGCCACCACGGCAGCGGCCCATTGGTCGAGGAGCTGCTCGCTCACCCACCGCTCCGTCGTCGCCGGGTAGAGGGACGCCAGGTGGCGAAGCAGCACCCAGTCGCGGCGCGCGAGCCCTCCGTCCAACTGTCCTCTCACCTCGGCCGGGCGCCGGTCGCTCGCCGCGAGCTCGCTCTGGTAGCGCCGGACCTCACCCGCCCAGGGCGAGCTCGGGTCTGTCTCGAGATATGCGTGCCACGCCTGCTCGCTGCACGTCCGCAGACCGAGCTCGCGGCAGAGGAGGCCGCGGTTGAACTGCGCCGCGGGCAGACGCGGGTCGAGGCTCGTCGCCTCGATGGCGGCCTCCAACCCATCCGCCAGCTCGGAGGGCCGGTTGAGCTCCTGGGCACGCACGAAGTGGGCGGCCGCGAGATCGCTCAGCAGCTCGGCCGAACGGCCGTGGTCGAGGGCGTCGTGGAAGCGGGACATGACGTCGTCGGGTTGCTCGTCGAGGCGGCCGCCGAGGAGAGCCGCGAGCGCCGCCCGATGCGGCGCCGACCACCCGAGTGGTCGCCTCGTGGTGTCTATGGACACAGCGATGGCCGACTCGGGTGAGAGCTGAGCCCCGCGGCCACGCTCGCGGCAGTGAGGGAGGCCCGGCAGCTCGGCCGGCCCGGCAGGGAGCTGACAGGTGCGATACGAGGTCGGAACCGACAGGCGTGGCAGGAACGGGCGAGCGAGCGGCACGGCGCCCGCTCCCGACGCGGGCTCATGCCGCCGGCAGGCGATGACCAGCAGGGCGGTCAGCCCGACGCACACGCTGGCCCGTCGCGACAGGCGGACGACGGCGCTCACCCGCCGCAGGCCGGCCTCGACCGCCGGTTGCGGAAACGAAAAACGATGTGGAGCGATGCCTCAGTGTACGTGCTCGGGAAGGCAACGGAAAGCACCGTAGAGTGATGACTCGCACGGCAAAGGAGCGCAAGCCGTGAGCAAGGACGCTCGGTTCGCAGAGCTCTACCAGGACTGCTATCAAAAGATCGTGCGGTTTTTCGTGCTCAAGGGCTGCACGCTCGATGATGCGCGCGAGCTGACACAAGAGACCTTCGCCCGTGTCTACAAGGGCATGGACGGTTTTCGCGACGAGTCCTCGCTCGGGACCTGGACCTTCAAGATCGCCCGCAACGTGTGGCTGAACGAGCTTCGCTATTGGAAGAGCCGAGGCGGCCGGCACCGTACGCGCTCGCTCCACGACGTCGAGCAGAACGAGAACGGAGAGCCGGTGGAGATGGACGTCGCCGCGTCCGATCCCAGCCCGCTCGAGCGGCTGGAGCAGGAAGAGCGCAGGCGCCTCCTGCGGTCGGCAATCGACGCGCTGCCTGAGCAGCAGCAAGTGTGCATCCGCCTGCGGCTCAAGGGGCTCAAATATCGCGAGATTGCGGAGCAGACAGGAAAATCGATCGAGACGGTGAAAAGTCTTCTCCACGAGGCCAAGGCGAAACTGCGGCTTAGGCTCGAGGGTGAGCTGCCCGACTTCGACGAGTCGGACGAGGAGACTGAGCCATGAAGACGCCATCGAAGCTGTCAACTGCGTTTCGTGCTTTCGCGGCAAGGGCTCGTCCGGCGACGGGTCAGCGGGTCAGCGATGACGACGTCGCGGCCTACGTCACCGGCAAGCTGCCGGTCGCCGAGCGCGAGCGGGTGATGGAAGCGATCGCGCGCGATCCGGAGACCGCCGAGCTGGCGTACGACCTGGCGTTGTTCCATGGCCCGCCGCCGGCGCCGGGCGAGCCTGGCTATCTGACGCCGCAACAGATGGCGGACGACTGGGTAGCCCTGCGCGCGCGTGTAGAGCGGTTGGAGCCTGTAGGCCCGACTCGGAGCCGCGCGCTGGTTCGTCTCGCCGTGGCCGCGTGTCTACTCGTCCTGCCCGGCGTCTGGCTGTGGGGATGGTCGCAGCGCAACGCTCGCGTCGAGGCCGAGGAAAGGCTGGCCGCTGCCCTGCAACCCCAGGTCAACGTCGAGCCCTACACGCTGTGGGAGACGAGCGTGCGCGGCACCGCTCCGGACGTCCCGCGGCCGGTCACCCTCGACGCACGGGGAGAAGTCATCTGGCTGCGCCTCGGAGTGCTCGGCAAGCCGAGCTATGACGACTACCGGCTGGAGGTGCGGGCGCTCGAGCGCCGCGGACAGCCGGTGCTGTGGCGCCGCGATGGGCTCACCCTCTACCCCGACGGCAGCTTCTCGGTGGCGTTCCCGCGCGCCGCGCTGCGGCCCGGAAGCTACGAGCTGCGCCTCCTCGGCGTCGAGGGCGGCGCCGAGTCTCGGCTCGCCACTTATCGGATCCGCATTCCGTCACCGCCACCGGCGGAGTGAAGCGCCGCCAACCGGCGAGCGGACTAACCGGAGCGATCGAACAAGCCGCTCGGTACCGTGTCTTTGGAGGGTGAGTGCGAAGGATCCTGACCACCGGTTACGCCTGCCTGCTTCTCGCGGCGCTCGCCGCGCCGCTGCGAGCCCAGACGCCGGCCGACGCTCGCGCGCAGGCCGAGGCCCTGCTCACCGAAGCGGCGCAGAAGGCGTTGCAGGGCGACCCCCAGGAAGTCGCTCGCATCGACGAGGCGATCGCGATCTATCGCCGCATCGAGGATCAGGGCGGCGAGGCGCTGGCGCTGGTCGTGCGCGCGTTCGCTGCCCTCAGCCGCAGCGACTACACCGCGGCGAGCGGGGATCTCGAGGAAGCGGTGCGCATCTTCGAAGCCAAAGGTGACCGCATCAGCGCCGGCATGGTCCTCTGGATGGCCGGCGGTAGCGAACGGCTCGATGGGCGCCCGGAGATCGCGCGCGCACACCTGGAACGCTCGCTCGTCCTGTTCGAGAGCGTGGTCACCGATCCCCGTGGCGCGTCCTTCGCCGGCATGACTGCCATCGCCCGGTTCCTCGCTCCCTCCGCACCCTTGCCCGAGATCCCACCGATCGAGTTCGCCATGCCGTTCCTCGCGACGATGTTCAGCGGCATCGTGCACGACGAGCTGGGTGCCGCGCTGGTCGACCTCGATCTGCTCGACGAGGCGGAAGCGGAGCTGGCGAAGGCCGAGCTCACGTCCCGGATGCTGGGCGGCATGTTCGACATGTCGGTCTACGCCAACCTCGGGGCTCTCCGCCGGCGCCAGTGGCGGCTCGACGAAGCGAAGGCGGACTTGGAGCGTGCGCTGAAGGGGACCAGCGCCATTCATCTGATGCCGTTCGCAACGGACCACCGCCTCGAGATCCAGGCTATGGGGAGGCTGGCCGAGATCGAGTCTCTCCGTGGCCAGCCTGGACCCGCCCTGGAATGGAACGGCAAGGCCCTCGAGCTGGCCCGCCAAGACGGCCGGCGCGAACGCGAGGCAAGGATCCTCGAAGATCGTGGCGAACTGCTGCTGCGACACGATCGCCCCCAAGAGGCGGAAGCCGCGTTGCTGGCGGGGCTGCAGATCGCCACGGAGACCAAGGACCGCCACCGCGAGGCCAGCCTGCGGACGGCCCTCGGCAACCTCTCGGTCACGCGCGGCGCTTTCCAGTCGGCCGTCACCTACCTGGAGGACGCGCGGACCATCTATCGAGAAGTCGGCGTTCCGCTGCTGGAGATGACCACCACCAGCCTGCTGCTCGACGTCTATCTCCGATTGGAGGCGAACGAGAGCGCGGCGTCGGTCTTTAGCGACCTCCAGGAACTGGCACGGCACGAGGGTTCGGACCTGGCGCGCGTAGTCATGGTACAGCTCGATCTCGTCAAGATAGCCGGGCAGCCGAAGTCCTCGCCGCAAGAGTTGGCTGACTCGATCGCGGCTGTCCGTCAGCAGCTCGCCGCCGCCCACTTCGAGCCCGACCAGCGGCGCTACTTGGAGGCGGTTCTCGGGCTGATCCCCACCCTGTTCAATCTGAGCTCGAGCGAGCCATTGAGTGACGCCGAGATCCATACGCTCGAGACGAGCGCGCAGGCGAGCATTCCGCAGGTCAGGCTCGTAGCGAACGGTTGCCTGTGGGCAGCGGCGTTCCGGCGCGGAGACCTCGCCGACGCGCGAGCGCGCGCCACCGCCGCGCTCACCGCGGCGAAGGTCCTCGAGGACGACGAGATGACGGCTTACTCGCTCCTCATGTCGGCGTCCGTGTCGCTGCGCGAAAAGAAGCGCGACGAGGCGCTCGCGCTGCTCCGCGACGCCGTCGCGGCGCTCGAACGGCCGACCGAGGCGATGCACAGCGGCGCCATGCTCGCCGCCTTCCTCGGTGGCGCGCGACATTTCGTCTTCGACACCGTGATCGGACAACTGGCGCAGAACGGCCTCACCGAGGAGGCGTTCTCCCTCGCCGAGCGCGCTCGCGCCCGCGCCTTGCTGCACCAGCTCGCCAACACGCGCGTCGGGGCCGCTCACGGCGGCGACCCCGAGCTGGTCGCGCGTGCCGAGGCTCTTCGCCGCACGATCGCCGAGTGGGAGCGCGAACGACCCGGTGAGCAGGGGGCCACCCGCACCGGCCGCGACGAGGACATCGTCCACGCCAAAGCCGAATACGAAGGCCTGGCTGCCCGCGCCGCGATGACCAATCCCGAGTACGCCTCGCTACTCGGTGCGGCGCCGCTCGACCTTGCTGCCGTACGCCGCGCGCTGGCCGCGCACCAGACCCTGATCAGCTACTTCGTCACCGGCGAGCAAGTGCACGCCTGGGCGCTGTCGCGCGAGAGCTTCGCCTACGTGCCGCTCACGCTCGGCAAGGGAGGCATCGAGGACGTCTGGTGCCTGTCGGCCGAGCTCGGTCATTTCACCAGCCCGGTGACTCGCGCGAACGGCGCCACGCCGGCACGGTCCACCGCGCGCGGCGTGGAGACGCTCTCCGGCTGCCCGGCCGACCCGGCGCGCGCGGGCCGCCTCTACCAGCAGCTCGTGGCGCCGCTGCTGCCGTCGATCCACGGCGACGAGCTGATTCTCGTTCCCCATGGCGTGCTTCACCGCCTACCGTTCGCGGCGCTTCCGGACGCGACCGGCGAGCCGCTCGTCGCGCGCTACGCGCTGTCGTACCTGCCGTCGGCCAGCGTGCTGCCCTTCCTCGCCGGCAAGCGGAGCTCGTTCGAGGGGCGCGCCCTCGTGCTCGGCGCGCCGGCGACCGCTCCCGATCCCCGGCTGCCGGAGCTCAAGGGGGCCGCTCGCGAAGCGCGGGAGGTCGCCGCGCTCTGGGGCACGCAGGCGTGGCTCGGCACCGACGCCACCGAGAGCCGGCTCTACGACCTCGGCGGGCGCATCGACCTCATCCACGCCGCGGCGCACGCCCTCGTCGATCAGCGCAGCTCGTCCTTCAGCCGCATCGCGCTCGCCGCCGACACGGCGCGCGACGGCAACCTCGAGCTGCGCGAGCTGCTGACCGGCGTGGACCTGACCGGAGTCAACCTCGTCGTCCTCTCCGCCTGCGACACCGCGCTGGGCAGGCGCAGCGCGGGCGACGAAGTGATGAGCCTGGCGCGCGCCATCCTCTACGCCGGCAGCCCCGCCGTGCTCTCCACGCTCTGGCGTCTCGACGACGAAGCCGCGGTCGAGGTGATGCGGTCCTTCTACGGGGAGCTGCGCCGCGGCACTTCCGCGGCCGAGTCGCTGCGGCAGGCACAGCTCGCGGCACGGCGACGGTTTCCCGATCCCTATCACTGGGCCACCTTCACCTTGACCGGCGAGCTGACCCTGACGGCCGCGGGCGAGCAGCCGGCGTCGAGTCGATGACGGGGAGAACGGTCCCGATGGCGCTGGGGATGCTGCTCCTCGCGAGCTGCTGCGCCAACTCGCTCGCCTCGTGCGCCACGCCGCCGCGCGAGGGAGCGGAAACGCACGGCGAGCAGGACGTCGTCGGCGCGCGCGGGCCCTCATCGCCCCCTTCGCCTGCCGCGGCCCCCAAGCGGCGAGCCCTGGTCGTCGGCATCGATCGCTACACCACCGGCCTCGCTCCCGCGCAGCGCGCCGGCGCGCGGTGGCGCGACCTCGCCGGCGCGGTCAGCGACGCGCAGGCGATCGCGGCGATGCTGCTCCACCGCTACGAGCTCGACGCGGACGGCGTCACCCTCCTCCTCGACAGTGCCGCCACCCGTCAGGCGATCCTCGACGCTCTGGAGCGCATGCTCGATTCGACCGCGCGAAACGACGAGGTCGTCTTCTTCTACGCCGGCCACGGCTCGCAGGTCCCCAACCCGGCGTCCGACGAGCCCGACAAGCTCGACGAGAGCCTCGTCCCCGCCGACTCGAACCAGGGGGCCGAAGACCTGCGCGACAAGGAGCTGGCGCGCATCTTCAACCGCATCCTCGACCGCGGCGCGCGGCTGACCGTGATCCTCGACAGCTGCTACAGCGGTAGCCTCGCCCGCGGCCTGCCGCCGCCCGGCAA
>Ga0134123_10002392_pt1 | contig 12293 bp, 12 predicted proteins | sample KB303_FD_96460 | JGI IMG/M metagenome (GOLD analysis project Ga0134123, IMG submission 96460) | Terrestrial soil microbial communities without Nitrogen fertilizer from Kellogg Biological Station, Michigan, USA - KB3-0-3 | ecosystem: Environmental > Terrestrial > Soil > Unclassified ...
CGACCTGCAGCCAGCCGTAGCGACTCGGGGCGAAGGTGTGCGTGACGGTGCCGCCGTCGAGAAGCGACGAATACAACGCGACGTCCTGATGGATCGTCAGCGCGCCGTCGCGGGCATCGCGCGATCCGACGAGGCGCAGGCGGTTGCGGCGCTCGTCTTCGGCGAACTCCTTCTGCTCGTACGACGGCGTGATGCCGCGGCGCTCGGGGAGGATCCAGATCTGCAGCAGGCGCACCGGCTCTTCGAGCGATGCGTTCACTTCGCTGTGCATCACGCCCGTGCCCGCGCTCATGCGCTGCACCTCGCCGGGGCGGATGATCGAGCCGGTGCCCATCGAGTCGCGATGCGCGAGCGCGCCCTCGATCACCACCGTCACGATCTCCATGTCGCGATGTCCGTGCGTGCCGAAGCCGCGGTTGGGCGCGACGCGGTCGTCGTTGATCACCCGCAGCGCGCGGAAGCCCATGAAGTGATCGTCGTGGTAATCCGCGAAGGAGAAGGTGTGGTACGTATCGAGCCAGCCGTGATCGAAATGGCCCCGCTCCTCGGCGCGCCGGATCGTAATCATCGCGTTGCCTCCGCTATCATCTCGGCCGATGCATGACGACCCTCCGCCGCGTGAGCTCCCGGAGCGCACTGGCCGGCACTTCTGCGTGAAGTGCCTCGCCGTCATCCCGGCCGAGGAGTACTTCCGGAACGATCATATCTGCGATGCCTGCGCCGCGAGCGACGAATACCCGCTCGCCTCGACGCCGGAGCCGAAGCCAGCCAAATGACGCGCGTCGCCGTCATCCATGACTGGCTCACCGGCATGCGCGGCGGGGAGGCGGTGCTCGAGGCGATCCTCGACGCGCTGCCGGGCGCCGACATTTACACGCTCTTCCATTTCCCAGGTACCGTCTCGGAGAAAATCGAGTCGCGCACGATTCACACATCCATGGTGCAGAAGATGGCGCAGGGGACGAGCGACTATCGCCGGCTCCTGCCGCTCTTCCCGCACGCGGCCCGGCGGTGGGACCTCAGCGCGTACGACCTCATCGTCTCGTCGAGTCACTGCGTCGCGAAAGGCGTGAACGCGCGCGGCAAGCCACATCTCTCTTACTGCCACACGCCGATGCGCTACATCTGGGATCGCTTCGACGACTACTTCCCGCGCTCGCGCCCGCTGCGGCGCGCGGCGGCAATGTCGGTCGCGCCGTGGCTGCGGCGGTGGGATGTCGCGACGTCCGTCGAGGTCACGAGCTTCGTCGCGAACTCGACGTTCGTCCGCGAGCGCATCCGGCGTTTGTACAAGCGCGACGCGGAGATCGTGCATCCGTACGTCGACGATGCGTTCCTCGCGCCGGAACTGAACGACGACCGCGAGGACTACCACGTCATCGTCTCGGCGCTCGTGCCCTACAAGCGCGTCGACCTCGCGTTCGCCGCGGGCAAGAAGCTGGTCGTCATCGGCGGCGGCCCGCTGTACGAGGAACTGAAACGGCGAGGCGGACCCAACATCGCGATGCTCGGCTCCGTATCGAGAGAGATCATCATCGACCGGATCGCGCATGCGCGCAGCCTCATCCTCCCCGGAGTCGAGGACTTCGGCATCACGCCGCTCGAGGCGATGGCGCTCGGGACGCCGGTGGTGGCGTTGCGTGAAGGGGGCGTGCTCGATACCGTGGTGGAGGGAGTGACAGGAATTTTGTTCGACCGGCCCGAGGTAGAGTCGCTTCGCCAAGCGCTCGATGCGGTCGAGTCGCGCGCGTGGGACCGCGCCGCGATTCGTGAGCGCGCATCACAGTTCTCGCGGGCGCGGTTTGATGAGGGATTTCGTGTCATCCTTCGGCGTCTTTGCGCCTCAGGATGACAGGCTGCAAATGATCGAAAAAAAGCACAGGGCCCTCGCCTCGGTCTATCTGCTCAACGACGCCGTGGCGTCGAATCTGGCGATGCTCTGCGCGTGGTTCCTCCGCTTCCAGTTCGAGCTCATCCCCGTCACCAAGGGCCAGCAGGACCTCGCGACCTACGCGAAGATCCTGCCGATCGTGACGATCGTCTTCCCGCTCGCGTTCGCGGTACAGGGCCTGTATCGCATTCGTCCGGCGCGCGGGCGTGCCGAGGAGTGGCTGTCCGTCGCCATCGGCTCCGTGGTTGCGACGGTCGTGCTCAGCGGCGTGCTGTTGTGGGTGCGTCCCGCCCACACCGACGTCTGGTACTCGCGCGCGACGCTGGCGATCTTCCTGGTCTGCGCGATCCTCTTCGTCATCGCGGGACGCACGCTCGTGCGCGCGGTCGTCGAAGGGCGCCATCGCGCGGGGAAGGACCTCGACCGCGTGCTGATCGCGGGCAACGGCGAGCTCGCGCGCGCGGTGGTCGAGCGGATGAAGACGCATCGCGAGCAGCTCGGCTTCCGCATCGCCGGTTATCTCCGCAACGGCGACGCCGGCGAGCTCGCGGACCTCGAATGCCTCGGCACGATCGACGAGGCCGAGGAGGTCGTGAAGACGCACGCCATCGACCACGTCTTCGTCGCGCTGCCGCACGCTTCGTCGCAGGCGATGATGAACCTGCTCGACCGGCTGACGCGCAGCATCGTCTCGATCCACGTCGTTCCCGATCTGCTGCAGTTCATGGTCCTGCGCTCGCGCGTCGAGGACCTCGACGGATTGCCGACGATCAACCTCTCCGAGACGCCGCTCGAGGGATGGAGCCGCTTCGTGAAGCGCGCGTTCGATCTCGCGCTGGCCGGGCTCGCGCTCATCGTCCTGTCGCCGGTGATGCTCCTCGTCGCGATCGCGATCCGGCTCGAGGACCGCGGGCCGGCCCTCTACCGGCAGATCCGCATGGGGCTCGACGGCAAGCCGTTCGAGATCGTGAAGTTCCGCTCCATGCGCGTCGGCGCGGAGAGCGCGACCGGCGCGGTGTGGGCGGAAAAGGATGACCCGCGGCGCACGCGCGTCGGGCGCGTGATCCGCGCGTGGTCGCTCGACGAGCTGCCGCAGCTGTGGAACGTGCTGGTCGGCGATATGAGCGTGATCGGCCCGCGGCCGGAGCGTCCCGAGTTCGTGGAGCAGTTCCGCTCCGAGTTCCCGCACTACATGCTGCGCCACAAGGTGCGCGCGGGGATGACCGGCTGGGCGCAGGTGCACGGCTGGCGCGGCAATACCTCGATGCGCATGCGCATCGAGCACGACCTGTACTACATCGAGAACTGGTCGCTGCTGCTCGACGTGAAGATCCTGTTCCTCACCGTCGTGCATGGGTTGAAGCACGAGAACGCGTACTGACGACGAGTGCCGGGTGCTGAGTGCTGCGGATCACTGCACAGCACGCAGCACGGAGCACGCAGCACCCGTATAATCCGCGGCCCGGACATGGGCAAAAACTCGGACGCTCTCTTTCAACGTGCACAGGAACTGATCCCCGGCGGCGTGAACTCGCCGGTGCGTGCGTTTCGCGGGGTCGGCGGGACGCCGCCGTTCATCGACATGGCGCTCGGCTCGCGCATTTTCGACGCCGACAACCTCCAGTACATCGACTGCGTCGGCTCCTGGGGGCCGATGATCCTCGGCCACGGTCACCGCTACGTCGTGGAGGCGGTGAAGAAGGCGGCGACGCGCGGGTTCTCGTTCGGCGCCCCGACGGCCGGCGAGATCGAGCTCGCGGAGATGCTCGTGCAGGCGGTACCGACGATGGAGATGGTGCGCCTCGTCAGCTCCGGCACCGAGGCCACCATGAGCGCGTTGCGGCTCGCGCGCGCGGCGACGGGGCGCAACCTGGTGATGAAGTTCGACGGCGGATATCACGGCCACGTCGACTCGCTGCTCGTGAAAGCCGGCTCCGGCGGCGCGACGTTCAACCTCCCCGACTCCGCCGGCGTGCCGAAGGAAGTCGCGTCGCTGACGCTGAGCGTCCCGTACAACGACCTCGAGTTCGTCCGCGCGTCGATGTCGAAGGACGTCGCCGCGATCATCGTCGAGCCGGTCGCGGGCAACATGGGCTGCATCCCGCCGCAGCCCGGATTCCTGCAGGGCCTGCGCGACATCTGCGACGAGTTCGGCTCGCTGCTGATCTTCGACGAGGTGATGACCGGCTTCCGCGTGTCGTACGGCGGCGCGCAGGAGCGGTACGGCATCCGTCCCGACATCACCACGCTCGGCAAGATCATCGGCGGCGGCATGCCGATCGGCGCCTACGGCGCGCCGCGGAAGCTGATGGAGCTCGTGTCCCCCCTCGGCCCGATGTACCAGGCCGGAACGCTGTCCGGAAACCCCGTCGCCGTCGCCGCCGGCCGCGCGACGCTGAGCGTGCTGCGCAACTCGTCGATCTACGACGACCTCGAAGAGCGCAGCGCCGAATTCGAAGCCGGCGTCCGCGCCGCCGCCGACAAACACGGCCTGCGCATCACGTTCAACCGCGTCGGCTCGATGTGGACCCTCTACTTCGCCGAAGGCCCCGTGACGGACTTCGAGTCCGCCAACACCTCCAACCGCGAAACCTTCGCCCGCTTCTTCCACCTCATGCTCGCCGAAGGCGTGTATCTGCCCCCATCGCAGCTCGAGGCCGCGTTCTTTTCCGCCGCCCACGCGAAGAAGGACATCCAGCAGCTGGTGGAGCGGGTGGACCGGGTGCTGAAGAAGGTGGCGTGGGAGGTGTTGGCTTGATCAAAGGCTGAACGCAGAACGCAGAGCGCAGAACGAAGAATTGAGAAGGATGTGCTTCTCAATTCTCAATTCTGCGCTCTGCGTTCTGCGTTCCCGTTCTGTGCGCGCTAACTGAGATCCTCACGCAGCTTCCCAAGAATCTCCGCCTCCGCCTCGGCATGTTCGGCACGCGCCTTCTCCCACGCCCGATCCGCCCGCGCCAGCATCGCCTCCCGACGCGACCGGTCGTGCAGTCCCGCCAGATTAATGCACACATTCATGTACGCCCCGGCCGCTCCCGCCCGCGCCATCTGCGCCCCCACGCCGGCGTCGGACAGTGAGGCCTGGAGGCCGATGCGGGCGATCTCGCGGTTCAGCGAGAGGATCTCGGGGCAGGCTTCGAGCACGCCCAGCGGGATCTCGGCGGCGCCGGCGGTGGCGTCGTCGAGGGCGGCGGGGCGGGCGGGGTCGTCTTTGGGCATGCGCATCGCTTCGAGCAGGCGGTCGAAGGCGGCGGTGTCGGCGTCGACGGCGGCGAGCATGCGGTCCTTCAGCTCCTGCGCGCGCACGGCGATGCGGTCGAGGTCGGGCTGTTTCGACTCGAATCCCTTCTTCGTATGCGACAGCAGCGCGACCATCGCGGCGAGCCCCGCGGCCATCGACGCCGCGAGCGCCGAGACCGAGCCGCCGCCCGGTGCGGGCGATTCGTCCGCCAGCTCGTCCGCGAACTCGCGCAGCGTCATCGACGCCAGCCGCGGCGGCGCCGCGAGCCGGTACTCGATCACGCGCTCCTTCGGATCGAACTCCTTCACCTCCGACAACCCGAGCGTGCGGATCGCCATGTGCAGCAGGCGCGAGTCGGCCACGCCCGCCGGGCGCCCCATCTTCGCGAAGTAGTGCCTCCCCGCCTCGAGCAGCACGTTCAGCGGCACGAGGCCGACGATCTCCGAGCCGGTCACGCGCAGCCCGCGCTCTCGCGCGCGCTCCTCGCACGTGTCGAAGACGGCGTGGAGCGGCGTGACGTCGAGGTCCGTCAGGTTGATCGATACCTGCGCCGTGCCGAACTCCGGGATCACCCAGCCGACCGCTTTGACCGACTTGAGCAGCCCCGGCTCCCACACCGGCTCGCCTTTTTCGTCGAGCACGGGATTGTCGTTCGCGTCGCGCTTCATGCGCCCGCGCTCGCGGATGTCGAAAGCGACGCGGTTCGCGAGGCGCTTGTCGAGCGTGTTGAGGTTGACGTTGTAGGCGACGAGGAACTTGCGCGCGCCGATGACGATCGCGCCGGAGCGCGGCACGAACTCGGTCGGGCCGTAGTCGGGCTTCCAGAGCGGATCGAGCAGCTTCTTCGCGCAGCCCTCGTACTCGCCTTCGCGAATGTCCGCGAGGTTGCGCCGGTGCGGCGCCGAGCAGGCGTGCTCGTACAGATACACCGGCACCGAGAGCTCGCGGCCGATGCGCTCCCCGAGCCGCCGCGCGAGGTCGGCGCATTCATCCATGGTCACGCCCGCGACGGGGATGAACGGCACGACGTCGACCGCGCCGATCCGCGGATGCGCCCCGCGATGCGTCGTCATGTCGATCAGCTCGACGCCCTTCTGCACCAGCCGGAACGCCGCCTCGAGCACCGACTCCGGATCGCCGACGAAGGTGATCACCGTGCGATTCGTGTCCGCCCCTGGATCGACATTGAGCAGCGTGACGCCGTTCACCCCCGCCGCCGCGGCCGCCACCGCGTCGTAAACCTCGGCCCGCCGGCCCTCGGATATATTCGGAACGCATTCGACGAGTTTCATGCGGGCGGGATGCTATCGCGGTTGGCGTCCGGTTGCGCCGTCGCCGTCCGGTTGCGCGGTTGCGCGGTTGCGCGGTCACGCGGTCACGCGGTCACGCGGTCACGCGGTCACGCGGTCACGCGGTCACGCGAGCTACCACACTTCCCTGCCAACGGGCGGTCCCCAGTCCGTTTTCCTCGTGGCGATTCTCGTCCGTGATGCGACCGACCAACTCGGCGAGAGTCAGTTCGGCCTCATCACGCGCGACGTTACTGTCGCTGACCTCGGGATCGCCCTCTACTGGCGCTTTCATGGTCAGGAGATACTACTGCCTTGCCGCGAGACCGCGAGACCGCGAGACCGCGAGACCGCGAGACCGCGAGACCGCGAGACCGCGAGACCGCGTAACCGCGTAACCGCGTAACCGCTCACGCGGCGTCCGGCCTCGCCCTTACCGAAAGCCAGCTCCCCAGCCATCCGGCGACCATCCCGCCTGCTACCAGCGCGGCCACTTTCTGCCAGGGGAGGAAGCCGGTGAAGAGGAAGCCCCAGAGGATCGAGCTCGATGGGGCGAGGGTGCGGCGGCCGGTTTCGTAGAGCGCGAGCAGGAGCAGCACGGCGAGGACGCCGCCGATGAGGCCCTGCAGAAAGCCCTCGATCAGGAACGGGCCGCGGATGATGCGCTCGGTGGCGCCGACGAGGCGCATGATCTCGATCTCCTCGCGGTACAGCATCATCGTCAGGCGGATCACGTTCGCGATCGTGAACGCGGCCGCGATGCCGAGGACGCCGCCGGCGATGAGGCCGATGACGTTGATGATCTGGATCAGCCGCCGCAGCCGCACGATCCACTCCCAGTCGTACTGCACCTGATCGACCGCGGGCATCGCGCGGATCGCGTCCATGCGCGTGATGAAAGACCGCGACTGGGCGAGCGACGGCGTGACGTCGATCTCGAACGAGGGCGGGAAAGGGTTCGTGTCGAGCTGCCCGACGACCTCGGCGAGATTCGCGAAATACTTTTTGAATCGCGCGAGCGCGGCCTCGCGCGTGACGAAGCGCCGCTGCGTGAGCGTGCGGTCGGCGGCGAGCTGCGCGTCGATCGCCGCGATCTGCTGCGCCGTCGCCTCGGGGGCGAGATAGATGACGACCCGCGACTTCCCCTGCCACTCCGCCGCCGCGCGCCCGAGGTTCTCCGCGATCAGCAGAAACGCGCCGACGGTGAGCAGCGAGATCGCGATCATCGCCACCGCGACGAAGCTCGTCCGCTTCGACACCCAGATCCGCCGCAGCGCCTCGCGGAAGAAATACGAAAACGTGTTGGAAGGGATCTCCGGCTCGCGCCGGCCGGGGATGAACTCGCGACGGGGCATGGGTCAGAACGCAGAACGCACTGCGTTCCTCATCCTCCTATCCCAAACAATCCCTCGCGCACCGCCCGCGTCTCCATCACCCGCGCCTTCTCCTCGGCGATGCGTCCGTGCTCGAGCACGATCGTGCGGCGGCCGCTGCTGCGGATCAGGTCGCGGTCATGCGTGGCCAGCAGCACCGTCGAGCCGCGCAGGTTGGCTTCGGAGAAGATCTGGATGATCTCGCGCGAGAGATCGGGATCGAGGTTGCCGGTCGGCTCGTCGGCGACGAGGACCAGCGGGTCGTTGATGAGCGCGCGCGCGATGGCGACGCGCTGCTGCTCGCCGCCGGAGAGCTGCAGCGGGTAGGCGTTGAGCTTGTGCTGCAGGTCGACGCTGCGCAGCGCGTGATAGGCCTTCTGCTTGTGCTCCTTCGGCGGGACGTTGAGCACGGTGAGGATGAAGGAGAGGTTCTCGAACACGGTCATCCGCTCGATGAGCTTGAAGTCCTGGAAGACCATGCCGATCTCGCGGCGGAAGTACGGGAGCTGCGCCGGCTTCATCGCGCCGAGGTTGCGGCCGTTGACGATGATCTGCCCGTCGGAGGGCGTGATCTGGCGAAGGATCAGCTTCAGCAGCGTCGACTTGCCGGCGCCGCTCGGTCCGGTGAGGAACACGAACTCGCCCTTTTCGATGTGAAACGTGACGTCGTGCAGCGCCATGGAGTAGCGGTCGAAGCGCTTCGTGACGTGATAAAAGTGGATCATCGAGCGTCACGCCATGATAGCCCGCTTCCTTCTGATCTGCCTCGGCGGCGCCGTCGGTACCGGCGCGCGTTACGCGACGTCGCTCTGGACGCCGACCGCCTTCAGCACCGTCCTCGTGAATGTGATCGGCTCGTTCGCGATCGCACTGATCGTCGACTTCATGCCCGCGACCGACCTCCGCCTGTTCCTGACCGTCGGAATCCTCGGCGGCTTCACGACCTACTCGAGCTTCAACGAGGAGACCCTGCTCCTCCTGCGCGCCGGCACCTGGGGACTCGCCCTCCTGAACCTCGGCGGCACCGTCATCGCCTGCCTGCTCGCCGGCGCCGCGGGCATGGCCGTGGCGCGGATGATTCGCTGAAATCTCACGATGCATGATGAGAATTCAGCGAAATTCGCTGAATTCTCGCGACGCATGATGAAAAGTCAGCGAAATTCGCTGAATTTCAGCGACGCATGATGAAAATCCAGCGAAATTCGCTGGAATCTCACGATCGATGATGAAACGTCAGCGAAATTCGCTGAAATCTCATCATGCACCGCAGTTTTCAGCCTCGCACGGCACCATTTACCTGCCGCGTGACCGCGTGACCGAGGGTCACCGCTCCCGCAACGCAAGCGCTACCGGCAGCCGTGCGGCGCGGATGGCGGGGAAGAAGCCGCCGACCAGGCCGATGAAGAGGGCGTAGATGATCGCGCCGACCATCAGGCCGGGGGTCACGTCGAAGGCGAAGGCGACCTGGCTGAAGGTCTGCCAGTTCATGGTCGCGCTGCGGTAGCCGTCGAAGGCCAGATAGGCGCCGATGGCGCCGAGGATGCCGCCGACGAACGAGAGAAGCAGGGCTTCGAGCATGACCGAGATCATGACCGCGCTGCCGCCGAAGCCGAGGGCCTCGAGGGTGGCGGTCTCGCGGGCGCGGGCGGCGACGGCGGTGTACATGGTGTTGAGCGCGCCGAAGATGGCGCCGAGGCCCATGAGCGTGCAGACGACGGCCGCGAGGCCGGTGACGAGGCCGCGGAGCACGCGCGACTGCGCGGCGTAGTACTCGGTCTCGCGCTCGACCTTCACGTTGAGACGCGGATCGGACGTCAGCGCGTCCTTGAACTGCTGGAAGCTTCCCGCCGACGCGAGCTTCACGAGCACGGTCTGGAACGAGCTGCCGCGGTGATATGCCGGCGCGAGCACGGCTGCGTCGGCCCACACCTCGGATTCCGCGATGCCTCCCTTGCCCTCGAACACGCCGACGATTTTCCAGCGCGTCTGGCCGAACTGCAGCACCGTCCCGACCTCGGTCTTGCTGAACTGCGACTGCGCGGAGCGGCCGACGATCACTTCGTTGGTGCCCCAGTCGAACATCTTTCCTTCGACGATTTTGATCTCCGGCCGCACGGCGAACGCTTCCTTGCGCACGCCGCGCATCGGCACGTTGGCGTCGGTGCCGGTGGAGCGCTTCGCGAGGTCGACGAGCACGAACAGCTCCGGCGACGCGAGCGGCTGTCCGCCCGCGCGGGCGACGGCGGGCGCGTTGCGGATCAGCTCCACGTCGTCGCGCAGCAGCACGCTCGTCATCTCGCTGTCGGCGCCGCCACGCAGCACGATCGCGGTGTCGGGCGAGCCGGCGGCGATCATCACCCGCCGGAATCCCTCGCCGATCGAGAGCACGCCGACGAGCACCGCCACGACGCCGGCGACGCCGAACACCGCCGCGGCGGCGGAGCCGAAGCGCGCGGGAAGCGTGCGAAGGTTGAAGCCGATGAGGGCCGCGAGTTGTCTGAACCAGCTCATTACTCTCTCCGAAGTGCGTCGACGGCGTTGAGACGCATGGCCTGGAACGCCGGCCACGCACCGGTGATCACGCCCAGCAGCAGGACGATGACGATGCCGAGGATCAGGTCGCGCGGCGGGAAATTGAAGATCGGCAGCGCGCCGTTCGTCGGATCGCCGGCGTTGACGGCGAGCGCGCCGAGGAGCAGACCGATCGCTCCGCCCAGACAGGAGATCAGCAGCGACTCGGCGAGCACCATCAGCAGCATTTGCGAGTCGGTGAAGCCGATCGCCTTCAGCACGCCGAGCTCGTTGATCCGCTCGCGCACCGCCTGCGCCATCGTGTTGCCGGCGACGAGGAGGATGGTGAAGAAGACCGCGGTGAGGATCGCCGTGACGATTGCGCCGATGTTGCCCATCTGCTCCGCGAATCCCTTGATGAACGCCTTCTCGGTCTCGGTCTTGGTCTCGAACGGCGAGTTGGCGAACTTCTCGTCGATCGCTTTCACGATCTGTTCGGAGCGCGCCGGGTCCTTGATCTTGATGTAGTACCAGCCGGTCGTGCCCTGGCCGCGCATGCGGTTTTCGTCGAGGTAGTCATGGCGGAAGAAGAACGACGACGTGTCGACGTCCTCGGTCCTGCCGTCCTGGATGGCGACGAGGTCGAACGTCCAGAGGTTGCCGCCGGTCTTCGGCGTCATGTAGGTCGCCTGGATCGGGATCTTGTCGCCGACCTTCCATCCGAGGGCCTCGGCGAGCTTGCGGCCGGCAATCGCGCCCGTGCGCGTCTTCAGCCAGTTCGCCTTCCCCTCGGCGGAGATGATGTACTCCGGATAGACATCGAGGAACTCTTCCGGCTCGACGGCGATCTGTCCGAACGGCCGCTTGTTGTCCTTGTACAACCCGCCGAACCACGCCGCCTGCGTCGCGTTGGCGACGCCGTCGATCTGCTCGATCTGCGCCTCGTACGACTGCGGCAGCGGCTGGATCAGCGAGATGCGGTTGCGGACGATGAGGCGGTTCGCGCCGGCCACGCTCACGCCCATCGTGAACGCGTTGCGGATCGCGGCGAGGTACGCGAAGAGGATGAACGCGACGAGGATCGAGAGGATGGTGAGGATCGTGCGCGTTTTGTGACGCTTGAAGTTGGAGAGGACGAGGCGTGCGAATTTCATGCGGCCATCTCGGTGGAGACCTGTCCGTCGACCATGTACAGCCGCCGCGACGAGCGGTTGGCGGCGTGCGGGTCGTGCGTGACCATGACGATCGTTTTTCCGTGCTCGCGGTTCAGCGCCTCGAGGAGGTCGAGGATGCCGTCGCCGGTTTTGCGATCGAGGTCGCCGGTGGGCTCGTCGGCGAGGATGAGCGTGGGATCGGTGACGATGGCGCGGGCGATGCCGACGCGCTGTTGCTCGCCGCCGGACATCGTGCGCGGGAAATGTTTTGCGCGGTGCGAGAGGCCCACCATCGCGAGCGCGGTATCGACGTGTTTCTGGCGCTGGGCTTTGTTGAGGTGAGTGAGGAGAAGCGGGAGCTCGACGTTGCGCTCGGCGGTGAGCACGGGCATCAGGTTGTAGAGCTGAAACACGAAACCGATGTGCCGCGCGCGCCAGCCCGCGAGCTGCCGATCGGAGAGCTGGTCGACGCGCTCGCCGCCGATCGAGACGCTGCCCTTGGTCGGTCGGTCGAGGCCGCCGATGAGGTTGAGCAGCGTGCTCTTGCCGGAGCCGGAGGGGCCCATCAGCGCGAGGAATTCGCCGGGCGCGACGGCGAGGTTGAGCTCGGCGAGCACTTGGATTTTTTCTTCGCCGCGCTGGAAAAACTTTTCCACGCCGTCGATGCGCACCAGCGGCGCGCCGTTCGTTGGGGTATCGCTCATGGTTTTTTCTCCTCGACCGGGGCGCCGTCGGCAAGCCCGGCGGGGGCCTCGATGATAACTTTTTCGCCGGCCGAGACGCCGGCAGTCAGCGTGGCGTCGCTGCCCACGGCGGTCGCGACCGTGAGCGCGA
>Ga0134123_10002395_pt1 | contig 12285 bp, 12 predicted proteins | sample KB303_FD_96460 | JGI IMG/M metagenome (GOLD analysis project Ga0134123, IMG submission 96460) | Terrestrial soil microbial communities without Nitrogen fertilizer from Kellogg Biological Station, Michigan, USA - KB3-0-3 | ecosystem: Environmental > Terrestrial > Soil > Unclassified ...
CCGACCGCAACCCCTCCACAAATTCGCCAGGCCTTGGAAGATGCGCTAGCCGCGAAAGGCTAAGTCAAGCGCGCTTCGCTTTTGCCTCTTTGAGCTCGCGCTCACCCTCTTTCTTCAATCTTTCGCCTTCGCGCGCGAGTTCGTTGTTTTCTAGCCCCTGGGCAACGTCCCTCTTAGCGTTGCCTTCAATTTTCTTCAGCTTAGCGTCCACCCGTTCTTCAATCAGATCAGTCGGTGCTGGTTCATTCAATTCATCTTGCGTGCGAACCTTATTTTTATCGATTCCCATGAAAATACGTTCTCCCTTTTGGTCTGACACTAACCTAGCAACCGAACCATTTCAGATGTGCTGGGAATTGATGACAATTTGACGCTTTTGCCGACTCGAATTTGTTCATGAGGTTCTCGACAAACTAATTGTGCAGCGTTAGACTCAACACTAGAAATGAGGTCTTCAATCTCAGGCAGACTTAAGAAGGTAGCGCGACTCTTCCTGGCGTTCAGTGTTTCTTTCTGGATGGCGGGAGCTGGATGTCTGTGGGGTTGCAGCAACACTGCGATGGCCTCTGAGATGCCGGGGCTGAATCAACCAGCGGTTGCTAGTCATTCCTGTCATGCGCGTACCCATGATTGCTGTGCAAAGAAGTTGAGTAAGAAGACCGCAGGTTTACCGGCCCCCCGCTCAGTGCTTTCTCTTCTCGGGATGCAGTCAGACGGCATGATGAAGGATTGTCCGCTCGTCGTTAATTCCAACGCTGCTATCACAAAGGCTACGACTGATCTGTCAGATTCCGCTGAGCTTCCGATTGCAGATCCTCCGAAGATCGAAAGCCCGATAAAGTTAGTTAACCTCAGTTCGACTCCGATTCAATTCCTTAATCGCGGTCCCACATATCTACGCTTCTGCGTTTTCCTGATCTAGAAACCATGTTGCAAGTCAGACATTCGTGATCTGATTTCATGTGCGTTGGTGTGTCTATTGACTACCATCGCGACCATTGGTCTTCTTTTGAAAGGAAAACAAAATGAAACCCCACAAGAGCACTCTCTTAATCGTGCTGTTCGGGCTTCTACTAACTGTTTGTGCAGTTGCCTTAGCGCAAACTTCGAGTCAGAGCGCTAATCAAGGTGCCGAAAAGAAACAGGGTGAAGCCTCGTGTTGTACCGACTCCTGTTGTTGCAAAGGTGATTCGTGCCCGATGAAAACCGAAGGCGCGCGAACTACTAATGCGACTGATGTGAAAGACGGCTGTTGTTGCTGCGCAGGTGATTCATGCGAAATGAAAATGTCAGATTCCATGAAGAATCATGCAGACCACGCTGGCTGTTGCTGTGGTGATTCATGCGATATGAAAGCGAAAGAAAAGATGGAGAACCACTCGTCAACTGATGGCTGTTGTTGCGACATGAAGAACAAGCACCATCAACAGAACATGAAGGCCAAGCAGAAGACTGCTTAAGGCCTTGGGCGCGGGCGTCCGTCTCTTTGGACGCCCGCATTGCCAGGGGGTAACTGACAAATGATTCACTCAAGAGTAATTCGTTTGTGGGCGACGATATTTTTCTCGTTCATTGTTTATTCGGTAGTCGAAGCGCAGCATCAAGGCCATCAAATGCCGCCCACGCCTGCCGCTACACCGAAAGCTAGTCCTTCTGCTACTCCGTCGAATCAGGCGACGCCTGTGACTCCCAAGATGCCTGGGGAGCCCGGGATGCCTGCCATGACGGAGCATCCGGCAACGCAAACGAACCAACCAGCGAACGCTTCGCAGCCTGCAAGCGATATGGACTCGATGAACATGGGTGAGCTCGTGGTTGTGCAGAACGACGAAATGTTTGTGCGCGTCGGAAACAGTCGAAGCAATCTGATACCAATGGGTCGGATGGGATCGGGAACATCCTGGCAACCCGCGTCATCACGAATGAACATGTTGCATAAGCAATCAGGTGATTGGCTAGTCATGTTTCATTACAACCTTGTCGCGGACGTGAATTCACAAGGTGGCACGCGGGGGACAACAAAAGTCGAGTCAGCAAATTGGTTCATGCCGGCGGCGCTTCGACGAGTTGGAATTGGCTTGTTGGAACTTCGGGGGATGTTCAGCTTTGAACCGTTTACTTTTCCACCAGGAGGTTCTCCACTTCTGTTTCAGACCGGTGAGACTTACAAAGGTCAGCCGCTGATCGATCGGCAACATCCACACGACATGTTCATGGAACTGTCGGCTACTTATACAGTACCGCTTGGCGATCATGCCACTTGGTTCGCTTACGCAGGTTACCCTGGTGAGCCTGCCCTTGGTCCCACCGCATTCATGCATCGCGCTTCAGCGTCGGAGAATTCATCAGCGCCGCTGGGCCACCACCTTCAGGATTCAAGTCACATAAGTTTTGGGGTCGTTACATCGGGAGTTACTTATCGCTGGTTGAAGTTGGAAGGTTCTGTTTTCAATGGCCGAGAACCCGACGAGCATCGTTACAACTTTGAAGCGCATCCGTGGAACTCGAGGTCTATAAGGCTCTCAATCGCGCCGACGAGTAATTGGTCGATTCAAGTAAGTCACGGGCTCTTGAAGAACCCGGAGGAGTTGGAACCTGGTGACGTTAGAAGAACCACCGCTTCGCTTAGTTATAACCGTCCGTTTGCGCGTGGGTCATGGGCTACGAGTTTAATCTGGGGGCGCAATCATGAAAGCCACTCAGGCGAGACCTTCAATCTAAATAGCTATCTGGCTGAATCAACTGTCAATTTTCTCGATCGAAATTATTTGTACACTCGCCTGGAATTGGTGGACAAAAACCAATTGCTGCGACCGTCAGATCGATTGCGGTTGGGAATTACGGAAGATCATCCGTCGTTTCGCATCGGAGCGTACACCTTTGGTGGCGCGCGTGATATCTGGGAGACGGCGAAAGCTGCGCTCGCGATTGGTAGCGACGTAACCTTCTACTCAAAGCCGTCAATTCTTGATTCGGTCTATGGCAATAACCCGGTGTCGTGGAAACTGTTCTTCCGGATTCGTCCAGGGAAAATGACGATGCACATGCACTGAGTTCCACTCGTCAACTACTGTTGGCGCGTGTATATTCTCAATTCGCACCCGATTCTCTTCTCATAAAAATCTGAAAGGCGGAGGTATGAAAATGCGTAAGTTTGGATTCTTTCTGGTTCTCGCGATTGTGGTCGTCTTCGCGTTGAGACCGGTCAATGCTCTCACGGAAGTGCCCACAGTCGGGGCTGCGGCCCCCAGCTTTAAGCTCACCACAAATGAGGGTCACGAGGCGAGCCTTGGTGATTTCAAGGGCAAGTGGGTGGTTCTGTATTTCTACCCCAAAGACTTTACCAGCGGCTGCACACTTGAAGCGCACAACTTTCAGCGCGATTTAGAAAAATACACTGCCGCAAATGCCGTAATTCTCGGCGTTAGTGTCGACACGGCAGAATCACACAAGAGCTTTTGCGCTAAAGAAGGTTTGAATTTCAAATTGCTCGCTGATGTCGGTGGTGCAGTTTCTGAGCAATACGGTTCAACTATGGAGTTCAACGGAAACAAGTACTCGGCGAGAAATACCTTCATCATTGATCCAAAGGGAAACATCGCAAAGGTATTTGTGAAGGTCAGTCCGGCTGCGCACAGCGAAGAGGTGTTGGCGGCCCTCGCAGCACTTCAGAAGTCATAATCTCAAACAAAACTTCAGAATCGCGGCGACAGGGTGAAAATCCATGTCGCCGCTTTTCTTTCACCTCAAGAGAGATTTCTAGCGCTCACAGGGTTCACATTTTGTGGATCGCAATAATCCGCAAGCCACCAACTCCATTCTCGATCGTGAACGTAATCCGATCCTCCGCCGCAATCCCTTCCAGTAGACTTTTGTCCCTTACATGAAACTGCATTTGCATGGCTGGCATCAGACCCTTGATGTCTTCATGGTTGATTTCTATCGACGGCAGCTTCAAGTCAATCGCTTTAACTGTTCCGACAGCTTCATAGGTTTTTGTCTGAACCGCGGCGGCAGGACCTTCCGGCTCGGAGTCTTTGTGTGCGAGTTTCTTTGAACAGGCGACAACGAGCAAGAGAGCGACGACGCAGATGAGAATTGCTTTATGAGTGTGCATGTTATTCATGAATGTGCGTAAGTAGGCCAAGTAATAATACAGTCAGTACCACAACGCGGTAGCGTGGGGCTCAGAGAAGAAAGAACTAGAACAAGCCACACGCTATCGCGTTGTGGTACCGACTGTATCACTAGCAGTTTCCGAACACGTCAGCTTTCTAAAACGTCAGCTTCACACCAAACTGAAACTGCCGCGAATCAAAGGCCGCTGTCGCTTGCCGGAATGTTGGCAACGGTGTGACTCCCGGGCCAAAAGTATTATTCGGGACACTCAGGTTCGAGCGGTTCAGCATATTGAAACCTTCCCCAATCAACTGCACCTCCGCGCTCTCGCCTAGTCGAAACTTCCGACTCAGACGCAAATCCAACGAAGCGAAGTCAAAGCCGCGCCCGGTATTTCTTCCCACACCTACCGGCCGATCATTGTTGTTAGTGTCAAAGTTGCGATCGCTTCCGAGCAAAACATTGAATGGGAGTCTCGACGCATAAGTAAAGATGTAGCCAATTTGGAAACCGCGTAGCGCCACATTCATGTGAGCGGGCGCCTCCAGAGAACCACTAACAACCAATCGATGCCGCTGATCGTTGTCAGACAATCCGCGATCGTCGCGAATGTTTGCGTTGTTCTGGACACTCGAGAAAAAGAAGTTTCCGGCATCATCGATTGTCTTAGAAAACGTATAAGAAATCCGTGTGCTCATCCACGATCGCAATCGTTGGTTGAACGAAACCACCATCCCGTCATAGTAGGAATTTCCGGAACTTTCGTAGCGTGAGATGTTGCCCCAGTTCGGATCAGGTCTTCCTAGGTTGGCAATGCCTGAGCTTGCAGGAACGGTTGGGACGTTTAAGTTGCGGGCGAGAATAATGTGTAGTCCGCGCAGATGAAGATAGCCCACCGATAAGCTCATATTGCCGGGCAGTTCGCGTTCGATCTGAATGTTTGCCTGTTCGCTGTAACTCGAAGCGATGTTTGGATCGATCCTCGTGATATTTGGCTTAGTCGGTAGTGCCGCAGGTTGGACACTCAATACGTTTGGGAAAGCGGGCGCTCCAGTTTGGGTTGGGGCGAGTTGCGCTAAGACGTACTTAGTTCCATCTCGTTGTAGTGCGTTCGAAGTTGCTCGCAGGGGGATTCGATCATAGAAGAGACCAAAGCTGGCCCGCACGACGGTACGATGATTGCCGGGCGCGTATGCGATCCCGAGCCGCGGTGCGAAGTTGTCGTTGTCAGTCTGAATTGGCGTAGGCAGGAACTGAAGGTCATACCTCAGCCCGGCATTTATCGTGAGATCAGGGCTCAAACGCCACTCATCCTGCACGAATACACCAAGATTTGGATTCGACTGTTCTTGATTTGGAGCACCAAACGCTTGTTGGAAAGTGCTGTAGTTGCCGTTCAGAAAATTGTTCAGCGAGTTAAATTGGTAAACGCCCTGGAACGCACCCGGAAAAACGATATTGAGTCGGTTGTATAGAACATCGACTCCACCTTTGAGAGAGTGGTTTCCGCGTTGGCTTGAAATATTGTCGACAGCCTCAAACAAGTCGATATCTCTCGCCAGTGGAGACACAGTCGCGGTTCCGAAGTTTGCGACGCCGGAAATCGAAACTGATGGTCCGGTTGTATCGTTGATCGGGGCGCTGAGTCTGCTTCGGGTTACCTGAAGCCGGGCTTCGTTGAGTGTGTGTTTGGTTAGCGTTGAAATGAGACTGAACTGTCCGGTCTGATCGGTATCGTGCAAACCGGAGCCACGGCTTACTGCATTTAGGCCGCCGACCGTACGCGAGTTAACAGCGTCGATATGATAGACACTGTACCGACCGCTAAGTTGATGTCGTTCACCAGGCTTGTGATCGATTCTGGCAAGGAAGTTTGTAGTATCGAAACTCGCCGGCACTACACCAGTACTAATTCGCGGTCCGTGATAGTTAACCGCGTCTAATCGCTGGTTGATTGAATTGACCGCCGAGGGAGCGATCGTGAGGACTGCCGAATAGTTTCGTTTTGTCTGTTCGAAGTTCGTGAAAAGAAATGTTCGGTCACGACGAAGCGGACCGCCTAACGTTGCGCCGTATTGTGCCTGCGTCAACAGATCCTTTGAAGTGGCAACTGGATTGCGAGCATCGAAACGCTGGTTTCGTCCAAATCCGTAAAAACTACCGCGCCAGTCGTTCGTGCCTGACTTAGTAAGAATATTGACGACGCCACCGGATGAACGTCCAAACTCTGCAATGCCTCCGGAAGTCACGACTTGAAACTGATCGATTACTTCTTCGCTGTAATAGGTGCCAGTCAGATCAGCAGCGTCATCGTTTGCTGACATTCCATCGACGACAAAACTATTGTAGAGGTTGCGTTGGCCGGCTATCGAAATTCCCTGACCTGGCACAGCAGACGTTTCGGCGAATCGTTGATTGCTTGCTGTGTTGGTTGGCGACACTCCTGGGACAAGCAATGCAAGGTCGAGATAGTTGCGACCATTTAATGGCAAATCGCTAATCTCAGCGGGACGAATTGTTTCAGCTACTTGTGTGCGGACCGTTTCAATGAGCGGCACATCGATGCTCACACTTACTCGCTCGGATACTCCCGCTATGTCGAGTTTGGTAAGAACATCAATTGTTTGTCCGACTGACAGGGTTAGATTCTTTTTTGATTCTTCAAATCCCTGAGCCCGTATTTCGAGCGAGTAGTCGCCGACGCGCAAGAGTGGAAACCTGAAACGCCCTTGTTGATCTGTCGTTGTGGTCAAACGCTGATTGGTTTCGAAATTCGTAGCCGAGACAGCGGCGCCCGAGATTGTGCCACCGCTTCTGTCTTCAACCCTTCCGCTCAACGTTGCCGAAGTAACCGTCTGTTGAGCATGGAGGATGGGTGAAGAAACCACGAATGCGATAAAGAGGTAGAGTAGCCCCTTCATGAGAGTTGTCCCCTGAGGTTAAGACTGGCATGACTCGATTAGTGATCGTCCGAGTGTGTCAGCCACTTTTCAATTGTCGATTGTTTCGATTGCTGGATTAGGTCCAGGAATGAGGCGGACCACGAGGGCTGAATGGATCAAATTCGGGGTGCGGGTTGAAGAAGCCTTCTGAACTTTCGTCGCGACGAAGGCTAATTGCCAGGGCCGGTAATTCCACCGAGACTGCGTGCGTTTTGTGTCGCTGAAGCTGTTTACTCGAACGAACCGCGCACGAGGAGCAATCACCAGCACAATGATTTTGAATTGATCTACCAACGGCCGTGGAGGAACCGGGCTCATCAGCTTCGTCCGCAACCACTGTAATCCCGTCATCGATTGACGCAGTCTTCGCTCCGCACATCGGTTCCGGTTTGGGCTTTCTAACTTTAAGTGCGGCGTGGCAATGGCCGGCTGCTTTTCCAATGCAACACGACATCGTGTTGCCTCCGCCAAATGCGCTTACGATTAGTGCGCCCGGCACGAGCGAAGGTAGCAGACATAGCAAGAGAAGCGCTGCAAAACAGGAACGCATTAGAACTGTGAGAAGTTTTATTGAGCTTCGCTTCATCGCCAAAGGAATATGAGTCTTGGTGACGCTGTACAAGCTACGCCAGAAGCGTTGGAATTACCAGTCTTCGTTGGTAGCAATTATCAGGGTTTCTTAGCCTGCGAAGCAGGCCTGAGCATAAAGCCTGGGGCGCGAGCGCCAGGGATGTGTGGTTTTCAAATTCAAGCCTGGAGCGGGCGCAAGACTTGTTAACTAAACGCCTGTCGCCCCCTATTGCGGGCTCAGATCTTGATGCGCAAGTGTCCTGGGGCTTACGCCCCAGGCTTTACGCTTATGCCTGCTTCGCAGGCAAAGAAACGATCCGACATCTTGTGTGTCGCACGCTTCTCCACTTATGATGAAGGTCCAACCGATGCTCAAAAGCGACGAGATCACCAAAGCGACCGCGATAGATCCTGTTTGTCACATGCGTGTCGATCCTGAATCGGCCGCGGGATCATTTGAATTCGAAGGACAAACCTACTACTTCTGCGCCAAGCATTGTCTGCATAAGTTCACCCAGAACCCGAGACAATTTCTGCAGCCTGCGCCGACGCCAATCGGAATCCAACCCGTCTCGATAACTCGCGCAAGGGACAAGACTCCCTTTACTTGTCCGATGCATCCTGAAGTTGAGAACACCGGACCAGGTTCGTGTCCCAAATGCGGCATGGCATTGGAGCCTGCGATCTACACTCCTCAGTCACAGACTAAATACACATGTCCTATGCATCCGGAAATTGTCAGCGACCAACCTGGAAGCTGCCCGATTTGCGGTATGGCATTGGAGCCAACGACGGTAGCGCTAACCGACGAAGAGAATCCCGAGTTGATCGACATGCGGCGACGTTTTTGGGTCAGCGTCACACTAGCAGTCCCGGTCTTCCTACTTGGTATGAGTGATTTACTTCCCGGCATCTCCTTGCCACGCGGTCTCAGCTGGATTCAATTGATTCTGACTTCACCGGTTGTGCTTTGGTGTGGATGGCCGTTCTTTGTGCGCGCGTGGCAGTCAATCGTTAATCGTTATCTGAATATGTTCACGCTAATCGGACTCGGTGTAGGCGTGGCTTATATCTTCAGTGTTGTAGCTACGATAGCTCCCGGTATATTTCCGCAGTCGTTTCGCGCTCATGGAGGTGGCGTTCCTGTTTACTTCGAGAGCGCAGCAGTTATTACTTCGCTGGTTTTGTTTGGCCAGGTCCTAGAACTTAAAGCTCGAAGCAAAACTGGTGCTGCTATCAAAGCTTTGTTGGGTCTTGCCCCGACGACCGCCAGACGTGTCCGTCATGATGGAACCGAAGAAGACGTTGCCCTTAGCGTAGTAAGACAAAAAGATCTATTGCGAGTACGACCGGGGGAAAAGATTCCAGTTGATGGCGTAGTGCTTGAAGGACACAGCAGTATCGATGAATCAATGGTGACGGGTGAGCCCATTCCGGTTGAGAAGACAGAAAGCGATCAAGTAATCGGCGGCACGATCAATGAAAGCGGCACGTTTATTATGCGTGCTGAGCGAGTAGGCTCAGAGACTCTGCTGGCGCAGATTGTGCAGATGGTGACGGAAGCGCAGCGAAGTCGGGCGCCGATCCAAAGACTGGCAGACCTCGTGGCCGCATACTTCGTTCCGATTGTGATTGCGATTTCATTTGCCACATTCATTGTGTGGAATCTCATTGGGCCGGAGCCGCGCCTGGCGTATGCATTGGTTAACGCAGTCGCCGTTCTCATCATTGCCTGTCCCTGTGCGCTTGGCCTTGCAACGCCCATGTCCATCATGGTGGCGACAGGGAAGGCAGCACAAAGTGGATTATTGTTTCGCAACGCTGAAGCTATCGAGACCATGCGTAAGGTCGACACGCTCATCGTTGATAAGACTGGAACGTTAACCGAAGGAAAACCAAAGTTGGCCCGGGTAATACGGTTTGATAGCTTTGGTGACGATGAAATACTTCAACTATCTGCCAGCCTGGAACGCGGTAGTGAGCATCCGCTCGGATCTGCGATCGTGGCTGCGGCCCAGGAAAAAAATCTAAGCTTGACGAACCCCGCTAGCTTTGAGTCCTTCACCGGTAAAGGAGTCTCTGGTGAAGTCGGTGGTCGTCGAGTCTCACTTGGCAATCTTGGTTTCATGATCGACCTGGGAGTCGAAGCCAGCGTCGCGTCACAACAGGCTGAGCAACTGCGCGAACAAGGGCAGACCGTGATGTTCGTTGTGGTTGATGAGGCGCTCGTGGGGCTTCTTTGCGTTGAAGATCCTCTGAAGCAATCAGCAGCGGAAGCAATCGAGCAATTGCGTCGCGAGGGTATACACATCGTGATGTTGACCGGCGACAGTCGAACAACTGCACAGGCACTTGCGACCCAACTACATATTGATCGAGTGGTTGCCGAAGTCTTACCAGCTCAAAAAGCTGATACAGTGAAGCAGCTGCAAACTGAGGGTCGCGTCGTGGCAATGGCTGGAGATGGAATTAATGATGCTCCCGCGCTGGCCCAGGCAGATGTTGGTATTGCCATGGGTACTGGAACAGATGTGGCAATGAAGAGCGCTGACCTTACCCTGGTGAAGGGAGACTTGCGGGGGATAGTGCGCGCGCGCGTGTTGAGTCGGGAGACAATGAAGAACATCAAGCAGAATCTATTCTTTGCGTTTGTCTACAATTCCGTTGGTGTTCCTATCGCTGCAGGTATTCTTTATCCCGTGTTTGGAATTTTGTTGAGTCCGATGTTCGCCGCGGCGGCGATGAGCTTTAGCTCGGTCTCGGTGATCACTAATGCGTTACGACTTCGACGTGCGAAGGTTGTGTAATCTGTAGACAAACTGCTGCCGTAGAAGACGCATCGTATCAATCAGGAGGAATTCGTCTAATGTCACTGGTTCGCATTTTCAGTGTTGTCATACTACTCAGCGTTCTCGGGGCCGCTGCGATATTTACACCGGCACAAAAGAAGTCACGTACCCAGGATGCTGAGCGCCACGCGCGCGAAGCCGCCGAGGCTTTTGCCGACATCATGAACGTGAAAGATCAAGCGATTCCTAAGGAATTGCTCTATAAAGCTGAAGCAATAGCGGTGTTTCCCGGAGTTGTAAAGGCTGCGTTTTTTGTTGGCGGCCGCGGTGGTCAGGGCCTAATCAGCCGGCGAGTGAAAGGCGGTTGGAGCGCGCCGGCGTTCTTCAATCTTAATGGCGGAAGCTTCGGTCCCCAGATTGGAGCGCAAATGACCGATTACGTCTTTCTCATCATGAATCAAGATGGTATCGACGGTTTGCTGAAAGATAAGTTTGAGCTCGGAGGCGAAGCGGGAGTCGCTGCTGGACCAGTTGGACGTGAAGCTGCTGCGTCTACGAGTCCGCGTTTGGACGCCGGGATTCTTTCCTACTCACGTAGCAAAGGTGCCTACATTGGTGCAGCACTCAAAGGCGCATACATTAGTCCGGATAACGATCTCAATGAATCGATCTATGGCACGAAGGCGACGGAGGTATTGACTGGCAAACAGCTTTCGTTTGCTCAGATGCCTGCAGCGGTTCGCATCTTTCCGCGCACGCTAGTCCGCTACTCGATCAATTGACAAGAGTGCATTGGAGTGCGGTGGCCGGCCACCGCACTCCAATGCCTAACGAACAAATGCTTGACGCGTTACATCCTGCAACCTAGAATGCCTCGTCGCTCATTTCTTGACACGCCTAACAATTCAAGCGGGTAATAATCGGGAACTGCTAATGAATATGCTACCTCGTACGCAGCGACAAAAAGAGATTCTCGATTACATCACTAGTTTCCTCGAGCGACACGGTTACGTTCCTTCCTACACGCAAATCGCCAGACAATTTGGAGTGAAGTCGCGCGCGACGATCGCTAAGCACATTGCTGCACTTGAAAAGCGTGGTCTGATTACACGTGAACATGAAGATGGTTTCGCGTTGAACATCAAAGTTGAAGACACGAGTAGTGATTCGCTTTGCGAAGTGAAACTGCTCGGAAGGATTGCCGCAGGCGCGCCGCTTGAAGTCGTCGACTACGAAGAGCGCATTCCGGTGCCGCGCTTTCTTCTTGGACGTGTTAGCCCAGATCGTGTTTATGCGTTGCGGGTGAAGGGCGACTCGATGATTGACGAGCACATCTGCGACGGCGACATTGCGCTGATCGAGAACCGCACCGACGCTCGTGACGGAGAGATTGTTGTCGCCCTGTTAATTGAAGAAAACCAGGCGACTTTGAAGCGTTTGTATCGTCGCGGGGCCAATATTGAATTACAGCCAGCCAATTCCCAACTCCTACCGCTTACTCTTCCAGCCAGTCAGGTGCGCGTCCAGGGCATTTTCCGCGGACTGCTGCGGCCAAGTAACTGAATAGCACAGACTTAAGTCCGCGTTGATTCGGCAATCGAAGACATCAAATTCAAACTATCACCAAAGCTTCAGGTTTCTTTGCTTCGACTCACACTGACTGAAGTCTGTGCCACTCGATCTTAGTAGAGATTGAAGTTGTATTCGAGTTGCACCACAGTTGAGACTGCTACCCCGTTCTTTTGGGCAGGTACAAACTTTATGCTCCGCGCAGCGGCAATCGACTGTTCGATTAAACCATTGGGTAAACCTCTCACGACGCTTACGGTTCCAATGCTGCCGTCGGCCCTAAGCACAACCCGCAA
>Ga0134123_10002397_pt1 | contig 12280 bp, 10 predicted proteins | sample KB303_FD_96460 | JGI IMG/M metagenome (GOLD analysis project Ga0134123, IMG submission 96460) | Terrestrial soil microbial communities without Nitrogen fertilizer from Kellogg Biological Station, Michigan, USA - KB3-0-3 | ecosystem: Environmental > Terrestrial > Soil > Unclassified ...
CGTCGACCTGCACGTGCCACGGTCGCGGCTTGAGCGAAGCGGCCATGCGCGACGGGTCGTCCTTGTTGGTCCCGAACTCGTAGAAGTTGTTGTAGGTGGTGGCGGCGTCCATCTTGGTGGGCGGATCGGCGACCCGGTAGGCCGGATTGGGCGTGGCCTTGAGCGGCGCGGCCGCCGGCGGGGCCGCGGCCACCGCGGGCCCGACGCCGGCCGTGAGCGCCAGCGCCGCGGCACCCACCATCAGCTCGCGACGACTCACGTAGAGGGGCTCGGGCGTGACATCCGAATAGCGCAAGCGCATGGGGCCTCCTCGCACGATCAGCTTCTCATGGGATGACGAATCGGTAGCCCTGTCCGTGCACGGTCTGGATGAAGGCCGGCCGGTCGGGATCGCTCTCCAGCTTGCGACGCAGGCGCAGCACGTGGGTGTCCACGGTGCGGGTGGTGGGAAACCGCTCGTACCCCCACACCTCGTCCAGCAGCCGCTCGCGGGTGATCACGTCGCCCTGGTGCTCGACCAGGTAGACGAGCAGGTCGAACTCCTTGCGGGTCATGCGGACCTCGCGGCCGGCACGCGTCACCCGCCGGCCGCGCCGATGCACGCGCACCTCGCCGAAGGCCAGCTCCTCGAACTTCTGCCGCGGGCCGGGGCGGCGCAGCACGGCCTTCACGCGCGCCAGCAGCTCGCGCAGCGAGAAGGGCTTGGCGACGTAGTCGTCGGCGCCCAGCTCGAGGCCGCGCACGCGATCGATCTCCTCGCCCCGCGCGGTGAGCATGATGACCGGCACGTCGACGCCGCGCCGGCGCAGCTCGCGGCACACGTCCCAGCCGGAGAGCTTGGGCATCATGATGTCGAGGAGCACCAGGTCGGGCGCCTCGCCCAGCGCGCGGGAGAGCCCCTCCTCGCCGCTGGTGGCGGCCAGCGTCTCGTAGCCCTCGAACCGGAGGTTGTCCTCCAGGCCGCGCACGATGGCCGGCTCGTCGTCGACGATCAGGATACGGGGCATGCGCCACCTCCTGGCCCGAGCGGCAGCCACAGCGTGAAGCGGCTGCCCTGCCCGGGCGTGCTCCGCACGCTGACGCGGCCTCCGTGAGCCTCCGCCACGTGCCGGACCAGCGCGAGGCCGACACCGCTGCCGCGGCGGCCCTGCGTCTCGCTGCGACCGACCCGGTAGAACTTCTCGAAGATCCGCGCGTGCTCGCCGGGGGCGATCCCCACGCCGCGGTCGGTCACGCTCAGCGCGATCCCCTCGCCGTCGCGATGGGCCTCGAGCGCGATCACCCGATCCGTGTCGGAGTACTTGATGGCGTTGTCGATGAGATTGGCCAGGGCCTGACTGATGGCCTCGGCATCCATCGGCGCCTCGGGCAGATCGGGCGCCACCGTGACCTCGACCTTGAAGCCCCCCTGCTCGAGCGGGTACGCGAAGGCGTCGAGCGTCTCGCGGATGAGCGGCTCCACCGCCGTGGGGGCGAGATCGTAGCGGCGGCGGCCACCCTCGATGCGCGAGAAGTCGAGGACGTTGTCGATCAGGTGCGAGAGCCGCTCGCTCTCGTGGGTGATGATCCGGTAGTACTCCTGCCGGCGGGCCTCATCGGGGACGCGCCCCATCTCGAGCGTCTCGCCGAACATGCGGATGACCGACAGCGGCGTCTTGAGATCGTGGGAGACGTTGGCCACGAAGTCGGCCTTCAGCTGCGCCATCTCGGTCTCGCGCCGCGTGAGCCGCCACGTGAGCATGACGCCGGCCACGATGACGGCCACCAGCACGCCGAAGGCGGCGGTGAAGAGCATCACCTGGCGGCGGACCATGTCGCCGGGCGAGGCGCCCGGCGGCGCATACACGGCCACGCGCCAGTCCGGCAGCCCTTCGCGCATCGGGATCGCCAGCACGGGCTCGGCGCGCCCGAGCGCACTCCGCGCGTAGACGGCACGCCCGTCCTGATCGAGCACGGCCACGACGGTCGGCGACTCGAGCGCGGCCAGCGACGTCTCCAGAATGTCGCGGCGCAGGGCATCGGCGTCGCGCACGTAGGCCACCAGCACCGGCTCCCCGCGCGGCCGCAGGAGCACGGCCAGGCACACCTGACCGCCGGCCACGACCTCGCGCTTGCCGCCGCGCTCCCACACCGCCTGCAGCCGCGGACGCAGCGTCTCGCCGAACAGCGCGGCGTCGGCCGGATCGCGCCAGGCGCGTGGATACAGGAGCGCACCATCGCGCTCGAAGACGTACAGGCGCCGCACCAGCGGGGAGTCGGCCACGATGCGGTCCAGCGCCGGTTCGGTCGTCTCGCCGGTCGCGAGCTGGGCCTGAACGCGGGCGAGGAAGGCGTCTTCGGCCACCCGCAGCATCATCTCCACCTTCTCGGCGGCCATGGCCGCGACGTCGCGGGCCTGCTCGCGGAAGAGCAGCTCGGCCGAGCGCTCCCACTGGCGGAGCGAGACGTAGCCGAGGATCGCCACGATGGTGGCCGGCGCCACGATCGCGATCAGGGCCAGGGCGGAGAGGCGGGTGGTGGGCGAGCGCACCGCCGGCCCTTTCAGCTGGCCTCGCGCAAGAGGCGCTGGATCACGGCCTCGGTGTCCTCATAATCGCCTTCTCCGATGTGACGGTAGCGGACCACTCCCCGCTTGTCCACGAGCACCAGGGTCGGCCAGGCTCGCACGCTGTAGCGACGCCAGATGGTGAAGTCGTTGTCCTGCACCACCGGATAGCGCACCCCGAGCTTCTTCGTGGCCTCCACGACCTTGTCGTGCGGCTTCTCCCAGGAGAACTCCGGACTGTGCACGCCCACGATCGCCAGCCCCGACCGCTCGTACTTGTCGTGCCACACCCGCAACTGCGGGATGACGTTCTTGCAGTTGATTCAGCCGTAGGTCCAGAACTCGACGAGAACGACTCGTCCGCGCAGCGCACCCAGCGTGAGCGGCTCGCTGTTGATCCAGGGGCCACCGGTGATCTCGGGCGCGGCCTGGCCAGTCTGCGGCTGGGCCGTCACGAGCCAGGCCCCGGCCGCCACGACGAGCCCGAACAGGAGGACGGCCACGAGCCCTCTACGCACGGTCGCTTCATTCACGCGGCACCCCCTGTTGCGTCATTGACCGCGAGCGGTCACGAACGATTCTCGCCCCGGGGGCCGGGCGGCACGTCACAGCGGTGTGAACTCTTGCAGCGACTGGGGGGGTGGAGCCTAGACCAGCTCGTCGGTGCGCTTGGTCGTCTCTCCGAAGCGGCCCATCACGTAGGGGGGCAGACCGGCGTAGACCTCGCCCAGGCGCTGGTCGATCTCGCGGTTGGCCAGGGCGAACAGGCTGCGCCCCTCGCGATCGCCCTCCACCAGGAACGGACCGAGGCGCTCGACCTCCAGCACCCACAGCGCCTGCGCGATGCCGAGCTCGTTGAGCCAGTGCACCTCGCGTACGCCCTTGATGCACTGGCCGTAGGCGGCGCCCATGCCGTAGCCGATGGTCGTGAGGTAGATCGCGCCGTACGGCACGAACCATTCGCGATACGCCAGCTCGGTGAGCCCGGCCTTGCCCACGATGACCCTGGCGCCCGAGCGCTCGAACCAGCGGGTCATCGACTTGCCGAACCGGAATGAGGCGGTGGCCGTCACCGCTTCCACCGCGTACGTCCCGTCGGGCCGCACGGCGGCCGCCGGCGAGCAGTGGAAGTTGACGTTGGTGAGCCCGCGCACCGAGGCCGGCACGCCACGATCCTCGTCCACCACCTTGCGGTACACGCCCTCGCGCGCTGTGTAGACGATGCCATCGAGGTAGACGACGTCGCCGAGCTTCAGGCGGGCGATGTCCGCGTCGCTCACCGGCGTGTTCAGGACCACGCGGTCCATGCGCACGTCGTCCAGCCGCTCGATCGCCGCGCTCACTCGACGCGCTCGCGACGGTAGTAGTCGGTGAACCACTGCGGGTCGCCGCGAAACTCGACGCGGCCGTCCGGGTGCACGCGCGCGGTGGCCCGGCGCGACGACAGACAGAACTGATGGATGCCGACCGGCAGCCCGCCGGTATGCGTGTAGGCGATCTCGACGTGCGTCGCGACCACCAGCGAGGTCCCTGCGAACCCCATCGCGCCAATCCCGATGTAGTTCCCGAGCGCCGTCAAATCCTCTTCCAGCCGCGCAATCTCCGGATCAGGATTGCGGCTGCCCACCGCGCGCAGGCACGCCGCTTCCTTGCCCAGACGCATGCAGGTGTCCTTCGACCCCCCGATGCCGATCCCCACGATGGCGGGCTGACACGCCAGCCCCCGCTTGCCGTGCTCCACCAGCGTGTCGATGACGAACCGCTTGATGCCGCCCACGCCGTCGGCGGGGAACAGCATCCGATAGTCACTGCCGAACAACCCCCCCTTGTGCACGGTGGTGATGTCCACCCAATCGGCCCCCGGCTCGAACGCCCACGTCACCTCCGGCGCGTGCACGCCGACGTTGTTGTCGAAATCCTTCCGCGTCAGCGGATGCACCCGATTGGGCCGCAGCGGAATCGTCGCCGTCGCCTCGGCCGTCGCCCGCCTCAGCGCCCGCTCCAGCGCCACGAATCCCCCCTCGACGCGCGCCTCGTTCCCCACCCGCACGTAATACCGCGGCAGCCCCGTATCCGCGCACATCGGCCGCCGCTCCGCCGTCGCGATCTCCCAGTTCCTCAACATCTCGTCCAGCACGAACCGCGCGATCCGATTCCTTTCCGAATCCCGTGCCCGAACGACTCCCTCCCGGTAGTCCGCCGGAATGTCGATCGCCGCCCGAACCGTCAGCTCGCGCGCCACATCCTCCACAACCTTCGCCGAAATCCCCATCGCCATCCCCCCGACGGTAGCACCCTCCCCCCACAGACGAAAGCCACGCCACGGAACCTCCTAGGATCTACGCCCGACGCGAAAACGCGGTCACCGATGCGAAGCGAGCTCGCGCGTAGCGAGAGGAAGCCGCGGAGCTCGACCGCGCGAAGTCCGCCGACGGAGCGGGCGCGGGGGGCGGGGCGGCCGGGGGACGGGGTGGGGCCGTGGACCCGTTCCCGCCGCGTCGGACCGTGCGCCCCGCTCGAGGTGGAGCCCAGTCAAGGCGGGATCGAGGCGGGCAGCAGCCTCGTGGTGCCACGGACCCACCCCGTCCCCCGGCCGCTCCGCCCTCCGCGCCCGCGGCGCCGAGACGCCTACGCCCGGCCGAGAGCCTGAGCGATGTACTCCGGGAACCGCGCTTCGAGCTCCGCGACGACCGCCGCCCCGACCTCGCTCGCCGACCCGTCGCGCTCCCCGTCGATCGCATCCCAGTGCTCGAGGTACGCGTCGTTGTCGTGCAGCCCGAGCTGCATCGCCGCCGAGTCGATCAGCGCCTGGAAGCGATCACTGAGCTGGAGGTTGACCTGTCCGGTGCTGTCGCGTGCCTCGACCGCCGCCGGGATGTTCTTCCAGACGATGATCCGGTACGAGGCCATCAACGCCCGCCCATGAACTGGGCGAGCAGGGCGATCCGGTCACCGGCGGCGAGCGGAGAGTCCAGCTCGTGCTGGATGCCGAGGACCGCGTCGTTCACCAGCACCTCGATGTGCTCGCCCAGCGCACCGTCGTGCCACAGCGCGGCTTCGAGGTCGGGGAACCGCCCGCTGAGCCCGCGAAGGATGCTGCGCACCGTCGCTCCCGGGACGAGTGGCTCCTCGAAGAGCCGCCGGGTGCCGCCATCGCCGCCCACGAATCGCGTGGGCCAGCCCACGATCTCCACCGGCACGACGGCGGTCGCTGCCGCCTGCGCCATCACGACGAGCCGGCGCGTCCCGGCTTGGGGTCCTTCTCCTGCAGCGTCTCACCGCGGCTGCGCAGGCGCTTGATCAGCTCGGGAAAGGAGTTCTGGCGGATGATGCGATCGAACTGCGAACGATAGTTCGAGATCAGGCTCACGTTCTCGATGGCCACGTCGTAGATGAGCCAGCGCTCGCCCTTGCGGTTCATGCGCGCCTCGACCGGCACCTCCGTCCCTTGCTTGGTGACGAGCTTGGCCCGCACGATGGCGAGGTTGCCATCGAGCTTCTCCTCGGTGAAGCGCAGCCGCTCGCCGCTGTAGAGGTCGATCTGGGCGATGTAGGTCCGCTCCAGCAGGTCGCCGAACAGCTGCACGAACTCCTCGCGCTCGGCCGGCGTGCGCTGCTGCCAGTGCAGCCCCAGCGCCCGGCGGGCGCTCTCGCTGACGTCGAAGGCCTCGGCGGCGATCTTCCGCACGCTGGCGCGCCGATCCTCTTTGCGGAGCGCGGGATCCTCCAGAACCTTCTGTACGGCGTCCGTGTACTCGCGAACGGTGTCGGTCGGGGGCCCCGCCCAGACCTCCGGGAGGGTGGCCAGAACCAGGCCGATCGCCGTCACGAATGTAGCCAGATTCCTCATTTGGTGAAGGCTCCTTCCCATCAGAAGTATACAAGGTGCCTTCCGGGTCTCTGGAAAGGAGATCGCCCTTGACTGGTCGGGGCTTATCGCTCAGAGTTCCGGGACGCACCCGTGCCGCGGCGCGGCGGTCTGGGCGCGGTCCTCCCCGGGGACAACCGGGAACACGACGACACCACCTGGAGTTCATTCGGGCGGTTGACGTCGCTACGCCGGAGGGGCCGTGGCAGTAATCCGCGCCGTCGTGGTTTCTGTGTCGCTGCTCGGCCTGGCCGCTCCGGCCGCCGCCCAGTTCTCCGCTTCCGATCTCGACGGCACCTGGCTCGTTCGTTCGCTCGTCGCCGGCGCCGTCGTCGACAACGGCGCGGGCTTCGCCACCGGCACCGTGACGTTCAACGCCAGCGGCGCCGTGACCAGCGGCAGCCTGCTCACCGCGCTGGGCGTGCCGTTCCAGCTGAATCCGGGCAGCCTCGTGGTGGGGGCCGACGGTCGGCTGACGGGCACGCTGGGCGTGGGAACCGACGACTCCACGTTCAAGGGCCGCCTGGTGCGGGACAGCGCCCAGGCCGCCACGCGGATCGTCGGAACGCTGACGCGCGGCTTCGGGACGGAGGCATCGCGCTCGATGTTCGTCGTGATGTCCAGGGTCGCGGCCGGCGCCAGCTTTTCCCAGGATCCGGACGCCACCGGCACCTGGCGGGTGAAGTCCTTGCTCGTTCCCGAGCTGCCGCTGCACGTGCCCGACGTCGTGGACGGCGTCATCGTCGTCCAGCCCGACGGCACCATCAGCGGCGGCACCCTCACCTCGATCGTCAACGAGACGACGGTCACCGAGTTCACCGGCACGCTGCGGCTCGACGCCGCCGGCAACGTCTCCGGCACGCTCACGATCCCAGAGACCGAAACCAGCACGTTCACAGGATGGATGGCGCCAGACAAGACCCTGGTGGTGGCGTCCACGACGCGGCAATTCTCCGAGGCACGCCAGTTCGGGTTCTTCGCGATGACCCGGGTGCCGAACGCCGATGCGCCGGGCCTGCCGCCGCTGCCGCCGGGCACCTGGGAGCTGTTCAGTCTCCAGGTGCGCGAGGACCAGGGCACGCTCGGCGAATCGCTCGGCGGCACCATCGAGCTCGGTCCCAACGGCACCATCGTCGGCGGTGCGCTGATCGGTCTCGACGGCCAGGTCGATACGATCGTCGAGGGCAGCTACAGCACGCCGTCGCCGGGTGAGGTGTTCGCGCAGGTGTTCACGGAGATCCGGACGCTCACCATCGCCGGCACGCTGCTGCCCGGCGGCAACCAGGTGCTCGGCTACGACGTCCTCGACACGGATCGAAGCGCTGACGACGTCGGCGTCGTGAGGCTGGTCCGGGTTGCGCCGGTCGCCGCCCCGCCGCCGGCCTCGACGGTGGAATTCCGATTGGCCAGCGCCACGCAGAAGGTCACCGAGGGCGGAACGGTCACGCTTGTCGTGGATCGTACGCGCGCCACCACCACGGAGGTGACGGTTCGCTACGCGATGACTGGCGGCTCAGCCAGTGTCTCCGACTTCGATCTCTCGGGCAGCGGCACGCTGACGTTCAAGGCGGGCGAGACCACGAAGTCCTTCACGCTCACCGCGCGGGCTGACGGCGTGCTCGAGGGCGACAAGACGGTGACGCTCACGTTGCTCGGTCCCACCGGCGGCGCCGAGCTGGGACGCGCCACGGCCACGGTCACCATCGCCGACAACGCCGTGGTGCAGTTCCAGCAGGCGAGCTTCTCGGTCAAGGAGAACGTCGCCGGCGCGGTGATCACGGTCGTGCGCGGCGGCGGCACCGGCACGGCATTCACCGTGCCCTATAGCGCCACGGCGCTCACCGCGGTGGCCAACCGGGACTTCCGTCCCGTGTCGGGCACGCTGAGCTTCGCCGCGACGACGACCAGCCGCACCTTCAGCGTGCCGATGATCAACAACACGACGATGGACGGCAACCGCAGCGTCCTGCTCACGCTGGGCGTGCCGACCAACGGCGCGCGGGTCGGCGCCCAGGGCACCGCCACCCTGGCGATCGTGGACGACGAGACGCCCGGGGCGTTCAAGCTCGACGCGGGCACCTACACGGTCCTCGAGACGACCAAGGTCCTGCCGGTCAGGGTGCTGCGCACCGGGACCAGCCTGGCGGGCAACGTCACCGTCTTCTTCCGGACCGTGGCCGGCACCGCGGTCGACGGCGTCAACTACACGGGCACGTCGGGCGCGCTCACCTTCACCAGCGGCCAGACGTCGAAGACCGTCAACGTGCCGATCCTCCGCGACTTCGTGGTGGCGCCGAGCGCGCGCACGTTCTCGGTCGAGCTGAGCGCACCGGGCAGCGGCGCCACGCTGGCCGCGCCCTTCACCGCGCCCGTCACCATCACCGAGGCCGACGCCGGTGGGGTGATCAAGTTCGGAAGCGACAAGTACAAGGTGATGGAAGGCGGCGGCAGCGTCACGCTCACCGTGGTGCGGACGGGCGGCACCGCCGGCGGCGTGACGGTGGACTACCTCGCCAGCAACGGCACCGCCCTCGCCGGCGAGGAGGGCGACTTCACGTCCCGCTCCGGCACCCTCAGCTTCGCCAGCGGCAACACCTCGACCACCCTGACCATCCCGATCCGCCAGGACACCGCCGTGGAGGGTGACGAGATCTTCACGGTCGAGCTCCTGAATCCTCGCGGCGGCGCCACGCTGCCCATCCCGCCGGCGGCCGGGCGCGTCGCCACCGTGACGGTGGTGGACGACGAGACGGCGGTGCAGTTCAGCGGGCGGTTCATGGGGAACTTCCCGGAAGTCGTGCGCTCGGGGCAGATGAACACGAAGGTCACCGTGAACTACCTGGCCGTCAGCGGCACGGCGCGCTCGGGCGAGGATTTCCTGCCGCTGTCCGGCACGCTCACCTTCAACCCGGGCGTGAAGTCGCAGTGGATTCCGCTCGTCGTCGTCAAGGACCTCATCGCCGAGGGCCCGGAGACCTTCACGATCCAGCTGAGCAATCCACAGCCGGTGGGCGGGCTCAAGCTCGGGCTCGAGGTCACGATGGCCTTCACGATCGCCGACGACGACTTCGGCGGCACCAACGTCCGCTTCGGCGCGCCCGCGTACTCGGGCGACGAGGGCAAGACGGTGACGCTGACCGTGCGGCGCGACGGCGGCCTCGGCGCGACGCTCACCGTCGGCTGGAAAGCGGTCGGCGGCAACGCGCTGGGCGGCATCGACTTCACCCCCGCCGAGGGCTCGGTGACGTTCGCCTCCACCGCCAGCGCGGCGTCCTTCTCGATCACGCTGTCCGGCGACACGGTGGCGGAGGGCTCGGAGTTCGCCCTGCTCGCGCTGAGCGTCCCCGCCGGCGCCGCCACGCTGGGCGCACAGTCCACCGCCACCCTGACGATCGCCGATCGCACGCCGCCCCCCATCCAGTTCGAGAGCGCGACCTACTCGGTGCCGGAGAGCATCGGCGCCGCCACGATCACGCTGGTCCGCGAGGGCAGTCTCGCGCAGGCGGCCACCGTCGCGTACGCCACGGTGGCCGGCGGCACGGCCACCGCCGGCGTCGACTACACGGCGGTCGCCGGCACCCTCACCTTCGCGCCGGGCGTGGCCAGCGTGCAGTTCCAGGTTCCGATCCTCACGGACTTCGCGATCGAGAGTCCCGAGACGGTGAATCTGGCTCTCAGTGCGCCGGCAGCAGGCTTCGCGCTCGGGCCACGCGCCACCGCCGTGCTGACCATCACCGATGCGACGCCGCGCTACTCCTTCACCGAGATCGCCCGGACCAGCGACGATGGCTTCCGCGATCTCGGCCTACCGCGCATCAACGACGCCGGCGTGGTGGCCTACACGGGCACGCGGGTCGACGACACGATGGAGATCCGGACCAGCGACGATTCCATCGCGCTGGCCAGCGATCCGAGCGCGACCCTCTTGCCGTACGTCGCGCTCAACAACGCCGGGCACCTGGCCTTCGGTGGCATCCTCGCGGACGGCCGGCACGGCGTGTTCCGCGTGTCGCCCACCACCGTGTCGATCCTGGCGCTGAGCGGCTCGGCCAGCGGCGAGTTCCGCAGCTTCGGGCCGGCGTCCCTCAACAACGCCGGCGACCTCGTCTTCAGCGCGGAGGTGATCGGCGGGTCCGAGGTCCTCATCCGCACCGACGCCGGCCGCCTGGTCACGGTGGCCGACGCCGGCGGCGATACCTTCGCGTCCTTCCCGCCGCGGCCGGCCATCAACGACGCCGGGGTGGTGCTCTTCCCGACCTTCCTGAGGACCGAGGAGTCGGCGGTCTACAAGGCGGACGGCGAGCTGACCCCGATCGCGGTGGGATCGCAGCTCGACGCGGACTTCCAGGTGGGCCCTTCCAGCCTCAATGGACCGGGCCAGGCCGCGTTCATCGCGGTCGGTCGCACGGGAGTGCAGCGGGTGCTGCGCCAGGATGTCACGGGCCAGCTCGTGACGGCCGCCGCGACCGTGTCAGGGGCCTATGCAAATCTGTCGCGGGGCGACGATTCGCCCGCTATCAACGACGGCGGAATGATAGCCTTCTGGGCCACGCTGCCGACGGGTGCAGCGGGGATTTTCACGGGCGCGGACCCGGCCGCGAGCACGGTCCTCCGGACGGGTGATCCGCTGTTCGGCCACACCGTCGTCGAGCTACACCTGGGCGGCTTGAACAACCGCGGAGCGATCGTGTTCCGCGCCGTGCTGTCGAACGGGCAACAGGTCATCGGGGTCGCGACCCCGCCGGAGCCGTGATACCGGCGGATGCTGAGCATGGGCACGGAGGCTTGAAGCCGGAACATCGGGGGACGACGTGGCCGTACGACGAATCACGCTGAGCTTGATCGCCGTAGTCTGCTTCGCCTTTGGCTTCGCCGCCACCGCGGCCGCACAGTTCACTCAGTCTGATCTCGCGGGCGCCTGGATCATCCAGGGCGCGGAGACATCCGCGAGATTCGACAGGCCAGGTGGCTGGGTGCTCGGCAGCGTCGGTTTCGACGCCGATGGTCGGGTGATCGGCGGGCTCGTCACCGACAATCGTGGCGACCAGACTGAGCTCGATTCCGGCTCCGTCACACTGCAGGCCAACGGCCACCTCGAGGGGACGATCGGCAACGACGAGTCGACCATTGTCGTTCGCGGCCGGCTCCTGCCCACCAAGCAGGTGATCATCGCGGTCACGACCACCGACGCAGACAGCTCGAACCCGACGTACACGCTCGTCGCCCTCACCAAAAGCAACGTCGAGCAGTTCCAGTTCACGCAGGCGGACCTCACCGGCACCTGGCGGACTGCGTCCTTGCTGATCCCCGAGCTCCCGGCGCCGCAGCCGGAGACGCTTGCCGGCGCGATCACGTTCGACGGGCAGGGCATCTCGATCGGCGCGTTGCGCTCCTCGAATGCCTCGACGGACTACACGGTTGGCGGCCAGCTATTCGTCGCGAGCACCGGGCAGGTCGCCGGCGGCCTCCAGATCACCGTGAGCACCGAGAACGACTTCAGCACCTTCGTGGGATTCATGTCGCCGGCCAGGAGCTTGCTGGTCGGGACGATCACGCGAGATCGCCTGAACCTGGTCCAGAACGGCATCCTCGTGCTCCAGCGCCAGGTCACACCGGCCGCTCCGTTCACCAGCGCCAACCTCGCGGGGCCCTGGGAGCTGTTGAGCCTGCAGGCCCACGTCGGCCAGGGCAACGTGGGCGAGTGGCACGCCGGGAACATCGTGGTGGATTCCCAGGGGAATATCACCGGTAGCCTCACCGGCCCCGGCGGCGAGGACGATGCCATCGTTGTGCTCGACGACGACGTGTCGAACCGAGTGACGATCGACGCGACCGTTACGGTTAATGGCAACGCCGCCACCGAGAGC
>Ga0134123_10002401_pt1 | contig 12265 bp, 15 predicted proteins | sample KB303_FD_96460 | JGI IMG/M metagenome (GOLD analysis project Ga0134123, IMG submission 96460) | Terrestrial soil microbial communities without Nitrogen fertilizer from Kellogg Biological Station, Michigan, USA - KB3-0-3 | ecosystem: Environmental > Terrestrial > Soil > Unclassified ...
CGAAACCCGTCGAGCGCGCCCCCGCGGCGCGACAGGAAGGCTGACCTTAAGTGACTCTGAAGACCGGTGCCACCGCACCCGAGTTCTCTCTCCCGGCGGACGACGGCACGACGGTGACGCTGGCGGGCCTACGAGGCAAGAGCGTGGTGCTCTACTTCTATCCGAAGGACGACACCAGCGGGTGCACCACTGAAGCTTGCGAGTTCCGGGACAGCTGGAAGGATGTCCAGCAGAGCGGCGCTGTCGTGTTGGGGGTCTCGCCCGATCCGGTAACCTCTCATCAGAAATTCAAGCAGAAATACCGGCTTCCGTTTCCGCTCCTGGCCGACACTGATCATCGTGTCGCGGATGCCTACGGAGCCTGGGGTGAAAAGTCCATGTACGGGCGAAAGTATCGAGGCATTCTCCGCACCACGTTTCTGATCGACCCGGCAGGCCGGATCGCTCGGGTATTCGAGAAAGTTCGCCCCGAGGGTCATGCCGCGGAGGTGCTGGCGGCGCTCCAGAGCTGACCTGGGCTGCCGGGCAGGAAACCGATGCCCGCCACGCCCGATTATCTTCTCCCGAATCGCATCCCCCTTCGCGCCGACCGGATAGCCCGACATGACCGCATCGCCCAAGACCGACGTTCCCCCCGCTCCGCGGCCGGGGATCCCTTTGCAACCCAATCGATCATTCGCGGTCTGGCTCTGGGAGTGGACAAAGTCCATCGTCGTGGCTCTGCTGGTGTGGTTCGTCCTCCGCACATTCCTGGTCGAAGCCTTCCGCATTCCATCCGGCAGCATGGAGAACACGCTGCTGATCGGCGACTTCCTGTTCGTCAACAAGGCGTTATACGGTGCGGAAGTCCCCCTCGTACACGCCCATCTGCCAGCTTTCCGGGAGCCCCACCGCAACGACATCCTGGTCTTCGACTCTGTTGAGGAGGAGGGGCTCAAGGTGGTGAAACGGCTGATCGGGATGCCGGGCGATACACTCTGGATGGAAAACGGGGAGCTGTGGCGGAATGGTGAAAAGGTCGATGAGCCGTACGCGATCCACACGGACCCCACCCGGTCGGAAGATCCGGTGCAGCGGGTAAAGATGCGGGAGTGGCAGCTGCCGCACTTGGTAAAGCGCGACCCCGCGAGCTACAAGCCCGACCTCCAGGATTGGGGCCCAATCGTTGTACCTGCCGATTCGTTCTTCATGATGGGGGACAACCGGGACAGCTCGTACGACGGCCGCTACTGGGGGTTTTTGCCGCGTCAGAACGTCCGGGGGCGGCCGCTTCTTGTCTACTACAGCTACGACTCCAGCAGCTGGCGCTCTCTGCCGTTCATCACGGCGATCCGGTGGAGCCGCATTTTCACAACGCCGGAGTAGCGGCCTGATGGCTCAGCCAGGCCAGGGCACGGCCGGCGAGGTGTTGGTTCTGCTCTCCGATTCGGAGAGCGCCGCGCGCTTCGCCGAGATGCTGGCGCGGAGCCGCCATGTCACGATCGGCGAGTCGGAGGCCGCCATCAGCGGCCGCTACGACCTCGGCATCGTAGACGGCCCCATGCTGCACCGCATCTGGCGCCGCATCGCGGAGCGGAAGCGTGCCGAGGCGCCCACGCTCCTGCCCTTCCTCCTCGTTACCACCCCGCACGACGTCGGCCTGTTTGCGCGGTTTCTATGGACAGCGGTGGACGAGCTGATTCAGGCCCCGGTCCAGACGCCTGAACTCCTGGCCCGCGTTGACGTACTCCTTCGGGTTCGAGAGGCGTCGGTGCGGCTGCGCAACCATGGCGAGGAGCGTTTCCGCCTGTTCTTCGATTCCGACCCGGCGAGCAGATGGGTCGCAGCTCCCGATGGGCGAATCCTGCTCTGCAACGCAGTTTTTGCCGCGCACCTCGGCTTCCCCTCGGTCGAGGAGGCCTGTCGGCACACCTGGAGCGACGTCATTGCCGACCCGGTCGCAGCCACCGACTTCGGCGCGTACCTGGCGAATGGGACTTCGCTGGACGGGTATGAAATGGAGCTTACCCGAACGGACGGTAGCCTGATTCAGGTGTTGCAGCACGCGGTGCCCCGCCTGGAAGCGGGCCGGCTGATCGAGCTTCTGGGCTATCTGGTGGACGTGTCGGACCGCAAGCGGTTGGAGCGCCGGGTCGACATGGTCGAGAGGCTGCAGGCTATCGGCAATCTGGCCGGAGGTGTCGCCCACAACTTCAACAACACGCTCGGCACGATTCTGGGCTATGCCGAACTGCTAAAAACGGATCTCCCGCTGGGCGATCCTCGCCGCCAGGAGATCGAAGAGATCCGAAATGCGGCGCTCCGTTCTGCCGAGCTCACCCGGCAGTTGCTCGCCTTCGGGCGCCGACAGATGCTCCGGCCGACGGAGCTCAGCCTGAACGATATGGTCGCGGCCATGGAACGCACTTTCCGCGGGCTGCTCGGCGACCGGTTCGACGTCATCCTCTCGCTGGACCAAGCGCTAGCTCCGGTGCTCGCTGATCGCAAACAGTTGGAGCAGGTGTTGCTCAATCTGGTGCTGAATGCTCGTGACGCTCTCGCTGACATGGAGCGTGGTGAGCTGAGATTGGAGACCACCGCAATCGAGCTCGAGGTCGGCAACCAGGCGCTGTCCGGCGTGGAGATCCCGCAGGGTGCCTACGCCGCCTTGCGCGTGCGCGACACAGGGCGAGGGATGGACCCAGTCACGCGGACGCGGGCATTCGAGCCGTTCTTCACGACCAAGCGAGAGGGCGAAACCGCCGGACTGGGGCTCGCGACGGCGTACGGCATCGTCAAGCAGAGTGGTGGGTTCATCGGGATCGACAGCGAGCCGGGGAGGGGAACGACGGTTACCGTGTATCTGCCGGCCGCGAAGCCGCCCGATACCGGGCCCGAATCCGCCGATGCCGCGACTTCCTTGGGGGCGGAGCCGGCCCCTGTCGTCGGTGTGGGCTGAGTGTTACCGAGGCCAAGGCGCTTCCGTCATCGACGAGGCGTTGGCTCCGCGGTCGATATAGACAGCGCTGCGGCCGCAAGCGGTGCAGTGGAGGGTGATGCGTCCGGCGGGGTGTTGATCGATCTTCGAAGTACGAGGGGGGCTCCGGTCGACAGCGGCGGACCCACAGGAGGGGCACACCAGCACTTTGTGGTCCCGATCCGCCGCGATCAAGATCAACGCCTCCGGCGCGCGGTACTCCTTGATGCCCCGACGACCCACGGTCGGTCCTTCGGTGGGAAACGGTGATTCGGATGCGAACATCCCACCTACACACAATTTACGAGTCGAAGGCTGGGCGCGCAAAGTACCTGGCGCTGGCGATCGGCGGGCTGATTGGCCTCTGCCCGGCCCAGCCCGCCAGCGCCCAGGCCACCCACATCGTCCGGCTCGAGGTGACCCCGGATCAGGAGATCTATCGGTTCGTGCCCGCCAGGATCACTGTCCGCCCGGGCGACGTGGTCCGGTTCAAGGTCTCGAGCGGAGGGCCCCACAACGTGGCGTTCGACCCGGAACCACTGACGCCGGAGGGTAGGGGTGCCCTGAACGCCGCTATGCCGAACCGCAGCGGGGACCTGAGTGGCCCGGTGCTGGACCGGCCGGACGCGGAGTACCGAATCGTGGTGCCGGCGTTGCCCCCGGGGCACTATGGGTTCTTCTGTACACCCCACCGGGCGTATGACATGCGAGGAGAGTTGATCGTCGTTCGGTAGGTTCGGCTTTTCCTTGGTAGTAGCTGACAGTACGGATTATCCCATCCCTGTCAAATCCGCAGCAAATCTCGCTTGACGGGACTCCAACCCCGTGATACGTTGCCGCCAAGAAGGCCGGGCGGTACAGCTGCCCCCCATCGCTTGCAAAGGACGTGTCGTGTCGGAGCTTGGCGGGTCTCAAATTTCTACGCTGCTCGAGGCGTTGCCGGGCATTGCGAACGTGCTCCGGAGCCCCGTCGCTGACGCGTTGGTGAATACGATCCGCGCGGCGGCCCGCATTGCCGACTTCCAGTTGGCGGACGCCGAGGAGTTGGTACGCTACGCAACCCGACGCGGGTTGCTCGGGTCGGATGAGGGGGATCGCCTGTTGGTGGACGTTCAGGAGGCCTATCGCCGCCGAGTCGATCGCGCCGCCGACCGGGCCCGGACCCACAAAGCCAAGGCCAAGTCCAAAGCGGTTAAGTCGGTCAAGACTATCAAGCGCGCGGCCAAGACCGGGAAGCGGGCCAGGCTCAGGTCTTGAAGTCGCTCATCAGGGTGGTCAGCCGGTGCGCACCCTGAAGCAGGTCCCCCGCCGACGACGCCATCTGTTCGGTTGACGCGGTTTGTTCCTCCGCCGCCGCAGTCACTTCCTCGCTCATAGACGCGTGCTCAGTCGCAGTCTGGCTCGCATTTGAAGTCTTGCGACCGACGTCGTCCACGATTCGCCTGTTCTCCGCCGCCTCCTGCGCCACCTCGGCTGCTGCCGCCGTCACCTCCGCGACGGCTGCCGCGATCTGCTCCAGGCCGCTCGCCGCCGCCGCGGCCACCCCTTCCACACCGCTCACCTTTGCCGAGCCGAGCTCCATCGTGGCGGAGACTTCCCGCACCTGTTCGCGAATGTATTCCACCGTCTTGGTCACGTCCTCCGCAGCGGCTGCGCTGGAATCGGCCAGGCGTCGCACCTCCTCGGCGACCACGGCGAACCCGCGCCCATGCTCACCGGCTCGGGCGGCCTCAATCGCCGCATTCAAGGCAAGAAGATTGGTCTGGGAAGAGATCTGCTTGATCAGGTCTATGAAATCGGTAATCGATTCGGAAAGCCGGGTGAGCTGCTGAACCTGCGTCGCCGAGGTTTGGACCACTTCGCGGATGCCGAGGAGGGTCTCGCCGGCGTTGCGCACGTCGTTCTGGTGATGGGCCGCAAGGTCCCGGATGCGATCCCCCAATGCCACCACCCGCCCGGCTGCTTCGGCGTTGCTTTCCGCGGCCCTGCGCAGCGAGGAGAGTAGGGAATCGGCTTCCCGCATGCCGTTCACCTGCTGCTCCGCACTCGTCGCCATGCGGACCATGGCGGTCGAGATCTCCCCGCTCGAGGAGGCCAGCTCTTCGCTCATCGCGGAGAAATCGCTCGCACTCCCGCTGATCTGATTGGCCTCGCGGATGACCGACTCTACTACATCGCGCAGGCGGCCGCCCATGTCGCCCATCGCCCCGCCCAGTCGATCGAGCTCGGTAGGCATCGACCCGAGCTTGACGGGCCGCAGGTCTCCGCTCCCGAAACGATCGGCCGCCCCGATCAAACGCCGCAGCGGCAGGCTGATCCAGCGATCGGTGACGAGGGCGATCACCACAGCCGCTGCCAGCGAGAGGAAGAAGATGAGCCAGAGGAGGGAGCGCCGGTGCTCCGCTTCGGTCTTGAGGTCATTGGCGCGGACCAGCGAGCGGTTGCTCTGGGCCAGGGTGAGCGCTTGAACGTCGCCGATCAGGGTATCGGCACCAGTCCGCGTCTCGCCGGCCAGCTTTCGGGCATCCTCCCGGCGACCGAGGTCGGTGAGCGCGTGCGCGTGTGCGTAGGCCACCTCGAGGCGGGCTTGGGTGGCCCCGATGCGGTTGATGATGAAGCGGTCCGAGGTGGTGAGCGATCCGACCTCGCGATAGCGGCGCTGCAGCGAATACGCCGAGTCGCCGCTCCGGAGAAAATCGGCTTTAGTGCTGGCCGCGGGCTGGTCGATATACTGCTCGGCCGACCGGATCTCGCTCGTAACCGCGCTCACCAGGTTGTTCCCGATGGCGGTGGTCTGGAGCAGGAGATTCACTTCCTCATCAACCGAGCGGTCGAGCGACCGGATCGTCCTCACTGCGAGCGAGAAGAGCAGAACGACCAGGGCGATCAACACCGCCATTCCCGCCCACAAGCGTCCCCGCAGACTCTCCAGCATTTGGCTAGCCGCCTTCGGCCAGGCGAATGGTGCCTGCCCGTACCACGCCGATGTGCACATCGCTCGAAGGGACGTCGCCCGCCGAGTCGAACGCAATACGTCCGGTCACGCCCTCGAAGGCGGGTGTAATGGTCCCCACTCCAGCGAGGGCGTCCCGCACGGCTTGGCGGTTGGTTCCTGCGCGTCCGATGACGTCGCCCAACAGGTAGATCGCGTCGTACGTTGCCGCGGCCGGCTGATTCGGCAACCCGGTGCCGGGGTATTTCCGCTGGTACGCCGCGACGAACTTCTGATTCGCCGGCCGCTCGATGGACGGCAGGTATGCCTGGGATACGTAAGTACCCTCAGCCAACGAGCCGCTCTGCTCGATGCCCTCGAGGCCGTCGGCGCCGAGGATCGGCACGTTGACGTTCCGTTTCCGTGCCTCGCGCAAGACCTGCTCGGCTTCGGTGCGGTTGCCGGCGACAACGATGAATTGCGCCCGCGCGCTCTTGGCCATGCGGTCGAGGTAGAGCGCGACGTCAGGAGTGTCGCCGAGGTAGGGGTCTATTGAAAGCAGCTCACCCTGCAGGCGGTTGAACTCATCCGCAAATGTCGCTCTCACGCCGCGGCCGTAATCGTCGTTCAGGTACAGGACCACGCCGCGCTCGAGCCCCAGCTGGTTGTGGATCCAGCGAGCCAACGCAGCGCCGTGCGCCAGGTCGCTGGGGCAGAGCCGAAATGTGTACCGGCCTTGGCTGCTCACCTCGGGCGCAGAGGATGAGGGGGAGAGAGCGACCACAGGGGATTCGCCGGTATTGTAGACCGGCGCTGCCGCGAGCGTTTGGCCCGAGTAGAGGTGCCCTACGACGGCGGTCACGCCAGCGTTATAGAGATCAGTGGCGACGAAGACAGCCGAGTCGGGGTTCGCGAAATCGTTGCGCTCGATCAACTGAATGGGTCGGCCGCGAACTCCGCCCTGCGCATTGATCTCGTCGACGGCAAGCTCGGCGGCCCTTTTCATGGGCGCGCCGACCGGATCGGTGAAGGGTCCTGCCAGGCCGATCAGGACGGGAGCGTCGCTGCTGCGGCAGCCTGTCGCAGCCAGCAAGGGCAGGACGAGCGCCCACGCGCGTCGCGCTGCCCGCGCGAGTCGTAGCAAATGGGGTAGCGGGCTTGGGTGGTGGAATCGCAAGAGTGCGCGAAGGTTAGGTGGCCATCAGGGAGAAAACAAGATGATCGATTGGACCGATCGGCCGCCGACGGCGACCTTCGATCTTCACGGACAGACCGTGCTCGAGGCCCTCAGGAGCGCTGAGGGGTTTCTGCGCGGTCAGGCCCGCGCAAGGCCGGGTGGCGTCGTTCGCCTCGTTACCGGCCGCGGCAGATCAGGGGGTGGCGCGCCGATTCGAACCCGCACCCGGACGCTGCTCAAGCGGCTCAAGGAGCAGGGCAATGCGGTGTTGGACTACGTGCTCGAAGAGGGCGAAGGAAGCTTCCTGGTTCGGCTACGACCGTGAGCCGCTCCGGCGGGCACGCTCGCGACCCCACGCGTCGAGAACGGCGCCGTCCACCAGCGCTACCGACGCGACCTTGTTGGTGCGATCGATTCGCCAGGTGAGCCGAATCATCCGATCCTGCCGAATCCACTGCATCATCCACTGCGGGCCCTGCACCTTGGCGCCCACTCTGCCGTACCGTGCTTCGAGACTGCTGCGCCATTGGTCGAGCTGATCCGGCGCCACGTCGCCCGACAAGGTCACCACGCCTGCCACGCTGTCGATCGCGGAGAGCCAGATTTCGACCTGGCCTCCGAAATTGGGGTCGGTGATGCGGGCGCGGCACTCGGTGATCCGACGATCGACCTTGGCGCGATCGCAACGGAGGCGGCTGCCATCGAGCTGTTCAACCCGAGCCGCAATGTCGCTCAGCCGGTCGCCGGGATGGAAACCGCGGAACTCGAGCGAGGTGCCGTCGCGTGCGAGTGACTGTGCCGAGACCGGGCTTCCCACCGCCGCGAGGCAGACTGCGATCGCCGACGCAATTCGAGTCGAGCGCACCATGAAACAACCCTGGGCGGAGCCCATTGCTGGAACGATCTAAAGATGGTCATGCGAAGGACCGCAAGAACCAAGCCCTTCCTCCCGGTAGGGAGAGAGGGCCGCTCCTGCGGTCCGTTGGGGTCAGTGCGCGGGGTTTTGCGCCGGCGCTGCTAGACCTTCCGCACGTTGGCGGCCTGAAGGCCCTTGGGGCCCTCGACCACCTCGAACTCTACGTTGTCGCCCTCCGAGAGCGAGCGGAAGCCCTCCGCGATGATCGCCGTGTGGTGAACGAACACGTCCTTGCCGCCGTCCTGCGCAATGAAGCCAAAGCCCTTCGCGTCGTTGAACCACTTGACCGTGCCCTTCGGCATTGCAACAACCTCGTGAAGATGGGAGCCGACTGCTCCGGTAAACCCCCCGGCCCTCGTGGCCGGAGTAGGAAGAAAAAGGGCCGGCCGGCATTTGCAGCGGACGGCACGATGAAGCCGAGTTCTAGACGGAGTGGACCTGGCAGAGCATAGGGATAAGGTCCCGTCCGTTCCGGAGGTTGTCAAGACGGCCCGGCTCAGCGGAGGACGACGCCCGCCTTCCGCAGCTCATGGCTCAACAGCCAGCGCTTGGCGGCCAGCCCGCCGCCGTAGCCCACCAGTCCGCCGTCCTTACCTACGACGCGGTGGCACGGAATCATGATCGCCAAGTGGTTTCCGGCGATCAGCCATCCAATCTGCCGGGGGTGAAGCCCAGTGGCCCGGGCGATATCGTCATACGACCGGGTTTCCCCGAACCGGATTTTCCGGACTTGCTTGTATACCGAGACTTGGGCGGGAGAAAGGTCGAACCAGTCGCGGAGATAGACAGGGAACGCCACGGGAGAGGGAGATCCGGCGAAGTAGGCGTCCAGCCAAGCCGTGGTCCGACTGCACTGGCCGTGCATGATGTGCAGCTCGGGAACCGTAGCGCGGAGCCGTACCGTCCATCGGATCCGGTTGGCTCGGTGGGGGAACTCCACGGCCAGAGGCCCCTCCGCACACTCGATGACGGTGAGGGCGCCGATCGGTGACGCGTAGGTTGTCCATTCCACGCGCACGGGGACTCCTCGGCTCCGGGGATACAGACAAACGTAGCGCCAGCTTAGTTTCCACGCATGCCTGCGCCGCAAACTCTCGTCGTCCGCACCTTCGCCGATCGGTCCGAGGGACTGTCCCATTTCATCCTCCGGGCGGGCGAGGCGCCCCGGCTGCTCGCGTTCGATGATGCCTTGGGCTGTCCGTTGGAGACGGCGCTGGCCGCACTCGAATGGACCGGCGCGGTCGGAATCATCGTGGACGACGACCTGCTCCATGCAGCCCGTCTCACCAGCGAAACCGCCGCCGCCGTGATCGAACGGAAGACCCAGAACGGGCGCCGGTTCGTGTACCTCGGACCGCGCCTGGACGCTCCTCCGATGGATGTCTTCGAGGGAGCGGTCCTATTCGACGAACCGGGTGTGAAAGCGGTCGAATTCAGCCAGCGGGCCCACGGGTTGGCCCACTTTCTCCGAGCGACCTCCGGAGCCGGCGCGCTGATCGCCCTGCTCGGCCGACGAGCCCCCGAGATCAGGCATCTAAGGCGCTGGCTCGGTCCTGTGATCAAGGAGCTGGATGCTCCTCGGCCCTTGGTCGCCGGTTGGTTTGCTGCGACCGCGGCCGGGTGCCTGTTTGGGCCGACGGAGAGCGAACCCAACTATCGGTACATCGAGGCCGGCCTCGAGTCCTGATCTCTCGCGGCATGTAGAGAACTCGAAATACACATCTCCACAAGCTGTGGACAGGGTCGGTAGGTGATGGTCACCGCAGGGCTTATTTGTCCACATCACCCTCCAGGCAGAATAGCGTAACCCGAAGAAACATAGGCACTTGCGAGCGTATCACCCGAGAGTGATCTTCGGAGTGCGTTGCTCGGGTCACGCGGGGAACTCCACGTCCACGCGAGGAAACGAGAAGCGAGGGCAGGGCGGGTTATCGGAGGAGGATGCCGACGGGCCAGCGGCCCAAAGGTGCCCGACGATTCCGGTGGTCACCCCGACTTGTCCGGGTGAAGCCAGTCGCGTGCTTCACCCTCCCCGATCTAGCGCCTCGGGGAGCAGTGCGAAGGGTCGGTCCGCGACCCGATCCGACTCGCAGCGCTCACATAGACGAACCAGGTGGGATGGCCATCCGGCCTGGGGATCGATACTGCGGCTTTGCTCTGCCAGGCCGAGCGGCGACGCAAGGAGGCAGGCGAAAGGAGAACGGCAGCCGGAAGGCTCCGACCGCAGACAGTCGATGTGGGGGACGGCCGCTTAGCCACGACTAAGCGGCCGTTCCGTTTTTGTCCCCTTCCAAAGCTGTTCTGTTTCGGGTCCGTGACACGGTCGTTTCCCTGGCGTGCAGAATGGTGGAGAGACTTCCGCCCGTGCGCCTGGCGTTCGTGACCGATACCTACCTCCCCGAGATTAACGGGGTTACGACGGTCCTCCGGATGATCCGGCAGCTGATTGCCGGCCGGGGGCACGAGCTTCTGTTCCTGGCCCCCGACTATCCCTCGTGTTCAGAGCCGGATCGACTGGTGATCCGACGAGCCTCGGTGCCCTGTCCGAGCTATCCCGCCGTGCGGCTCTCTTCACCGTTCGGCCCCGACGTCTTTCGCGCGCTCGACCGGTTCGTGCCGGAATTGATTCACGTGGTGACGGAGGGCCCCCTGGGGGCGATCGGACGCCGGTACGCCCTCAAGCGGGCCCGGCCGTTAGTCACCTCGTTCCACACGGACTTTCCCCGCTACGCGGCCCGATATCTGGGCCCCTGGGCGGAGAAAGTGGCCCAGATCTACCTCCGGCGGTTCCACCAGCCGGCCGTCATCACGCAAACGCCCAGCGCCGTGAGCAGGGCAGACCTGGTGGCTCTGGGGCTGCCGCGCACCGTGGTCTGGGGCCGCGGTGTGGAGTCGGATCGGTTCACCCCGGCTCGCCGTAGCGAAGTTCAGCGGGGCGCGCTCGGAGCGACCGGCAAGGTGGTGGTTCTCCATGTGGGGCGCCTTGCCGTGGAGAAGGACCCCCACGTGCTGATCGAGGCTTTTCAGCGGGCTCGTGAAGCGGTGGGATCAGAGGCCGTCTTCTGTATTGCCGGAGATGGCCCTCGCGCGGCCGCCCTCCGTGAGGCGCTCCCATTTGCAAGACACTTCGGCTTTCTCGAGCGGGATGCGCTCGCGGATCTGTATGCGGCGGCTGATCTCTTCGTGTTCCCCTCACCCACGGAAACCTGCGGCCTCGTCACGCTCGAGGCGATGGCGTCGGGTCTGCCCGTGATCAGCGCCGACCGGGGTGGCGTGCTCGAGAACGTGCGCAACGGCATCAACGGGCTAGTGGTGGCAACCGGCGACAGCCGTCAGTTTGCCGAGGCGGTGATTGGGCTCATCCGCGACTCCGCTCAACGCGCGGCAATGGCGCAGGCCGCGCGGGCGTTTGCAGTGGGGCGCGATTGGACTCGGGAGATAGACGACCTGGAGCGGATGTACGAATTCGTCGTGGCCGGCGGGCTTCGAAACGGAGGTGCGACGGCTCAACCGCTGGCGGTGGCGCTGCAGCATGCCTACCCGTCCCAGTCCAGGGCGGGAATCGCCGGGGAGCCCCCCGGAGTCGAATAGCTCCACGTCAGTTGGCCCACTTAGCTTGCCTCCATGACAATCCAATTGCTCCTCCTCGAGCTGGATCCCGAGCGCCGGCACCAGTTGGCGGAGGTGCTTCGGGCGACCGGTGCGCGCGTGCAGGAGGCAGAGGGCGCACGGTCGGCAGCCGAATCGCTGCAAGGCGGGGGTTTCGACGCGGCTCTAGTCTCCCTCGGGGTTCCCCAACTCGATGTCGCGGCCTTGGCGGCGGCAATCTGTCCATCGGCACCCGGGTCACCCGTCTCTCTTGACGCCGCGGAGCGCCTTCACATTGCGCGCACCTTGGAGCACACTGCGGGCAATCGGCGGCAAGCAGCCCTCATTCTCGGGATCTCCCGCTCCACCCTCCTGCACAAGATTCGGAAGTACGGCCTGGATGTGGGCCAGGCGGGCGCGAGGCGAAGCGGGGCTTGACCATCCGCGGTAGGTCCGTGCGGGCGGTCCTGCCGAGTGCGGCGGCTCGGAGCGCATGCCGGCCTCCGAGCCCGGCCGACGAAGGTGCCGTCCTCCTCCGTGCGACCGTCATTGATCCCTGACCAGACGCAGGCGTCCCAGTCGTGAGATAACCACCGAGCGTCTGGCAGACGCACGGCTGAAGGTGTAGGTCCCATTGCCTACGCCGTGGGGCAAGCCCAGGGGCGTAAACATGAGCGGATACGTGGGGCCGTCGAA
>Ga0134123_10002403_pt1 | contig 12263 bp, 11 predicted proteins | sample KB303_FD_96460 | JGI IMG/M metagenome (GOLD analysis project Ga0134123, IMG submission 96460) | Terrestrial soil microbial communities without Nitrogen fertilizer from Kellogg Biological Station, Michigan, USA - KB3-0-3 | ecosystem: Environmental > Terrestrial > Soil > Unclassified ...
CAGGCCGCGCGCTGAGCGCGTGGCCGGCCGCGTTCAGCACCGCGTTGTCACGCTGATGACGCGCCGTCAGAACGCGGGTGTCACGCTGCACACCACCGCGCGCTTGCTCGGGACGTTCGCGCGCTTGTGAATGGCGCGCCGGGCTGGTGTAGGGCTTGCATCGCTCGGGCGGTCTGTGGAAACCCGGCATCGGCGTTCTCGGCGTGAGGGCCCCGGCGCTCGTGTCCTGATCATTGCCGGCGCCGTGGTGGTGATATCCCTCATCGCGCTCGGTCACCTCGGGAGCATGGCCGGCCGATTCTTCGTCCCCTCCGTCGTCGGCGCTCAGGCCCTCGCCCACTACGTCGTCGGTGACTATCGCGGCGCCGCTCGTTTGTATCGCCGCGATCTGGCGCAGCGCGCGGCGACCGTCCCTGCAGACCAGGCGTGGTCGTGGACCACCCTGATGCAGGGGGACCTCGACCGGGCGGCGACGGAGGCCCGCGCGGAGTCCCAGCGGGCGCCAGACGAAGCCGAACCGGTGCTCACCCTGGCGGAGGTCGCCCTGGCCAAGAATGATCTCTCGGCCGCGATCGATCTGGCCGAGCGCGTCCTTCGCACCCGGCGGGATGACTACGACGCGCTCCTGGTGACGGCCGTCGCCCGAGGCCGGCAAGGGCGACCCGACTCCGCGATCGACGCGCTGAAGCGAGCCCTGCGCTACGACCACGCCGAGCGACGCATCACCGTGTTCCTGTCCATCCTGGAGCTGACCGGTGAGCTGCAGAGCAGCCCGGCATCGGTACGGCCGGACTGCCTGCTGGCCCACCTGCACCGGTACTTGAGCATCTACGATCCGTCGCACGCCGGCGTGGCCGCGCGGTATGCCGAGCGGGCGATCGCATCCGGCGACCGCGCGGACGATGCATTCGTCACGCTTGGCCTGACCCGGACGAAGCGCGGCTATCGACGAGCGGCGCTCGAGGCCTACGAGCGCGCCGTCGAGATCAACCCGCGCAACACCGCCGCCCTCCTCGGCGCCGCCCGCTACCGCGCCGACCGCGGCGAGACATTGGAAGAGTACCGGCTCACGAAGGCGGCATTCGACGTCGCCCCCAAGGATGCATTCGTGGCAGCGACCTTTCATGGCCTCCTGATGCAGAAGATCGGTGATTACCGCCAGGCCCGCACGATGGCCGAGACCGCCGTCGGGGCCGACGCCGGCGACGCCGAGGGGTGGTGGCGCCTGGCCAGTGTGATGTCGCACCTCGGAGATCACAACGGCGCGCTCAAGGCCTACCAGCACGCCGCGGCGTTGACGCCGCGGGTTCCCGAGCTGCAGACCAGCATCGGACACGAGCTCGTCAAGCTGGACCGTTCGACGGACGCCGCCGCGGCGTACCGTCGGGCGATCGCGCTCAACCCGCTCGGGCCCGAGCCGCACTACGGACTCGGGCGAGTCTATGGCAAGGACCGGCGCTGGGCCGACGCGCTCCGCGAGTACGAGGCCGGCTACGCGCTGGGCGGTCGTGACATCGAGGACGTCGTGGGGCGGTGCGAGCTGTACTGGGAGACCGGCGACGCCGGGCGCGCGGATGCCTGTCTCGTGGAGGTTCTCACTCGCGACCCGGACAATCAGCGTGGTCAGGCGCTGCTCGAGCACGTGCGAGCGGCAGCACGCCCTGCGAGTGCGAGTCGCTGATGGTTCGGCTCACGCTGATCCATGTGGCCCTGGTCGCCCTCGGCTCTTTTTCGGTGTGGGTACAGGCGGTGTACCGCGCACCGAGCCCGCACCTGGCCGTCATGCTCACCGCGGTGTCGCTGGCGACCACAGCCCTCACGTTGCTCTTCTGGCTCTATGCGGCGTTCACCGGGGTCGGAGCCACACGCGGCCAGCGCCGGCCACTACACCTCCTGTCTCAGGCCTTTGCCGTCGTGATCATCGGCTGCTCGTTCTACAGCCTGTTCATGTTCGCCAATGGCAAGTTCGATCTGTCGGAGCCCGCCCCGCATGCCACCGAGATCGTCAGTATCGCCATGGAGGAGCCGACGCTTGGCGTCTCCGTCCCTTTCGTCTGGGCGACGGTGCGCTCATGGCGGAGTCCCGGCACGGTGGAACGTGTGGTGCTCCGCTGGGATGAGCGGCAGCGCCTGTGGGGCGGCCAGCCGGTCGTCGTGTCGATACGACGTGGCTTCTACGGCACGCCGTGGGTGTCGGCGATCGAACACGACGTCGAGAAGCAGAGCCGTGTGGTGCTCGCCATCATGCCGGGCGCGGCACAGATCCGCAAAGACCTCGCGACCTTCTACGCCCGGCTCGGGCGCTTTTCCGATGCGGCCACGACCACCCGCGAATACAGCCGCGACTTTCCCGACGACCGCGACTTCCCCGTGTCGATGGCGAAGCTCTTCACGTCACGCGACCGCTTCGACGATGTCATCACGACGCTCGCCGACGTGGCCCCGCGCCGAGAGGACGCGGATACGTACATGCTGCTGGGTCACGCGCTGGCCATGCAGGGAGCGCGGCGCACGGAGGGCCTGGCGTATCTGGAACGCGCGCGGGAGATGCAGCCACGCAACTGGTGGCCTCACTATGCGCTGGGCTGGGCCTATGCCGCCGGCGGCGACTACTCGCGCGCCGTGCCCTCGTTCGAGCGCGCCGTCGCTCTGAAGCCGAACCTCAGCGATGCGGCGCGAGCGCTGCAGCGTCTCCGGCCGCTCGTCGCCAACGCGCCGGCCCGCTGATTCGCCCCCACTACACGACCGACACGCCTGGAACGCCGCTCTGGATCTCGCCGATCACCACGGCGCGATCGAACCCCTCGGCCCGGAACGCGGCCAGGACGCCGTCCACCGCGTCCGGCGCGCACGTCACGAGCAGCCCGCCGCTCGTCTGCGGATCGGTCAGGAGCTGTCGCGCCGTCTTGTCGTGGCTGCCCAGGTCGATCAGGTCACCGTAACCCGCCCAGTTGCGCCCCGACGCGCCGGTGACGTGGCCGGCCTTGGCCAGCGCGGCGACCTCGGGGAGGAATGGAAGATCGTTCCAGCGCACGGTGGCCCGCACGCCCGCGCCCTTGCAGACCTCGACCAGATGGCCCAGCAGACCGAAGCCGGTGACGTCGGTCAGCGCGTGGACGCCCGGCATGTGCGCGAGCTTCGGGCCAGGCGTGTTGAGCTTGGTCGTGGTGGCGATGAACTCGCGGTAGAGTGCCTCACTGAGCTGCTCGGACTTGTGGGCCGCGCTGTACACGCCCACCCCCAACGCCTTGCCGAGCACGATCTTGTCCCCGGGCCTGGCGGTGGAGTTCCGCTTGAGATTGCGGGGATCGACGATCCCGATGGCCACGAGCCCGTAGATCGCTTCCACCGAATCGACACTGTGGCCACCGGCCACGGGGATGCCGGCGCGCTTGCAGACCGACTGCCCACCCTCGAGGATCTTGCGGATGGTCTCCACGGAGAGCTTGTCGATCGGCATTCCCACTAGTGCGAGCGCGAAGAGAGGCGTTCCGCCCATGGCATAGACGTCGGAGATGGCGTTGGTGGCCGCGATGGCGCCGAAATCGAACGGATCGTCCACGATCGGCATGAAGAAGTCCGTCGTGGCCACGATGGCCTGGGTCTCGTTGATCCGGTAGACCGCCGCGTCGTCGCTGGTCTCCACGCCCACCAGCAGGTCGGGCGGGGTCAGGCCACCGACCGTGCCGGCGATGATCTTCTCCAGCACCGCCGGGGCCAGCTTGCAGCCGCAGCCTCCACCGTGCGAAAGGCTGGTCAAGCGGACGCCGTTCTCGAGCGTGGTCATGAGCAGGTCTCCTCCCCGTCGATTCTCGGGAATCGAGACCGATTGTGCAACCTCATTGACCAAGACGCGACAGCGCGGTGACGAGCGCGCGATCGGTGGCGAGATCGCGCATCGTGCGAGCGAGCGCGGTGTCCATCACCTCACGCCGGGCGTCCACGGAATCCGGCTCCACCAGTTGCCGCCTGATCCCCACGTAGCGCCGGACGAGCACGCGCTCACCGGTGCGTCCGTTCACGACGGCCAGCGCGATGGCCACCCGGCCCACATAGTGGGTCTCCGGGTAACCGGTGACGACGTCGAGCCAGAACTCGTCGACCTCAGGCGCCAGCACCACGTCCTTGTCGCCGGTGACCACGGCGTGACCGTTCTTGCCGATTTCGGTCACGAGCGCGTCGTGCACGATGTCCGGCACCGGCCGGCTCGTGACGATGTCCTTGCCGTCGTTCGGTGCCGTGCCGATGCGCACGGCATCGACGCGCCGGTCGGCGACAGGACCGACCTCGATCCGCAGGGGCGCGATCGACCCCAGCGTCGCCCGGTTCGCGCCGGCGGCCGGATAGCCCACGTCCAGCGTATTCATGGATGTGCAGCCGCCGGCGATCAGGAGCAGGGCGAGCACCTCGAGGACGCGATGGGTCGCGCGCCGGCGAGGCCTCACGGCTCCACGCCCTTTGCATACAGCAGCTCGCTGGCCAGCCGCTGGCCCGCCCGCTCCAGCAGGTCGACCAGCTGCTGCCGCGTGAAGCGTCGATCCTTGAACGACTGCAGCGGCAGCCGTTCGGGACCCGTGACGTCCTGGCTGGTGTCCCATACGATGACGCCCGTTCCGGGCACGGCCATCTGGGCCCGGACGTCGGCGAAGGCCGACACGAGGGCGGGATCTCCCGCACGGACGCGCATGAGGCCCCACTCCGGCACCGTCACGCGCGCGATGGCATCGATATCGCGCCGCGCCTCACCGACGGGCTCCCGCACCAGCGCGCGAATCTCCTCGAAGCGTCCACTGGCATGGAGCGCACGAGCCAGGGCGTTGGCCACGATCAAGGGCGGCGAGACGGCGCCGCCGTCAGGCGCGGTGTCCGCCGCTCGATCCAGCCCGACCAGCCAGTTCACCCCCTGATGCACCAGCACCGCGAGCGGCCGGAACAGCGGCCCATACGTGTTCCATTTCAAGATCTCGTCGAATGTGCGGCCGGGCTCGGCGCTGTGCTCGAGAACGGCGAAGCGGCTCTCGCCGGCGGACACGATCGCGACCCGCCGCACGCCGTCGAGTGGGCCACGAGCCGGTGGGGGGGCTGACTGGACGGACGGCGGAGCCGACGACGCGCATCCCGCGAGCGGAAGCACTGCCAGAGCACACAGGAGGACGACAGACTTCAACATCACAGTCAGCACACTTCATATAGCCAGACGCGGCGGACCGGGTCAAGGCGTCCGCCGCGTCGACAACATAGACGACCTCAGGCCGGTGCGGCGGCGCGGACCAGCGCCAGATTCTCCTCGAGCGTGTCGTTGGCGGTGATGGCGCGCAGCACCACCTCGTCCACCGCGCCTTTCCACCGCGCCAGCGCGGTGGCGATCGCCGCCGGCGTCTGCACGGCGATGGCGGTGTCGATCGGCTTCACCCCCTGGCGCTCGAAGTTCGCGCCGTAGGCGGGGATCTTCGCGTAGCGGTCGGCTTCTTCGGCCAGTCGGCTCCCCGCGGCCGTGCCCATGGCCAGGCGCACGTACGCGTAGATGGCCGGCGCGGGCCGCTTCGCCGCCGCGGCGCCCTCGCGGACCAGGTCGGCGGACCGCCGCGCGTGCTCGGGCGTGAGCCAGTTGAGCAACACGCCGTCGGCCACCTCGCCGGCCAGCCGGCACATCTTGGGGCCGAGCGCGGCCACGATCAGCCGCGTCGTGACCTGGGCGCGCAGCGCGGCGATGCCGTCGCGCACCCGGCTGAGCGACTGAGGATTGGGACTGCCGACGCCCAGCAGCAGGCGGTCCAGCGGCAGGCGCGTGTCCCGCACGCCCTGCGCGATGCTCTCCGGTCCGCGTGTGTGGAGCGGGATCACGCCGACGCCCAGCGCGATGCGCTCGGTCTCCCCCGCTGCCTGGGCCAGCGCGGCCAGGCCGTCGGTCGAGCCCGGATGATTGACCCAGAAGGAGCTATAGCCGCGCGCCTCCGACTCCCGCGCACAAGCCCGGATGACGTCGGCGGCCGTACCGGCGAACAGCGCAAATCCCAGTCCCATTCCTTGCCTCCTCGCTCTTGGTCCGCGTGAGTAAGATACATGGCGACCTCTGGATGAGCCACCCACCCGCCGGCCACACCCGGATCCTGGCCTGGATGTGCGCCTTCATAGCGGTGAACCAGCTGGGCTTCGGCAGTGTGATGCCGGTGCTCGCGCTCTACGCGCGCTCCTTCGGCGTGGGCCAGTCGGCCATCGGCCTGGCCATCGCCATCTACGGCCTGGCCCGCTTCCTGATCGCCGTGCCGGCCGGCCAGCTGGCCGATCGCGCCGGACGGCGCGGTGCGCTCGCGCTCGGCGGGCTGGTGACCGCGGCCGGCAACCTGCTCTGCGCGTGGGCGCCGACCTACGAGACCTTCATCGGCGCGCGCTTCATCGCCGGGGCCGGCGCCGGGCTGGTAATGATCACGGGGCAGATCGTGCTGGCCGACATCACCACGCCGGCGAACCGCGGGCGGGCGATGGCGATTTACCAGGGTGTGTTCCTCTTCGCGGTGGGGATCGGCCCGCTGGTCGGCGGGGTGCTGGCCGAGCGCGCGGGCCTGGCCGCGCCGTTCGCGGTCTACGCCGGCGCCGGTGTGGTGGCCGCCGCGCTCGGCTGGCTCCGTATTCCCGAGACCCGGCACCTCGGCGCCGCCTCGGGTGAGAGCGCGGCTGCCCTGCCGCCGTTCGCCGCGCAGATCCGCCTGCTCACCGGCCGGCGGGGCTTCGTGCTGGTGAGCCTCATCAGCTTCGTGGGCGCGGTGGCGCGCACCGGCGCGCTCTTCAACATCATTCCCGTGCTGGCTCGCGATCGGCTGGCGCTGACCACCGACCGCCTCGGCGCCGGCCTGGCCCTGGCCAGCCTGGTCGGCCTGGCCTTCACCTATCCCTCCGGCGTGCTGGTGGACCGCTACGGTCGCAAGATCGTCATCGTGCCGGCCACGCTGATGTCGGGCGTGGCGCTGACCATGTTCCTGGTGGCGCCGTCGTACGGCTGGTTCCTCGCCGCCTGCGTCGTGTGGAGCATGGCCTCCGGCGTGAGCGGGGCGGCGCCCGCGGCCTACGCGGCCGACGTCGCGCCGGCGGGGATGAACGCCGCCGCCATGAGTGCCTACCGGATGCTGTCCGACCTCGGCTACGTCCTCGGCCCGCTCGTGCTCGGCGCCGTGACCGACCTGCTCGGCGCCGACGTGGCGCTCGGCAGCACCGCCGTCCTGATGATCGCGGTAGCGCTCCTGTTCGGACGGCTGGCGCCCGAGACCTACCGGGCGGGCCGCGCTGGATGATGCGGTACACTGCCGCGGCAGAGAGGTGCGCTCGATGACCCGACGCTCGTGGCTGTCGCTCACGCTCGCCGCCCTGCTGCTGGGGACGCTCGCCGTCACCGGCGTGCTCGCCCAGACGCCCAAGCGCGGCGGCGTCCTCAACGCCATGTTGATCGAGAATCCGCCGGGCTTCTCCATCCACGAGGCGGCCACCATCGCCGGGGTGTGGCCGGTGGCGCCGTGCTACTCGAACCTCGTGATCTTCGACCCGCTCAAGCCGGCGGAGAGCGTCGACACGATCATCCCCGAGCTGGCCGAGAAGTGGTCGTGGCAGGACAACTACCGCAACCTGGTCTTCTTCCTCCGCCGCAACGTGAAGTGGCACGACGGCCAGCCGTTCACCGCCAAGGACGTGAAGTACACCTTCGACGTGGTGCGCGAGTCCGCGGATGCGCCGGGCAAGCTCCGGCTCAACCCGCGCAAGGACTGGTACGCCAACGTCGAGGCCATCGAGGCGCCCGAGCCGCACACCGTCGTGTTCCGCCTCAAGCGGCCGCAGCCCTCGCTGCTGCTCATGCTCGCCTCCGGCTACTCGCCGGTCTACGCCGCGCACGTCCCGCTGAACGATCTGCGCCAGCGGTGCGTGGGAACCGGGCCGTTCAAGCTCAAGCAGTACACGCCGGGGACGATGGTCGAGATGGAGCGCAACCCCGACTACTTCATCCCGAACCGGCCGTACCTCGACGGCGTCAAGTTCCCCGTCATCACCGAGCGGGGCACGCGGCTGGCCGCGCTGCAGACGGGCCGCCTCGATGTCTCACAGCCGCTCGAGATGACGAAGACCATGGCCGACACGCTCAAGCAGGCGGTGCCCTCGCTGGTGGTCAGCGTGATCGGACAGAACGGCAGCGACAACGTGCTGGTCAACCACAAGAAGCCGCCCTTCGACAATCCGAGCGTGCGCCGCGCCGTCAGCCTGGCCATGGACCGCTACGCCTACGTGCAGGGCGTCCGCCACAACGGCGCCATCGTGGGCGCCGCGCTGATGCCGCCGCCCCAGGGCACCTGGGGCCTGCCGGAGCGCGAGCTCAAGCTGCTGCCCGGTTATCGCGGGGCCGAGCGCGACAAGGCCGAGGCCCGCAAGCTGCTGGCCGCGGCCGGCGTCACGCCGGCCAAGCCCCTGCGCATCGAGCTGACCACGCGCAACATCGCCATCTATGTCGACCTGGCCTCGTTCGTCGCCGATCAGCTGCGCCTGGTGGGCATCGAAGCGACGGTCAAGCAAGTCGACACCGCGCAGTACTTCCCGTCCCTGGTCCGGCGCGAGTTCCAGCTCGGCGCCAATCTCACCGCCTCCGGCATCGACGATCCCGACGGCTATCTCTACGAGAACTACCGGTGCGGCGCCTCGCGCAACTACACCGACTACTGCAGCGAGGAGATGGACAAGCTGATCGACCAGCAGTCGCAGGAGCTGGACCGCGCCAAGCGGCTCAAGCTCGTGTGGGAGATCCAGCGGCGGCTCGAAGCGGACGTGGCGCGGCCCATGCTGGGCTGGCGCAACGAGTACTTCGTCAGCTGGCCGTACGTGAAGAACCTGCCTCCGCACAACTCGCTCTACAACTACGCGCGCATGCAGGAAGTGTGGCTCGACCGCTGATGCCAACACCAACGACCAGCCAGGAGGACCCAGCGATGCGGCTTCGCTCCCTTGGACTCGCTGTCCTGCTCCTTCTCGCCATCGTGACTCCGGCGCTCGCGGCGCCGCCCGACGGCACCATGGTGATCGGACTGCACGTCACGCTCGCCTCCCGCTGGCTCGATCCCGGCGAGACGGAGGCGCTCATCACCCCGTTCATGGTCCTCTATGCGCTGCACGACGCCCTGGTGAAGCCGATGCCGGCGGGCATCATGACGCCGAGCCTGGCCGAGTCGTGGACGATGTCCAAGGACGGCCTCACCTACGAGTTCCTCATCCGCAAGAACGCGAAGTTCCACAACGGCGATCCGGTGACGGCGGAGGACGTGAAGTTCACCTTCGATCGATACAAAGGCGCCTCGGCACGCCTCCTCAAAGACAAAGTGAAGGATGTTCAGATCGTGGCGCCCAACCGCGTGCGCTTCGTCCTCAAGGAAGCCTGGCCGGACTTCATGGCTTTCTACGGCACCTCGGCGACGGGCGCGGCGTGGATCGTGCCCAAGAAGCACCTCGAGAAGGTGGGCGAGGACGGCTTCAAGAAGGCGCCCGTGGGCGCCGGGCCGTACAAGTTCGTGTCCTTCACCCCTGGAATCGAGCTCACGCTCGAGGCCTTCGGCGACTACTGGCGCAAGGCGCCCTCGGTGAAGCGGCTGGTGATGAAGTCCATCACGGACGAAAGCACGCGGGCGGCGGCGGTGAAGACGGGTGAGATCGACGCCGGCTATCTGTTCGGCGGTGCGGTGGCCGAGGACCTCAAGCGCACGCCCGGGATCCGCGTGCAGGCGCCCCTGCTGTACGGCATCTACTGGCTCGACTTCCTGGACCGCTGGGATCCCAAGTCGCCGTGGGCGGACAAGCGCATCCGCCTGGCCGCCAGCCTGGCCATCGATCGCGACGCCATCAACCAGGCGGAGATGCTCGGGCTCGGCAAGTCGGCCGGGGCGTTCGTCCCGCCGCAATTCGACTTCGCGCTGGCGATCGAGCCGCCCAAGTACGACCCCGCGCGGGCCAAGCAGCTCATGGCCGAGGCCGGCTACGCCAACGGCTTCGACGCCGGCGACCTCACGCCGCTGCCGCCGTACACCTCGCTAGGGGAGTCCGTCGGCAGCTTCCTCGGCGCCATCGGCATCAAGGCGCGCGTGCGCACGATGGAGCGCGCGACGTTCATGACCACCTGGCATGACAAGAAACTGAAGGGCCTGGTGATCGGCGCCACCGGCGCGGCCGGCAACGCGGCGGCACGGCTGGAGCCCTTCATGACCAAGGGCGGCATGTACGCCTACGGCTCGCTCCCCGAGATCGACGATCTCTTCCAGCGCCAGGCCAAGGAGCTCGATCGGGCCAAGCGCGAGGGCATCCTGCACCAGATCCAGAAGCTCGTCGCCGAGCAGGTGCAGATCGCGCCGATCTTCCAGCAGGGCTTCATCTGGGGCATCGGCCCGCGCGTAGAGGTCGCCACTGCCGGAATGATCCAGGGCTTCCCCTACGCGGGGCCGTGCGAGGACCTCAAGCTGAAATAGCGATCAGCCGCCGTAGAAGACCTTGTCGCCAAGGTCCTTGAGCCAGAGCGTGGCATCGTCCGCGCGACCCTCGGGGGCCTTGGCGACACCCGCGTCCACGACCTTGCCCACGAAGATGGAGTGATCGCCCATCTCCACCGTGTTCTCGAGCGTGCACTCGACGTAGGCCGGCGTGTTGTTGAGGATCGGCGAGCCCGTCTTGCCCGCGCGGTACGGCTCGCCGGAGATGGTCTGATCCTTCTTCTCGGCCGGCTTGAAGAAGGTGAAGGCCATCGCCTGCTGGCCCTTGCCCAGGACGTTGAGGGCGAAGGCCTTGGACTCCTTGATCAGCGCGTGGCCGGCGGCGTCGGTCTTCACGCCGACCACCACCAGCGGGGGCTCGAACGAGGCCTGGGTCACCCAGTTCACCGTCCCGGCGGAGATGCGGTCACCCTTGGCCGCCGTGAGCACGAACAGACCGTAGGGAATCATCCGGAGCGCAGTCTTCTTGGCATTGGGATCCATGGGATTCCTCCTCGAAGGGATCGGAGCATATACTAACGCCAACCCAGGAGGACGCCATGCCCGTCACCGAGATCAACCACTACTTCGTCCGCGCCAACGATCTGGAAGCGACCAAGAACTTCTACTGCGACGTGCTGGGCTTTCAGGTGATGCCCCGCCCGAGCTTCCCCTTCCCCGGCTACTGGCTGGGCGTGAACGGCAAGATCCAGGTCCACATGGGGCCGCACGGCATCCCCAACGCCGAGATGTACTACCTCGGCACGCCCAAGAACGCCGTCACCGACCACGCCGGCGTCGTCGACCACATCGCCTTCGTGGCGAATGAGCCCGGCGGCTTCATCCGGCGCTTCAAGGAGCGCGGCGTGGAATTCAGCCCCCGCTCGCTGCCGGAGTTCGACCTCTACCAGATCTTCATCAAGGACCCCAACGGCCTCACCATCGAGCTGAACTTCTTCGGCCTCAAGGACGTCACCGACTGGGGCGGCGAGGACTATTCGAAGATGCCCCAGACCGCGATGCCCCAGGCTGCCGGAATGCGGGCGTGAGCAGTCGCACCTTCGCGGAGGTCGGCTACGACGAGGCGATGCGCAGGGCCGGGGCCTTGGTCCCGACCCTGCGCGCCCGCGCCGACCGCGCCGAGAACTCCCGTCAGATGGAGAAGGAGACGCTGGACGACCTCCATCAGGCCGGCCTCTTCCGCTTCCACCAGCCCAAGCGCTGGGGCGGGATGGAATTGCCGTTCGTGGCGATGTTCGATGTCCCCGCCGAGGTGGCGCGCGGCTGCGCCTCCACGGGCTGGAACGTCGGCAACCTGTCCATTCACCACTGGATGCTGGCCCTCTACGACGAGCGCGCCCAGGCCGAGGTCTGGGGCCAGGACCCCGACGCGCTGATCGCTTCCGGCATCGCGTTTCCGCAGGGCCGCGGCCGCAAGGTCGATGGCGGCTTCGTCATCAGCGGCTTCTGGAACTTCTCGAGCGGCGTCGATCCGTCGACCTGGAACATGCTGGCGGTGACCGTGCGCGACGGCGAGAAGGTCGTCGATCACCGCATGTGCCTGGTGCCGCGCGGCGAGTACGAGATCGTCGACGACTGGCAGGTGCTCGGCATGCGCAGCACCGGCTCGAAGTCGGTGCGCGCGAACGAGATCTTCGTCCCCGAGCATCGCGCGCTCTGCATGTACCTGGCGCGCGGCGGCAGCGAGTTCCCGGGGGCGACCGTCAATCCCGGCGCGCTCTATCGCGTGGCGCTCCCCGGGCTCAGCTCCCACTG
>Ga0134123_10002405_pt1 | contig 12257 bp, 10 predicted proteins | sample KB303_FD_96460 | JGI IMG/M metagenome (GOLD analysis project Ga0134123, IMG submission 96460) | Terrestrial soil microbial communities without Nitrogen fertilizer from Kellogg Biological Station, Michigan, USA - KB3-0-3 | ecosystem: Environmental > Terrestrial > Soil > Unclassified ...
ATGTAGGCGGCCATGCCGCCGATCGCGTGCGCGCCGCGGCGGTGGCAGGTCGCGACCAGCAGCTCGGTGTAGGCGCGCATGAAGGGAACGGCCATCGTCACCTGCGAGCGGTCGGGCAGGACGCCGTGGCCGGTGGGGAATTTGCGGATGATGCTGAAGATGTAGTCCCAGCGCCCGGCGTTCAACCCCGCCGAGTGCTCGCGCAGCTCCCAGAGGATCTCCTCCATCTCGAAAGCCGCGGTGATCGTCTCGATGAGCACCGTGGCGCGGATGGTGCCCCGGGGGATGCCGAGCGCCTGCTGGGCGAGCAGGAAGACCTCGTTCCACAGCCGCGCCTCGTGATGGCTCTCCAGCTTGGGCAGGTAGAAGTACGGTCCGGTGCCGCGCGCCAGGAGCTCCCTGGCGTTGTGGAAGAAGTAGAGGCCGAAGTCGAAGAGGCTGGCCGACATCGGCCGGCCGTCGACCAGCACGTGCCGCTCGTCCAGGTGCCAGCCGCGCGGGCGGACCACCAGGGTGGCCGTGCGCTCGGCGAGGCGGTACTCCTTTCCCTCCGGGCTGGTGAACGAGAGCTGCCGCCGCACGGCGTCGATCAGGTTCGCCTGCCCCTCGATCACGTTGGCCCAGGAGGGGGAGAGGGCGTCCTCGAAATCGGCCATGAAGACGCTCGCCCCGGAATTGAACGCGTTGATCATCATCTTGCGCTCGACCGGGCCGGTGATCTCGACCCGCCGGTCGTCCAGGTCGGACGGCGCAGGGGCGACCCGCCAGCCGGCGTCCTCCCGCACCGCCAGGGTCGAATCCGGAAATTCGGGAAGCAGCCCGGCGGCGATGTCCTCCAGGCGCCGCTCGCGCTGGAGCAGCAGCTCCTCGCGCGCGTCGGCCGTGTTGCGCTGGAGGTGGGTGAGGAAATCGAGCGCGCCGCCGGTGAGGACCTCCTCCTGCCGCGGGACCGTCCCGGCGCCGGCCACATCGATCGGGGATGTCGTCAAGTCGGTGCCTGACTCGAGATCTACCATGTCCTGACCTCCCTCTCGGTCTCAGAAAACAGGCAAAGACAGCCCGAAAGGGCCTTCGAACCTATGCGTCAATCGTGCCAGAAAGGCCTAGTGCCGGAACAGCGGCGGCTGGACCTCGTCGACGATCGCAGCGTCGACGGCCGCGGTGTCGATGGTCGCGGCGTCGATGGCCGAGGCAGGCTCCTCCTCGGCGCAGAGGGGCTCCAGATCGGGGCCGGCGTCCGGCGGCGGGGCCTCGGGCTCCAGGGCTTCCTCGGCATGCGGGTCGATCTGGCCTATCTGGTCGATCGGGTGGCCGGGCTCGTCCCACTCGATGACCTGGGGGATGGGCGGGAGATAGACGTAGCGTCCCAGACCGCGGTGGTACTGCATGCCGGGGGTGGCGTCGCGCGAGGCGCGGAGCTGGTTCAGCTTGGAGTCGAGGTCGTCCACGAAGTGGAGGATCAGCGCCTCGGGAGTCATCGGCTCGACCGGCGACGCGAACTCCTTCTTCCCCTGATGCGACAGGACCAGGTGCTCGAGCAGGAGCTGGAGCTCCTCGGGGAACCCTGCGATGGCCCGGCAGCGGTCGCGCAGCAGGTCGCGGCCGATCACCACGTGCCCGATCAACCGCCCCTCCAGCGTGTAGTCGTTGGCCGGCATGGCCCCGAGCTCGCGCAGCTTGCCGAGGTCGTGGAAGAGGACGCCCAGGATCACCAGGTCGCGGTCCACGTCCCGGTAGTGCTCGCAGATCCGCACCGCCAGCTCGGCCATCGAGACCACGTGCTCCAGGAGGCCGCCGCGATAGGCGTGATGCATCGACTTGGCTGCCGGATGCTCGCGCAGCTCGGCGCCGTGGACCTCCAGGGTCTCGTGGGCCAGGCGGCGGAGGACCGGACGGTCGACCTTCTCGTGCAGCAGCCGGGTCAGTCGCCGCCAGAGATCGCCGATGTCCTCGCGGGTGGACGGTATGAGGAGCGACTCGTCGAAGCCGTAGCGCCGGTCGTCCTCGGTCGCCTCGCGGCAATCGTCGACGCTGAGCTGGAGCTGGTCGCGATAGTTTTTTACCGAGCCGCGGAACGCGATGAAGCGATGCGGCTCGAATTTCCCCTGCATGGCCGGGCTGTCCGCCCAGACCTTGGCCACCATGGAGCCGCTGGCATCGGCGACCTCCAGATCGAGATAGCTCTTGCCGTTGCGGTCCTCGCGCTTCTCTTTCTTGGTGAGCAGGGCGAAGCCCTGGACGACGTCGCCGTTCTCCCAGGTGCGGATCGGTTTGTTGCGCAGGACAGGCATGGCCGAAGACGCATCATACCGCAACCATGGCACCCGCCGTGCAACACGCCCCGGCGTGAGATATCGTCCAGCCATGCGCGCGAAGCTGTATCGACTGCTCGCTATCACCGCTCTTCTCCTCGTTTCCGCTCTTCCAGCCGCGGCCCGGTCCGAAGATCCCGGCGGCGATCCCACGCTGTGGCCGGAGCCGCAACGGTCCTTTTTTCAGGACGGCCCCGGCCTGCTCCTCACCGCGGAGCAGCGCGCCGAGATGCGCACCCTGAGCCCCGACGCGCGGGAGCACGCCATCCAGGAATTCCTGGAGAAGGACCCGGTCCCGGAGACTCCCGACAATGAGCTGGCCGAGGCGGTCGACCGCCGGCGGCTGCTCGCCGACGCCGAGTATCCGTTGCCCAGCGACGTGCGCTGGCAGCTCATCTTCCTGAACGGCAAGCCGCTCGAAAAGATGATCATCGACTGCGGTCAGGCCTTCAAGCCGATGGAGGTCTGGGCCTATCCCGCGCGCACCGTCGATCCGGCCACCGGCAAGCCGATGGAGCGCCTCCTGGTCGTCTACCGTCCCGGCGCCGGCGAGCCGTTCCGGCTGTGGATCCCCAGCGACTCCAAACGGGCTCTCTACATCCCGCAGATGGAGTACTGGCTCATGCAGTGGGAGGAGCTGCGCGGCCGCATCCAGGCCGTGCGCTTCGACATCCAGACCTGCCGCGAATCGACGCTCATGATCGACAAGGCCACCGGGGTCCCCGGGCTGACCGGCGCCAAGCCCTACAAGGGCTTCATCGTCAAGCCGATCGACAACTCCTCCGTTCTCCAGGCGCCGCGCGACCTGGCGGTCTGGGCGCGCGACGCGGCGGCCACCGACCCGCCGCCGGCGCCGCCGGGCGTGGAGGTCCGCTCGTTCGATCTCGCCTTCCCGGAGCGCGACGGCCAGCGGATGCGCATGGCCGCCCAGATCCAGATCGATCCGCAGGGGCTCCAGCTCGCCGCGAACGAGACGGAGGGCGGAGAGAAGGCGATCCAGACCTACAACCTGGCGGTCCAGGTGGTGCTGGAGCAGAACGGCCGGCCGTTCGACGAGTGCCGGCTCCGCTACCGCATCCCCGAAGCGGAAGCCCACCCCATCCTTCTGGCCATCGACCGCTCGGTGCGCCCCGGCCAGCCGTTCCTGCTGCGGCTGCGGATCACCGACGAGCGGGGGGAGGCCGAGGCGCGCGTGTCCCGCGGATTCCAGGCCCCGGCCCAGCCGACGCCGGGCCTGGTGCCCGAGAAGGGGAGGACCGGCGAGCTCATGCCGTCCGACGTGGTGCGCGGCGCGGACGCCCTCGTCCTCCTGCCGCCGCCCGCCGACGTGGTGCTCGGCCTCTGGCGCGCCGAGGCCATCGTCACCGGCGAGAGCATCAAGAAGGTCATCTTCAAGGTCGACGGCGTCGAGCAGCTGATCCGCACGGCAGCGCCCTGGTCGGCCGAGGTCCGGCTGTCGCGCTTCCCCACCGAGCAGGTGGTGCGCGCCGAGGGGTTCGACGAGAAGGGCGACTTGGTCGCCGCGGACGAGGTGATCATCAACCAGCCGCGCGGCACTCTGGGCGTCTGGATCACCGAGCCGCCCAAGGGGACGAAGGTGGCCGGGAGCAAGGCGCAGGTGAAGGCGGAGGTCATGATCCCCGACGGCCGGCGGATCGAGTCGCTCGAATTCCGGCTCAACGACCAGGTGGCGGCCTCCCTCACGAAGCCGCCCTGGCAGGCCGACCTGACCCTGCCGTCCGACGACATCGTCTACGTCACCGCGGTGGCGATCCTCGACGACGGGACGCGCGCCGAGGCGGTCCGCTTCCTGCGCGCCCCCGAATACATGGAAGAGGTCGACGTCAACCTGGTCGAGCTGTACGTGACGGTGAGCGACCGCAGCGGCCAGCTCGTCACCGGGCTGGCCCAGGACGACTTCGAGGTCCTGGAGTCGGGGAAGCGGCAGGAGATCTCCAAGTTCGAGCTGGTGGAGAACCGGCCGCTCACCATCGGCATGCTGCTCGACACCTCGGGGTCGATGGCGCAGTCGCTGGCCCAGGCGCAGAGCGCGGCGGCCGCCTTCCTGAGGAGCGTCATGAAGCCGCGGGACAAGGCCTTCGCCGTGAGCTTCGCCTCGCGGACGCGCCTCGACATGCCGCCGACCGACGACGTCGAGGGGGTCGCCCTGGCGCTCACCAATCTGCAGGCGGTGGGCGACACCGCGCTCCACGACGCGATCGTCCACAGCCTCTATTACTTCCGCGGGATGACCGGGCAGCGCGCGCTGGTGCTCCTGTCGGACGGCGACGACAACGCGAGCTGGTTCAAGTACAACGACGCCCTCGACTACGCGCGGCGCAGCGGCGTGGCCATCTATCCGATCGGCTTCAACGTGCCGGGGATGGGCGGCCTGCGCAAGAAGCTGGAGCAGCTCGCCACGGAGACCGGCGGCCGGGCGTTCTATGCCGACAAGCCCGAGGAGCTCCCCGGGGTCTACGCCCAGATCGAGAAGGAGCTGCGCAGCCGGTATCTGCTGGCCTACAACGCCGCGACGGCCACCGGACCGTCCGGCGCGCGGGCGGTCGAGGTGAAGATCAAGAAGGGTAGTTACAAGACGCGGGTGTCGCGGGGGGTGTATCCGTAGAGCCCCTCACCCCCTGGCCCCCTCTCCCATCCCCTCCCGACCGACCGGGAGAGGGGGGAACGTTTCCGGGGCTTATCGAGGAGGTCGTCCATGAAGCGCGTCCTGCTCGCCGTCGCATCCGTTCTCCTGCTGCTTCCTCTGCCGGCTGCCGCGGCGCCCGCGGGGGCCATCGATCCCCTGCTCTGGCCGGAGGCGCAGCGGTCGTTCTGGCAGGACGGTCCGGCCCTGCTGCTCGACGAGGAGCAGCGCGCGGCCTTCCTGGCGCTGGACGAGGCCGGCCGCGAGGCGTTCATCCACGATTTCGTCGAGCGGAACGAATTGGAGGAGGGGATCGCGCGCCGCCAGCGGCTCGCCGCCCTGGAGACCGAGTCGCCGCTCGACGTCCGCGCCCAGCTCCTCTTCCTTCACGGGACACCGGCGGAGCGCAAGGTCCTCGCCTGCGGCCTGTTCAAGCCCCTGGAGCTCTGGACCTACGGCGCCCCGCCGGAGAAGGCGCGCCGGCTCATCCTCTACCAGCCTCTGCCCGGCGAGCCGTTCCGCCTGTGGCGGCCGATCGATTCCAAGAAGGTCCTCTACACCTCCGAGGCCCTGCGCTGGGTCGAGGACTTCGACGAGATGCGGATGCGCGGCAAGCGCATCGACCGCTTCTTCTGCCCGGAATCCAAGGACGTCGACGAGGCGACCGGGATCGTGGGGTTGCGCGGGACCGCGATCGCCAGCCGGGACCGGATCGAGCCGCCTCATGAGAACCCTCATGAGAACAAGACCACGATCGATCCCGCCAAGGGCAAGGACTACTACCGGTCCCGGCCCAAGGACCGCGGCGGCCTGTTGGGGCCGCCGGCCGACCTCGCCGCCTGGGCCCGCGAGGCCGCGGCCACGCGGCTGCCTCCGGACGTGAAGACCCTCCAGGTCGGGAGCCTGGACTTCGACTTCCCCTCCCGTGACGGGCAGCGGCTGGTGGCCCGCGGCCTCGTCGCCATCGAGGGCGGAGACCAGGGCCTGACGGTCGTGGAGGTCGACGGCAAGCCGCGCATCCGCCTGCGCGTCGAGGGGGTGATCGAGCTGGGTCCCCAGATCTTCGAGCGGTTCCGCGTCCGCTACCGGGTGTCCGCCCCGGCGGACGCCTCCGCACAGGCGTCCCCGATCCCCCTGGTGTTCGAGAAGGCGCTCCGCCCCGGCCAGCGGTTCCTGCTCCGGCTGCGGGTGGTCGACGAAGGGAGCAATGCCCAGGCGCTGCTGACGCGGAGCCTGGAGGTGCCGCGCGATCCGGTCTCCCGCCTCGGGGCGCAGGTGGCGCAGGCCGCGGCGGGCGAGACCCTGCCGCCGGGCATGGGCGGCCGGGACTCCCTGCTTCTCCTCCCCCCGCTCGGCGAGGTGATGATCGGCACCTGGCGGGCCGAGGCCCTGGTGACCGGCGACCGCATCCAGAAGGTGGTCTTCCGGGTCGACGGCGAGCCGCAGCTCTCCCGCACCCAGGCGCCGTTTTCGGCGGAGGTGCGCATCGATCCGTTCCCCCGCGAGCAGGTGGTGCGCGCCGAGGGCTATGACGCGGACGGTGTCCTGGTCGCCGCCGACCAGGTCGTGCTCAATCAGGCCCGCGGCATCTTCCGGGTCACCATCGAGGAGCCGCGGCGCGGCACCCATCCGACCGGCCAGGTGGCGGCGCGCGCCGACGTCGTGGTCCCCGAGGAGCAGAAGGTCGAGTCCGTCGAGTTCAAGGTCAACGACACCGTCGTGGCCCGGCTGACCGAGCCCCCCTGGCAGGCGCCGGTCGAGGTTCCGCCCGGCGTGGACACCGCCTGGCTGTCGGTCACGGCCCGGCTGGAAGACGGCACCCAGACCGAGGACGTGCGCTTCCTTCGCTCTCCTGAAAACCTGGAGGAGATGGACGTCGACCTGGTGGAGCTGTACGTGTCAGTGACCGACTCCTCGGGGCGCTTCCTGCACGATCTGGAGGCGAAGGACTTCAAGGTGCTGGAGGACGGGAAGCCGCAGACCCTCTCCCGCTTCGAGGTCGTGGAGAGCTTCCCGATCAACCTCGGCTTCCTCATCGACACCTCGGCTTCCATGGCCGACTCGCTGGCCGAGTCGCAGCGCGCGGCGGAGCAGCTCCTGGCCCATCTGATGACGCCGCGCGACCGCTCCTTCGTCGTGGGGTTCTCGACCTTCCCCTATGTCGTGATCTCGCCGACCGACGACGCCGAGGGGGTGGCCCAGGCGATGGAGGGGCTGGTGGCGATGGGACGGACCGCGCTCTACGACGCGTTGATCACCGGGCTGTTCTATTTCCGCAACACGCAGGGGCAGCGCGCCATCATCCTGCTCACCGACGGCGACGACACCTGGAGCACCAGTTCCTGGGAGCAGGCCCTGGAGTACACCCGCCGGAGCGGCGTGGTGGTCTATCCCATCGGGCTCGGTATCGGGGCCCTCGCCGTGGGCGCCCGCTCGAAGCTCGAGACCCTCGCCAATGACACCGGAGGCCGGGCGTTCTTCATCCAGCACTCGGAAGAGCTCTCCGGCGTCTACCGCCAGATCGAGGAAGAGCTGCGCAGCCGCTACTACCTGGCCTACAACTCGAACCGCAAGGAAGACGTCACCGGCTTCCGGCCGATCGAGGTCCAGGCGAAGAAGGGCCGGGCGCGCACGGCACGGGGGTATTACCCGTAGGACCTCACCCCCTCGATCCCCCTCTCCCATCGCACACCCCCCAACCGGGAGAGGGGGAAGCCACCACCCGGCGCTCATCCTGCAGCTCTCGAGCTCGCGAGGATGGGCGGGGTTCCCCCCTCTCCCGGGGGATGGGTGTGCGATGGGAGAGGGGGGGCAGGGGGGTGAGGTCCCCCGGGAAGCTTCCCGCCCCCTCCGCGGTTACCCAGGGTGTCATGCGTCGCCTCTGCGCCACCCTCGCCCTCGCCTTCCTCGTTCTCCTCGCCGGCCGGCCGGGGGGCAGCGCGGTGCCGGGGCAGATCGAGCTGCAGCGGCTCAACCGGTCCTACAGTGAGTTGGCTCCGGACATCCTGCCGGTGATCGAGGGGCCTTTGACCGTCCGCCTGTCCTCGCCGCGGAACCAGATCGTGGTGCGGCGGCATCTGCTGCGCCTCGAGCCGGGTGCGGGGGGGAGCCACAGCGCCGACCTGAGCATCGAGTTCCAGGGCAAGGGACGGCTGGTCGCCGACGTCGAGGCCGGCCCGGTGGCCACCCGGCTGCAGGACGAGGTCCTCGTGCCCCCGCAGGTCGCCCAGCTGCAGGGCCGGGTGCGCATCCGCAGGGTGCAGGGAGGCTACGGGATCACTCCCGAGCAGCTCCCGGAACGCCTCGGCGTGCGCATCCAGAGCGGGATCGGCCGGCAGATCGTCAACGTCTGCGACGGCGCGTCGGTCGTCCTGGACCTGGACTGCCCGCGCCTCGAGCAGTCGCTGTCGCGCGCCGTCATCCCGCTGCCGGCGGTTGGAGAGGAGTACCTGCTGGAGGATGCCGAGCTCACCCCCGCGGAGCGCAGCCAGCTCGACGGCTATCTCGCGGGGCAGGGGCGCTGATGGCCGGCCCGTTCCGCCGCGAGAGCCCGGTCACCGCGCTCCTCCTGATCGCCATCGCCGTCACGTTCGTGCTGGAGACCTGGAAGGGGGGCTCGACCAACTCGGAGGTGCTCGTCGCCCTCGGGGCCAACTACCCGCCTGCGGTGCTCGGGCAGGGGGAGTGGTGGCGGCTCCTGACCAGCATGTTCCTGCACATCGGGTTCTTCCACCTGCTGCTCAACGGTTGGGCCTTGTATCAACTGGGCTCTCTCTTCGAGCTGATGATGGGCTCCCTCAACATGCTCCTGGTCTATTTCGTGAGCGGCGTGGTGGGCTCGGCGGCGAGCCTTTTCTTTACGCAGGGTCTTTCCGCGGGCGCTTCCGGCGCGATCTTCGGCGTGCTCGGAGCCCTGATCGCCTTCCTGCTGCGCCATCGCGGGCGGCTGAATTCGTTCGGCACGTCGCTGCTCGGCCAGCTCGTGGTCTGGGCGGGGATCAACGTCGTCATCGGCTTCACCACCCCGGGCATCGACAACGCCGCCCACCTGGGAGGCTGCGCCGCCGGTTTCCTGCTGGGGCTCGTCCTGCGCGGGTCCTCAGCACGATCGATCTGATACGATGGATCGTTCCGCGCCCCACGCGCGGAGCCCCGAGTTTCCCCTGGACCCTTTTGGAGGTTTCGCCCCATGGCAGCACGACGGATGATCAACCGTCTCTACTACTTCACGATCGAGGATGAGAGCATCCTCGCCGAGTCCTTTTCCCAGCTCGAGAAAGAGGTCTACGCCATCACCTACAAGGTGGTGGGCACCGAGGACGTCTTCGTCACCACGAGCGAGACCAAGGACGCGCTCGACCGTCACGACATCCCCTACAACCTCCTCGCCGAGGAGGACGGCGCGCGCATCTCGGTCTACCACTCGCCGCTGTCGCGCGAGGAGCTGGGCGACTACGAGGACGCGATCAAGGCCCTGGCCCTGGCCTGGCGCGCCATCGCCGTGGCCTGCGTGGGCGTCAACGGCGAGTCGAACCTCGGGTTCGACCTGACCAGCAGCGGCGCCAAGAGCTTCACCTACTTCACCGCTCCCGCCGGCCACACCTTCATCTGGCGCCTGTTCCGCGACCGCGACGAGGCGGTCGACTTCCTCTCCAAGCTGACGGCCGGCGACAAGAAGGCCATCGAGTGGGCCGAGTCGATCCCTCTGGGGTCGTCCAAGGAGCTCAAGTCGTACCACTGAGCCACTGAGGATGAACAGCGGCTTCCTCCCTCTCCTCGAGCCGACCTACAGCGTCTCCCAGCTCTGCGGCGAGATCCGCGAGATGCTGGGCCAGGTCTTTCCGTCGGTCTGGGTGGCGGGCGAGGCGCAGCGCGTGCGGCCGAGCGCGCGGGGACACCTCTATTTCGAGCTGGTCGAGAAGGGGGAACGCGACGAGATCACCGGCAAGCTCGACGCCGTGGTCTGGAAGACGGATTGGCTGCGGGTGCAGCGCGCGCTCACCGCCACCGGCCAGAGGCTCGGCGAGGGGATGCAGATCCGCTGCCGCGGCAGCCTCGACTTCTACGGCCCCGGCGGCCGGCTCCAGCTCTGCATCCGGGAGATCGATCCGACCTTCACCCTGGGGCTCCTGGAGATCCGGCGGCGGGAGACCCTGGCGGCGCTCACGGCGGCGGGGCTCCTGGAGCGCAACCGCTCCCTGCCGCTCGGCGAGCTGCCGCTGACCCTCGCCTTGATCACCTCGCACGGCAGCGCCGCCTATCACGACTTCCTGTCGGGGCTCTCCGAGAGCGGCTACGGCTTCCGCGTCCTCTTCGTCCACGCTTCGGTGCAGGGGCGGGAGGCGGAGCGGGACGTGGTCTCGGCGCTCGCGTCTCTCGCGAGGCTGCCGATCGACTGCGCGGTGCTGATCCGCGGCGGCGGATCGCGCAGCGACCTGGCGGTCTTCGACAGCCGGGCCATCGCCGAGGCGATCGCCAGGGCGCCGTTCCCGGTGCTCGCCGGTCTCGGGCACGAGATCGACACCTCGATCGCCGACCTCGTCGCCCACGCGACGTTCAAGACCCCGACCAAGGTGGCCGAGTTCCTGGTGGAGCGGATCGCCCGGCAGGAGCAGGCGGTGGAGGACCTCCGCCGGCGGCTGCTGCGCGAGGCCGCGGAGCCGCTGCGCGCCGCCCGCGAGGCCCTGGGCCGGGCGGAGCGCGGCGTCGAGATGGCGCGGATGCGCCTCGCCGCGGCCGGCCAGCGGATCGATGAGACCGCGCGCGCCCTCGGCCGCCTCGGAAGGAGCGCCCTGCGCCGCGCCGAGAGAAGGGCGGACGAGCTGCGCATCCGCCTGGCGGCCCAGTCGCCGCGCGTCGTCGAAGGCGGCGAGCGCGAGCGGTCCCGTCTCGGCGGGCGGATCGCGGTCTCGGCGCGCAGCCGGTTGCGGGAGATCGCGGCAAAGCTCCAGGGAATGGAGCGGCTCTGCGCCCAGCTCGCGCCGGAGCGGACGCTGGAGCGCGGCTACAGCATCACGCGCACCGCCGCGGGAGCGGTGCTCCGCCAGCCCGGCCAGGCGGCGCCCGGCGAGGTCCTCGTCACACAGCTCTCGGGAGGGAGCATCACCAGCCGAGTGGAGGAATCATGAGCGAGACCCTGAATGTCCCCGAGGCTCCCGAGACCGAGGCCCCGACCTTCCGGGCGGCGATGGACGAGCTCGAAGGGATCCTCGAGCGGATCGAAGGCGAAGAGGTGGACATCGACCGCCTCGCCGAAGAGCTCCGCCGCGCCGCCTGGCTCCTGGAGCTCTGCCGCGGCAAGATCCGCAAAGCCGAAGTCGAAGTCACCCAGATCGTCCAGAGCCTGGAACGGGAAGAGGGCGAATAGCCCGCAGACACCTGTGCCGCAAATCGCCAGTCCACCCCGGGTTGAAACCCGGGGCTGGGAATGGCCGTCCCCTGCGGGACGGAGAGAGCCGATGCGCGTCGCCTCCGTCCTGGAGGGACGGCCATTGGTAGCCCCAGGTTTCAACCTGGGGTTCAGGCGGGACCGAGCTTGGCGATCTCTTCGTCCAGAAAGGCCAGGGCGTGCTCGAGAGGGGTGCGGCGGGCAGCCGACCGGGTCGTTTCGAGCTCCTGAAGGACTCGCCGCCGCGACAGCTCGAGACCCTGACGCTTCCGCTCGATCTCGCGTTGCTCGGGGGTGAGCGGTGCGCCGCGGTCCGCGCTCGTGTCGACGTCCTGCTGCGATTCGACGGACTTGCTTTCCCAGCCGCGTGCCATACGAGCCGCATTGTACGCCCTGGCCCGCTGGCCGGGCGGGCCAGGGGGTTCGGGCGGCTAGGGGCAGTTGGTCACGGTGTCGGCGCCGGTCCCCCCGTCGCACCTGTCGGTCCCTGTGCCGCCTTCGAGCGTATCGTCGCCGCCTCCACCGTCGAGGATGTCGTCGCCGGCGCCACCATGGATGGTATCGTCCCCCCCGCAACCGTCGAGGATGTCATCCCCGTCGTTGCCCGTGATCACGTCGTTCCCGGTGCCGCCACAGATATTGTCGTTCCCGTCGCCGCCGCAGATGAAATCGTTGCCTCCGGCTCCATCGATCGTATCGTCCCCTCCCAAGCCGCTGATGCAGTCACAGCCGGAGGTTCCGATGAGGACGTCAGGGAAGTTTGTGCCGACGATGCCGCTGCACCCGATCGGGCATATGCACACTACTTGCGCTTGTGTGGGCGCCGGCAAGAGAGCCAGCGCGGCCAGAATGAGACCGGCAGCCAAGAGAGTCGCGTTCCGATTGGACATTTCAGCCTCCTGTCTGGTAGAGA
>Ga0134123_10002409_pt1 | contig 12251 bp, 9 predicted proteins | sample KB303_FD_96460 | JGI IMG/M metagenome (GOLD analysis project Ga0134123, IMG submission 96460) | Terrestrial soil microbial communities without Nitrogen fertilizer from Kellogg Biological Station, Michigan, USA - KB3-0-3 | ecosystem: Environmental > Terrestrial > Soil > Unclassified ...
CTTCATCGTCGTGCGCAGGGCCGTGCAGCCTAAACAAGCTTGAACGCACGGATTTGGGCGGCGAGGTAGGCTTCGATCGCAAACTCCACGAGTGGCGCTTCGTCGGGGGAGTAATACTCCGGCAGGCGTCGCAGCTGGTCGATTTGAGTTGACAGTAACCAGAAGCCTCCGATGTCCGCGCCGAATTGATTGTGGACCGCGAGCTCGAGCGCCGTACCGTGCACGACTCGCAGGTATTTCGCTGATGCCGCGTCGAGATTGACGGTGCAATCACTCAACGCAAACCCTAAGAACTCGACTTCATTCTCACAATTCATTTTGTGCGTTTTGTGGCCACCTTCACGTGGCGTAGTTCCGAATCAACCCTCTCACCACACCCTGAATCTGAATTCGTTCAGGAGTCTTGATGAAGATCGGTTTGAATTGCGGGTTCGCAGGTTCGAGTCGAATAAAGTCAGGCTCACGATAAAACTTCTTCACCGTCGCGTAGTTTCCGTCGATCAGCGCGACAACCATCTGACCGTTATCGGCAGTTTTTTGCGACGAGACGATGATGATGTCGCCGTCCTGAATGTTTTCCTCGATCATTGAATCGCCACGCACACGCAGGGCGAAGGTTCGGCCGTGTCCGTGCATCTCTTTCGGCACGGACACGACATCGTGAGTCAAAATCGCTTCGATTGGCTGGCCGGCGGCGACGGTGCCCAGCAGTGGGATTTCACTGTCGTCATCGTCGTCGCCGCCCTTTTGTTCGATGATTTCGATTCCGCGGCTGACGTTTGGAATGCGCTTTATCAATCCCTCACGCTCCAGCGCCAACAGGACCGCGTGAACGCTCGCTGACGATCGCATCTGAAAATGCCGCCCAATCTCGGCGATGGTGGGTGGTTCCTGGTTCGAATCGATGTAGCGCCGGATGAACTCGTAGATTCTTCTTTGTTTGGCCGTAACAGGCATGGCTGATCCCCTCTTGTACTTCCTCGAAAAAATAATTTTCGTTGACAACCGAAAATCCAGCGAACATTCTCGAACATGTGGGGCCGGACGTCAAGTGGTTTTTTTAGACGCGCACCGCGACTCTAGCCCGGTGATCAATTGCCCCTCATCATCCGGATTTGAATCGCTTCTGGATTGGGCGTTTTGAACACCACCACCGGGCTAAAGTGACGGCGTGATCACTTGATTACTTTGGCGAGTTTTTTGAGGTCGTCGATGAAACGTCGTGTCTCGAGTTGTCGTGTTTCGTCATCCGGAGCACGGAGAATTGATGAAGGGTGAACTGTGGCCATGACGTAGGGAGCAAGAGTTGAAGGAATAAATTCGCCACGTTGTTTCGTCACGCGAAATTGCGGTCCGATGAGAGCCTTTGCGGCGGTAGCCCCCAGCGCGACGATAACGTCAGGTTTGACGAGAGCGATCTCAGACTCGAGCCACGGACGGCACGCAGCGATTTCCATGGAGTTGGGTTTCTTGTGGATCCGGCGTTTGCCCCGTGGCTCCCATTTGAAGTGTTTGACAACATTGGTGACGTAGGTTTGTTTGCGATCGATGCCTGCCACTTCGAGTGCGCTGTCGAACAAACGACCGGCTGGTCCAACAAAAGGTTTGCCCGTCAAATCTTCTTCGTTGCCCGGCTGCTCGCCGACAAACATGACCATCGATCGACGCGAGCCTTCTCCAAAAACTGTTTGCGTTCCTTTTTTCCAGAGGTCGCAGGCCTGGCAGCCGGCCGCCGCGTTTTTGAGTGCGGACATGGTAGGCCGCGGTGGAATTAAATCCCACGCCTTGCTTTCGGAAGGATCGGCTTTGGGCATTGTAATAGGTTCTATAGGCCCTATTTTTCACGGAAAATTGTCATGAAAGCGGCATTCTCAAAAGCAGAGCTCGAATCGGATATCGCCAGGCGTTTTGGCGATGCGTTCAAGGTCCATGAAAAGCCCGTCGTCGAGACTCTCTCCACAGGAATTGACGAGGTTGATGCTTTAACGGGCGGCATGCCACGCGGAAGTATCAGCGAGATCTTTGGACCAGCCTCGTCGGGCCGAACCAGCCTGATGTTTTCGATGCTGGCTCATGCAACGACTCACGAAGAGACGTGCGCCCTGGTGGACGCAAACGATGTGTTTGCTCCGACGGCCGCAGTCGCCGCCGGCGTCGATTTCAATCGGTTGCTGTGGATTCGTTGTGCGGGAAATCTCGAGCACGCTTTTAAGGCCACCGATCTGTTGTTGCATGCAGGTGGTTTTGGGCTGCTGATCCTCGATCTCGGCGACGTGCCGGGAAAAGACGCACGACGGATCATCACGTCCTGGTGGTACCGGTTTCGCCGCACGGTCGAGGATAGACCAACAGTGCTGACAGTGATTTCAGAAGAAGCCTGTACGCGGTCATGCGCCGCGCTGGCGCTTGAGCTGAAGGGAACGGCGGAATGGTCGAGAGCGGCAGAACCGAGCAACGTCTTGCCGATGCGTAAGCAGCTTCCATTGAAGCCTCCACCCATTGCACAAGGGAATCGTTTGCGCCTGAATTCAATCAAGATAAATCGGCAGCGGCCCATCTCTGCGTGGGTGAATGACAGCCGGTTCAGCGCCCAGGCATTTGTCTGATTTCTCTGCGTCTCTGTGCCTTTGTGGTTAAAGAATTGTCCCTTAAAACAACCACAGAGGCACAGAGCTACAGAAATTGACAATGTTCGCAAATTTTCGATAATCTTCGCTTAACATGTTTGCCTGTATCCACACCCCTCAACTTCCGCCGGATGTCTCTCTGCGCGAGTTTGCCTACGGCTTTTCACCAGTCGTCGAAGAGACCCGTGCCGACACCGTCGTAATCGACGTCGATGGATGTGAGCTGTTGTTTGGATCTGCTTATCAACTCGCAAATCAAATAGCGGCGCGGGCCAAAGCGGCAAGGCTACGCGGCGGTTTTGAAACCACGGTCAACGTAGCCATCGCCGCAAATCCGGATGCGGCGATCCACGCTGCGACGCGTTTGAAGGGCATCACGTTCGTCTCACCCAACGAAGAACTGACGTGCCTCGGAGATTTTCCTCTCGATCATCTCGACTGCTCGCTCGTCAACGTCGAGAAAAAAGTGGCGAACGAGATTCTCGAAACACTTGGGCTCTGGGGCATTCGCACCTTCACGGATCTCGCATCGCTGCCAACGACAGGTGTTTCGGAGCGTTTAGGGCAAACGGGAATACGACTGCAACAACTCGCCGCCGGTAAAACCGACCGGCAGTTAAGAGTCAAACAACCGGAGCCTGTTTTTGCAAACTCAGTCGAACTCGAACATGCACTTTCGGAGCTCGAGCCCCTCTCATTCATGTTCGCGCGGCTGTTGCATCAACTCTGCGGCGCCCTGAACGCTTATGCCCTCGCCACGAACGAACTGTGTGTGACGATGCAACTGGAAGATCAGTCGACACACGAGCGCAAACTCTCTTTGCCTTACCCGATGCGCGATCACAAAGTGTTTCTGAAGTTGTTATTGCTCGACACGGAAATGCATCCGCCGCAAGCAGCCGTGCGAGCGATTTCAATTTCGTGCGATCCGGTCAAGCCGCGCGTGTTGCAGAACGGATTGTTTGTGCCGCTGGCTCCGGCGCCGGACAAGCTCGAGCTCACCCTCGCACGCCTCGCAAAGCTCGTCGGCGAAGAAAACGTCGGCTCGCCGACTTTGCTCGACACGCATCGTCCCGACGCGTTCACGATGAAACGCTTCACACTTCAGATGGCTGATTCTCGTAAGCGCAGTAAGACGTCAAAAAATCAGCCGCCGGTAATTGCCAATCGACAATGCCTCGGCTTTCGAATGTTTCGCCCGCCGCTTCGAGCGATCGTCGAAGCGGATCAAGGTTGGCCCACGCAGATCAGCGCCTGGGGAAAGCAGCGAAGCGTTTACGGAAAAGTCGTCAACCTGGCTGGACCGTGGAGAACGACGGGTGACTGGTGGCGCGAGGATCAGTGGGCGCGTGACGAATGGGACGTAACAATAGATCGTCAGGGACAGCAATCCGTGTATCGCATTTATCGCGAGCTGGATTCGAAGAATTGGTTTGTCGAAGGGAACTACGATTAGCCGCAGATTCACGCAGATGACGCTGATCTGATCAGCGTCATCTGCGTGAATCTGCGGCTAATAAAACGGTAGATATCATGTACGTCGAACTACATGCGCGGTCGGCTTTTAGTTTTCTCGAGGGTGCGTCCGTGCCTGAAGAATTGATTGCGGCGGGCCTGGCCCATGAGATGCCGGCGATGGCTTTGCTCGATCGTGATGGGGTTTACGGAGCGCCGCGGTTTCATCTCTCTGCGAAGAAGAATGGAATCAAAGCTCACATCGGCGCGGAGATCAGCGTTCGAATACCGACCAACGGACAAACTCCAACCCACTGTTCCATTCCGGTTTTAGTGAAGAATCGCCAGGGTTATCAAAATCTCTGCCGGCTGATCACCCTGATGAAATTGCACGTGCCGAAACACGCAAAGCCGGGCGAGTGCGTAGTCACGTCAGATGAGTTGGCGGAACACGCCGCGGGCCTCGTCTGTTTGACCGGCGGATTTGATGGTCCGATCGCGAAAACAATAGAGAGTACACAAAAAGCACAAACGACTGTCGAGTGGCTGCTGCAAGTATTTGGTAAGAAAAATGTGTATGCAGAACTTCAGCGCCATCTCGATCGCGAAGAGGAGGCCCGCAATCATTTAGTAATCGAACTCGCGCGGCGCAATCGTTTGCCTTTGCTCGCCACCAACGGCGTGTGCCACGCGGTACCAGCACGACGAGAAGTTTCCGACGTCTTCACCTGCATACGCAATCACGTTCGACTCGAAACTGCCGGACGCCTGCTGGCTCAAAATTCCGAGCGATACCTGAAGTCGGGCGCGGCGATGCAGAAGCTCTTCGCTGACTTGCCCGAAGCGATTGCCAACACGTCTGAGCTCTCATCGCGACTGAAGTTCACGCTCGAAGATCTCGGATATGAATTTCCGAAATATCCGGCGCCGCCGGACGAAACGATGGCCTCATTTCTGCGCAAACGCACGGAAGAAGGCGCGCGCTGGCGCTACACCGGCATGAACGGCGCGCCGACTTACGAAAAAGCGCGCCCGCAAATCGAACGCGAGTTGAAGTTGATCGAAAAGCTCAAGCTCGAAGGTTATTTCCTGATCGTTTGGGACATCGTTCAGTTCTGTGGCAGAGAAGGCATTCTCGTCCAGGGACGCGGGTCGGCCGCAAACAGCGCGGTCTGTTATTCACTCGGAATCACTGCCGTCGATCCGATCGGGATGGAGTTGTTGTTTGAACGATTTCTTTCCGAGGAGCGAGGCGAGTGGCCTGACATCGACCTCGATTTGCCCAGCGGCGACAAGCGCGAGCAGGCGATTCAGTACGTCTACACGCGCTACGGAAAACTCGGCGCGGCGATGACGGCGAATGTCATCACGTATCGCGGGCGTTCAGCGGCGCGTGAAGTGGGCAAGGTGTTGGATTTCGACGAAGAAACACTCGGACGACTTGCCGGCCTCGTCCATGCATGGGAATGGAAAGATCCAAACGATTCGACGGAGCGCCAGTTTCGCGATGCGGGCCTGGATCTGAATAACCCGCGCATCAGGAAATTTTTTCAGCTTTACCAGATGGTCCAGGATCTGCCGCGCCACCTCGGGCAGCACTCAGGCGGCATGGTCATTTGCCAGGGACAGCTTGATTCAATCGTGCCGCTCGAGCCTGCGGCAATGCCCGGACGCGTGGTGGTCCAATGGGACAAGGAAGACTGTGCCGACCTTGGATTAATCAAAGTGGATTTGCTCGGCCTGGGAATGCTCGCAGTGCTGGAAGATTCGATCACGTTGATTCGCGACTCGTATGGCGAGAAAGTCGACCTGGCCCATCTCCCGCAAAACGACCCGGCAGTTTACACAGCACTTCAAAACGCCGACACGATCGGAATGTTCCAGGTCGAAAGTCGCGCGCAGATGTCGTGCCTGCCGCGACTGCGGCCGGCGAAGTTTTACGACATCGTGGTCCAGGTTGCGATTATTCGCCCCGGGCCGATTGTCGGAAACATGGTCCATCCTTACCTCAAGCGCCGGCAGGGCCGAGAGACCGTGACTTATGCGCACCCGTGCCTGGAACCCATTCTCAGTCGCACGCTCGGAGTGCCGCTGTTTCAGGAGCAGTTGTTGAGGATGGCGATGGACTGCGCCAACTTTTCCGGTGGTGAGGCGGAAGAGTTGCGCCGCGCGTTCGGCTTCAAACGCTCGGAAGCGCGCATGAAAGCGATTGAAGTAAAACTGCGGCAGGGGTTGCAGAAAAATGGAATCACCGGAAAGACGCAGGACGATATCGTGCTGGCAATCAGTTCATTTGCGCTTTACGGTTTTCCGGAATCGCACGCGGCAAGCTTTGCATTGATTGCTTATGCCAGCGCCTACCTCAAATGTAATTACCTCGCGGCATTCACAGCCGCCATTCTCAACAACCAGCCGATGGGCTTCTACCAGCCTTTCACGCTCATTAAAGACGCGCAACGTCACGGACTGGGGGTTTTGCCGATCGATATCACTTGCTCGGATTGGTTGTGCACGCTCGAAGAAGCAGGAGAAGCAGGCACGGGGACACACAGCATCAAGGGGACGCGGAGCGGGGAGAACACCGCGTTGCCAGGTACTCGTATTCCCGTGTCTACTTCTCCTGCGTCTTCGACGCTCGCGCTGCGTCTCGGGCTCCGATATGTCAAAGGCTTGAGCCAACAATCAGGTGAAGCAATTGTTCGCGAGCGGGCTGTGCGTGCTTTCTCCGGCATCGACGACTTGCGAAATCGCGTCCTCGAGCTCCGGAAAGATGAGTTGAGAAAACTGGCGTCGGTCGGCGCGTTGAATTTTATCCAGGCGCCTGCTGCTCCGAAGACAAAACGAGCAAAAGCCGGCCGGGCAAAGCCGGTTAATCGTCGCGACGCGTTGTGGCAGGTCGAACGCGTAACACGTGCGCCGGGCAAACTGTTCGAGACGTTGAGCGAGCGAGACGGCAACTCGCCATTGCAGCAGATGAGTTTAACCGAGCGCGTGGACGCTGATTTCCGTGGGACTGGCTTGACGATCGGGAAACATCCGGTTGCTTATCACCGAGGCGAGTTGAAAAGGCTGAAAGCGTTGAGAGCGATCGATATTCGGAAGCTGCGCAACGGAACTCATGTACGCGTGGCGGGGTGGGTTGTTGTTCGACAGCGTCCGGGGACGGCGAAAGGATTCATGTTTCTCAGTCTCGAGGACGAGACGGGCATGAGCAACATCATCGTCACGCCTCAAATGTTTGATAAGTACCGGCTGGAGCTGGTGGGACACCCGTTTCTGTTAATCGAGGGAGCGTTGCAGAACCAGGATAATGTGATTTCGGTAAAAGCCAGCCACGTGCAGCCGCTGTCATTGGCCATCGCGGTCGCGCCTTCACACGACTTTCATTAGACAGGATTTTTACAAGATTTACAGGATTCAAGCCGAACGGGCTTGTCTGGGTGGGGATTCGATGAGGCCCTGCACGACCTGTGCGACCTGCGAGAGCGGTTTCGGCTTTCGGAGAAATGCATCGGCGCCACAACGTCTCGCCTCATCTTCAATTTCCGCTGAACCATAGGCCGTCAGCACGACTATTCGAGTTTGAGGATTGCTCGCCCGGATCAGCCTGATGATATCCAGGCCGTCGTGATTGCCCGTCATCGTGAGCCGCAGATCCTGTATGACCACTCTGTAGTTCACGGATCCAAGCAACTTCTCCGCCTCTTCGACTTCAGAAGCTGTGTCGACTTTATAACCCTGCAACGAGAAATACTCGCTCATCGAGAAGCAGATCGACTCTTCATCGTCGACGACGAGCATGCGTGGCAGTGGCTTGTCTCGTGACGAGTCGTCTCGCCCGAGCCACAGTTGCTTCAATCTGCCAGAGACTTTTTTGAGAGTTCCGAATCGACTTTGCTTCACAGGCACACCGTGACAAGCTTCGATTGATTAAGACTCAAAAACTTTCACTACCCGTTGCTCGTCACCAAAGCGGACTGCCCACACAAACCAGTCCCACTCTCACTACGGGTCCCGTTGCGAGCCAGGTACCGGAGAATTCCTATGGATGGAGTATCGCGAGGGGTATTGCTACGAACACCAATAGTATTCAGCGAAGAACCACGGTCCCGGGGGTGGAGACTTAGTGATTCTCGTGCTGGGCCTGAATAACGAAAGCGAGCGCTTCGAGTACAACCCTGGTTCGTTCTCTCAACTCTCGAAGAGCTCATCGTCTGCACTCCGCACAGGTTAACGATGAGGGCGAGGCAGTAAAGTCGCTGCCTGACCCGAAAAGCTAAACCGCTATAGCCGACCGCACGTTCGGTCGCTGCGGGTTACTTCTGCTTGAGAGACTCTGGGCGGCCGGCTTGGTAATGATGTAAAGCAAAACCTCACATACCTCGCGCGTGCCTGTTCCAATTGTGTTGCCCTTCTCATCCTGTAGGGCATATATCCGTCCGTCTGCGTCCAGCGGGAAAATTAGTGGTTCACCCATTCAGTCATACATCCCGCCCTTTGATCGTACGTCCGCACTTTGTCCCTCTGAGAGGGAACGCTATCGCATGGCTCTTTGGCACCCAAGATTGTGGTTGATGCGTTCACAGCTGCGGGGCAATCGCAGCTGTGAAAACATGTTTCCGAGTTTGAAGCCCCGATCGAGATCGAAAGCCTCAGGTTACTTCTTGCCGAAGCGGCGACGAGCACCAGCCGCGACTCCAATCAGGCCCGTTCCCAGCAGCAGCATGCTTGCTGGTTCTGGTACTTCCTGGGGCGGAATGAACTCTGGAGGATTTGCGGTCGTTCCAAACTGGATCACAACGTTACTGAAAGTTGATTCAGTCGTAACTCCTGGAACATTGAGAACAAACGTCACAGTTCCAGCAAGAAACGGATTGTGCGGACCATTGTTAGCGATACTGCCATTCGCACCCGGATAGGGATTGGTGGCATCGCCGCCGATGATCGTGCGATCCGGACCCTCTGGCGAAACGACGCCAAAGGCACAGATTACACAAACGGTAACGACGTTTCCGCCATGTCCCGCGCCCCATCCAGTTGGATTCTGCGCACCTCCAGGTGTAGCGCTTCCTCCGGCGCCAACGCTGACCGATGCGGTGCTGCTGTTAGCTCCCAGCGTGACCGCGCCGCCGTTGTAACCGCTTACCTGAAAGTAAACGGCGCTGATATTTTGACTAACGTCCTGTACTTGCGCGTTAGTCAGGTTGTTGTTGAGGGTTATAGTTACCGTTCCGTTGCCGGCGACAATCAAGCCGGTAACGTTCTGTTGGCTACATCCGACGCCAGTGCAAACTGAAATCGGATCGGCTTGAGCTGTTCCCTGGGCAAGAGCAAGAATCCCAAAGACCGCCAAAGCCATTAACAATTTGAGGTTAAAAACCCTGGGCATTTCACGTCTCCTTAGGTGGACAATTCCGTCGCTCCCAGTCCGCACGACCTGGAAGGTAGATCAAATTACTAATCGGCTCGGAATTGGAGAACGCTGCGGGGCAAGTGAGCGTTCAAAAATACCAGCCAGACAAGCTCTCGGTCGGGGCGAGAGAGCAATAGTTAGGCACGTGCGCGAATTGCCTGCAAAGTTTGGGCCATGAGGTCCAGTTCTGGACCACCGCTAAAACCCCTGATTTTTCGATGTTAGCGAGGTTGGAATTCCAAAAATTGTACAGGATGAGTCTAAGTTTCAGACTGAAGTCTAGACTTTGGACGATGTGATCTGGTGCTTCTTCAGTTTTTGGTAGAGAGAACTTCGCGGGATTCCGAGTCGCTTTGCAGCTTTTTCGACCCGCCCTCGCTCCTCCTGAAGCACCCTCTCGATGTGTTGCTTCTCGAGTTCGAGCAGGGTCAGACGTGAGTCGAGGAAGGGTGCGCCCACCTGTGCGTGTCCGTCGAAGTGAAGATCGTTGAGGGTGATGTGTTTCTGATCACTCAGCAGCACTGCGCGTTCGATAACATTCCGCAGCTCACGAATATTACCGGGCCATGAATACGCTTGCAGCGCCTGAATGCAACCCTGGTCCAACTTTAATTCGCCACGGCCCAGATCGACCGAAACCTTGTCGAGAAGATATTGGGCCATGGTCGGAATGTCTTCGATTCTTTCGCGCAGCGCGGGGAACGAAAGCGGTATCGTGCTGATCCGGAAATAGAGATCGTCGCGAAACCTCTTTTCGCGAACGAGCTGCCCGAGATCCTGGTGCGTCGCTGCGATCAATCTTACGTCGACCTGCCGATCCCTGACGTCGCCGAGCCGTCTGAAGCGCTTCTCTTCGAGAACTTTCAGGAGCTTCGGTTGAATCTGAAGATCGACGTCGCCGACTTCGTCGAGAAAAATAGTGCCGCGATGGGCCACTTCGAACAGTCCCTGTTTCGACGCGGTCGCACTCGTGAATGCGCCCTTCTCGTGACCGAAGAGTTCAGTTTCAAGTAGTTCGCGAGTGAGACCGGCGCAGTTGAGATCGACGAAGGCTTCGTCAGCTCGCGGGCTGTTCTCGTGCAACCAGCGTGCGAGCACGCCTTTGCCCGTGCCCGTTTCACCGAGAATCAATACGGGACTTTCCGTCGAGAGAATCTTTCGTGCCTGATCCCTGAGCGCGCGAATGGCGGGGCTCGTCCCGATGAACGGGTCGATTGCCTGACGAACTTGTCGCGACTTGCTCGCGAGTTGTTTGTGGTGGTTGCGCTGCTTCTGAAGTAGACGTTGGAGAATCACCAGCAGAGTCGGAAGTTCGAGCGGCTTGGTGAGAAACTGCTCGGCGCCCTCTTTTATCGCACGAACAGCCAGGTCGATCGATCCGTGCGCGGTCAGGACCAGCAAAGGAATCTGAGAGTCGATATCTCGCAACCGCGGAAGAAGGTCGAGCGCCGTGCCGTCCGGCAGCATGTAATCGGCGATAACGATGTCAGGTCTGGAGGTGCGAAACAGGTGCTGCGCGTCCTGACAGCTTTCTGCTTCTTCGATTTCGTAGCCGTGCTGTTCGAGGAAGTCACGGATACCAAATCTGACGCCTGATTCGTCATCAACCACCAAGACCTTGTTCCTGGACATTAAGACTCTCCCTCAGCGGGTATGGGGAACCTGGCTATCATACAGGCTCCGCCTCCGGGATTGTTGCCGGCAATCAGTTTCCCTGCGTGTTCCTGCATTATGCGATGAGCGATCGCGAGGCCGAGGCCGGTGCCGCCTCGACGTTTCGAGAAAAAGGGCTCGAAGATCTTCGGTATATCTTCCGGCAGTATACCCGCGCCTGAATCCTTGATCTCGCATTGGACCCACTCGTTATTTCCATCGAGAACTTTACGTGCTTCGATCGTTACCACGCTCTTCTGCGGCGAATGATAAATAGCATTTTCGATCAAGTTAACAAATACTTTTGAGAGCCTGCGGCGATCGATTTTGAGCTTTGGTAACGACTCCTCGACGTTGCTTTCAAGACTCACCTTCGCCACTTCAGCCGCGGGCAAACAGGCGCGGACCGAGCGCGCGACCATCTCTTCCATCGAAACGAGGTACAAGTCGCCGCGGAACGGTTTGCCATACTCCAACAACTCTTCCATCAGGATCGTGAGGCGGCCGATTTCGTCACGCAGTACGCTCGTGTAGCGCAGGTATTCGGTGCGATCGCTGAATCGGGTCTCGAACGCGTCGATGATCGAAGAGATGCCAAACAACGGATTCCTGACTTCGTGAGCGACACCGGCCACCAGCGATCCAAGCAGCGACATCATCTCGCTCTGTCGCAGCGAAGCCTCGAGCTCGGCGCGCTTTGTGATGTCCTGCGCGATCAGGATCGCACGCTCACCGGCGGAGCCGAATTCGTTGATGTGGTAGAGGGTGATGGCCCACGTCTTACCTGTGTTTTCATCCTTGATTTCTTCGGCGAGCGGAGCGTGGTTGACGCGAATTTCTTCAATGAGTTCGGCGGCTTTTTTCCAAGGCTGCGCCTCGCCGAGTGCGCCGATCGTCGTGCCGGCGATCTTTTCCGCTTCGATGCCGATGATGTGTTCGGCCGCCAGGTTTGACCGTTTTATCGCGCCGGCCAGATCGACGATCAGCACTGGAAAATCGATCGCGTTGAAGGTCTGCCGCCATTCCATCGCCGATTGCTGAAGCGAGGCGTGCAGGCGCTGCTGCTTTTCGTCGAGAAGTTTTCGCTCGGTAACGTCGTTGAC
>Ga0134123_10002410_pt1 | contig 12249 bp, 8 predicted proteins | sample KB303_FD_96460 | JGI IMG/M metagenome (GOLD analysis project Ga0134123, IMG submission 96460) | Terrestrial soil microbial communities without Nitrogen fertilizer from Kellogg Biological Station, Michigan, USA - KB3-0-3 | ecosystem: Environmental > Terrestrial > Soil > Unclassified ...
CCGAGTCGGAGTCGCATACACCGCGTAGCTGTCTCCGAGTCGCCTTGGCCGGGCGGGCGTGCCCCTAAGCGGCGCCGAGGAGCGGCTGCAGGAATTTGCCGGTGACCGACTTCGGGTTGGCCGCGACCTCTTCGGGCGTGCCGCTCGCGATGACGCGTCCCCCGGCCTCGCCGCCTTCCGGTCCCAGGTCGATCAGGTAATCCGCGCAGCGGATGACGTCGAGGTTGTGCTCGATGACCACCACGGTGTTCCCCTGATCGACGAGCTTGTTCAGCACGTCGAGGAGCTTGCGCGTGTCCTCGAAGTGCAGTCCCGTCGTCGGCTCGTCCAGGATGTAGAGGGTGCGACCTGTGCTGCGCCGCGAGAGCTCGCGTGACAGCTTGACGCGCTGCGCCTCCCCGCCGCTGAGTGTGGTCGCCGACTGCCCGAGTTCGATATAGCCGAGACCGACGTCCTGCAGCGTCCGCAGCTTGTTGGCAATCGGGGGGAAATTCTCGAGCAGCGGCTGCGCCTGATCGACGGTGAGGTCGAGCACCTCCGCGATGGACTTGCCCCGGTACTGGATGTCGAGCGTCTCGCGGTTGTAGCGGCGCCCCTTGCACTGCTCGCACGTCACGTAGACGTCGGGCAGGAAATGCATCTCGATGGCGATGACGCCGTCGCCCTGGCAGGCCTCGCAGCGGCCCCCCTTCACGTTGAACGAGAAGCGTCCCGGCTTGAAGCCGCGCGCCTTCGCCTCCGGCATCATCGCGAACAGCTCGCGGATGAACGTGAACATGCCCGTGTACGTCGCCGGGTTGCTGCGCGGCGTGCGGCCGATCGGCGATTGATCGATCTCGATCACCTTGTCGATCAGGTCGATGCCGTCGATGCGATCGTGCGGTCCCGCGTCGGTCGTCGCCTTGTACAGCGTGTGCGCGAGCGATCGGTAGAGGATGTCGTTGACGAGCGTCGACTTCCCCGAGCCGCTGACGCCCGTCACCGCCGTCAATGTGCCGAGCGGGATGGTCACGTCGACGTTCTTCAAGTTGTTCGCGCGCGCGCCCCGGATGACGATCTCGCCCTTGAGCGACGGCCGCCGCGCCTTCGGCGTCGGGATCGATCGCTCGCCGCGCAGGTAGGCGCCCGTCAGCGAGCCGTTGCCGTTCTTGAGCAACTCCTCCGGCAACCCCTGGAAGATCACCTCGCCACCGTGCTCACCTGCGCCCGGCCCGAGATCGACGACCCAGTCCGCCATACGGATCGTCTCCTCGTCGTGCTCGACGACGACGACGGTGTTGCCGAGGTCGCGCAGCCGCGCGAGCGTCGAGAGCAGCTTCCGGTTGTCGCGCTGGTGCAGCCCGATCGACGGCTCGTCGAGCACGTAGAGTACCCCGGTCAGGTTGGCGCCAATCTGCGTCGCGAGGCGGATGCGCTGCCCTTCGCCGCCCGACAGCGTCGCCGCGCTGCGGTTCAACGTCAGGTAGCCGACGCCGACGTCGTGCAGGAACTTGACGCGCTCGCGGATCTCCCGCAGCACGCGGGTCGCGATGAGCGCCTCGCGCTCGGTCAGCTCGAACTGCTCGAAGACCTGCAGCGCCTCGCTGATCGGCAGGTTCACGTACTCGGCGATGCCGCGCCCCTTCACGCGCACCGCCAGGCTCTCCGGCTTGAGGCGCTCCCCCTTGCACGCCGGGCACTCGCGCAGCGTGCGGAACGGCTCGAGATCCTCCTGCACGGCCCACGAGCCTTCGTCGTAGCGGCGGCGCAGGTTGGGGATGACGCCTTCGAACCCGCGGCCGAACGGATCCGTCTCCTCGCTGCCTCGCCGCCGGCTCTTCGGCAGCTCGAACTCCACCTCCCCCTCGTCATCTTCGTCGTCGACGTCGTCCACGCGGCGCAGCGGCTTGGCGAGCTTCACGCCGCCCTTGACGCCCCCGGCCGGCGGACCGAACAACACCAGCTCGCGATGCTTCTTCGGAAGCTTTCCGAACGGCGCGTCGGGATCGATGCCGAAGGTCTGGGCGAGCTTCGTGATTGCCTCCTTCACCAGCTTGCGGTCGCCGCGCGCCCACGGCGCAATCGCGCCGCCGAGCAGCGATTTCGCGTCGTCCGGCACGACGAGCCGCGGGTCGAAGTCGTAGGTCGCGCCCAGCCCCTGGCAATCGACGCAGGCGCCGTGCGGAGAGTTGAACGAGAACGCGCGCGGCGTCATCTCGGGCATCGAGATGCCGCAGGCGACGCAGGCCAGCCGCCGCGAGAAGAGCTGATCCCCGCCTTCGTAGGTGTTGATGACCACGATGTCGTCGGCGAGCACGAGCGCCGTCTCGAGCGACTCCGACAGCCGGCGCTCGATGCCCGACTTGACGATCAGCCGATCGACGACGATGTCGATGTTGTGGTTGCGGCGGCGATCGAGCTTGATCTCCTCGTCGAGCGATCGGAACTGGCCGTCGATGCGCGCCTTCGTGAAGCCGCGCTGCCGCAGCGCCTGCAGCTCCTTCTTGAACTCCCCCTTGCGGCCGCGCACGACCGGCGCCAGCACGTTGATGCGCGCGTCGTTCGGGTAGAGCATCACCAGGTCGAGAATGCGCTCGAGCGACTGCGACGCGATCTCGCGGCCGCAGTTGTAGCAGTGCGGCGTGCCGATGTTGGCGAACAGCAGCCGCAGGTAGTCGTAGATCTCGGTGACGGTGCCGACGGTCGAGCGCGGGTTGGAGCCGGTGGTTTTCTGCTCGATGGAGATCGCCGGCGAGAGGCCTTCGATCAGGTCGACGTCGGGCTTCTCCATCTGCTCGAGGAACTGGCGGGCGTACGCCGACAGCGACTCGACGTACCGCCGCTGCCCTTCGGCATAGATGGTGTCGAACGCCAGCGACGACTTGCCCGAGCCGGACAGGCCGGTGATGACCACGAGCTGGTCCCGCGGCAGATCGACGTCGATATTCTTGAGGTTGTGAACGCGGGCGCCACGCACCGCGATCCAGTCGTGCCCCATAGCCCCTATGTCTGGAATTTCCCGGATTTCTGAATTGATTATTTTAACCGATAGGGGGTGGGCCGGCTAAAGCCGGCCCCTACGTACGTCTTTCGTAGGGGCGGCCCTCAGGCGGCCCGCCGCAGGCGGGAGTGTCGATATCCGTAGGTCGCGTACAGCACAGCTCCGATGATCAGCCAGACGACGAAGCGTTCCCATGCCTGGCGCGGGAGGCCGATCATGACGAACAGGCAGGCGGCCGCGCCGAGCGGCGCGATCACCCAGGGGAACGGCACCCTGAACGGCCGCGGCCGGTCGGGCTCCTTGACGCGCAGCACGAGCACCCCGAGGCAGACCAGCACGAACGCGAAGAGCGTTCCAATATTCGTCAGGTCGTAGGTCTCCGCCGCGTCGCCGATGAGCGCCGCAAGCGCGACGACGATGCCGGTGATGAGGGTCGTGGTGTAAGGGACGCGCGTTCGCTTGTCGACGCGCGCCGCCCATTGCGGCAGCAGGCCGTCGCGCGCCATCGCGAAGAAGATGCGCGGCTGGCCGTACTGGAACACGAGCAGCACCGCGGACATGGACACCGCGGCGCCGAGCGCGACGACCCAGCCCGCCCCGGCATAGCCGGCCAGCTGCAGCGCGCGGGCGAGCGGATCCGCGACGGCGAGCTGCTGATACGGCACCATGCCGGTCAGCACCGCCCCCACGATCACGTAGATGACGGTGCAGATCGCCAGGCCGCCCAGGATGCCAAGCGGCAGGTTGCGCTGCGGGTCGCGCGTTTCCTCCGCCGCCGTGGAGATGGCGTCGAACCCGATGTAGGCGAAGAAGACGATCGCCGCGCCCTGGTGGATGCCGGTGAAGCCGTTCGGCGCGAACGGCTCGTAGTTCTCCGGGTGAATGTTGCGCAGGCCGACCGCGATGAAGAGGCCGAGCGCGAGCAGCTTGATCACCACCATGACGTTGTTCGCGGTGGAGCTCTCGCGCGCGCCGCGCAGCAGCAGCCACGTGATCAGCATCACGATGCCGAACGCCGGCACGTTGATCAGGAGCGGCACGCCGGCGATGCGCGGTGCGGTGTCGAGCAGGCCGTGAATGCCCGCGTCCGAGCTGAGGAGCGCCGTGCGATAGCCCGTCGTCAGGAAGGCCGGCAGCTGGACGCCCGCGCCGCGCATCAGCGTCGTGAAATAGTCGCCCCAGGAGATGGCGACCGCGACGTTGCCGACCGCGTACTCGAGGATCAGGTCCCAGCCGATGATCCACGCGACCAGCTCGCCGAGCGTCGCGTAGGAATAGGCGTAGGCGCTTCCCGCCTGCGGGATCATCGCGGCCAGCTCCGCGTAGCAGAGCGCGGCGAGCGCGCACGCGGCGCCGAGCAGCACGAACGAGAACACGAGCGCGGGGCCGGCGCCGTAGCGAACGACCTCGCCGCCCGGCCCCGTCTGGCCCGCGGCGGCGGTGCCGATGGCGCCGAAGATGCCGGCGCCAATCACGGCGCCGATGGCGAGCATGATCAGGTCGCCCGCGCCGAGAACGCGTTTCAACGACTGCGCGCCCTCCGGCCCCGGCTGCAGGTCGGCAATCGGCTTGCGCGCGAACAGGTGTGACATGCGGAGGAATTCAACCACGAAGGTCGCGAAGTTCACGAAGGAAAAACATAATCTTCGCGCCCTTCGCGTCTTCGCGGTTATTCGAAGCGGTAGGCGGTTTCGTTCGAGGCGACGACCAGCTCGCCGCTGGGACCGAAGGCGACGCCGACGAGCGTCGCGCCGGCGACGACCGGTGTGAACGAGCCGTCGGCCTCGAGCCGGTGGAGACCGCTCGAACCGGCGAGCGCGTCGATCACGTACAGCGCGCGGTCGGGACCGAAGGCCAACCCCTGCGGCCGCCCGAGCGACGAGGCGATCGTCGTGACCGTCCCTCGCCGGTCGATCTTGTAGATGGGATCGTAGGTGCCGAGCGTCGGCGCGGTGACGTGGAGGTCGCCCTCCGGGCTCATCGCGAGATGAAACGCGGCGACGCTCGCGGGAAGGGTCGCGAACGCGGTGGCGCGGCCGTCGCACACGCGGAAGATCGTCCCCGATCGGTCGCCGACCAGCATCCAGCCGTCCGGGTCGAACGCGATGCCGCACGCGACGCCGAGGTCCGTCGCGACCTGTTCCGGTGTGCCATCCGGCGCCACGCGGTAGACCGCGCCCTCGAACCGGCTCGAAACGTAGAGCTTCGCATCGGGTCCGATGGCCATCGACGTCGCGTTGACGATGCCCGAGGCGAACGGCTCGCGCGTCCCCTCCGGCGTGACGCGGAAGATGGAGATGGGCGACTCCTGCCCGCGCGACCCGCTGTAGGTCACGAACAGGTTGCCCGACCGATCGAACACCGGGTTGTCCACCTGGTGAAGGCCGGTGGCCCATACCGACCCGATCGTGACCTGGCCGATCGTCCTGTCGCCGAGCAGCACAGGGACGCGGCCGCCTTCCATCTCGTCGGGAATCGTGATGACGAGCCGGCGGCTCGACGCGAACGCGATGCGGGCGGGCGTATCGCGCAGCATGACTTCAGCCGTATCGCCGACGGAAAAGTCGGAGCCGGTGATGGTGACGCGGCCGCGGCCGACCGCGCGATCGGGCAACACGGAGCTCACTGTCGCGGGCACTGCGAGAGTATTGACGAATTTACGAAATTACGAAATTACGAATTGCAAAATGCAGGTTCGTCCATTCGTACATTCGTAAATTCGTCAACGGTCGGTTAGGAGTCGTCGAGCTCCATGTTCCAGTAGAGGTAATCGCGCCAGCTCTCGGGAGCATTGCGGAGTCCGACCGTGATGCGGATCGCCGGCGCCGAATCGGGCCGTCGCGGGTGCCGCTGCAGCCGCATCCCCGCCTCGGCCGGGGTCCGGCCGCCCTTTTTCCGGTTGCACATCACGCAGCACGTGACGATGTTCTCCCAGTCCTTGCGGCCCCCATGCGCCACCGGCACGACATGATCGAACGTCAGCTCGGAGGTCGGGAACGGATCGTTACAGTATTGGCAGGTGTGGTTGTCCCGCGCGTAGATGTTCGCGCGTGAGAAGGGGACGTAATCGAACCGGCGTTTTATCCTGACGAAGCGGAGGAGGCGGATGACGGAGGGCAGCTTGAAACTGACCGAAACCGTCCTTATCTCGCGCTCGTGATGCGCGATCACCTCCACTTTTCCCTGGCACCAGAGCGTAATCGCCTTCTGCCAGTGAACGACCTTGAGAGGTTCGTACGATGCGTTCAGAAGGAGCGCCTGCTCCATACTCGTGAACAATGATGCCGGACGGCGGACGAGGTGTCAAGAATCGGCGGTGCCCAAAAACCAAGTAACGAAAGGGGTTAGGCGGTTACAATACGAGTGGTTGAAGGGAACTCTGGACCTCGCTCGGGGCCGGCTGCGACCCGCGGCCCTCGTGCTGATCGCCCTCTCCGCGGCCGCCTGTGCCTCCACCGGCGGCCCTCCTCGGCCGCGTCCCTTCCCCGGCGCTCCACCTCCACCGTCGGCCGCACCTCCGGTCCCCGTCGGGCCGCCCGTGGTCGTGCCGCCCGCGCCGGCCGCGCCGACTGCCATCGTCTCCACGGCGATGATGCTCAGGGGTATTCCGTACCGGAATGGTGGCAGCGACCCGTCGGGGTTCGACTGCAGCGGGTTCGTCCAGTGGGTGTTCGCGCAGAACGGCGTCCGCCTGCCGCGCGAGGTGCGCGAGCAGTACGACGCGGGCCGCAGGATCGATCTGCGTGAGGTGATGCCCGGGGACCTGGTGTTCTTCGAGACCGTGAGCCGCGGCGCGTCGCACGTCGGCGTCGCCATCGGCGGCGATCAGTTCGTCCACGCGCCGAGCTCGCAGGGCGTCGTGCGTGTCGAGCGCTTCACCGCGAATTACTGGTCGATGCGCTTCGTCGGCGCCCGGAGGATTACCACAGAGAACACAGAGGCGGGGGCCACAAAGATCACAAAGAACACGAAGTTCTAGAGCACAAGGAAGAAAAAATCGTTTTCCTCTTTGTGCTCTTAATCTTGGTGCTCTTTGTGTTCTTCGTGGCTCGCGTTCTTCGTGCGCTTCGTGGCGATCACGCCGCGCAGAACTTCCCCTTGCGAACGAGCGCGCGCGACGTCGTCGGCATGAACTGCCGCACGACGATGTCGTCCTCGGTGAAGCGCGTCGCCACGCGCGGCGTCTTCACCGGATCCACGCGGCACCCTTCCATCTCCGCCGGCGGCGCGGGCTGCGGGTTGACGACTTCCGTGAAGCGCTGCGGATACGACGGGAACGAGCGGAACGTCGTGCCGACGATCCCGCCGAACTTCTCCGTCAGCTCCTCGAAGGAATACTGCAGGAACTCGTAGGTCGCCGGGTCGGGCTTCGAGTCGAGATATTGCCGGACCATGTCGACGACGTCCTCGAAGAACCGGTCGCCGTGGCAATTGGCCGCGAAGGTGCCGTCGGCGCGTTCCATCCGGCGGATGCCCGGGCGCTCGGGATCGATGTGATAGAGCTCGTGGATGATCGTATCGAGCTTCGCGATCCAGTTCGGGCCGCCCGCGTAGTGCACCTGCTTGCGCGAGCGTGACAGCTGCTGATCGCAGAAGCGCGGCAGCGCGAACGAGACCATGTAGTCGATCGACTGCGTCCCGATCGTCACCTGCGGCGACCTGGTGACGAACCACTCCGAGCGGCGCGTCAGCTTTCCGGTCTTCCGGTCACGCCAGAAGTAATAGCCGGGCTCGCTCGGCGGCAGGCTGATGCAGTGGCACGTGGCGTACGCGCCCTCCGCGTGCGTCCGGCCGCCGCGCGCGAAGACCAGCACCTTGCTCATGTCGATGAACGAAAGGGTGGGGACCCTCGACACGACATCTTCCATGAGCAGCGAAATCCGCTCGGTGTAGTTGATCAAATCCGTTTCAACTGTTTGAGTTACGGAGAACGAGCCGCGCTTAATGTACGGACTCGCCATGAAAAGCGCAAGCGGATGCGTAACGATGACGAACCCGCTGTTGCCGTTCGTACGGTGATCTCGGCACCGGAGGCGCCGGACTGCACTCGACCATTACGGGCTATTGCTGGGGTGGCTCCGTTGGCTGAGCAGGCTCAACAGGTTCGGGCTGCGGCGTGGGCAGAGCCGGGTCGGGCTCGGCGACGGGTTCGGCGGCATCGGTCGGTGGGGGCGCGGCCGCTTCGCCGGTGGTGCCGTCGCTCGGCTGCGGCTCGGTGTTGACGACCGGGACGGCCGCCGGCGGCACGTAGCCGCCCATGCGCGACAGGATGATGCGCTGGCGGCGCAGCAGCCGTGCGTTCGGATGCGCGGGGCTATAGACGCGCGGGTTGATGATCGCGCCGGCGAGCAGCGCCGCCTGGTCCGCGCTCAGCGCGGCGGCCGACGAGCCGAAATAGCTGCGTGCCGCAGCTTCGGCGCCCCAGATGCCGTCGCCCCATTCGATCACGTTCAAGTAGATCTCGAGGATGCGTGCCTTTGACAGCTCTGCTTCGAGACGACGCGCGATGATCAGCTCGCGCAGCTTGCGGACGGGGTCGCGCGAGGGCGACAGGTAGAGGTTCTTCGCCAGCTGCTGGGTGATGGTGCTGCCGCCGCGAATTGCCTGCCCCTTGATGTCGTTCTGGATCGAAATCTTCAGCTGCTCCATGTCGATCCCCTCGTGCTGCCAGAAGGCATCGTCTTCGGCGACGAGCACGGCGCGCTTCAGGTTCTGCGAGATGCGCGAGTAGGGGACCCACACCTGGTAATGACGGATCTGCTTGCCCTCCTGTGCGGCTTCGCGCTCGCGCAGCTCCCGGAAGGCGGTCGTCTTCGGATTGGTGGACGCCAGGACGCGGACGTCGGGCAGCGTCAGGTAGATGTACGCGAAGAAGGCGAAGACGAGCGCGGCGAGCGCGCCCAGACCGCGGAGAACGGCATGGCCGGCTTTCACGGCTACCCTGCCACCACGATCTTGATCCGCTTGCCGACCACGGGCTGCGAATTCGGCTCCGCGCCGTTCATGATCGCCAGCGTCGCCGGCTTGACGACGCCACCCGAGCGCTCGGCGATCGACTGCCAGGAGTCGCCCTGGCGGACGACGTAGATGTCGACGCGATTGGGACGGACGGCCTCGGCTTCGGCGGCCGAGAGCGGCCTGAACGAGCGGATGCTCGAGAGGATCGACGAATCGAGCGGCTCGAACACGTTCGGCGCGCTGAAGCCGGCGACGAGATAGACGTTGCCGTTGTGGACGATGTGCGCCGCGCGCATCGTCACGTTGCCGAGGCCTTGGAGCGAGCCCTGGTAGAGCCCGATGAAGGCGTCGAGCCCGTTGATCTGCTGGCGGCTGCCGCTGGCGATGCGGAAGCCGGCGTTCTGCATCGACGCGCGCGCGATGTTCTCGGCGCCGTTGCCGCGCGGCATCTCCACCTGCTCGAGCAGCATGTAGACATCGGCGCCCGGCGCCTTCGCGACGACCTGCTCGGGGCTGTTCTCGATGTCCCACCCGCTCGGGAAGTCGATGCGGAAGCGGAGCGGCGGATGGAGGAACGCGGCGCCGCGGACGATGCCCTGGTCCGGGTTGTCGCCGTAGATGATACCGTCCACGGCGCGGAACAGCGCCTCCTGGTTGCGCTCGAGATCGGTGCGGCCGGCGGACAGCTCCTGCACGGACGCCTGGATGTCCTTCACGCGCGTGAGCGGATCGGGGTGCGTTTCGAGCCAGTTCGGCACACCCTTGCTTTGTCCCGACGCTTCATCGAGGCGGCCGAGCGTCGTCAGCATCTCGGGCACGGCGGCCGGATCCCAGTTGCCGCGCGCCGCGTAGCGAGCGCCCAGCTGATCGGCCTGCAGCTCGTCGCCGCGGCCGTACTTCAGGAAGAGCACGCCCAGGCCCTGTTCCGCCAGGCCGCCGAACTGCTGCGCGCCGGGGACGAAGATGCTGAGCGCCACCAGGCCTACGGTGCCGCCGACCGCTCGCGTGTACTGCTGCGCCGCGTGCCGCGCGGTGACGTGCCCGGTTTCATGCCCGAGCACCCCGGCCAACTGCGCTTCGTCGTTGAGAAACGGGAGGATGCCGCGCGTGATGTAGATCGGCCCGCCCGGCAGCGCGAAGGCGTTGACGGCGGGCGTATCCGCAACCGAGTAGTGCCAGGGCAGGTTTGGACGCTCGGAGAGCTTCGCGAGCTTCATCCCGACGCCGTTGACGTAATCCTGGACATTGGCGTCGCTGTAGACGCCCATCTCCTTCTTGACCTGCGCGTCGGCTTCCTGCCCCGCCGAAATCTCCTGCGCCTCGCTCATCAGGTTGATCTGACGCTTGCCGGTCGCAGGATTGGTCGCGCACGCGGCGAGACAGAGGGCAACGACAAGGAGTGGCAATCTCATAGACGTAGAGGCGGACCTTCAGGTCCGCCTACACCCGAACCGGCAATACTCCCAGCGCATCCAGCTGCCCCCGGATCGTCTCCACGATCGGCTTCGAGGCGGGCCGCAGCGGCGGACGCGGCAGACCGCCGTTGAATCCAAGCAGATCCAATGCCGCCTTCAGCCCCGTGATCCCGAAGCCGCCGCCGATCGACCGCGCGAGCGGCGTCAGCTTGCGCTGCAGCGCGCGCGCCTCGGCGATCCGGTTCTCCTTGACGAGCTTGACCATCTCCACGCACTCATCCGGCAGCAGCGCCGCCAGCGCCAGCACCGCGCCGTCGCAGCCCGCGCAGAGCGACTGGAACAGCGTCGTCGCCGAGCCGGCGAGCACGGTGAAGTCGTCGGGCGTCCGGTTCACGCACTCGGTGATGTAGAGCAGGTCGTTCCCCGATTCCTTCATGCCGACGATGTTCGGGTGGGCCGACAGCTGCTCGACCGCATCGGCGCCGAGCGCCACGCCGGTGTACATCGTGACGTTGTAGAGCAGGACCGGGATGCGCGACGCGTCGGCCACCTCCGCGTAGTGGCGCATGAAAATCTCGCTCGTCATCTGCGACGTGAAGAACGACGGCGTCCGCACGAGCGCGGCATCGGCGCCGAGGTCCGCGGCGCGCTGCGTCGCGGCGATGGTGGCCTTCGTCGACTCGCGTCCGGTGCCGACGATGAGCGGCCGATCCTTCGGCACGCCCGCGCGGACGATCTCGATGACGCGGTCGGCTTCCTCCTCTTCGAGCTGCGGCGCCTCGCCGTTGGAGCCGAGCACGACGAGCCCGGTGAGCGGCGTCGTCATCCAGCGCCTGACGTTGCTGGCGAGCGCCTTCTCGTCGAGCGCATCTTCGCTGGTGAACGGGGTCGCGATGGGGGTGAAGACGCCGGCGAACCTCTTGGAGCTCATGGCTCCAATTGTACAGGGCTGCGCCCGCTTCCCTGAACAAGGAGGTTCACCGCGAGCACGACGAGGAAGATAGCCGCGGCGGGCGCGAGCATCCACGGCGCGTCGGCGACCAGCGCCACGTTGGATGCGTCGTGCAGCATCGTGCCCCACGTCGGCACGGTGTCGGGAAAGCCGAGACCGACGTACGAGAGCGTCGCTTCCGCGAGGATGAACGACGGCAGCAGCAGCGTCGCCTGCGTCGACAGGTATCCGCGCGTGGCCGGCAGCAGGTGCACCCCCAGCAGGCGCAGCGGCCCCGCGCCCAGTGCCCGGCCGGCGGTCACGTATTCGCGCTCGCGCTCCGACGCGACGATGCCGCGCACGCCGCGCGCCACGATCGGCCATCCGACCAGCGCAAAGATGCCGACGAGGAGCGCGAACACGCGCCCGGGCGGCAGCACGAGCGGCATCACCGCCCGCAGGGCGAGCACCACGTAAATGGCGGGAAGGACCAGCACGAAATCCGAGAAGCGCGACAGCGCCTCGTCGATGGTGCCGCCGGCGAAACCGGCCACGCCGCCGATGGCGGCGCCGAACAGCATCGCGGCGAGCGTGGCCAGGACGGCGAGGCCGAGCGAGGCGCGTGAGCCGTAGAGCAGCCGGGAGAAGATGTCGCGCCCGTACGAATCCGCGCCGAGCAGCAGCAGCGGCGCCTGTTCGTCGGCGCTCGAGAGCAGGCGGCCGTCGAACCACGCGAGGGCGACCGGGCGGTCGCGCATCTCCTCGAAGCGGCGTTCGAGGCGGCTCACGATGCGCATCGGGTAGAAATACGCGCCGCCACCGGCTCCGGCGACGTGCACGCGCGTCGGCGGCGCGAAGAGATAGCCGTCGAACTGACGGTCGGGTGAATTCGGCGCGAGCCATGGCGCGGCGGCGGCGACCAGGACGATCGCCATGAGGAGCACGCGGCCCGCGGTCTTCACGCG
>Ga0134123_10002411_pt1 | contig 12248 bp, 12 predicted proteins | sample KB303_FD_96460 | JGI IMG/M metagenome (GOLD analysis project Ga0134123, IMG submission 96460) | Terrestrial soil microbial communities without Nitrogen fertilizer from Kellogg Biological Station, Michigan, USA - KB3-0-3 | ecosystem: Environmental > Terrestrial > Soil > Unclassified ...
ATCTCTCCGAGGTCGCCTGGCGCACCACCGGCAACATCGATCCGCGCCGTGATCTGCTGATCCTCGAGGGCCCGATGGACGACCTCGACCACGCCGCGCTCCGCCATCGCTTCGGCGGCAAGCTGGGCGTGGACGCCACCGAGAAGGGTCCGCTCGACGACGTCACGCAGGCCTGGCCCGAGGAGATCCGCATGAGCGAAGCGGTGCGCGAGCGCGTGACGCGGCGCTGGAAGGAATACGGGCTCTGAGCACCACGCGGCACCTGCTGGATGCGATCAAGTTCGAGCACACGGTCTTCGCCCTGCCCTTCGCCTACATCGCCATGGTCCTGGCCGCCGGCGGCTGGCCGGGCTGGTACGCCGCCGGCTGGGTGACCGCGGCCATGGTGGGCGCGCGGACCTGCGCCATGGCGACCAATCGCGTGGTGGACCGCTGGATCGACGCGCGCAACCCGCGCACCGCGGGCCGCCACCTGCCGCGTGGCGTGCTGGGCGTGTGGCAGCTACGGCTGCTCGCGGCCGCCGGCGCCATCGTCATGTTCGTGGCGGCCGCGCGGCTGAACCCGCTGTGCCTGGCGCTGTCGCCGCTCGCGCTGATCTTCCTCGTCGGCTACTCCTACACGAAGCGCTTCACCTGGGCCTCGCACTGGGTCCTCGGCTTCACCGACGGCATCGCCGCCGCCGGCGGATGGATCGCCATCAGCGGCGCCTTCCAGCCGCCTGCCTACGTGCTGTGGTTCGCGCTGACCGTGTGGATCGCCGGGTTCGACCTGATCTACGCCTGCCAGGACGTCGATATCGACCGCGCGCAGGGCCTGCACTCCTTCCCCGCCCGCTTCGGCATAGCCGCCGCCCTGACCATGGCGCGCGTGAACCACGCGCTGACCGCGGTCGCCCTGGCCGGGCTGGGTCTGATGATGGGCCTCGGCGTCTTCTACTGGGTGGGTTGGCTGGCGGTCGTGGCGCTGCTGATCTACGAGCACTCGCTGGTACGGCCGGGCGACCTCTCGCGCCTCGACATGGCGTTCTTCAACGTCAACGGGTACATCGCGGTGATCGTGCTGGTCGCTGTGGTGACGGGGCTATGGCATCGCTGAGCAAGGCCGAGGCGGTGCGGGCGATGTTCACGCGGATCGCCGGCCGCTACGACCTCATGAACTCGCTCATGACCGGCGGCCGCCACCACGCCTGGCGGCGTGTGGCCATCGCCGCCGTGGCCCAGGCTCCGCCCGGACCCGCGCTCGACCTCGCCACCGGCACCGGGGATCTCGCCTTCGCCCTGCGTACGGCCGACCCGCGACGCTTCGTGGTGGGGGCCGACTTCTCGGAGGCGATGCTGCGCCACGCCGACGTCAAGCGCCGGGCGCGCGGCGAGCGGGGCCTCGCGCTCCTGGCGGCCGACGCGCTGGCCCTGCCGTTCGCGGATCGCACCTTCGCCTGCGTGGTCTCGGCGTTCCTGCTTCGCAACCTCGCCGACCTCGCCGCCGGGCTGGCGGAGATGCGACGGGTCACCCGCCCGGGCGGGCTGGTGGCCGCGCTCGAGATCACGCGGCCTGGGGTGCGCGGCTGGGACGCGATGTTCGGCCTGTACTTCAACCGCGTGGTGCCCCTGATCGGCGCTGCCGTGGCGCGCGATCGCGCCGCGTACACGTACCTGCCGCAGTCGGTCGAGCGCTTCGTCACGCCGCCCCGGCTGGCGGAGCTGATGGAGCGCGCCGGACTGCAGCACGTGCGCTACCAGCGGCTCGGTCTGGGGACCATCGCCATTCACGTCGGCACGGCCTGAGGAGACATCGGTGAAGCAGACCTGGACCACACGCGACTTCCGGCTGCAGAGCGGCTACGTCCTGCCCGAGCTCACGCTCGCCTACGAGAGCTGGGGCCAGCTCGCCTCCGGCGGCCGCAACGCGGTGCTGGTGACCCACGGCTTCACCTCGAGCCAGCACGCCGCCGGCAAGTACGATCCGTCCGACGAGGCGGCCGGCTGGTGGGACGGCCTGATCGGCCCCGGCAAGGCCATCGACACGAACCGGTACTGGGTGATCGCCTCCAATATGCTCGGTTCGTCCTACGGCTCGACGGCGCCGGCCAGCCTCAATCCCAAGACCGGCCGGCGCTACGGTCCCGACTTCCCGGACATCACACTGCGCGACATCGTCACGGCCCAGAAGCTGATGCTCGACGCGCTCGGCGTGCGCCACCTGGTCGCGGTGGCCGGTCCCTCGTTCGGCGGCTACCAGGCCTTCCAGTGGGCGGTGACGTTTCCGGACGCGATGCACGGCGTCGTGCCGGTCGTCACCGCGCCGCGGGGCCATGGCGGCCAGGCGGCCGTCGAGACGCTGAGGGCGCGGCTGGCCGCCGATCCCGGGTGGCGCGGCGGCTGGTACTACGACCACGGTGGGATCGTGGAGACGATGACCGCCCAGCGCGTCGAGACGCTCCAGGGATACGGCACCCGCGAGATCCTGGCGCGCACGATCGCCGACCCTGCCGCGCGCGACGCGGCGCTGCGCCGGCAAGCGGCGGCGTGGGCCCGCGAATTCGATCCGAACTCGCTGATCACCCTGCGCAAGGCGTCGGTCATCTTCGACGTGGTGGGCGACTTCGCCAAGATCCGCGCCCGCATGCTCTACGTCCTGTCCCGCACGGACCGCCTCTTCCCACCCTCGCTGGCGCCCGGAGTCATGGCCGATCTCGAGAAGGCCGGCGTGCAGGCGACGTACTTCGAGCTCGACACGGAGCTCGGCCACGTGGCCAGCGGCCCCGAGTGGGCCAAGTGGGGCCCAACCCTCCGCGCCTTCCTGGATGGGCTGAGCAGTGACTAGCCCCTCGCCCGCCGCTGGATGCCTCCTATATAGAGGATGGCCCGCCTGATGGCCCCGCCCCCTCGGCCCGCCATCTTCGTGGTCAAGGCCACGATCGCGCCGGAGCAGGAGGCCGCCTTCAACGCGTGGTACGACGGCGTCCGGTCGGCGGAGGCCGCACGCGTGCCCGGCTGCACCGCCATGCGCCGCTACGCCACCCTGCCGCTCGAGAGCGCCCACGCCGGGTCCGAGCCCTGGCAATACATGGTCTGCTACGAGTTCGACTCCGAGGCGTCGCTGCAGGCGTTCGTTCAGTCCGACACGCTGAAGGCGATGACCCGGGACTACGACAGCCGCTTCGGCGGCGACCGGGCGCGCTTCGCCTACCGGCAGATCTATCCCTGAGCGCACTCGGAGGGGGCCTGGCACCTGAGCCTTGATCGCCGCGCGGCAGCTGCGCTGGGCGCGTCTCTGGATCAGAGCGTGGCGAGGAAGGTCGACAGCGCGGTGCTGAATTCGGCGGGCCGGTCGAGAGTGAGGTGGTGGTAGGCGCCGGGGATGGTGACGAGCGAGGCGTGAGGGACGGAGGTCTGGAGCCGCTCGGCCGTCTCCTGGGTTAGGACCGGTGAGAGGGCGGCGCGCGTGATCAGGGTCGGGGCGGTGATTCGAGACAGCAGGGGCCAGGCATCCACCGGCTGGCGCGCCCCGTGGGTCGCGGGATCGAAGCGCCACGCCCACCCGCCGTTCCGCTGGGTCAGCCCCGCCCGCGCGACGTGGGCCAGCAGCGCGCGGTCGGCCACTGTCTCCCGCGGCAGCAGCCGGAACGAGTGCACGGCGGCCTCCTCGGTCGGGTGCAGGCGCGGCAGGCGACGACCGCGCGCGTGCATCACCGTGAGGCGCTCGGCCGGGATGGACGGGCGGGAGTCCACGATGACCAGGGCGGCGACGCGCCCGGGATGCCACGCGGCGAACGTCATCGCGTTGTGACCCCCCATCGAGTGGCCGACCACGATCATCCGCGCGCAGCCCAGTGCATCCATCAGTCCCACCAGGTCGCCGGCGAAGTCCTCGGTGCCGTAGGCGGGCGGTTCGGCCCAGGCGCTCTCGCCGTGGCCGCGCTGGTCGAGGGCGATCACGTGGAAGCGGTCGGCGAAGGCCGGGGTGACGGCGTCGAACCAGTGCGCGTGCGCCGCGCCGCCATGCAGGAAGCAGAGCACCGGCGCGCCGACCGGCCCGGATTCCAGGAAGTGCAACCGCAGTCCATTCACCTCGACGACACGCGAGCGCGCGTTCTCACAACCGAGCGGAGTGATCATGGCCGCGATTGTAAGTCCGCCGCAATCACATCGAGGGCGAGTTGCAAAATTTTCTTGTCACGAAATTCGGCAAGCCGCTATTGTCGAAAGACCACATGTTCGAAACTCCGCAACGCTCGACGCGTCGCGATTTCCTCGACGGCGGCTCCATTGTGCTGCTGTTGTGTGTCGCGATTGCCTCCGGATACGTCATTTTGTCACCCGGGACCAAATCGGCACCGCAAGCTGCCCTCCTCGGGTCAGTGATCGAGGTCCGACCGCCAGCGGCGGAGAGCCCGAGCGCGCCGGTCCGCACCGAATCGCTCGCGCCAGCCACGCCCTCGGTCGCCACTCCGGAGGCCCCGAAGCCCTCCGAGTCGTCGAAGACGATCGACACGCCCAAGGCCGCGGAGTCGCCGAAGGCCCTCGAAGCGCCCACGCCGGCCAAGGCGGCGGCCATCGCGCCGGTGCGCCCGCCAGTTCCCGTGTCGAAGCCCTGGCGGCCCGTCGAACCGACGTCCGATACCCCGTGGCCCGCGCCGACCGTCACCGGCCGCGTCGTGGACGCCGAGCACAAGCCGCTGGCGGGCGCCTCGATCGTGGTCCGTGGCGTGGAGATCCGGACCGACGCCGAGGGTGTCTTCAAGGCGGAGCGGGTCCCGCCCGACGCCGCGCTGCTGGTGAAGCTCCCGGGGTTCGAGAAGACCTACGTCGCCCCGACCCGGGGTCAGGTGGAGGTCGTTCTCAAGCCGCAGGCGATCAAGGCCGCCTACCTCACCTATTACGGCGTGGGCGATCGGGGCATTCGCAGCCGCGTGCTGGACCTGACCGCCCGCACCGAGCTGAACGCGGTCGTGATCGACGTCAAGGGCGACCGGGGCTGGATCCTCTATCAGACCGAGGTCCCGCAGGCGCTCGCCATCGGGGCTCAGGGACCGGCGACGCTCAAGGACTTCGACGGGCTCATGGCCGATCTCAAGGCCCGGGGCATCTACACGATCGCGCGCATCGTGACCTTCAAAGACAACATCCTGGCCAACGCGCGGCCGGACCTGGCGATTACCGATACCCGGACCGGTAAGCCCTGGATCGACAACGAGAAGCTCGCGTGGGTGGACCCGTTCCAGGAAGAGGTGTGGGCCTACAACATCGCGCTCGGCCAGGAGGCCATCCGCCGGGGCTTCGACGAGGTCCAGTTCGACTACGTCCGCTTCCCGACCGACGGCAAGCTGAGCGCCACGCGGTACGCCAAGACCAACTCCCGCGAGACGCGCCTGCCCGCGATCGCCGCCTTCCTCGCGAAGGCGCGCACCGAGCTGGGCGCCTCGGGGGCGTTCGTGGCCGCCGACCTGTTCGGCTACACGGCTTTCAACGAGAACGACACGGACATCGGTCAGCGCATCGAGGAGCTGGCGCCGCACCTGGACTTCATCTGCCCGATGGTCTACCCGTCCGGCTATCACAAGGGCATCCCGGGCCATCCCAACCCGGTGCTGGTGCCGGGTAAGGTCGTCTCGGAGAGCGTGCGCCTGATCCGCAAGCGCGCGGGCACCAACGTGGTCCGCGTCCGCCCCTGGCTGCAGGACTTCAAGGACTACGCCTTCGACCGGCGGATCTTCGGCGTGACCGAGGTCACCGCGCAGATCCGGGGCTCCGAGGAGGCCGGCGGATCCGGCTGGATGCTCTGGAACCCGCGTAACGACTACACGGCCGCAGCCCTGCGGAGCAAGCCCACCCTGGCCTCCCGATGAGAGTCGCGCTCGTCCTCGTCCTGTTGCTAGCCGCCGCCCTGATCCTCGCCTCCTTCGCCGTGGCCCAGGCGCCGACCGCGAACGAGATGGGCCGCGTGATGATCCTCGAGTACCACAAGATCGACTACCCCGAGGAGCGCTGGACCCGGACGCCCGAGAACTTCCGGCGCGACCTCGAGACCCTCTACGCGCGCGGGTATCGGCTGCAGAGCCTGAACGCCCTGCTCGACGGCCGGATCACCACTCCGAGCGGAACGACCCCGGTCGTCCTGACCTTCGACGACTCCTCGCCCGGCCAGTTCCGCTATGTCGAGCGCAACGGCACGGTGGAGATCGACCCGAAGTCCGGCGTGGGTGTTCTCGAGGCGTTTCTCAAGGAGAAGCCGGACTTCGGCCGGGCTGCGACCTTCTTCGTCCTGCCCGCGGCCAATCCGCCGAACCGTCTCTTCAACCAGCCCGAGCACGTCGCCCGCAAGCTCCGCTGGCTGGTGGACAACGGCTACGAGCTCGGCAACCACACGCTCTGGCACGCCAACCTGGGCAAGTACGATGAAACGGTCGTCCGTACGCAGCTGGCCGAAGCTCAGACGTGGGTGCAGAAGTACGTTCCGGGCTACCAGTTCCGTGCCCTGGCCCTTCCCCACGGCGTCTATCCCCGCGAGGTCGGCTGGGCGACGTCGGGGAACGCGAAGGGGATGAGCTACCAGCACGACGGGATCCTGATGGTGGCGGGCGGCGCCGCGCCGTCTCCGTACGCCAAGACGTTCGATCCCGCGCGGCTGCCCCGCATCCAGGCGGTCGAGCGCGATCTCACCTACTGGCTGACCTACTTCGACAAGAACCCCGCGGAGCGCTTCGTCAGCGACGGCGAGCCGACCACGGTCACGGTCCCGGCAGCCCGCCGCGAGAGGCTCCGCGCCGACCTGCCCAAGACCCTCAAGGTGGTGGAGCGCTAGCTGATTGCCCACCCGAAGGCCTCCCCGGGCGCCTTCGAGCTCGAGTTCAGATCAGTAGATGAGGTATGACGCCCGTCGGTTCAGGAAGTTCGCGCGCGCCATTTCCGCCCAGGCCATGACTCGCGGCAGCGACTCCCCTCGCAGGAAGGCCCAGATGGTCGACCGGTTCACCAGGAGGTTCTGGATGCCCTCCGCCCTGAACTGCTCCCGGTGACGCTCACGTAGCGCCCGACCCAGCGCGAGCCCGACCGTGACCGGTCGAATCGCCTCGCGGTTCGTGACGATCAGCCGCACCCCGAAGCACTGCGTGTTCGCGTAGCGGTCCCCGGTGGGCGTGAAGACGACCGGCTCGAATCGCACGCCCGCCAGCTGCTGCTCGTTCAGCGTGGCGACCAGGCCGTAGGGCTCGATCCACGGCGCGCCGATCACCTCGAAGGGCGAGTCGGTCCCCCGCCCGACCGACAGGTTGGTGGCTTCGAGCAATCCGACGCCGGAGTAGAGCAGCGCCTGGGTGACCGAGCGGATGTTGGGCGACGGATTCACCCAGGGTAGCGCGGTCTCGTCGAACCACCGGCCCCGGTCCCAGCCTTCCAGCGGCACCACGGTGAGCGACACGTTGATCTTCCGCTCCGCGGCTACCATCTTGCCGAACTCGCCCATGGTCATCCCGGTCCGCACGGGGATCGGGTGCGGCGCGGTGAACGACGCCAGGTCGAGGTCCATCAGCGGCCCCTCGACGTACCGGCCGGTGATCGGGTTGGGGCGGTCCAGCACCACCACGGGGATGCGCGCCTTGGCCCCTTCCTCCATCACGTACATCAGCGTGGTCAGGTACGTGTAGTAGCGAGCGCCCACGTCCTGGACGTCGAAGACGAGCAGCGTGATGCCGCGCAGCATCTCGGCGGTCGGGCGCCGGGCCGAGCCGTAGAGACTCCAGATGGTCACGCCGGTGGCAAGGTCACGGCCGTGGGGGACGTCGGTGTCGGCGATGCCACCCAGCCCGTGCTCCGGGGTGAAGATCGCGCCCAGCCGGACCCCGGGCGCGTTGAAGAGCAGGTCGATGTTGCGGCGCCCACGCGCGTCGACGCCGGTGTGGTTGGTCACCAGGCCGACCGAGTACCCGGCAAACGGCGCGAAGTTCTGGCGCACGAGCACGTCGAGCCCGGTGAGGACGGGGCTCGCTGGTGCGGGCGGGGTCGACGCCGTGGCCGGCGTCAGGGGCGCGCCGACCGAGGGCTCGACGATCGCCGCCGGCGGTCCGTCCGCGGCCGGCGAGACGGACTCGGTCTGCACGGGCGGCGGCCCGCCCGCGGTGAACAGCGTCGCCCCGACCGCGGCGGCCACGCGCACGCGTAGATCGCGGATCTTCTGCGCGCCGCCGCCGCTCGGGTGCACGCGGTTGGTCAGGAGCACCAGGTACACGCCGGAGGCGGGGTCGATCATCACCGAGGTGCCGGTGAACCCGGTGTGGATCATCGAGTCGGACGGAAAGAACGGCATCATGGAGCGCGCGAAGACCGACGACACGTCCCAGCCCAGGGCGCGGCTGCCGCTGCCGTCCGTCGTGCGCGTCCACATCATCTTGACCGTGGCCGGCTTGAACACCTGGCGCCCATCCAGCGTCCCGCCGTCCACGAGCATGCGGCAGATCCGCCCGATGTCCGCCGCCGTCGAGAACATGCCGGCGTGCCCGGCCACGCCGCCGAGCAGGCGTGCCCGCGGGTCGTGGACTTCGCCGACGAGGATGTGCCCGCTGGCCCACTCGGTCGGCGCGATGCGAGAGCGCAGGCCCGGCCCGGGATTGAACGTCGTGTCCTTCAGACCGAGCGGCTTGAAGACCGTCTTGTCGAGGTAGCGATCGAGCGGCATGCCGCTGACCCGCGCGACCACCTCGCCCAGGATGATGAAGCCAACGTCGCTGTACTGGGTGCCCGAGCCCGGCGAATAGTCGAAGGGGATCTTGGCCAGCGCCCGCAGCGTCGCCGGGTGCGAGGCCACCACCGAGCCGGTCGGCGGGATCGCGGGAAAGCCGGCCGTGTGTGTCAGCAGACGCTGGATCGTGACCTGCGCGAACGGCTTGGTGCGGAATTCCTGAAGATAGCGGCCGACGGGCGCGTCGAGTTTCACGCTGCCGTGCTCGACGAGCGACATCACCGCGAGCGTCGTGCCCACCGGCTTGGTGAGCGAGGCGATGTCGAAGATCGTGTCGACCGTCATCGGCGCCATGTCGGGAACGAGCCGGCGCGAGCCATAGGAGCGGTGCAGGAGGATCTCGTTGCCCCGGCCGATGAGGACCACGATGCCGGGGATCTCGCCCGACTGGACGGCCTCCCGGGCTGCCTCGTCTACTCCAGTGAAATCAGGTGCTTGGCCCATAGCTGGGGAGGCGGAGGTCACGGCCAGAGCCAGGATCGCGAGCGCCGTGAAGAGCCGGCGGGACACAAGCGGTCGAACCACCAATCGATCTTAGCAGGGGCCGGGGGCGGCCCGGCGAAAGATTGATATCCTAGAGCCCGATGGTAGGTACGCGTCGGATCTTCGTGACCGGCGCCACGGGGTTCGTCGGCCGGGCGGTGATTCATGCACTCCGCGCCGAGGGCTACGGTGTGCGTTGCCTGGTCCGTCGCGGTTCGGAGCGTGACCTCCGCGGCCAGGAAGCGATCGAGCGCGTCGAGGGCGATGTGCTCGCGCGCGAGACGCTGGAGCGTGGCATGGCCGGTTGCGACACCGTCATCCACCTGGTCGGCATTATCCGCGAGCAACCCACCTCCCACGCAACCTTCGAGCGCGTCCACGTCCAGGGCACCGTCAACGTCCTCGAGGCCGCCGCGGCCACGGGGGTTCGCCGTTACCTGCACATGAGCGCGCTGGGCACGCGGGCGGATGCCCGCGCGCGCTATCACCGCACCAAGTGGGCGGCCGAAGAGGCGGTGCGCTCGAGCCCGATCCCGTGGACGATCTTCCGGCCCTCGATCATCTACGGTCGGGGCGACGAGCTCATCACCATGCTGGCGTGGATGATCCGGCGCTACCCGGTAACGCCGGTCATCGGCAACGGGCTGCAGCGGCTCCAGCCGATTCCCGTCGAGCAGGTGGCCGAGGGCTTTGCCCGCGCCGTGGCGCTGGAGGCAACGGCCAAGCACATCTATCCGGTCGGTGGGCCCGACGCGGTCACGATGCTGCGGCTGCTCGACCTGATCGGCGTCGCCGTCGGCCGGCCGCGGGTGCGCAAGGTCCACGTGCCGATCGGCTTCGTCCGCCCGCTGGCCCGGGCGTTCCATCGCCTGCCCGGATTCCCGCTGACGCCCGATCAGCTCCTCATGCTCGAGGAGGACAACGTCTGCGATCCGGAGCCGTTCGTCGCGACCTTTGGGCTGCCCCCCGTTCCTCTCGTGGCGGGGCTCCGCGCGATGCTGGGCTGACCGCGCCCCATGCCCTTCCGCCACCCCGATCGGACGCACGACCTCAGCACCCGTATCGACATGGAGGTGCGTGAGCGACTCGAGGAGGCGGTGGACTTCGTGTGTCTCGAGGCCCTGGTGCAGGAGCGGCGCCGGCGCGGCCTGCCGCCGCCAGCCGCCGACAACCACACCGACCGGCGCGACTATCTCGCCAAAGTGAGCGCTTTCCTCACCCTGCTCGAGCGCGACCTGACCGCGACCCTGACCGCCGACCAGCGTGAGCGCCTCGGCGCAGCGACCGCCGCGCCAGGCGATGCCGAGACCAAGCTCGTCAGCACGCAGGTCGCACTCGCGCGCCTACTTCCGGACTACTGGCAGCGCTTCGAGGCCGTCAGCGCGCGCTACCTCGACGGCGCGACAGCGCAGCGCGAGCGCGCTGCCGGCGACGACTCAGGCCGCGAGGGCCGCGGACTGCTCGGCCGTCTCTTCGGCCGTGGCTGACCGACGCCACGCCGCCAGCGCCCACAGGTTTTCGACGTCCTCCAGCGCACGGCGCCACCGGCCGTAGTCTTCCAGCAGCGACGCTCGAGCCGACGCCAGCTGAGCGTCAGCCTCGTCCAGGCGCTTGCGCAGTGAGGGATTGGCCGCGGCGGCTTCCGCCAGGCTCCCTTCGGGTACGGATGTGGCCAGGCGGTCCACCAGGTGCGTGAGCTCTTCGTACAGCACGTGTTCGACGGAATTCATGAGGCACCTCCGGCCTTGTCGGCCTCCCTGGTCAATATACTCAACATCGGTTGAGTCCCAGTCAATCCCCAACATGTGGTCCCTATTAGTGAGACGCACCACAATATGAGCGGGTTCCGTGCCAATCGTGAGATCCTGACGATTTTCGCGGCGAAGTTCGTGCGCACGTTTAGTTACGGGTACTTGGGAATTTTGCTTCCGCTCTACCTCGCCGACCTCGGGCTATCCGCCTCGGGCATTGGTGCATCTGTGACCATGACCCTGGTCGGAAGTGCGCTACTGACGTGGGCTGTGCGCGCTCCGGCCGAGCGCCTTGGCGTCCGCACCACGCTCCTTGGTTTGTCCAGTCTCATGGCGATCGCGGCGGCGATGCTCCTCGTCACGCGCAATCCCTACGTCGTCGTCTTCGCCGCCATGCTCGGCAACATCGCGGTGGGTACCGGCGAGACGGGCCCCTTCCTCTCGATCGAGCAGGTCGCGATCGCCCGAGCCGTACCCGCCGGGCGACGCACCACGATCCTCAGCGTCTACAACCTGCTGGGCTACGGCGCGGCCGCGCTCGGAGCTGTGACCGTCAGTCTCGGGTCGGCTCGGACGTTGTTCGCCGGCTTTCTGGGCGCGGCGGTCGTGCAGGCGGGAGCCTATGCGCTGCTTGGGCGCGTCCGGCTCGAGCGCTCGGGCCCGCGGGAGGGCCCACGGTCGACGCCGCTGATCCGCCGGCTGGCCGGGCTCTTCGCGCTGGATTCCTTCGCGGGCGGGTTCGTCCTGCAGTCACTCGTCGCGTACTTCCTGCACACGCGCTTCGACCTGAGCCTGGAGACGCTGGGCCACGTGTTCTTCGTCGCCCAGCTCCTCACGGCCGCGTCACTCCTGTTGGCCCCGCGCCTGGCGCGCACCTGGGGGCTGCTCCCCACGATGGTGATCACCCACCTGGTGTCCAACGTGTTCCTGATCGCCATCGCCTTCGCGCCGGTGGCGTGGCTGGCCGTCGCGCTCCTGCTGGCCAACCGGCTGCTGTCGCAGATCGACGTGCCGACGCGTCAGGCGTACGTCATGGCCGTGGTCCCCGACCACGAGCGTGAAGCCGCGGCGACGATCACCACGCTCTGGCGGACCAGCGCACAGGCCGTCACGCCGCTGCTCACCGGGTGGGTCATGCAGGCGCTCACGCTGTCCACACCGTTTCTGCTGGGGGGAGGTCTGAAGATCGTCTACGACGTGCTGCTGTACCGCACCTTCAAGGACGTTCGACCGGGCGAGCCTACTTGAGGGCGACGGCCTTCACTTGCTTGAGGTCG
>Ga0134123_10002412_pt1 | contig 12246 bp, 13 predicted proteins | sample KB303_FD_96460 | JGI IMG/M metagenome (GOLD analysis project Ga0134123, IMG submission 96460) | Terrestrial soil microbial communities without Nitrogen fertilizer from Kellogg Biological Station, Michigan, USA - KB3-0-3 | ecosystem: Environmental > Terrestrial > Soil > Unclassified ...
CCGCGTTCAGCAGCAGGTTGAGGAACACCTGCTGCAGCTGGTGAGCGTCGCCCAGCACCGGCGGCACGTCGACGCCGAAGTCGGTCTCCAGTCGAATGCTCGACAGCGCGAGCTGGTTGTCGCGCAGGACCAGCACCGGGTCGATGACCTCGCGCACGTCCATCACGCGGCGCTCCGGCTTCCGCTGCCGAGAGAACAGCATCAGGCCCTGGACGATCTTCGCCATGCGCTCGCCCTGGGCGATCATCAGCTCGAGTGGCCGCCGGATCTCGTCCGGTACTCCACGGCTGAGCAGGAGCTGCCCGTAGCCGATAACCACCGAAAGCGGGTTGTTCAGCTCGTGGGTCACCCCGGACACGAGCTTGCCCACCGCGGAGAGCTTGGCCGCCTGCAGCAGCTGGGCCTGGGTCTCCTGCAGGGCGTGCAGGCGCTGCCGCGCCTCCTCGTAGAGCCGCGCGTTGTCCGCGAAGAGGCGCGCGTTGTTCATGGCCACCGCGGCCTGGGCCGCGAAGGACTGCAGGAGCTCGCGGTCGTTGCCCTCGGGCAGCCGGCCACGCTTGAGATTCAGGGTGAGCACGCCCAGCAGCTCGCCGCCCACCGCCACCGGTGCGCCCGCGAAGGCCACCAGGTCGCGGCTCAGGGCCCAGTCGGCGGCCATGATGCGCACGTCGCGGGAGATGTCCTCCACGAAGAGCGGCTCGCGGTGGCGGGCGATCCAGCCGGTGCCGCCCTGCTGGAGCGTGAGCGAGGCGGGCAGCTCCATCGTGCCGATGGACGGGTCCGCGGTCCAGGCGCGCCGCACCAGCAGCCCGGCCGGGCCGTCCAGCTCCCACAGCACCACGTTGTGCGCCGAGGTGAGCGAGGCGAGCGCCTCCGTGATCTGTCGGAGGAAGCGGTTGCGGTCGATCGGCTGGGAGAGAGAGAGGCTCACCTGGGCCAGGGCCTGCAGCCACCGCAGCCCGGAGGCCGCCGCGCGCTCCGCCACCTCGCGCTGCCGGTCCGCCTCCCGCACGGTGTGAGCCACCAGGATCGCGCCCGCGACGAGCGCGGCGACCACCGCGGCGATGAGCCCGGCCGCGGTGCCGAGCCAGAGCGCGGCGCCGGCGCCGGCCACCAGCGGCAGCGCCACCGCGAGCATGAGCCGTTGCTGATTCGCCCCGCGCATTCGCTCGAAAACGCGGCTTCGACGATTCCCCGCGCTCGGTCAGTATAGCCCACCTGACGTATAATGCCGCCATGCCGCGGGGCGGAATCTTCGATGTTTCCTTCCTGATTCTGTCCTCGCTCGCGCTCGGCTTCGCCTTCGTGGCCTATCTCAAGGACCCGAGCCTGCCCGCGCTGGGCGCCCGCAACGGCCTGGCCCTGCTCTGGTTCATCGTCCCGCGTCTGGTGCCCGCGCTCATCCTGGCCGGGATGCTCCAGGTGGTGATCCCGCAGGACACGGTGGCGCGCTACTTCGGCAGCCAGTCCGGTCTGAGCGCCATCTTAATGGCCAGCGCGGCGGGGATCGTCACCCCCGGCGGCCCGATGGTGAGCGTGCCGCTGCTGGTGGTGCTGTCGAACTCGGGCATGGCGCTGGGACCGCTGGTGGCCTACATGACCGCGTGGTCGCTCTTCGGCATGCAGCGGATCATCGCGTGGGAGGCGCCGCTCATGGGCTGGCGCTTCGTGGCGGTGCGCACCGCCTCGAGCTTCGTCTTCCCGATCCTGGCCGGCTGGCTCGTCAAGGTCTACTTCCACGAGTAGCGCCCACCACGCCGGCATGGCCTTCGGCGACCTCCGCGAGTTCATCGGGCACCTCGACAAGCAGGGCTGGCTGCGTCGGGTGAGCGCGCCGGTCTCGCGCGATCTGGAGATCGCCGAGATCACCGATCGGGTGTCGAAGAGCGCGGGCGCCCGGAACGTGGCCCTGCTCTTCGAGAACGTGCGCGGATCGGACATGCCGGTGCTGATCAACGCCTTCGGCTCCTCCGAGCGTATCGCCGCCGCGCTAGGTGCCGAGCGCCTGGACGACCTCGGCGCGCGGGTGGCCAAGCTCCTCGAGCTGCGCATGCCCGGCTCGATGTTCGAGAAGCTGCGCAAGCTCGGCGACCTCTTCGACCTGGCCAAGGCCGGGCCCAAGCGGGTGCGCTCCGCTCCTTGCCAGGAGGTGGTCGTGACCGACCACCCTTCCCTCGCCGGCCTGCCGATCCTGAAATGCTGGCCGGGCGACGGCGGCCGCTACATCACGCTGCCCATGGTGTTCACGCGCGATCCGGCCACCGGGGCGCGCAACGTGGGCATGTACCGGCTCCAGGTCTACGACGACCAGACGCTCGGGATGCACTGGCAGATCCACAAGGGCTCCGCCGAGCACCAGCGCGTGGCCGAGGAGCGGCGCGAGCCGATGGAGGTGGCCATCGCCCTCGGCGGCCCGCCCGCCGCGATCTACGCCGGCTCCGCGCCCCTGCCCCCCGGCGTCGACGAGATGGTCTTCGCGGGCTGGCTCCGCGGCGCTGGGGTGCCGATGGTGCCGTGCCGCACCGTGCACGTCGACGTGCCGGCGGAGGCCGAGATCGTGCTGGAGGGCTGGGTGGATCCGGCCGAGCGCCGCGTCGAGGGACCGTTCGGCGACCACACCGGCTACTACTCGCTGGCGCGCGAGTACCCGGTCTTCCACCTGAAGGCGATCACCCACCGGAAGAACCCGATCTATCCGACCACGATCGTGGGCCGGCCGCCCCAGGAGGACTACTGGCTCGGCAAGGCCACCGAGCGCATCTTCCTGCCGATCATTCGCATGATGCTGCCGGAGGTGGTGGACATGAACATGCCGGCGGAGGGCGTGTTCCACAACCTGGTGATCGTCTCGATCAAGAAGCGGTACCCCGGTCACGCCCGCAAGGTCATGTACGCGCTGTGGGGCCTCGGGCTCATGATGCTGGCCAAGAACATCGTGGTGGTCTCCGACCACGTGAACGTGCACGACCTCTCCGAGGTCGCGTGGCGCGCCACCGGCAACATCGACCCGCGCCGCGACCTGGTGATCGTCGACGGGCCCATGGACGACCTCGACCACGCGGCCCTCCGGCACCGCTTCGGCGGCAAGCTCGGTGTCGACGCCACCGAGAAGACGGAGGCCGACGGCATCGGCCAGCCGTGGCCGGAGGAGATCGTGATGACCGAGGACATCCGCGCTCTGGTGACCCGGCGCTGGGCCGAGTACGGGCTCTAGCGCCGTCCCGTCCGTGACCGCGGTCCGCCACTTCCTCGACGCGATCAAGTTCGAGCACACCGTCTTCGCCCTGCCCTTCGCCTACGTGGCGATGGTGCTGGCCGCCGACGGCTGGCCGGGCTGGCCCACCGTGCTCTGGGTGACGCTGGCGATGGCGGGGGCCCGCACGCTCGCCATGAGCGTCAACCGCCTGGTCGACCGCTTCATCGACGCCGCCAACCCCCGCACCGCGCGCCGGCACCTGCCCGCGGGCCTGCTCGCGCCCTGGCAGGTGGCGGCGGCCGCGGTGGTGGCCGGCGCGCTGCTGCTGCTCTCGGCCTGGATGCTGAACCCGCTCTGCCTGGCCCTGGCCCCGCTCGCGGTGCTGTTCCTGGTGGGCTACTCCTACACCAAGCGGTTCACGTGGCTCTCGCACTGGATCCTCGGCTTCACCGACGGCATCGCGGCCGCGGGGGGCTGGATCGCGGTGCGGGCCGCGTTCGCGCCTCCGGTGTACGTGCTGTGGTTCGCGCTCACGGTGTGGATCGCGGGCTTCGACCTCATCTACGCCTGCCAGGACGTCGAGTTCGACCGCCAGCACCGGCTGCACTCGGTGCCGGCGCGCTTCGGCATCCCCGCCGCGCTCGCCACCGCGCGCGCCTGCCACGCGCTGACCGTCGCCGCCTTCGCGCTCCTGGGTGTGATGATGGGCCTCGGGTGGCTCTACTGGCTGGGGGTGGCGGTGGTGGCGGGCCTGCTGGTCTACGAGCACTCGCTGGTGTCGGCCAACGACCTCTCGCGTCTCGACATCGCGTTCTTCAACGTGAACGGCTACATCGCGGTGATCCTGTTCCTGGCCGTGCTCGCGGGACGCATGGCGTGAACCCGGCCCCGGGCGGCGTCGAGAAGGCGCGCTTCGTGAGCGCGATGTTCTCGCGCATCGCGCACCGCTACGACCTCATGAACAGCCTCATGACGCTCGGGATGCACCACGCCTGGCGCACGGTGGCCGCGCGGCAGACCATCGCCTCCCCGGAGGGCCCCGCGCTGGATCTGGCCACCGGCACCGGCGACCTCGCCCTCGACCTGGCCGAGCTCCACCCGCACCGCACCGTGATCGGCGCCGACTTCTCGCTGGGCATGCTCGCGGTGGCGCGCGAGAAGATTCGCGAGTCCGAGCAGCCGCGGCGCATTCGCCTGATGGCCGCCGACGCGCTGGCCCTGCCCTTCGAGACGCGCACGTTCGCCTGCGTGACCAGCGCCTTCCTGCTGCGCAACCTCGCCGATCTCGAGCAGGGCCTGCGGGAGATGCGCCGCGTGAGCCGGCCCGGGGGGCGCGTGGTCGCGCTCGAGATCACCCAGATGACCGCGCCCGGCTTCTCCGCGCTCTTCCGGCTCTACTTCCACCACGTGGTGCCGCTGGTGGGCCAGCTGGTGGGCGGCGACCGCGAGGCCTACACCTACCTGCCGCAGTCGGTGGACCGCTTCGTGACCCCGGGCGAGCTGGCCCGGCTGATGGAGAAGGTGGGGCTACGCGGCGTGAGCTATCGGCGACTCGGGCTGGGCACCGTCACCGTGCACGTCGGCATCGCCTGACGCGCGCGCCTACCACTCGGGACCGGAGAGTCCGTCCCAGACCCGACGCACCACGCGGATCTGCTGTGCGCGGCCGTCGCGGTGCTCCAGGGCGACGATGTCACCGGCGTGGAGCCGCTCCAGATCGTGGGTCGTGCCCTCGTCGGTGACCAGCAGCGCCTCGCGGCAGCTGAAGTCGGTACAGGCCTCGGCCTTGCCGCGCACGCGGAGCACGCCGGCGGCGACGTCGACGGAGACCACCTGGAAGCGATTCTGCTCGCGGGGATCGGTCAGGCCGTGGGTCATGGGAGCCCTCCCTCCGATCGAATCCCTTATAGCAAGAACGGTCCGGACGCGACAAGACCCCGGCCGGAGGCGGCAGAGCCCCCCGGCGTGCTAGCATTTCCGCCGTGGCCGGCATCGTCGGACGCGTCGCCGAGGTCTTCTACTCGATCCAGGGAGAGGGCGCCACCGCGGGGCACCCTGCCGTCTTCGTCCGCCTGCAGGGCTGCTCGGTGGGCTGTGGCTGGTGCGACACCAAGTACTCCTGGGACCCGGGCGCCGGCCGCGAGGTCACGCTCGCTGCGCTGCTCGAGGAGGTGGCCGCCTTCCCGTGCCGCCGGGTGGTGGTGACCGGGGGCGAGCCCCTGGAGTCGCCGCTCTTCGCTCCGCTACTCCGCGCGCTGATCATCCAGGGCTACGCCGTCGAGGTGGAGACCTCGGGCGTCCTGCCGCCGCCCGACGTGCTGGGCGCCGTGCAGTGGAACGTCTCGGTGAAGCTCGCCGCTTCGGGCGTGCCCGAGGCGCGGCGCATCAACCCCGCCGCCATCGCCGCCTTCCGCGAGCGCGGCGCCTGGTGGAAGCTCGTGGTGACCGAGCCGGGCGAGGTCGGTGAGGTCCTGCGGCTGGCCGAGCGCTTCGCCCTGCCCCGCGAGCGCGTGCTGCTCCAGCCGGAGGGCCTGCGCGCCGAGGAGCTGACCGCACGCTCGCCCTGGATCGTGGAGGCCTGCAAGACCCACGGATTCCGCTTCTCGCCCCGGCTGCACGTCATGATCTGGGGCGCGCGGCGAGGCATCTGATGGGCGCCGGGCCTGCGGTGGTCCTGCTCTCCGGCGGGCTCGACTCGGCCACGGTCCTGTCCATCGCCCGGGAGGAGGGGTTCGCCACCCATGCGCTCTCCTTCGACTATGGGCAGCGGCACGATCGCGAGCTCGACTCGGCCCGGCGGGTGGCCCAGGCACTGGGAGCCGCCCGGCACCTGGTCCTGCGCCTGGACCTGCGCGCGATCGGAGGCTCGGCTCTCACCGCCGACATCCCGGTGCCGCAGGGGCGGACCGTCGAGGCGATGGGGGCCGGCATTCCGGTCACCTACGTCCCGGCGCGGAACACCATCTTCCTGAGCCATGCGATGGCCTGGGCCGAGGTGCTCGAGTGCCAGGACATCTTCATCGGGGTAAATGCCCTCGACTACAGTGGATATCCTGACTGCCGGCTCGAGTTCATCGAGGCCTTCGAGCGCCTCGGGAACCTCGCCACGCGGGCGGGCGTCGAGGGGCGAACTCGTCTCCGGATCCACGCGCCGCTCATCCGCCTGACCAAGGCCGAGATCATCGCGCGCGGCGCCGCCCTCGGCGTGGACTACGGCCTCACGTGGTCGTGCTACGCCCCGCGCCCCGACGGCCTCGCGTGCGGGCGCTGCGACTCGTGCCTGCTCCGCGCCAAGGGCTTCCGCGAGGCCGGCCTCCGCGACCCCGTCCCCAGCGCTCCCTAGGCCCCTCCCGCCCGCTTCGCCCCGCGTCCTACGCCAGCGGGCGCGCCTGGGGCCCCACGTAGTCGGCGCGCGGCCGGATCAGGCGGTTGTCCGCGTACTGCTCCATGGCGTGCGCGCACCAGCCGGCCACCCGGCCCACCGCGAAGATCGAGGTGCAGAAGTCGGGCGGGATGCCGAGGGCGTCGTAGACCACCGCGGAGAAGAAGTCCACGTTGACGGGCAGGCTCGTGCGGGCCTTCATCGCGTCGTAGAGCCGCTCCGCCACCTCGAAGAGCTTGCCCCGCCCGGTGGCCTCGGCCATCGACTTGGCCATGCCCCGCAGCACGCGGGCCCGCGCGTCGTCGACCTTGTAGACCCGGTGGCCGAAGCCGGGCATGCGCGACCTCGGATCGGAGCGCTCCCGCTTGGACAGGCCGGCGCGGGCGCCGATCCGCGCCTCCACGAACGCCTCGGCGCGCTCCGGCTCGCCGATCTCCCGCAGCATGGCCAGCACGTCCTCGTTGGCCCCGCCGTGCCGCGGGCCCTTCAGCGTGGAGATGGCAGCGACCATCGCGGAATGCAGGTCCGCCACCGTGGCCACCGCCACCCGTGCCGCGAAGGTGGAGGCGTTGAACTCGTGGTCGGCGTGAAGCGTGAGGACCACGTCGAGCACCCGCGCCACCTCCGGCGACGGCGCGCGGCCCTCGAGCAGGGTCAGGAAATGAGCCGCGTGCGAGCCGCCCGGCTCCCCCGCGACGGGCTCGCGGCCCGTGCGCAGGCGCTGCCACGCGGCCACGGTGGCGGGGATCAGGCACATCAGCCGCCACGCCTTGCGCAGGTTGGCGTCGGGCTCGTTGGAGCGCACGTCCGGGTCGGTGGCCGCCGCGAGCGACACCGTGGTCCGGAGGGCATCGAGCGGATGGCAGTCGTGCGGCAGGCGCCGCAGCAGGTCCAGCACCGAGGCGGGCAAGGGTCGCGCCTCGACCAGGCGCGCGGTGAAGGCGGCGCGCTCCGCCGCCGAGGGGAGCTCCCCGAACCAGAGCAGATGCGTGACGTCCTCGAAGCTGGCCGCGCGCACGAGGTCCGCGACCTCGTAACCGCGGTAGTAGAGGCGGCCCGCTTCCCCGTCCACCCGGCAGATCGCCGAGCGCGCCGCGATCACGTCCTCCAGCCCGTCCTTGTACGTCGCCGTTGCCGTCGCCATGGTGTCGTCCCTCCTCGGTTGATTATACTTGATTCGCATTGATTAGACTAGACGCCACTGGATATAGCCTGACCGGGATCCGGCCGGGCTGCTAACATGAAGGCCATGGTCCTGCTGGACGGCGAGGAGTACCTGACGGGAGAGGAGGCGGCAGCCCAGCTGGGAGTGAAGCGGGAGACCCTCTACGCCTACGTGAGTCGGGGGATGCTGAAGAGCTACCGGCAGGGCATCAAGCGCCAGCGCCTCTACCGACGGTCGGAAATCGAGGCCTTGCTCCGCCTCGCTCCATCGTCCACGGACGAGACGCCGGCCGGCGGGCGCGCCGCGGCAGCCGAGGTCCCGCTCGCGGAGTCCTGGATCAGATAGTAGCTACTGCAGGGCGCGTCAGCTTCCCCGCTTGGTCTGACTCGGGGCCTTGGTGGGTCGAGGACGCAGCTTCGCACGCTCCTTGGCGGCGGCCTCGAGCTCGAGAAGCTTGCGGATCCGCCTGAACACCTCGTCGCGAGCGGCGTCCGCCCTCTGGACTACGGCCAGCATCCGGGGACTGATAGCCATCGAACCGGTTCCCTCCACGGAGCAAGTGAGGATCAATTGACCCTGATGGAAAGCCAATCACCGGAGACTCGGCGCCAGATGCGCCAACCCGGAAGGCTGGGGTGAGGGCGATGAGAGTTTACTACAACTCGGAGGGCGTGTGTTGCGCCGTTTCTCAGCCCGGACGCTCGGGCAAAGCCGGATCAGCGGGCCTCGAGTAGCTCCTGGCCCAGGCTGTCGGGCTCCGCGCGCGTGGAACGTGCCGCCGCCGGCTTCGGAATCTCGGCAGCCGTCCGCTCGCGCATCCGCTCCACCAGCTCACCGTAGGAGCCGTCCCGGATCACCCGGTCGAACTGCGCCCGGTAGTTTGCCACCAGGCTGATCCCGTCGATCGTCACATCATCCACGACCCAGGCCTTCCTGAGATAGATCATGTCGTAGTCGAGCGGCACCTGCCGTCCGCCGCGGGCTCCCAAGCTGGTATGCACCTCGGCCCGGTCCTTCACGACCTTCTCCCTCAGGTATGTGATGGTGACGCCGCCCCGATCTTCATCGATCGAGGCCACCGAGGCCAGCCAGAAGACGAAGCCTCGCTGGACGAACCCCGCGAACAGGGACGTGAAGTCCTTCTGCTCGGAGGCGGTACGCGCCCGCCACCGGCCGCCCAGCGCGCGCTCCGCCGCGCCTCGGAAATCGAACGCGCGGGCGAAGAGCTCCCGGATTGCCGGTAGCCTCTCGTGGGCCTGACTCTCGCTGGTCGGCTTCCCGAGCAGGCGGTTGGCTTCCGAATAGAGCTGCTGGAGGGTCTCGGTCGGCGTCGCGGCCTGGGCGACCTGGCTTCGAGTCAGCAGCCCGGTGACGAGCGCCACGCACAGGAGGAAGGAGCCCCTGCGCCGTGCCCACCCGAGTTCGCCCGCCCGCCCGAGGAAAGACTGCATGAGTCGACCGTCACGACGGTTGCATCGCAAATGCCATCGGGAGCGCGCTTCGGGGCGGTTCTCATTCGGCCGTCCAAGGCGTCTTGCTGGCGGTGCGAGGGCGGCGCAGGGCGGACAGGTCGGATACTCGGTATGTAACCGTTACCGATCGGGACGATTGTCCTCCCGGCTCGGACGGGAACTTCGTCTCAGCTCTGGAAGGAGGCCAGCGCCTCCTGCAGGCGCGCCGCATCGGGGTCGTGGACGCTCACCGAGCGCGCGAAGCGGGCGCCGCAGGGGCAGATGACCGCCAGGCGCATGCCGCCCCCCTCGAGGGGCTTGCTGGCGCCCCGCAGAACGCCACACTCGCGATGCGCCAGGACGAAGCCGCGCAGCTCCGCGTAGACACCCATGATGGTCGGATAGTAACAAACCCGAGGCGCCCGATCGCGCCGCGTCCGGTTTGAGCAGGGAGTACAGGTCGGCCCGTCCGCCTCGAGCGAATCTGCTACACTGCCGCGTCCGTCCGATCAGACGGACGGGGTCGGCTCGCTCAGGAACTCTTCCAGCACCTTCGCGAACGCGAGTGGTGCGTCGAGAACCAGATGGTGATAGGTGCCGGCGATCTCCACCAGCCGCGCGTGGCGCAGTCGCGCCAGCATGTCCGCCGCCATCTCGCGCGGCAGGATCGGCGAGTGCTCTCCCCGCACCAGGAGCGTCGGCGCGGTGATGCGGTCGAGCAGCACCCAGGCGTCGGTGGGCCGCCGCCGACCGTTGCACGCGGGATCGAAGCGGTACAGGAAGCGCCCGTCCCGCTCGGTGATCCCCTCTCGCGCCAGGTGCGCGAGCAGGCGCGGGTCCGCCACCGTCTCTCGGGGCAGGAGCCGGAAGCTCCGTATCGCGGACTCCAGTGTCTCGTGCCGCATCGGCCCCCGATCGCCGCGGCGGTGCATGGTCTGCAGGCGCTCGGCGGGGATGGCCGGGCGGCTGTCGATCACCACCAGCCGCTCCACCCGCTCGGGATGCCAGGCCGCGAAGGCCATCGCGTTGTGGCCGCCCATGGAGTGGCCGATCACGGTCATGCGGCGCCAGCCCAGGGCGTCCATCACCCCGACCAGGTCGCTCGCGAAGTCCTCGGTGGCGTACGCCGGCCGGGGCGCCCACTGGCTCCCGCCGTGGCCGCGCTGGTCGAGCGAGATCACGTGATAGCGATCGCCGAGCGCGGGGACAACGGCGTCGAACCAGTGCGCGTGCGCGGAGCCACCGTGCAGGAAGCCGAGCGCGGGGCGACCGGGCTCGCCCCATTCCAGCGCGTGGAGGGCCAGCCCGCCGACCTTGAGGGTGCGCTGACGGGCGGTTTCACAGGCGAATCGCGTGGGAGCGGTCATGCGCGGCATTGTACTCAGACGACGCGGGGTTGTGACGAATCGCGTTGTCAGGTGGCGGACTTTGTCAGCCCGCCGACGGCAATGGACGCAGGACTCGGGGCCGGGCACCGCGTTTTCAGTGACTTGCCGGCGTGCAAATTGTGGCAAGCGGGTTGCTCGTCCCTCTGGCGTCTCATGGAATTTCTTGGCCCAAGCCACCTCACAACGAGATAGTCAGGGACACGAATGAGCCAAAGCCCGGTACCCCGCGCGCTCTCCTGGACCTCGCTCTTCATCCTCACGCTGGTCGGAGCCCTCATCGAGTCGGTGATCCTCTTCCCGACGACCTTGATCCCGGGCACCCGGCTGGCCTCCGCGATCTCCTGGGACGCCAGCAACCCCGGCTACCCGATGCCGGAGACGCCCGCGGGTGAGACGCCGTCCACCGAGGGCGCGGCGTCGCAGACCCCGGCCGCGCCCGCTCCGGCCGCGCCCGCCACGCCGCCCGCGGCCCAGGCGCCGCAGCCCGCCGAGCCCCGCGGCGAGCCCAAGGTCATCACCGGTCGCGTCATCGACTCCGCCACCGGCAGCTCGCTGCGCGGCGTCTCCATCTGGGCGGGCACCGCGGAGGTGGTCACCGACGCGGACGGGCGCTTCACCACCGCGCCGGTGGCGCCGGGCACCACGATCTGGGTGAAGGCGCCGGGCTACGAGCGGCGCAAGCTCACCGCCGGTCCCAGCGAGCTCACCGTCAAGCTGCCGCCGCACCCGATCCGTGCCGCCTACCTCACCTACTACGGCGTGGCCGACAAGGGCATCCGCCAGCGGGTACTGGACCTGGTGGCGCGTACCGAGCTGAACGCGGTGGTCATCGACGTCAAGGGCGACCGCGGCCTCATCCCCTACCGCACCGGCGTCCAGGCCGCCCTCGACGCGGGCGCGCAGGGCCCGGTCATCATCAAGGACTTCGAGGACCAGCTGGCGGCCTGGAAGGGCCAGGGCATCTACACGATCGCTCGCATCGTGGCCTTCAAGGACAACGTGCGCGCCAACTCCCGGCCCGACCTGGCCGTCATCGACACCCACACCGGCAAGCCCTGGATCGACCGGGAGAACCTGGCCTGGGTGGATCCCTTCCGCGAGGAGAACTGGGACTACCTGATCGCGGTGGCCAAGGAAGCGGTCGCCAAGGGCTTCGACGAGGTGCAGTTCGACTACGTCCGCTTCCCCACCGACGGCAAGCTGTCGGCCGCGAAGTACTCGCAGGCCAACAACTCGACCACCCGGCTGCCCGCCATTGCCGGCTTCCTGGCCAAGGCCCGGCGCGAGCTCGGCCCCACCGGCGCCTTCCTCGGCGCGGACATCTTCGGCTACACCGCCTTCAACACCAACGACACCGACATCGGGCAGCGCGTCGAGGAGCTCTCGGTGCACCTCGACTACATCTGCCCCATGGTGTATCCCTCGGGCTACCACCTGGGCATCCCGGGCTTCCGGAACCCGGTGCAGCACCCCTACGAGGTCGTGAAGGAGAGCGTACGGCTCATCCGCCAGCGCTCGCAGAACCCCGCCGCGCAGGTCCGCCCGTGGCTGCAGGACTTCAAGGACTACGCCTTCGACAAGCGTATCTTCGGACCGGGCGAGGTCACCTCCCAGATCCGCGGCGCCGGCGACGGCGGGTCCTCGGGCTGGATGCTCTGGAACCC
>Ga0134123_10002413_pt1 | contig 12244 bp, 10 predicted proteins | sample KB303_FD_96460 | JGI IMG/M metagenome (GOLD analysis project Ga0134123, IMG submission 96460) | Terrestrial soil microbial communities without Nitrogen fertilizer from Kellogg Biological Station, Michigan, USA - KB3-0-3 | ecosystem: Environmental > Terrestrial > Soil > Unclassified ...
GAGAAGCTGGCCTCACAGAGACGGTTCGTGCTGGCCAGGATCGTTCTGAAGACGGGCTCGACGTCGGTGGGTGAGCTGCTGATGACGTCGAGGATTTGGCTCGTCGCCGTCTGTTGCTGCAGGCTCTCGGCCAGGCGCTTCTCCGTTTCACGACGCCTGGAGGCTTCGTTCCTCAACGCCCTCCGGGCGGCCGCAAGCTCGGGCTTGGCCTTCGCCCTCGCGGGCTTCGCACGCTTTGCCTTCGGCATGACTACGCGCGCTGGAGATCGCCCGTGAGCGCCGGGGCCACGTCGGAGGCGAAGAGCCGCATGGAGCGGAGGGCGTGGCGGGTGTCGAGCCCGGGCAGCGCCATCAGCAGAAGCACCCGCTGATAGCCCGTGGCGTGGAGATAGCTCTGGAGCCCCTCTCGCACCTCGGCCGGCGTGCCGACCAGGGCCCAGCCGTCGTCCAGATAGCTCTGGAAGGAGCGCAGCCGCAGCAGTGAGCGATCGAAGGAGTTGGGGACGGAGCCGCCGGTGGCGTCCGAGCGAAGTGTCGCCATCTTGCGCTGATAGCCCATGAAGGCGGGCTCCGCTGCCTCGAGGGCCTCGGCGCGGTGGGGGGCGACGTGCACCACGCGCATCCCCCAGGACCGGCGCTCGAGGGCCTCGATCTCGCCCGCCGGGCGGCCGGCGGCGATGGACGCCTCGCGGTAGATGACGTGCCGCCGGCGCAGCTCGTCCACCGGCACGAAGAACGAAGACTGGGTGGGCAATCCGAGCAGCGCGGCCGAGCGCACGCTTTCTTCGCTGTTGGCGGCGATGTAGAGCGGGGGATGGGGGCGCTGGGTGGGGCGTGGGCGCACGTGGAGGCCCTCGGCGGAGTGGAAGCGTCCCTGAAAATCGAAGGGCGCTCCGCTCCAGCATTGCCGCATCAGCGCGATGCCTTCCTCGACGCGCAGGCGGCTATCTTCGCGGTCGGACTGGAAGGTCCGGTAGTCCTGCAGGGTGCCCCCCCGGCCGATGCCCACCTCGAGGCGGCCCCCGCTCACCACGTCCAGCACCGCGAGCTGCTCGGCCAGGTCCACCGGATGATGCAGGGGGAGGAGACTCACGCCCATCCCGAGGCGCAGCGTGGTGGTGCGGGCGGCGACGAAGGAGGCCAGGACGGGCGGCACCGGGCAGAGACCGTAATCATTGAAGTGGTGCTCCGCGATCCAGGCCGAGGAATAGCCGAGCGCTTCCGCGGCCAGCATCTGCTCGATCGCGGAATCGTATACCGACGCCTCGCTCCACTGCTCGTCGCGCTGCATGAGGAAGAAGAGCCCGAATTCCATCCAACCCTCCGGTGGTGTCCCGCGTTCGTTCGCTATTGGATGACGTGGTCCGCCTGACCCAGGAGCGCGGGCGGGACCGTGAGCGCGAGTGCCTTCGCCGTCTTGAGGTTGATCACCAGCTCGAACTTGGTGGGCTGCTCGACGGGAAGGTCGGCGGGCCTGGCGCCCTTGAGAATCCTGTCCACGTAGCTGGCGGCGCGCTGGAATAGATGGGGAACGCTCGCTCCATAGGAGATGAGGCCCCCGATCTCCGCCTGCTCCCTGAGCCCGTACATTGCCGGGAGCCGGCTCCTGGCGGCGAGGGCGACGATCTGGGCTCCCTGGGCACGGAACACCGCGTCCCGCAAGATGAGGACACCTCCGGCGCGTTGAGTGCGCATCGCCGCGAACGCCGCCTCGATCTCGGAAGGGGTGCGCGCGTCCAGGACCTGAACCCGTATCCCGAGGGCCCGGCCCGCGTCCTCCGCCTGTCGGGCGGCGCGGGCGTGGGTCGGCTGGTTCGGGTTCTTGAGGATGGCCACCCGGGAGACCTTGGGAGCGACCGCTCTGAGCATCTCGAGCTGCTTTCCCACCAGCTCGGGGCCGATGGTGGCGAGCCCGGTGAGATTGCCGCCGGGCCGAGCCAGGCTGGCGACGAAGCCCTCGGCCACCGGATCGCCGGATACGGTGAAGACGATCGGGATCGTCCGGGTGGCTTGCCTGGCGGCTTCGGTAGCGGGCGGGGATGCCGCGACGATGACGTCGACGTTCAGCCGGACGAGCTCGGCGGCGAGCGCGGGCAGTCGCTCATACTTGAACTCGGGGGACCGATGCTCGATCACCATGTTCTGACCTTCGACGTAGCCTAGGTCGCGCAGCCCCTGCCGGAACGCCTCGTGGAGGAACGAAGGCACGTCACCCAGCAGGCCGATCCGGGCGATCTTTCCGGGCGCTCGCTGCGCCGGGGCGGTGGACGGCGCGGCGAGGAGGCCGAGAGCGAGAGCGGCCGCGAGCGCCGCCCGGACAATCATCATCCCCCTTCCACCGACGGCCGGCTGAGCACAGCGGCGATCTTCCGCCATCCGTCGATCCTGCGCAACTTCCTGCGCAACGTGATCTGATGCACTATGATCGGGCCGCTTCGCAAGGAGGGATGGACATGAGGACTCGACTCGCGCACTCAGCCGTCTTCCTCGCCCTGGCCGGAATCTTTCTCGCGCCCCCGCATGCCTGGGCCCAGAAGCCGCCCATAAAGATCGGCTTCCTGGCGCCCCTGACCGGGGGCGCGGCCCAGATCGGGCGCGACATGGTGAACGGCTTCGAGATGTACCTCGACGAGACCGGGGGGCAGATCGCCGGTCGCAAGGTCGAGGTGATCGTGGAGGACACCGCGGGCAACCCCGCCACCGCCATCACCAAGATGCGCAAGCTGGTGGAGAGCGACCGCGTCCACATGGTGGTGGGTGAGACCTTCGCGCATATCGGCTATGCGCTGGCCGGCAAGGCCGACGAGTATCAGATCCCCACGATCTTTCCCGTGATCGCGGCGGACGATCTCACCCAGCGCAAGCCGGCGAAGTGGGTGGTGCGGCTGGGCTGGGCCTCCAGCCAGCCCTCGCATCCCTTCGGGGAATACGCGGCGAAGACGCTCGGCTACAAGAAGGTGGCGGTGCTCGGCAGCGACTACGCCTTCGGCTACGAGGTGGTGGGCGGGTTCCAGAAGACCTTCGAGGAAGCCGGCGGGCAGGTGATCCAGAAGCTCTGGGCACCGCTGGGCACCGCGGACCTGTCGCCCTATCTCACCCAGATCAAGCGGGAGGCCGACGCGGCCTTCGTGGTGGTGGTGGCCGCTTCCGCGCTGAAGTTCCCCTCCCAGTACCAGGATGCCGGCCTCCGGGGCAAGCTCCCCGTGATCGGGGGCGCCGTCATCACCGACGAGTCCATCCTGCCCACCTTCGGCGACGAGGCGCTGGGCATCGTCACCCCGCTCATGTACAGCGCCGCGCTGGACACTCCGGTCAACCGGAAATTCGTGGCGGAGTACCGCAAGCGGTTCAGCAAGGTGCCGTCGTATTTCTCCGAGACCTGCTATACCAGCGGCCGCTGGATCAACGAGGCGGCGCGCGCCGTGAACGGCAACGTCGAGGAGAAGGCGGCCTTCCTGGCCGCCTTCCGGAAGGTCGAGATTCCCGACGCCCCACGCGGCCCGGTGAAGCTCGACGCCCACGGCAACCCCATCCAGAACATCTATGTCCGCAAGGTGGAGCGGAAGGGCGAGCTCCAGAACACCGTCATCCACACCTACCCGGCGGTGTCCCAGTTCTGGACCTACAAGCCGGAAGACTTCCTCAAGCAGCCGCTGTACACGCGCGACTGGCCCCCCTGTCGCGGGTGCTAGCGGCGCGCGTGCCGACCCCGCCCGGGCATGTCGTGGTGTGCGGCGCCGGCGTCGTGGGCGCCGCCGTTGCCTATTTCCTCGCCGAGCGCGGAGTCGCCGTCACCGTGGTGGAGCGCACGGGGGTGGCGTGCGCCGCGTCCGGCAAGTCCGGCGGCTTCCTGGCCCTGGACTGGTGCGACAGCTCGCCGCTGGGCCCGCTGGCGCGCGCGAGCTTCGCGCTGCACGCCGACCTCGCCCGCGATCTCGGCGCCGACTACGGCTATCGCCGCCTGGACACCTTCATGCTGGCCGCGCACGAGCGCGGAGGCGTGCGCGGGGGCCACCGGATGCCCGCGCCGCCCTGGATGGACGGCTCGGCCATCGTGGCGGGGGCGCTCGGCTCCGTCGAGACCACGGCGCAGGTGCATCCTGCGCGGTTCACCACCGCTCTGCTGGACGCCGCGCGCGCGAAGGGCGCCGCCTTGCGGTTGGGGGTGGTCGAGGGCGTCACCGTTCGCGACGGCGTGGCGCGCGGCGTCCAGGTGAGCGGCGAGTCGCTTGGCGCCGACGCCGTCGTGCTCGCGCTGGGACCGTGGACCACCCGCGCCGCGCGCGGGCTCCGCCTGCCCACGGTGCGCGGGCTCAAGGGCTATAGCGTGACCCTCGCCGCCGGTGACCTGCCCGCGCACGCGTGTTTCATGGACTACCGCACGGCCGACGGCCGCGCGCTCGAGCCCGAGATCATCCCGCGGCCCGACGGCGAGGTCTACGTGTGCGGGATGGCCGACCTGCAGCCGCTGCCGGAGTCGGCGGAGGGCGTGGAGGTCAACGACGCGGCTTGCGCCGTGCTCGCCCGCGCCGCCGGCCAGATCTCAACGGGGCTGGCGTCCGCCACCATCACGCGCCGGCAGGCCTGCTATCGCCCCGTCACCGATGACGGCCTGCCGCTCATCGGTCGCGTGCCCGGCGCCGCGGGCGCCTATGTGGCCACGGGGCATGGCCCCTGGGGCATGCTCAACGCGCCGGCCACCGGGCTCGCGCTGGCGGAGCTGATCGCGGACGGCGCGGCCAAGATCGTGGATCTGCGCGCCTTCGATCCCGCGCGCCGAATGTAGCTAGCGCGAGGCCCGGAGACCGGCGGCGGCGAGGCGCGGGAATACCGTGTCGCGGAACGCCGTCACCTCCGCCTCCGGCGGCGCGAAGGTCAGGAGCGGCATCAGGTACAGGTTCCGGATTCCATATTTCGTCAGCTCGACAACGCGCGCGGCGCAGTCCTCCGGGGTCCCGATCAGCCCGATGGCATCGCAGAGCTGGGCCACCACCTCGTCGGGAACGAAGGCGGTGGCCTTGATGGCGGCCTCCCAGTCATGCGCGTGGGAGAGGTCCGGATAGACCTGGTGCACCGCGGCCGGAATCTCGAGCGGCGGCAGCTTGAGGCCCGCGGGCCCGAGCCAGTAGCCGCCCCAGCGCAGGATGCCCCAGTGCACCGCGGTCGGGCGCGCCATGCGCCGCGCTTCCTCGGTGGTCTTCATGGTGGCGGTCCGCACCGCCCAGATGATCTCGAGGTCCTCCACCTTGCGTCCCGCCCGGCGGGCGCCGCGCTCGAGGTGGCCGAGCGCGGTCTCCACGATGCCCTTGTTCGCTCCCACCAGGAGGAGCACGCCGTCGGCGACCTCGCCCGCCACCTCGATGGCCTTGGGTCCGGACGCCGCCATCAGCACCGGAATGCGCCGCCCGGCCGCATAGCCGAGCCGCCCCCGCTGGCTTCCGAAGTCCACCGTCTTGCCGGCCAGGAGCTCCCGCACCGCCTGGATGCAGGCGCGCATCTCGGCCAGGGTGCCGGGGGCGCGCCCGATGGTGCTGGCCGAGGTGTAGCCGGTGCCGATGACGAACTTCACGCGCCCCGGCGCCATCTCCTCCACGGTCTGGATGGCGCCGGCCAGCACGGAGGCATGACGGGTGAAGGGATTGGTGACAGCAGGAAAAAGTGCCATCCGAGAAGTCTGGGCCGCGGCCTGGCCCAGCACGACGAAGGTGTCGCGGCTGAGGAGCTGACTGTCGAGAATCCCCGCGCCGTCGAAGCCCGCCGCCTCGATGGACTGGATGAGCCGCATCAGGTCGGGCATGGGCGCGGTGCCGGGGACACGGAGGTGCACGCGAACGGGCTCGGTCATGAGTGTGGGCTCCTCGCTGCGGCGCAGTATAACCCGCGCGTGCTATAGTTGGCGCCGCTCGATCCGGTGAGCCTCGGCGCCTTCACTCCAATGACGGAGGGTCCTTCGATGACCGTTGTCGGCCGCATCTTCACGCTCGCGCTCGCCCTGCTGCTGGCTCTGCCGCTCGTCGGGCCTCCCCCCGCGCCCGCCGCCGAGGACGTGAAGATCGCGCTGGTGGCGCCGCTCTCCGGCCGCTGGGCGCGCCAGGGCCAGCTCAAGAAGATGGGCGCGGAGATGGCGATCGACGAGATCAATAGCCAGGGCGGCATCAAGGCGCTGGGCGGAGCCAAGATCGTCCTGCGCGAGGCCGACGCGGGCGACAGCGTGGAGAAGGCGGTGAGCGCCGCGCAGCGTATTCTCACCCGCGAGAAGATCAGCGCGGGCATCGGCTCGTGGCTGAGCTCGTTCACGCTGGGCGTCACCGAGGTCGCGGAGCGGCTGCAGGTGCCGTGGCTCACGCTCTCGTATGCCGACAGCATCACCGAGCGCGGGTTCAAGTACACCTTCCAGACCTCGCCGGTGTCCTCGCAGCAGGCGGAGCAGGCCCTCGACCTGGTGGTGGAGCTCGGCAAGAAGAACAACCAGCCGATCAGGAAGGCGGCGCTGGTGGGCGACAATACCGCCGCCACCGTGTTCTTCTTCAAGCCGCTCCGCGAGAAGCTCCTGAAGGAGAAGGGCATCGAGCTGGTGGTGGACGAGGTTTGGACGCCGCCGCTGGCCGACGCCACGTCCATCGTGCAGAAGCTCCGCAGCACCCAGCCGGATCTCGTCTTCTACGGGGCCACCAATTTCCCGGACTCCATCCAGGTGCTGCAGAAGGTGAAGGAGTTCGGGGTGAAGACCCACATCCAGGGCGTGGGCGCATGGCTGGTCACGCCGGAGTACGTGACCACGGTGGGCAAGGAGCTGCTCGACAGCATCCAGGCGGTGGTGGCGTCCCATCCCCTCAAGGGCCAGGAAGAGCTGGTGAAGAAGTTCGTGCAGCGGACGGGCGAGCCCTTCATGACCCAGGATCCCCTCTGCACCTACGCGCATGTCTGGCTCATCAAGGAGGCGATCGAGCAGGCGAAGTCGGCCGATCCCAAGGCCATTCGCGACGCCCTCGCCAAGATCGACCTCACCACCGGGCCCGCCGCCGGCGCGCTGGCGCCGGGTCGCATCCGGTTCGACGACCGGGGCCGCCGGATCGGCGCGGTGCCGCTCATCGTGCAGTGGCAGAAGGGAGAGCCCTTCACGGTGGTGCCGACCAACCTGGCCACCCGGCCCATCGTCTGGACCAAGTAGCGCGCCCGCCCGGCGCGGCGTCGTGGTCAGCGAGCTCACGCAGTATGTCGTGACGGGCCTGCTCGTGGGGGGCGTCTATGCCCTCATGAGCATCGGGCTCGCCCTCATCTTCGGCGTCATGCGCGTGGTGAACTTCGCGCAGGGCGACTTCATGATGCTGGGGATGTACCTGACCTATTTCTACGCGGTGGCGCTGGGCATCGATCCGCTGCTGGGCGCGCTGGTCACCATTCCGCCCTTCTTCCTGGCCGGGCTCATCCTCCACCGGGTCTTTCTCGCCCGCGTGACCGGGGGCGGTGACCCGAATCGCGAGATGGACGCCCAGCTCATCCTCACGCTGGGCATGTCGCTCATCATCACCAATGCCACCACCATGATCCTGTCGCCCACGCCGCGGGCGATTCGCACCGCGTATGCCACGCAGGCCTTCGCGCTGGGGCCCGTGCTGCTCAACCAGGCGCGCACCTATGCCTGCCTCATGGCCATCCTGCTCTCCGCGGCCCTGTATGCTTTCCTCAGCCGCACCGATCTGGGCAAGGCGCTGCGCGCGGCGGCGGACGATCCGGAGGCGGCGAGCTACCAGGGGATCAACGTGCGCGCGATGCACGGCGTCGCCTTCGGGGTGGGGATCGCTCTGGTGGCGGCGGCGGGCGGGCTCCTCGCCACCTATTACCCCATCGAGCCCAATGTCGCCGTCAACTTCATCGTGCTCATGTTCGTCGCCGTCGTCCTCGGTGGTCTGGGGAGCATTCCCGGGGCGTTCGTGGGCGGGCTCGCCATCGGCCTCGTCCAGTCGCTCACCTTGCTCGTGCTGCCGCTCCAGCTCCAGAACGTCGGGGTCTTCGTGGCGTTCCTGGTCGTGCTCTACGTGCGGCCCCAGGGCCTCTTCGGCCGCCGCGCCCGGACGGTCTAGCGGTGACGTCCCGGTCGCGTGGCTATGTCGCCATCGCCTTGGTGGTGGCGCTGGGGCTGGCGCTGTCGTTCGGGATCACCGAGCGCTATCACCATCGCGTGCTGACCTTGGTGTTCCTGTGGGCGACCATGGGACTAGCCTGGAACATCATCAGCGGCTATGCGGGGCAGATCTCGTTCGGGCATCAGGCCTTCTTCGGGATCGGGGCCTACGTCACGGTGCTGCTCGCGGCCAAGCTGAAGGTGATCCCGTGGATCGGCATGCTGGGCGGTATCGGGGCCGCCGTGCTCGCCGCGGTGCTCATCGGCACGCCCACGTTCCGGCTCGCCGGCATCTACTTCGGGCTCGCCACCCTCGCGTATCCGTTGATCTTCAGGATCGTCATGGACTACCTGGGCTACCAGGAAGTGGCCATCCCCATGATGCGCGAGCAGCCGGGCCTCTTCATGCAGTTCGAGGACCCGCGGGCCTTCGATCTGCTGGCGCTGGGCATCCTCGCCGCCACCCTCGTCCTGTCGCACCTGATCGAGACCTCCCGCCTCGGCTACTCGCTCCGCGCGATCAAGGAGAACGAGCAGGCGGCGGAGGCCATGGGCGTGAACAGCTTCCGCTGCAAGATGTACGCGTACATGCTGAGCGCGGCGCCGGCCGCGGTCGCGGGGGCCGTCTACGCCCACGCCATCCTCTTCGTGGTGACCCCGGACGCGGTGTTCGGGGTGCTCGTCATCGTCCAGACGCTCACCGTCTGCCTCGTGGGCGGGGCCGGGACCTTGTGGGGGCCCCTCATCGGCGCCGCCATCATGATCCCGGTCAGCGAGACGCTCGACACCACCCTGGGCGACCGGCTGCCCGGCATCCAGGGGGTGGTGTATGGCGCCGCGCTCATGGCGGTGATGATGTTCGCGCCGGAGGGGCTGTACTGGCGCGCGCGCTCCCTGTGGAGTGGGCGGGGCGGGGAAGCCGAGCGGACGACCCGCCCCGCGCCCGTGCTCGCGGCGGCGTCCCTCGCGACGCCGCCGGGACCGCGCGGGACCGGCGCGGCGCTCCTCGAGGTGCGCGGCATCTCCAAGGCGTTTCTCGGCCTCCAGGCGCTGTCAGAGGTGAGCTTCGACGTGCGCGAGGGCGAGATCCTCGGGGTCATCGGGCCGAACGGCGCGGGCAAGACCACCCTCTTCAATGTCCTCAACGGGTTCCTCCTGCCCGACCGCGGCGAGGTCCGCTGGCTCGGCGCCCCGATCACCGGGCTCCAGCCGCACGAGATCTGCGAGCGGGGCATCGGGCGCACCTTCCAGGTGATGCGCATCTTTCCCCGGCTCACCGTCGAGGAGAACGTGATGGTGGGCGCGTTCGTCCGGGAGAGCGCGCCGGATCACGCGCGGGCCCGGGCGGCGGACGCCCTCGCGCGCGTGGGGCTCGGCGACCGGGCCGGCCTGGCGCCCACCGGTCTCACGACGCTCGAGCTGCGGCTGATGGAGCTGGCGCGCTGTCTGGCCACCGAACCACGCCTGATTCTTCTCGATGAGCCGCTCGCCGGCCTGTCCACGGATGGCGTGGAGCTCATGGCCTCCATGATCCGCCAGGCCTCATCGGCCGGCGTGACCGTGGCCATCATCGAGCACACCATCCAGGCGCTGGTAAAGCTGGCGGACCGGCTGGTCGTGCTCGATCAGGGCCGACCGGTCGCGGAGGGACTCCCGGGCGAGGTGACGCGGAATCCGGTGGTGATCGAGGCGTATCTGGGCAAGCGCTGGCTCGCGCGGCACACCGCGGCGGGAGTGGGAGGGGCGAGCGATGCTCAAGATCACCGGCCTTAGCGTCGCCTACGGCGGCCTGCATGCCCTCGAAAGCCTGTCCCTCGAGGTGGCCGAGGGCGAGTTCGTCACCATCGTGGGCCCGAACGGCGCCGGCAAGACCACGCTCCTGCGCGCGATCTCGGGCGCCGTGCGCGCCGGGGCGGGCCGGCTCGAGTTCCGGGGCCAGGACATGACGCCGCTGGCGGCGCATCAGCGGGCCGCCCTGGGCATCGCGCATGTGCCCGAGGGGCGGCGCATCTTTCCCTCGCTCAGCGTGCTGGAGAACCTCGAGCTCGGGAGCTACCGGCGCGCCGCGCGCGCGCAGCGGGCGTCCGGGCTCGAGGCCGTGCTCGCGCTCTTCCCCGTGCTGCGCGAGCGGCGCCAGCAGCTGGCCGGCTCGCTGTCGGGCGGCGAGCAGCAGATGCTGGCGCTGGGGCGGGGCCTCATGGCGCAGCCGGATCTGCTCCTGCTCGACGAGCCGTCGCAGGGGCTCGGCCCGCGCATCGTCGAGCAGATCTTCGAGACCATCGACCGCATCCGGAAGAGCCGGCGGTTGACCATCCTGCTAGTCGAGCAGCGGGTGGTCGAGGCGCTCGAGCTCTGCGACCGGGGCTATGTGCTGGAGACCGGGCGCGTCGTGCTGGAAGGGGCGCATGACGCGCTCCTCGCCGACCCGCGTGTCCAGCGCGCGTATCTGGGTGTATAAGGAGCCTGCCATGCCCGTCGCCTACGAGAAGCGCGGTGCCGTCGGTCTCGTGACCTTGAGCCGCCCCCGCGCCCGCAATGCCTGGGGGGCCGACTTCAACGAGGGTCTTCTCCGCCACTTCGCCGCCATGGAGGAAGACGACGAGATCCGCTGCGCCGTCCTCACCGGGGACGAGGCCGGCGGTGCCTTCTCGGCCGGCGCGAATCTGAAGGACCCGCAGACGCACACCATGGCGTCGGCGGGGGACTTCATCAAGAGCATCGCCAGGCGGCGCGACCGGGCCTTCGAGGTCCTGGACCGCTTTCCCAAGCCCATCATCGGCGCCGTCAACGGCTTCGCCGTCGGCATCGGATGCATCGTGACCTTCTGCTGCGACCTGATCGTGGCGTCGGAGCGGGCGGAGTGGCGGCTGCCGCAGGTCGCGCTCGGCATCCTGCCCGCCTATGGCGGCGCGGTGCGCCTGGCCCGCTGGGTGGGGCGCGGCAATGCGATGCGCCTCACGCTGGGCTTTCCGCTTGCCGCCGAGGAAGCGCAGCGCATCGGGCTGGCCCAGTGGGTGGTGCCGCATGGCCGCCTCATGGACAAGGCCCTCGAGGTGGCGGAGCATCTCGCGGCGCTGCCGCCCCTCGCCGCGCGGCTCGGCAAGGAGTCGCTGCTCCGCGGGCTGGACCTCCCCAACCTGGCCGACGCCGCCCTCGTTGATCTCTACCGCTTCGCCACGCTCGAGCTCACCGAGGACAAGGCCGAGGGCCATGCCGCGTGGCGCGAGAAACGCAAGCCCGCGTTCCGGGGCCGCTGAGCCCTGGCCGCTGAGCCCTGGCCGCTGAACCCAGAGGAGCCCCCATGCCGACCATAACGCCGCCTCATAACGTTCTCGCCCGCGGGCTGCGCTTTCCGGAGGGTCCGGTGGCGATGCCGGACGGCTCGATCGTCCTGGTCGAGATCGAGCGCCGCACGCTCTCGCGCGTCACGCCGGACGGCAAGGTGCACGTGATCGCCACGCTGGGAGGTGGTCCCAACGGCGCCGCCATGGGGCCCGCGGGCAAGATCTACGTGACGAATAACGGCGGGCTCAAGTTCGTGGAGCGTCCCGGCCGGCTCTTCCCGGTGCTGCAGGGAGACGACTACGTGGGCGGCAGCATCCAGATCGTGGACCCGGAGACCGGGAAGTTCGAGACGCTCTACGATCGCTGCGACGGGCAGCGGCTCCGCGGGCCCAACGATCTCGTCTTCGACCGTGCGGGCGGGTTCTGGTTCACCGACCTGGGCAAGACCCGCGAGCGCGACGGCGATCGCGGCGCGGTCTACTATGCCAGGGCCGACGGGTCGATGATCCGCGAGGCCATCTTTCCGCTGGAGCGGCCGAACGGGATCGGGCTCTCGCCGGACGAGCGCACGCTTTACGTGGTGGAGACGCCCACCGCGCGCTGCTGGGCCTTCAAACTGTCGGGCCCGGGCGAGATCGAGTCCGCCAACGGCTCCTATCGCGGCGAGAAGGGCACGGTGATCGCGGGGCTGGGCGGCTACCAGATGTTCGACTCGCTCGCGGTGGACGGCGAGGGGCATGTCTGCGTGGCCACCCTGATCACGGGCGCGGTGAGCGATATCTGGCCGGACGGAAGCCGCGTGGACCAGTACATGCTCCCCGACATGATGGTCAC
>Ga0134123_10002415_pt1 | contig 12239 bp, 8 predicted proteins | sample KB303_FD_96460 | JGI IMG/M metagenome (GOLD analysis project Ga0134123, IMG submission 96460) | Terrestrial soil microbial communities without Nitrogen fertilizer from Kellogg Biological Station, Michigan, USA - KB3-0-3 | ecosystem: Environmental > Terrestrial > Soil > Unclassified ...
CTTCGCGGCACTGATAATTATTCGACTGTAAAATTTGTCCCCGGGCATGTGATAAATGTGACGGCCACCATCAGTGATATTGCCCTTGATCTCGCAATCTTTCGATTGCGTGCTGTTCGGTTGCTTATCGGCTGGCTGCAAATGAGCATTCGATTGAGAAGCCCTCTGGCGCCAATCCCACGGCACCTCAAACTCTCCTTGCCACATACCGAGTTTTGCTTTGGACGCCCGCTCTTCCTGACTGACGTAGTCGTGCGAATATTGACGATAGGCTAATGCCCAACCTCTGGCGACCATCCAGGCATTTATGTCCTCACCCTCGACGAAGCACACCGATACGATGCGGCTGTAAATGTCTAAATCTTTCGGCTCACATTCGACGATGCGAGTGCCAATCTTGTCGGCCAGCGCAGACGTGGCGGTTCGATCACAACGAAATGGTTTCCGTTTGATGGTGCAGGTCTGGCCATTCTCAGGTGCATCAATGCCAAACAACCGGATTCGTGTACCGCTTATTTCTATGATGTCGCCTTCAAGCACCTTGGCTGTGCCGACGATTCTTTCGAGTTTCCGTTTGTTGGTGATGGGATTTTCAGGATTCGGCGTCGTGGCAGGCGCCAGGTCGCTCAAAGTGGTTCCGGTGAATCGCAAAGAAAAGTTAACGGCACCGACAAGTCCGAGAATGCCGACAAGGATCAACCCTAAAACTGATAGAAATTTTGCCAAGAGGGTTCGCCTCTTTGCTGGAAGGGGAACCTCGACAACGAATAGACTACCACCGTCGGACGGCCGGATGCCCAGATTTTTCAGAGCTGTCCGCTCTGTCCCCGAAAGCGGACATGTGCAGCACAACGAGGGATAAACGTGCGATAGTCCCCGGGAACGAATTGGCTGGGTATGGTATTTGGTTATCCAGGCATCACGATTTGACCCTCGGTCGACGCAAACGCGGGCACGCATTCCAACCGGGCATGGTATGGTAAATCGAATGACGACGGCGCAATCCACCGTGGCTATGAGGCGCTGGGGGCCTGCCGCCATTGTGACGCTCGCGGCAGTGGTCGCACTGACGGCGCTGACTGCCGACGCCGCGCCGAAACAGGCGCCACCCCAAGAGGCGCCGCGCGCTGCCGGTGAGCCGATCATGGCGATCGTATCGATCAAGGCCCAGCAGGTCGTTTTCTACGACGCGGACGGCTGGATCCTGCGCGCGCCGGTTTCGACCGGCACCAAGGACCGCGAGACGCCGGCCGGCGTCTTCGCCGTTGTCGATAAAGAGGTCGACCACCGCTCGAACATGTATGACGACGCCTGGATGCCGCACATGCAGCGCATCACCTGGAACGGCATCGCGCTGCACGGCGGCCCGTTGCCCGGATATGCGGCCTCGCACGGCTGCGTGCGGATGCCCTTCGGCTTTGCCGATAGGCTGTACAACAAGACGCGGATCGGGATGCGGGTGATCGTCGCGCCGGAGGATCCAGTCCCGGTCAATTTTTCTCATCCGGCGCTTCTCGTCCCGAAGGCGGAGGCCATCGCAGCTGCGCCGGCGCGGGCCGACACGCTCGCCCGCGAGGCGGCGGAAGCCGCCAAGGTCGCCGACGCGGCCAAGAAAGCCGCCGTGGCAGCACCGCGCGAGACGGCGTCGCTGACGGCGTCGCTGCGCAAGCTGGAATTGCTCAAGAAGAGCGCCGACGCCGAGTTCGCCGCCGCCGAAAAGGCGCTCGCCGCCGCCACGACGGACCAGGCGAAGGCGCGGGCCGAGGAGCGAAAGCAGAAGGCCGCATCCAGGTCCGAGGAATCAAGGATGCAGCTCGACAAGGCCAAGGCTGACGCCAAGCCCAAGCTCGACGCTATCGCTGCTGCCAAGGACACCGCCAAGGCGGCCGAGGCCAGGAAGGCCGCCACCGCCAAGGCGGCGCTCGATGCGAAACTCGCGGCCGTTCCGGTCTCGATCTACATCAGCCGCGCCACGCAGAAGCTTTACGTGCGGCGCAACACGCACAAGCGGTGGCCGGACGGGGGCGAAGTGTTCGATTTCAGCATCGAGGTCCCGGTCACGATCCGCAATCCCGAGAAGCCGATCGGCACGCATGTGTTCACCGCGATGGCGCGCACGGACGATGGCTTGCGCTGGACTGCAGTCACGATCGACGAGGGGGACGACGCCAAGGGCGCGCTCGACCGCATCACCATCCCGAAGGACGTGCTCGATCGCATTGGGCCGACCGCATTGCCGCGATCCTCGATCATCATCTCGGACGAGCCACTCAGCAAAGAAACCAACTATCGCACCGAGTTTGTCGCGGTGCTGAGCAATCAGCCCCAAGGTGGCTTCATAACGCGCGAGGTTTCGCCCGATGTCTACGTTGCGAACGACAACTTCCGGAACGACGGGTTCTTTTTTCCTCAACGCGGTTGGAGTCCCCAAACCGGCAATGCCCGTTGGCCGGGTGGCCAGGACTATCGTTGGCGCCGGTGGTAAGACGAAGCAAACCGATGCTCGTCGGTGCGAGCAACGATGGTACCGCCTGAAATTGAATCAAATTGAGCCCGTCAACGTTAAACGCAGCTGTCAGCGCGCTACCACAGCGCGTGCGTATCGGTGATGTACCGTTCAATACCGGTGGGAGACCGGGGAGAACGGCCATGCCTAGGTTTTATTTTCACTTGTCCAACTGCGATGAATATTTCCGGGATAACACGGGATACGATCTCGCCGACATTGTTGTCGCGCATACGAGAGCCAAGCGGCTTGCGCATCTGGTGATGACGACCTCCCGTTTGGCCAGCGACGAGCCTGACTGGCGTCGTTGGACCGTGACGGTCACGCATGATCCACAAGGCCCGATTCTGATCATCCCGTTCGGTGCCTTCGGGATTGCGCCGCCCGGCGGCAGCAAATCGGTACGGCAATAGCGCCACTCGTGTTGGCGGGAATTTTGTCCGCTTTGGGTCAAAAGCGGACATGAGGTTTATTCGATGACCTCGTCGGCTCGCTGCTGCAGGAACGGCGGAATCTTCAGCCCCAGTGTCTTTGCAGTCTTGAGGTTGATGACGAGCTCGAACTTGGTGGGGCCCTGGATGGGCAAATCAGCCGGTTTTTCGCCCTTGAGGACGCGATCAACGTAAAACGCGCTGCGCCGATACAATTCCGGAAGACTGGCGCCGTAGGACATCAGGCTTCCGCTAACCGCAAAAAAACGAAACGCAGACATCGTCGGCAAACGATGGTGTATCGCCAGCGCGTTGATCAGGTCTCGATTGGCCGAATTTTGGGGTGTTGGAAGCAGCACGAGAGCGCCATTTTCTTCGCGCGCGGTCTCCGTAATCGCCGCCTCGAATTGTGCAGGTGCACTGACATCAAATGATGCCACTCTGAGACCAAGACGCGGTCCGGTTCGTTCGGTTTCCCGCACAAGGCCCGCATAGGTGATACTTTGGGTCCAAAGCACCGACACGTGGGTGAGCTTCGGAGCAACTTCTTTCAGCAGCTCCAGCCATTTTCCAACGATGGCAAATTCAAAATCCATGAGGCCTGTAACATTGCTGCCGGGCTTTGCCAGACTCTGGGCGACGCCGCCGGCAACCGGATCGATCATCTGGGCAAACACAATTGGAATTGTGCGGGTCGCTTGATGCAGCGCTGTCGTTACCGGTGTGCTGTTGACAAGGATGACTTCCGGAGCGGCCGCGACCAGCTCGGAAATGTGTGTTTGAAGCAGGTCACGACGTCCGGCAGCAAATCTATAATCGATGCGAATGTTGCGGCCTTCTATCCAACCCAGTTCGCGCATCCCTTGCTGAAACGATCTGATGCGGTCCTGCGTTTCCGGGTCGGCCTCCGCCAAAGCCAGCAACACCGCGATGCGCCGCATCTCGCCAGGCTGCTGCGCGTGCGCACGGAGTGGCATAGCGGCCAAGCCCCCGAGCAGGCCCATGAACTCACGCCGTCGCATTGCCGCTCCTGAGGCCACAATTGTGCATCGTAGCCATTGAAACCAGCGAGCTGGAAGGGGGTCCCCGCGTTACGGACGATGTTCGCTTTGGGTTAGAAGCGGACATGGGAATCTTGGCGCGAGAGCAGGGAGCCTTGTATCTTCAGGCAACACTGCGGGAGGGGGAAGACCATGAAGGGCCATATATCCACGCGAGGCGTCTTCGCGGTTCTTTACGTGGTTATTTTCTTGGCCGTTTCGGCCGGCTTTGCCGCACCGGCCGGTGCACAGGACACGATCAAAGTCGCGGTCGGCCAGATCGATGCCTGGGCCAATCAGGTGCCGACGCTTGGCATGAAGGCCGGCATTTTTCAGAAGCACGGCATCGTTCTGGACAATTACGGCACCCAAGGCGCCGGCGAAACCCTGCAGGCGGTTATATCGGGCAGCGCCGATATCGGGATCGGCGTCGGCACCCCGGGCGCCATGCGCGCATACGCTAAGGGCGCACCGGTGCGCGTCCTGGCGGCGGCCTATACCGGAGTGCAAGATATCTATTGGTTTGTGCCAGCCAGTTCGCCGATCACGAGCGTGAAAGACATCAGCGACAGGCATACGATCGCCTATTCGACCAATGGCTCGACCTCCGACAGCGTATTGCGCGCTTTGATCGCCCACTACGGCCTGAAGGCGAAGCCGGCACAGACCGGCGGACCGCCCGGGACGTTCACAATGACAATGTCGGGGCAGATTGACATCGGCTGGTCGGTGGCACCGTTCGGGTTGAAGGAGTTACAGGCCAAGAGCATCCGCGTCTTGATGCGCGGCAGCGACTTGCCTTCCATGCGCAATCAGACCGTGCGGGTCGAAATCGTCAACGCCAACGCCTTGAAGGACCGCCACGACGTCATGGTGCGGTTCATGCGTGCCTATCGCGAGACGCTCGACTGGATGTACTCCAATCCGCTTGCCGTCAAATACTATTCCGAGCATATGCGCATGCCCGAAAGCCTGGTCGAATTGCAACGCGACGAATTTAATCCGAAATCGGCGATGAATCCGGACAAATTGTCCGATGTCGACCTGGTGATGCAAGACGCGGTCGCTGGAAAATTTCTGGAAATGCCGCTCACCAAGGAACAGCTCGCGGAATTTATCCAGATCCCGCCACGGTAGGGGATTTGCCGGGTTTCACTCACGCAACCGGTCTCTCGATCGTCATGCCGGCTTTATGCCGGGCATCCACGTCTTAACGGCGTGGCGGATTGCAAGACGTGGACGACCGGAACAAGTCCGGCATGACGCGGAGTGTGGTGCAACGTAACCACGTCGCGGATCGGAGAAGGCTTCGCTTGCTGGTAGTCCTCCACCGCTCGCCGTGGAAAAATTGTCTTTCAAACACAGTTGAACGAATTTCTTGGTAGTCCGCTACCGATACGCGCGAATACAAATACTTTGTGAGGCACCTCACATATTGGTTCCCTATCTTGTGCTAATTTAATTTTGTCAAAGGCTGATGATGTAGGAGGGCGCGATGCATTACCTCCACCACTCTGCCACTGTTTTCGCCGCCATCGTTGTTGGAACTATTGCCTCAACCCACGCTCAAGCGGGCAGTCGGGTCGGCGGCGTGACAAGTGCCGTCCATGACGTTGCGAGCTCAGTATCCGGACAGTCATGGGCGAAGAAAGTCGAAGGCGACGACGTTTCCGAAGATGAATTCATCCGAACCGAGATCGAGAGCAGCGCGAGAATTTCATTCATTGACGAGACGGACATAAGAATGGGTCCGGCGGCGAAAATGAAAATCGACCGTGTCGTCTTCAAATCGGGCCGGGCCGTATCGGAACTCGTTGTGACCGCCGAGGCGGGCGCGCTGCGCTGGAACAGCGGTGTTTCGCAATCAGAGGCATACCTGATCAAGACCCAAACGGTCATTATCAAAGTTCGCGGCACGACATTTGATCTGTTCGCTGAGCCGCAGCAAACAACGGTGGTTCTGCGGAGAGGAACAATCGAAGTCTGTGCGATCGACACGCCGCAAAGGTGTCGAACGCTGTCCCGGCCCGGCGATACGGTCATAGGAACACCGAGTGTTCTCGACAGACCACAACGAGCGGGGCCCGGGCCATCGGAATTCGCGGACCGATGCTTAAGCGCTCGCGCGATGACTCCCTGCGGTATCCTTGCCAGCGTCCAACCGACGAGGGCAGGCAGCGTGGAACCGACAAGGCCAGGTAACGCACAACCGACGAGGACAGGGAGCGTGGGTAGCGTTCCGAGCAGCGTGCCGAGCAGCGTTCCGTCGATTCCAGGACGCGGCGATTACCAGCGTGTGCCGCACAGGGATCGGGTCGTTTACGGACCGGCCGGTGGCGAAAACGCCGGTCCGGCAAAAAAACCGACGCCAACGCCGTCTAAAGATTGTTATCGAAACCGGCGTGGTTGCGGCCAGGGATCAGTGCCCGCGAAACCGGGCCGGCCTGATGCGAAGCCGCCTTATGTGCCGAAGCAGAATACGGCTTACGTGCCGAAGCAGAAGGTGCCTTATGTGCCGAAGCAGAATATGACGGCGAAGCCGAATTATTCGACGCAGGCAGTGAGGCAGGCTTATGCGCGGCCGATCCCGAGGCAGACGATGATCCCGAGGCAAACTCTTGCGCGGCCGGTTTACCGGCCTCCGCCGAGTTTCACCCCCAGGTGAGTGAATTGTCTACGAGAGGTTCACTTCTGCCCAGCCAAGCCGCCTAATCGGCGGCTTGGTCCGACCACTTCTTCTGCTCATTGCACCAGGCCGGTGACTGCGAATCGAGGAAGGCATTCGCCCGCTGCTGCGACGTAAGGCAGCGCGGCACCACGATCTTGGAACGGTCGACGAGCGCCTGGGTCGTCAGAAAAATGCGCCAAATTCGCGCCGTGGTGTCATCCGATGCCGTCAGTATCCGCTCTCCGTCGGGACTGAACACAGCGCTCCACACCGCCCCGGAATGACCCTTCAGAACCGCTATTGTCGTCATCGCTTCGGCATCCCAAACGCGCACCGTTTCGTCGGCGGACGCCGTCACGATTTTGTCGCCCCGGCTGTTGAAGGCGGCGCTCAATACGGAGTCCGAATGCCCGCTCAGAACCGCTATCGGTTTGCCCGTCGCGGCATCCCAAATGCGCGCAGTATTGTCGCCGCTTGCCGTCACGATTCGCTTGCCGTCGGGGCTGAAGGTAGCGTCGTACAGTTGCACCATATCTCCTTCGAATCGCAGGATCACCCGACCGGACAAAGCATCCCACAGGAGCGCGACGCTATCGTTCGACGTGACGATCGTGACGTTGCCGCTGCGTTGCGGCATCTGGGTGCTCACCACGCGCAAGCCATCGGGGCTGAACACGGCGCTGCGCACCGGCGCGGTATGTTCCGTTAGAGCCGCAATCTGCCCGCCTGTCTGAAGATCCCAAACGCGGGCCGTCCTGTCATCGGATGCCGTTACAATGCGCCGGCCATCGGCACTGAAGGCAACGCTCTGTACCGCCGCGCTGTGTCCCTGAAAGATACGGTCCTCACGTTCACCTGTATTGGCGTCGCGGACGACAACAGTATTGTTGTCGGGTATCGCGACCAGTCGGCCATCGGGGCTGAAGGCCGCCATTCCCGATCCCGCCCTTGTGAAGGTCGCAATCTGCCGACCGGCCTCGGCATCCCACAGCCGGACTGAGTTGTCATCGGATGCCGTGAGAGCGCGACGGCCATCCGGGCTGAATACCGCGCGCCCCGCAGATCCCGTGTGTGCCGCCAGGACGGCCATCTGCGTGTTTGTTTCTGTGCCGGCGCTCCATAGCCGCGCGGTCTTGTCGTCGGACGCCGTCAGGACGGATCGACCATCGGGGCTGAACACCGCGCCCGTCACCCGGCTTCGGTGGCCCCTGAGAACCATCGCGAGCTTGCCGTTGTCGGCATTCCAGATGCGGGCCGTATCACCGTCGGACGTCACGATGCTGCGGCCATCGGGGCTGTACACGGCAGTCCGCCCGGAGAGAGTAACAATCCGCTCGCCCATCTGCGCGTCCCAGATGGGCACGGTGTTGTCATCGGACGCCGTCACAATGCGCTGACCGTCGGGACTGAAGGCCGCGCTCGTCACGACGTCGCCATGTCCGAGGATGACGGACTGCTTGCCCGTTTCCACGCTCCACACGCGCGCCGAATGATCGAGGGATGTCGTAACCGCGCGCTCGCCATCAGGGCTGAATGCGACGCCACGCACTGACTGCGTATGCCCTTCGAGGATGTGGACCGGCTCGCCGGTTTTGGAGTCCCACAGACGCGCGGTTTTGTCGTCGGACGATGTGAGGACGTACCGGCCGTTCGGGCTGAATGCGGCATCGCGCACCCGTGCCGTATGCCCCGTCAGAGCGGCAATCTGCTTGCCAGTCTGAACGTCCCAGATGCGGGCGGTCTTGTCATCGGACGCCGTCACGACGCGCCGACCATCGGAACTGAAAGCAGCGCTTCGCACGACCCCGTCATGTTCGAGAACAGCGGATTGCTGACCCGTTTCCGCGTTCCACAAGCGCGCCGTCTTGTCCGTCGAGCCGGTAATCACTTGCCGGCCATCGGGGCTGAAGGATGCAACCCGCACCCCTTCTGTGTGCCCCCGAAGAATGGCCAGCTGATCGCCATTCTCGGCATTCCACACGCGGGCCGTCTTGTCCTCGGACGCGGTGACAATACGCTTGCCGTCCGGCGCTAAGCGCGCGCTCCACAGCACACCGTCGTGGCCCTTCAGGACGATCCGTTCTTTAAGATCCTGGTAAGCGGCGAACAGAGCTGCCTCCGCCTCGTGCACCATGGGTCTTCCCACGCCGCTGCGCGTGTCCGGCAGTGCCTGAAGGGCGAGCAGCATCGCTGTGCCGGCATCGCCCGCCTGGTTTCCCTGGTTCGCGCGGTCGACCAGGAAGCGAGATTGTGAGACCAGCAATTGGTCGCGTTTTTCCACCGCCTCGCGCTGCAAACTAACGGTATGTCGCCACTCGTAGACCGCGACCCCCGCCACGGCCGCAAAGATGACTGCCGCGGCCGCTGTCAGCGTCTGCATCAGGCGCGCGCGCCGACCGGAGCGCCGCACGAACTCGCGCGTCGCTGTCGGCAGCTCTCCCGAAAAATTGCGGACAATGCTTTCTGCCTCGGCGAGCGGTCGTCCTCGCCCGATCAGCAAATCGCGCCGGCGCCCGGCTGCGTCCCACCGGCGCCGCTGCTCCTCGACCTCGGCGCGGATGCGATAGAAATCGGCGTTGTCCGCCACGATCTTGCTTGCCCGTTGCCAGCTGTCGAGAACGCGGGCGTGGGCGAGCCGCACGGTCGCTTGTCCGCCTTCGCCGGAGGAGAGCAGGATGCGGGCATCGATCAATGCCTGCACCAGCCGAGCCGAGGCTTCGTCATATGCCGCATCGGCCAGCGGCACCGGACGGATGTCGAAGGCCGCACGTGCGGCCGTCATCGTGGCATCGCCGGCAGGCGCCACCAGCTCCCGCAATAACCGCGGCAGCCGTGCCTGTTCGGTTGCGCCGAGCCTGGCGAATGCCGCTTCCGCCTCCTTCTCGACCGCGCCTTCGAGACCACCAAGCGCACGGTAGGCAGCAAAGGTGAGCTGGCCGCCATGATCGCGGCGTTCGCGCGCCTCGAACAGCTGGTTGAGCGTGAATTGCAGCAGCGGCAACAGGTCGGCACGCTCGGCGTCCGCGAGCAGGCGTTCGTCGAGCCGTTCCCCCGTTTTCGTGTCGCTCTCATAGACAAGGCCAGCCGCCGCCGCCGGCGCTCGCACAATTTCGGCCAATGCGGCGGCATCGGGCGGGGCGAGGTCGTAAGACGAGCCGTCGTCCTTGAGCTGCTTGAGATCTTTCTGCGACAGAAAGTGATCGAACAGGTCGGCACGCAGCGTGGCGATCACCCACACCCGGCCGCTGCGCGCCAGAAGCCCGAGCAGCTGGGCAAAGCGGGCACGGATATCGTTGCCGATGTCGGCACCGAACAGTTCGTCGAGTTGATCGACCACCAGCAGCAAGGCCACCTTGACGGCGCGGCTGTAGCCTTCTTTCTCTCGCGCCGTCTGCTCGATGGCGCTGAACGTGGAGAGTATAGGCTTGGGGGCGGACGCATCGGCGTGTGCCAGCAGTGCGGCAAGATCGTCGGCCCGCGGGAAGTCGCTTGCGCTCAATTCCGGCAGGGCCGGCGGCCGACCTTGCTCGGCCTCGGGCAGATCGGACTCAGCCACCAGGAGCGCGCGCGCCAGCGCCGCAAACGGGTCGCCCACAATTTCCGCCGGTCGCATGACTGCGACGCGCCAGATGTCGACGCTCGGCACCACGCCCGCCGCGGTCAGCCGCGGCACGAGGCCGGCGCGCACCAGCGAAGACTTGCCGGCGCCGCTCGCGCCATCCACCAGCAGAAACGGGCAACCCTTCTCGGCCGCGTCCTTGAGCCGGTCGATGGCTTTGGTGATATCCCGGCTGCGCCCGAAAAATACCGGTGCGTGCTTGGCGCCGAATGCGGCAAGTCCGCGGAACGGCGAGCCCTTGATCTCTGCCGGCCAGGTGAGGGAGCGGCCATGCAGAACCTTTTCTTCCAGCCAATTGCGCAGCAGGACTTCAGCCTGCGCCTCGAAATCGTCGGTCGACGCAAAGCTCTGGAATGCCGCCTTGAACTCGCCCGACGGCGTCTTGAACCAGGCGTCGAAGAACGCCTTCAGATGCTGCCACTGCGTTTCGATTTCATTGCGCTTGGGATCATCGAGCTGCACGCTCGGCGGCTGCGGGAAGCGGAAGACGTAGACATCCGGAAAGCCGTGCGCCTTGCTGGCGTCGATGGCGGTGAGAACCTCGTAAGCGGTGCCGCTCGGATAGGGCTCGCCATTGGTCATGCGACGGAAATCGGCCGGCAGCACGCTGCCGAGCCGGCTACGGAAAATCGCTATGACAATGTCGCACTGCGCGGCTTCCGGTATCTGCGCCTGGAAGGTCTGGTGCGCCTTGTAGAACTCAGTCTCCCAGCGGATCGGCACGATATGGACGGTGCCCTGGAACTCGCCGTTGAGGCGCTCGGTCACCCGCTCCAGCCGCATGCGCTCGAATTGCGCATCCCCGGGCGAGGACACGAACACGCGTACCTCTCGCGCGCCGTCTGCCATGCTCTCCCTCCCTGGAAGGCAGCAGTTGCGTCGGCAGGAATTAGACTAGCAGAGGAGGCGACCCGGCGGGCTATGGCTGGTAAGATTTTCATCAATTACCGCCGAGATGATTCCATCGGGATGGCCGGTCGTTGTGGCCATCGGCCCAACGATACGCGATAGCTAGGTTACGTCCTTCGAATGGTATAGCGGGCTTCTGCGAACGAGCGGCAAGCGGCGGGAGACGACTGCGCTTCCAACTAATATGATGAACTCGCGCCTTTTCATACGGCCCCCGAGGTTCAGGAGGCAATCGCACCGATTTGAATGGGACACATTAAGAGACCGCCGATGTCCGCTTTGGGTCATAAGAGGAATTTCGCAGTGCAATCGCCGTGTCCGCTTTACCCCTAAAAGCAGACCGGTTTTAGAAAGTCCGCTTTGGGCCAGAGGCAGACATGATTCCGTTCCATCCTGTGGCCAAAGCTGACCTGTGTTCGCTATGCGGCGTTCGTTAGTACCGAGCCTGATAATCGTTTGCGCGTTCGTTGCGTTCCCGCTCATACTGCGTGAATTCTTTCCGCTCAAATTGCCAGCTGCGGAGTTGGTCGCTCATAACACCCCTCAAGGGCTCACTGATTTTACGTTTTCGGACGGATCGGGGCGCAACCTTACATTAGACAATTTCCGCGGCACTCTTATTTTGGTGAATGTCTGGGCGACATGGTGCCCTCCCTGCAAGGAGGAGATGGCTTCGCTTAATCACCTTGTGCTGCTCCTCGCGAACAAGAACATAAAAATTGTACCCATTTCGGTAGACGTTTCTGGCACTCTAACGGTGCGTTCTTTCTACGAAAGGTTAGGCCTGAATAATCTTTCGATTTACGTCGATCCTTCAAAGAACGTTATGGATGCGCTTGGGATAACCGGCATTCCGACCACTATCCTGATAGGCCGCGACGGACGCGAAATTGGCCGAACGGTAGGGCCTGCACAATGGGATGCGCCTGAAAGCGTGAAGCGTATTACAGAGATCGCGGGCCTATAAATCTATCGCCTCGTACTTTGCGGATCCCGCCACGCTAGCCTCTGCGAGTGCTGCTTTCTTCTTCCTGCGCCAAGCCACAAGCCACAATGCGCCGAGGCC